>ERZ791922.141-NODE-141-length-64382-cov-2.951576_pt1 | contig 64382 bp, 51 predicted proteins | sample MGYA00510134_ERZ791922 | MGnify/ENA primary metagenome ERZ791922 (study PRJEB30046, sample SAMN00792101) | human gut metagenome | study: EMG produced TPA metagenomics assembly of the A metagenome-wide association study of gut microbiota in type 2... | reverse complement strand
AGACTTCAACCTCCAGGTTTGTGTTATTCAGGGTAAGGGTGGATGTATAGATCCCTGGGGTATACTGTTTCCCCGTATCCGCGCTGCCTGCATCTTTGTCAGGGCGGAACATGATGATAAGCAGGACAATGAGCAGGATTCCGAGTGCCGCAAAGATGGCAGTATAAATGATCTCCTTCATGTGCAGGACAACGATTTTTGTTCTGGAACTCATAGAGTTACCTCCCGGTCGATTCGGCTGCCGGTTTTACGGCGGTCCGTTTTTTATAAGTGTATGACCGGAAAAAGGAAAATATTCATGGGGACTGCGTGACAAACAGGGGAGGATGCTGTAAAATAGCTTTTGCGGAAAAAACGGGGAGCTGTCTGCGGACAGAAGGATCCCCGGGGCGCCGAAAAAAGTACGGGAAGGAAGAATGACAGAAAATGTTTATCATAGCAGGACTTGGGAACCCTGACAGACAGTATGAGGGCACAAGACATAACGCAGGCTTTGATGTAATAGACCGGATCGCGGAGAAATACAATATAGCAGTAGACACAAAGAGACACAGAGCGTATATAGGAAAAGGCATTATCGAGGGGCAGAAGGTGATCCTGGCAAAACCGCAGACATATATGAATTTAAGCGGGGAAAGCATACGCAGCCTTGTGGATTATTATAAGGTAGATGAAGAGAATGAGCTCCTTGTGATCTATGACGACATCAGTCTGGACGTGGGCCAGCTCCGCATCCGGGCTAAAGGAAGCGCGGGAGGGCACAATGGCATCAAAAATATCATAGCGCATCTCGGGACTCAGATATTTCCCCGGATCAAAGTGGGAGTAGGAGAAAAGCCAAAGGGATATGACCTTGCGGACTATGTGCTCGGACATTTCTCAAAGAGTGAGAGAGAAATGATGGATGAAGGATATGACAATGCGGTCCGCGCGGCTGAGCTGATCCTGTCGGGACAGCTTAATGAAGCGATGAATGAATTTAACCGGAAAAAGAAAGAATAGAGGGAAGAGATAAGAAACATGCAGGCTTTACTGGAACCGCTCGCAGAACTTGCGGATTATCAGGAACTATTACGTGACAGGAAAAAAGGAAACGGCATCATACAGGTCGCGGGGTGTATCAATTCCCAGAAGACCCATCTGATGTATGCGCTGGGCGATGGCTGTGAGTACAGGGTCATCGCTTTTTCCAGTGAGGAAAAAGCAAAGAAGGCATATGAAGAGTACAGGCTTTTTACGGATGATGTCTATTTGTACCCTGCGAGGGATCTGCTCTTTTACTATGCGGATATCAAAGGAAAGGTACTGACTGATCAGAGGATGCAGGTGCTCCGGGCGCTGATCGAAAAAGAGGAGGGATCCCCTGTGACTGTAATCACTACTATGGATGCGTTTCTGGACGGTCTGCCCCATCCCGGGGAGATCCGCGGAGCGCGGATCTGCGCGGCCGGAGGAGACGTGATGGATCTGACAGAATTTGAGGAACGCCTGGCGTCCATGGGATATGAAAGGGAAAGCCAGATCGAGGGCCCCGGACAGTTCGCCGTGCGGGGAGGCATAGTGGACGTGTTTCCACTGACTGAGGAGCTGCCCGTGCGGATCGAGCTCTGGGGAGATGAGATTGATTCCATCAGGACCTTTGACATTGAAAGCCAGCGCTCTGTGGAGAATTTAACCGATATCACTATCTATCCGGCCTCTGAGAACTGGGGGGACGGGCTTAAGACGGTTTCCTTCCTGGAGTATTTCCCCAAAGAGAAGAGCCTTCTTTTCCTGGATGAGCCGCAGCGCCTCCAGGAGATGGCGGAAGAGGTGGAGCAGGAGTATTTCCACAGCCGGGAGAGCAGAATCGAGGCGGGAATGGACGAAGCCCGGGAAGAGAGGCTTAAGGTGTTCCAGACAAAGGACATCATCGGCAGGATGAACGAGTACAGCGGTATCGCCACAACGACGCTGGAGTCCAGATGCGGGATATTCCGGGTGAGAAAATCGTACAGCATCCAGGTAAAAGGGGTCAATCCTTATAATAACAGCTTTGAACTTCTCACCCGTGATCTGAAGAGACTGAAGCGGGAAGGGTACCGGGTCGTTCTGCTGTCAGCGTCCAGGACAAGGGCAAAGCGCCTGGCAGAGGATTTAAGAGATTATGACCTGAGCAGCTTTTACAGCGAGGATATGGAGCGCAGCGTGAATCCGGGAGAGATCATGGTGTCCTGCGGTTATGTGGCAGAGGGCTATGAATATCCGATGCTGAAATTTATGGTCATATCAGAGACGGATATCTTTGGCAGAAAGAAAAAGAAAAGACGCCGCAGGAAGTATGAAGGACAGAAGATCCAGGATTTCGCGGAGCTTAAGCCCGGAGATTATGTGGTGCATGAAAATCACGGGATTGGTGTCTATCAGGGCATAGAAAAGATCGAGGTAGATAAGGTCGTAAAGGACTACATGAAAATCTCCTATGCGGAGGGAGGCATCCTTTACATCCCTGTGGCGCAGATGGACCTGATCCAGAAGTATGCCGGCGCGGATGCAAAGAAACCGCGATTGAATAAGCTGGGCACAGTGCAATGGGTGAAGACAAAGAGCCAGGTAAAGAAAGCGGTACAGAGTGTGGCAGAAGATCTGGTGAAACTGTATGCTGTACGTCAGCGCTCAGAAGGATTTGTCTATGGTCCTGATACAGTATGGCAGCGAGAATTCGAGGAAATGTTCCCGTTTGAGGAGACAGAGGACCAGATACAGGCGATTGAAGATACGAAGCACGACATGGAAAGCACAAAGATCATGGATCGGCTCATCTGCGGAGATGTGGGTTACGGTAAGACAGAGATCGCGATCCGCGCTGCTTTTAAGGCAGTTCAGGAGGGAAAGCAGGTAGTATACCTTGTGCCAACTACGATCCTGGCTCAGCAGCATTATAATACATTCGTGCAGAGGCTTAAGGATTTTCCGGTGCGGATCGACCTGCTCTGCAGGTTCCGCACCTCTTATCAGCAGAAAAAGACAGTGGAAGATCTGAAGAAAGGAATGGTGGACATTGTCATCGGCACACACCGTGTCCTCTCCAAAGATGTGGGCTTTAAGGATCTGGGGCTCCTGATCATTGATGAAGAGCAGCGCTTTGGCGTAGCCCACAAAGAGAAGATCAAGAAATTAAAAGAGAATATCGATGTGCTCACTCTGACTGCAACCCCTATCCCGAGGACACTCCATATGAGCCTGATCGGCATCCGTGACATGAGCGTTCTGGAGGAAGCTCCCCATGATCGGATGCCGATCCAGACTTATGTGATGGAGTACAATGACGAGATGGTCCGGGAGGCAGTCACCAGGGAGCTGGCAAGAGGCGGACAGGTCTACTATGTGTACAACCGGGTTACGGATATCGCGGATGTGGCGGGAAAGATCCAGCAGCTCGTACCGGAGGCTAATGTAGCGTTTGCTCACGGTCAGATGAGAGAGAGAGAGCTGGAGGATATCATGTATGATTTTATCAATGGGGATATTGATGTTCTCGTCTCTACTACGATCATTGAGACCGGACTTGATATTTCCAATGCAAATACCATGATTATCCAGGATGCGGACCGGTTCGGGCTCTCCCAGCTCTATCAGCTCCGGGGACGGGTGGGGCGGTCGAACCGGATGGCATATGCATTTCTCCTTTACCGGAGAGATAAGCTGTTAAAAGAAGTGGCAGAGAAACGACTTGCGGCGATCAGGGAATTTACCGATCTTGGGTCCGGTATTAAGATCGCCATGCGGGATCTGGAGATCCGCGGCGCGGGCAATCTGCTCGGGGAAGCCCAGAGCGGGCATATGGAGGCAGTGGGGTATGACCTCTACTGTAAAATGCTCAATGAGGCAGTGACAAGACTCAAGGGCGGAGAAGAGGAAGAGAGCTTCAACACATCCGTGGATCTGAATATCGATGCCTATATTCCGGAATCTTATATTAAGAATGAATACCAGAAGCTGGATATTTATAAGAGGATCGCTGCAATAGAGAATGAGGAAGAAATGGACGATATGATGGAAGAGCTGATCGACCGCTTCGGGGATATTCCGAAAAAGGTACAGCAGCTGCTCCATATCGCGGCACTCAAAGGACTGGCCCACTCGGCTTATGTGACCGCGGTAGAACAGAAGGGCGAAGAATTTAAGTTCACCATGTATGAGAAGGCAAAGATCGATCCAGGGAAGATCCCTGCCCTCCTTCAGTCTTACAGAAACAGTCTTATGTTTAAAGCGGAGGAACCGCCGTATTTCCTGTACAGGAAATACGGCAGGAGCGGGAAGGAGAAAGGGGAAGATATCCTGGAGCTCCTCCGCAGGATCCTGGAGGATATACGGTCTCTGCAGGGATAATTGCGGCAAAGCTGTTCGTTGACTTGTATGTCTGGACTGTTTGTAAACATTTTGTGATTCAGGCTTGTTAGTTTTCTGAAAACACGATATAATGTATCAGTGTATGCGGGATAAGTAAAAAAGCTGCCCGCCCTGACATCACGGAACACCGCGGTGCAGGATACAGAGAGGAAAGAGGAGGCTGGTTATGGTACAGTTTGGGAAAAAAGCGGCGGTCCTGACAGCGGCAGGCGTGCTTGCGGCAATGTCTGTGACAGGATGCAGCGGCTCGATCGATACAGACGCTGTTGTGGCGACAGTCGGAGATGAGGATATCACCCTGGGAGTAGCAAATTTTTACGCGAGGATGATGCAGGGACAGTATGAGACCTATTATGCCAGCATGATGGGAACGACCGCGGAGGAGATGTGGGTCCAGGATGCCGGCGACGGTAAGACGTATGAGGAGTCTATGAAAGACAGCATCCTGGAAAATCTGGAAAATCTGTATGTGATATCCCAGCATGCGGCAGATTATGAAGTGTCGCTCACTGAAGATGAGCAGAAAGCGATCGAAGATGCAGCGGCAAAGTTCAGCGAGGATAATACGGACGATGCAAAAGAGATCGTTTCAGGATATCAGAAACATATCGAGAAATTCCTTGAACTCTCTACGATCCAGAATAAAATGGACAGCAAGATGAGAGAGGGCGTGGATGAGGAAGTGTCTGATGAGGAGGCAGCTCAGAAGAGCATGCAGTATGTGTACTTCTCATATACAACGACAGATGACACCGGCAATTCCACGGAACTGACTGATGAAGAGAAGGAAAATCTGAAGACATCGGCTCAGTCTCTTGCCGATAGAGTGAAAAACGGCGAGGATCTGGAGACAGTGGCCGGAGAGCTGGGAGTGGAAGTACAGACAGCAACATTTGATTCCGAGAGTACGACTCCGAACGAGAACCTTGTGACGGCAGCAGACGCGCTCGCGGCAGAAGGCGATGTGACTGATGTTGTGGAGACGGATTCCGGACTCTATGTGGCAAAGCTGACCAGCCTGCTTGACCGTGAGGCGACAGATCAGGAGAAAACAAATATCATTGAGCAGAGGAAGCAGGACCAGTATGATTCCCTCCTCGAAGAGTGGAGAGATGCATCGGATATCAAGGTCAATGAAAAGGTATGGAAGAAAGTAGACTTTGATGACACCGGAGTGACTATCATTACATCTCAGGAAGAAACATCCGGGGACGGGGCAACAGATGGCGCGGCCGCTGAAGATGGCAGCGCGGATACTGCGGAATAAAGAGGTAAATGAAAGGCTTTTTGCTGAGAAAAAAATCAGCAGAAAGCCTTATTTTTGTTCCGGTCAGTATAATAGGAAAGGCAGACCTGTTTGGGTCTGCCTTCAACGTAAATGCTATGATTAGATATATTCGCACTTTTCAAAATAGTGCATCAGGATATCAGCGCAGTTCTCTACGCCCAGCTCGGAAGTGTCCATGATCATGTGGTAATCATTCACATCTCCCCATGTCTTTCCGGTGTGTTCATAATAATAGGAGGCTCTTTCCTCGTCAGTTTTCTCCACCTTTTCTTTTGCTTCATCATAGGAGAGATTATCCTTTCCCATAATCCGGCGGATGCGGTCCTCTTTGTCCGCGCATACGAAGATGTTCAGTACGTTCATCCTGTCCTTCAGGATATCGGAAGCGCATCTCCCGAGGATGATGCAGGGCTTCTCCGCAAGCTTGCGGATCGCTTCCGCCTCACTCTCATACATATGGTCGTGAAGCTGTTCCTCGATGTACGCCTTGTCATATACAGGAATATTGAGACGCTCGGAAAGTTCTTTTGCGATGATGCTTGCTCCGGTCCCGAAACGTCTGCTCATGGTGATAACTAATTTCATAAGAACTCCTCCTTCGTAAGTTAAAATGTGAGATAACTGATATTATAACACTTCTTCCGCGATTTGTCCCGCAAGAGATTCGATTTCTTCCATCTGGGAATCTTTTACAGCGGATTTGATGGTGACAGCGCCGTCCAGCAGCCGCATATTCTTCATCTCGCCGATCTTTGCGGTTATGAGCTTAGTCGACTGGGGAGCCCAGGTGCCGTTCCCCAGGACTGCCACTGTCCGGTTCTGAAGCGCCAGCGCCTTCATGTCCTCCAGGTAATTGTCCATGAGCGGATAGATGCCGTTGTTGTAGGTGGGTGCTGCGAGGACAATATGGCTATACTTAAAGCTGTCAGAGATCAGCTCGGACACATGTGTCTTGGAGATGTTGTGCATCCGGATATTTTTTACCCCTGACTCAGCGAGGGAAGCGGCGAAGATCTCTGCCATGTTTTCTGTGTTTCCGTACATGGAGGCATAAGCGATCATGACACCTTTCTCCTCCGGCTCATATTTGCTCCAGATATCATATTTTCCGATGATGTAGTCAAGATCTGTGCGCCAGATGGGCCCGTGGAGCGGGCAGATGACGCTGATATCAAGTCCGGCGGCTTTTTTCAGCACGTTCTGTACCTGCATGCCGTATTTCCCTACGATATTTGTATAGTAACGGCGCGCCTCGTCAAGCCAGTCCCTGTCAAAATCAAGTTCATCATTGAAGATATTACCGTTGAGAGCCCCGAAGGTCCCGAAGGCGTCAGCAGAGAAGAGGATTTTATCCGTCTCATCGTAAGTCATCATTGCTTCCGGCCAGTGTACCATGGGAGCCATGACGAAATGAAGGGTGTGTTTTCCGGAAGAGAACGTATCCCCTTCTTTCACGGTGACAGTCCTGCCTTCCAGGTCAAAGTCAAAGAACTGGCTGATCATGGGGAAGGTCTTGGCATTCCCGATAATCTGCATATCCGGATAGCGGAGCACCAGGTCTTCGATCATAGCACAGTGGTCCGGTTCCATGTGGTTCACTACAAGATAATCCAGGGCGCGTCCGTTAAGAACGGCTTTTACATTCTCGAGGAACTGGCGGCCTATGGCATGGTCTGTGGCGTCGAAGAGGACGGTCTTTTCGTCAAGAAGCAGGTAGGAGTTGTAGGAAACTCCCTTTGTGAGCGGGAAAATGTTCTCAAACAGTTCCAGCCTTCGGTCGCTTCCACCTACCCAGTAAAGATCCTCAGTTACTTTTCTAAAACAGTGCATGATAATTCCTCCTTATGTAATGACCGTGCTGTATGCGGTCAGGCAAAATCTTAAGACGTTTCTATTCTAACATAAAAGCAGAAATTCGCAATATGCCAGGGTGTCTGAAATGTATTTATTTACGAGCAGAGGGTAAAAAAAGAAGATAATTGGAGCTGAAGCGTTAAAGATTCTGTGGTAATATAGTGATGGATGATTTTTAAATAAGAAGAAAGGCGGAAATAGATATGTTATTTGTATGTTATCCTAAATGCAGCACATGCATGAAAGCAAAAAAATGGCTGGAGGAAAAAAGCCTGGGATATGAGTTCCGCGATATCAAGACGGATAATCCCACAGCAGAGGAGCTGAAAGAATGGCACCGAAAGAGCGGACTGCCGCTGAAGCGGTTTTTCAATACCAGCGGAAATCTGTATAAAGAGATGAAATTGAAGGACAGGCTCCCGGATATGGATGAGGAAGAGCAGTTTGATCTCCTTGCTTCGGACGGCATGCTCGTAAAGCGCCCCATCCTTGTGGACGGGGAAAAAGTTCTGGTCGGATTCAAGGAAAAAGAATGGGAAGAAAATCTGATTTAGCACTTTAACTTGAAAAAGTAATGTGGTATACTGGTATCAGTTCTGCCGCGCGGAGGGATGGGGAGAAGCTGCCGCTTTGCAGTAAGCACAATGCAGATGAAATCTGTCTCGGATTTCCGTGATGGCATATTGAAGGAGGTATACACAATGATATGGGCAAAGGAAGAGACTCTGCCGAGAGATGAGATCGAAGCCATACAGTTTGCAAAGCTGAAAGGTACGGTCCGATATATCTATGACAGAGTAAAGCCTTACCGTGAGAAAATGGATGCGGCAGGGGTAAAGCCGGAGGATATCCGCTCACTGGATGACCTTAAGAAACTGCCGTTTACATACAAGGCAGATTTCAGGGATAATTACCCGGACGGGCTGTTTGCAGTGGACAAAAAGGAGATCGTGCGCTACCATGCCAGCTCCGGCACGACGGGCAAGCCGACGGTCGTGGGATACACGAGAAACGATCTGGAGATGTGGCTGAATAATGTGGCAAGGCTTGCCTGCATGGGCGGGGCAACGGCTGATGATGTGGCTCAGATCTCATTCGGATACGGCACCTTTACAGGCGCGCTGGGATTACACGGCGGACTTGAGAAGATCGGGGCATCCGTGATCCCGATGTCATCGGGAAATACAAACAAGCAGATCATGTTCCTTCAGGATATGGGGGTGACGCTTCTTGTGGCTACGCCCTCTTATGCGCTGCACCTGGGCGAGGAGATCAGGAAGAGAGGCATTGATCCTGCGAAAGACTTAAAGCTGCATATCGGGCTGTTCGGCGGCGAAGGCATGACTGAGCCCATGCGCGACGAGATGCATAAGGTCTGGGGCAGCCAGTTTGTCTGTACGCAGAACTACGGTATGAGCGAGCTGTGCGGGCCGGGTGTCGCCGGAGAGTGTACAGAGCTGTGCGGCATGCACGTTAATGAAGACTGGTTTATTCCGGAGATCATTGATCCGGAGACAGAAGAAGTGCTTCCCCCGGGCGAACTGGGAGAACTGGTGGTGACCTGTCTTGGCAAGGAGGCGCTTCCGCTGGTCAGATACAGGACAGGCGACCTGACAAGGATTACATATGAGCCCTGCAAATGCGGACGCACCACATGCAGGATAGAGAATATTTCCGGACGCGCGGATGATATGCTCGTGATCCGGGGCGTCAATGTATTCCCGACCCAGATCGAGGAAGTGCTCTTAAAGATCGAGGAGATCGGACCACATTATGAGATCCTGGTAGAGCGGAAAAACCGTCTTGATGTCATGACGATCACAGTGGAGCTGATCGATGACAGGCTGCTTGACAGTTACGGGAAGCTGAGCGAACTGGAAGGAAGGATCCAGAGAGCGCTGAAGTCACAGCTGGGACTTGCGACTCAGATCCGCCTCGTTGCCCCGAATTCGCTGAAGAGATTTGAGGGCAAGGCAAAGAGAGTGACAGATTTACGAAAGGATGGACTGTAAAATGGGAGAAAAAGTGATCATGCTGGGCAATGAAGCGATTGCCCGCGGAGCATATGAGGCAGGGGTAAAAGTATCATCTGCATATCCGGGGACGCCCAGCACAGAGATAAGCGAATACCTCGTCCAGTACAGGGATGATGTATATGAAGAGTGGGCGCCTAATGAGAAAGTAGCGACAGAGGTCGCTGTGGGCGCGAGTCTTGCCGGAGCGCGCGCTATGGCGTGCATGAAGCATGTGGGGCTGAATGTAGCGGCTGACCCGCTGTATTCGGTATCTTATATGGGAGTAAACGGAGGGCTGGTCATTGTGGTTGCAGACGATCCTGGACTGTACAGCTCCCAGAATGAGCAGGATACAAGGATGGTGGCAAGGGCTGCGCAGATCCCTGTGATCGAGCCATCGGACAGCGCGGAGGCAAAAGATTTCTTTAAGACTGCTTTTGAGCTGAGCGAGCAGTTTGACCGTCCGTTTATCTTCCGTACGACTACGAGGCTGGCGCACTCCCAGGGTCTGGTAGAGCTGTGCGGCCGTGTTGAGCCGGAGGATAAACCGTACGAGAAGAATGTGACAAAGAACGTCATGATGCCGGGCAATGCAAAAATCCGCCATATAGAGATCGAAAAGCGCAACCTGGAGCTGGCGGAGGCTGCCAATACGCTCCCCATCAATGTGGTGGAGATGAATGACACCAGGATCGGCGTGATCACCAGCGGTATCCCGTACCAGTATGTAAAAGAAGCGCTGCCGGATGCGTCTGTGCTGAAACTGGGTATGGTGAATCCTCTTCCGAGAAAGCTGATCGAGGATTTCGCGTCAAAGGTCGATACGTTATATATTGTAGAAGAGCTTGACCCGGTGATCGAGGAACAGGTGAAGTCCTGGGGTATCAAAGCCATCGGGAAAGAAATCTTTACCGTCCAGGGAGAGTACAGCGCCAATATGTTAAGAGAAGCCATCCTGAAACAGGATCTGGATCTCAAAGAGCCCGCAAAAGCGCCGGGAAGACCGCCGATCCTCTGTCCGGGATGTCCCCACAGAAGCGTGTTCTATGTGCTGAATAAGCTGAAAATGCATGCGGCGGGAGATATCGGATGCTACACGCTTGGCGCGGTAGCGCCGTTGAGCGTCATTGACACGACTATGTGCATGGGATCCAGCATCTCGACCCTGCACGGGATGGAGAAGGCGAAGGGCAAAGACTACATAAAGAACTGGGTGGCAGTGATCGGAGATTCCACATTTATGCACACAGGCGTGAATTCCCTGATGAATATGGTATACAACAATGCCACGGGCACAGTCATCATCATGGATAACTCAACTACAGGCATGACCGGTCATCAGGATCATGCGGCGACAGGAAAGACTCTCCAGGGAGATCCGACCTATGCGATCAATATTCAGGCGCTCTGCCGTGCCATCGGCGTAAAGAATGTGTATGAGATTAATGCGTTTGACCTGCCGCTTCTCGAGAAGACGATCAAAGAGGAGACGGCAAAAGATGAAGTGTCCGTCATCATCACAAAGACGCCGTGCGTCCTTCTGGATAAGAGAAAGAAACCTCTCTATACCGCGCATACAGACAAATGTAAGAAATGCGGCATGTGCATGAAACCGGGATGTCCGGCAATGACAAAGAATCCGGACGGTACGATCCGCATTGACGACACGATGTGCACAGGATGCGGACTGTGTAAAGATCTCTGTAAATTTGACGCGATCGAGCTTGTAAAGGAGGGAGAATAATTATGGCAGTAAAGAATATTATGATCGTCGGCGTGGGCGGTCAGGGAACCCTTCTCACAAGCCGCATCTTAGGCGGGCTGACCATAGCGGGAGGCTATGACGTGAAGCTGTCCGAGGTGCACGGGATGGCGCAGAGGGGAGGAAGTGTTGTTACCTTTGTGCGCTACGGGGATAAAGTCGCGGAGCCCATCGTGGAAGAAGGGCAGGCTGACGTGATCATCGCGTTTGAGCGGCTGGAAGCTCTCAGATATGCACATTTCCTGAAAAAGGACGGAGTGCTCATAGTCAATGACTGGAGGATCGACCCCATGCCTGTCGTGATCGGCGCGGCCGAATATCCGGAAAATATTTTGGAAAATCTGGAAAAAGAATACAAAGTCTATAAAGTAAATGCCACAGAAGAATCGAAAAAGCTTGGAAATCCCCGGGTCTTTAATCTGATCGTGCTGGGGATCGCCGCGCAGCATATGGATTTTACAAAAGAGCAGTGGTATGAGGTGATCGAGAAGACCGTGCCTCCGAAGACGGTGGAGATCAATAAAAAGGCATTTGACGTGGGTTACAGCATCGCGCAGTAACGGCGGTCAGATAGAAAATAGTTTAGGATGAAGGGCGGTGATAGTAATGATCAGGCAGATATCAGTATTTGTGGAAAATCAGCCGGGAAGCATGATGAACGTGACCTCTGTCCTTACAGATGAGCATGTGAACATCCGAGCGATCTCAACCTTTGACACGCCGGAGTTCGGCATTATGCGCCTTGTAGTCGATGATCCTGTCCGGGCAAAGGAAAGCCTCACAAGGAGAGGTTTTGTCACCAGAGTCAGCGAAGTGATCGGAGCGGAACTCCAGGATGAGAAGGGAAACTTAAACCAGATGCTCAAGATCCTTGCGGACGGGCAGATCAATGTGAACTATATTTATTCTTTTGTGATCCGCGAAGGAAAAGCTCCTGTCATGGTATTTCATACGGACGATTTTGAAAGAGCGGAAAATGTCCTCCGGGCTGCCGAAGTAAAGCTTGTGGAGGAAGAAGAACTATAAGGAAATCAAAGGAGAAATAATAAAATGGCGGCAGTATCATTAGAAAACTGGGTAGAGCGGATCCGGGATCCGAAGATCGAATGTATGAGCAGGGACGAGATGGCGGACCTTCAGAGCCGGCGTCTTGTAGATGTGGTAAAGAGAGTATATGAAAATGTGGAATTTTACCGCAGAAAGATGCAGCAAAGAGGCGTGGAACCGGGAGACATCAAATCCATCGAGGATATTGAGAAGCTTCCGTTCACCACAAAGGAAGACTTAAGGGATAATTATCCGTTCGGGCTTCTTGCGATCCCGAAGAAGGATGTGGTGCGCGTGCAGGGAACTTCCGGCACGACCGGAAAGCTTACGATCGCGCCTTACTCCCAGAAAGATGTGGATGTGTGGGGAGAATGCGTGGCAAGAGGACTGACCATGGCGGGACTCACGGATGAAGATATCATCCATGTCTGCTACGGGTATGGTCTTTTCACCGGAGGATTGGGACTGGACTACGGCGCAAAAGCGCTCGGCGCGATGGCGATCCCTATGTCAGCGGGCAACACGAAGCGGCAGATGATGTGCATGGAGGATCTGGGGGCAACCGCGTTTGCGTGCACTCCCTCCTACGCTTTGTATCTTGCTGAATCTATCCAGGAGGCCGGGCTCGTTGACCATATGAAATTAAAGGCCGGCATCCACGGCGCGGAGCCCTGGACAGAGGAGATGCGCAAGAAGATCGAGAGCATCCTCCACATCAACTGTTTCGATATTTACGGACTGTGTGAGATCACAGGACCGGGCGTGGCGCAGGACTGCATCCACAAGGCAGGACTTCACGTCCATCATGATTATTTCTATCCGGAAGTGCTAAATCCTGCAACTCATGAGAAATGCGCGGACGGAGAGACCGGAGAGCTGGTATTCACTACGCTGGCGAAAGAAGCGATGCCTCTGATCCGCTACCGCACGAAAGACCTGACCAGCATTGACCACAGCACCTGCGAATGCGGGCGTACTCTTCCGAGGATCTCCAAGTTCACCGGAAGGACGGACGATATGAAAGTCATCCGCGGCGTCAATGTATTCCCGACTCAGGTAGAGACAGCGCTTCTTTCAATGGGCGGAGTGGTAGCGCCGCACTATCTGATGATCGTAGACAGAGAGGACAATATGGACGTTCTGACAGTCATGGTAGAAGTGGACGAGAGTGTATTCTCTGACGAGATCCGCAAGCTGGACGCGCTGCGCAATAAGATCGCCGCAACGCTGAAGACAGCGCTCGGGGTATCTGTGAAGGTGAAACTGGTAGAGCCGAAGTCCATCCAGAGAAGCGAAGGCAAAGCAGTCCGCGTCATTGACAACAGGAATTTGTAAGAAAAGAGGGAGGTAGAAGATATGGGAATCACGATCCAACAGTTATCAGTGTTTCTTGAGAACCGCGAGGGAAGGCTGGACGAAGTGCTCTCTGTCCTTGCCGGCAATGATGTGAACATTGTTGCGCTCAGTCTTGCAGATACAACAGAATACGGCATGCTGCGCATGATCGTATCTGATCCGAACAAAGGGAAGGCAGTTCTCAAAGAAAACGGCATCACGGCAATGCTTACTGATGTGGTGGCGCTCAGAGTGCCCCATGAGACAGGATCTTTAAGCCGCGCAATGCATCAGATCGTGGATGGCGAGGTAAACATTGAATACATGTATGCATTTGCCAACGGAGAGGATGCATCCGCTGTCCTTAAATGCGATGATCCGGCAAGAGTGGTGGACATCTTAAGAGGAAGCGGTTTTGATGTGTGGGAAGCTTCGGAGGCATACGTCTCAAATATTAAGAATACATTGTAAAAGCCGAAGAAAGATCACCGGACAAGTAATGATACTGTCCGGTGATCTTTCTTAATCTCATTTCTCTGTATTGCTTTTTAATAATAAATCAAGTCTGTTTATATATTAAAAGGTACATTAAAAAATCTGATTAAAGTTTTACTACATTTGTTGCCTGTGGTCCTTTCGCGCCTTCTGTCACTTCAAATTCGACAGCCTGGCCTTCCTCCAGAGTTTTGAACCCATCCATTACAAGTCCTGAGTAGTGAACGAAGATATCGTTTCCCTCTGAATCAGAGATGAATCCATAGCCCTTCTGGTTGTTAAACCATTTCACTGTACCTGTCATTGTGTTGCCCTCCATTTAAGAAAAATAAATAAGTTTCTGTACTGTCCGATTAAGGAACAATACTGGCTCAGTGTAGCATGTTTAACAATGAAAGTCAACGGATTTCTGTGCTGTTAATTAAAATTATACAAAAAACGGGGAGTGCTTGTATTTGAAGCGACGGTCAATTAGAATGAGGACAGAATGTATGTGAAAAGGGGAAACACTATGAAAATTTCAACAAAAGGGAGATACGCACTGGAAATTGCCGCGGATCTTGCAATGCACTCTGATCATGAGCACCGGGAGAGCCTGAGGAATATCGCGCGCCGGCGGGACCTGTCCGAAAAATATCTGGAGCGTATCGTGAAAATGCTCTGCAGCGCCGGGATCGTATCTTCCGCGAGAGGCGTCCGGGGCGGATACTGTCTGGCAAAAGACGCGCGGGAGATCACTCTGCTGGAAATACTGGAGGCTTCCGAGGGGGAGCTGGCGCCCGTGCCGTGCCTGACCGGCAAGGCTGACTGCGGTATGGGATGCGATCAATGCCCCACAAGAGAGGTGTGGGGAGATATGTGGCAGATCATAAAAAAAACAGCGGGAGAAATCACGGTGGCTGACGTGTGTGTGAAATCTGGATTTAATTTATATTGACATGGTGGGAATTTGCTGATATAACATAATACATATAATACATATCAAAAAAGTAGGAATTAGGAGTATGATGCACAGATGAAGCTTTCTACAAAAGGAAGATACGGACTCCGGGCGCTCGTTGATCTTGCCGCGAATGAAGCGGGCGAGGCAGTCTCGCTCGCTCAGACCGCGAAGAGACAGAAGCTGTCACTGAATTACCTGGAGCAGGTATTCGGGATGCTGCGCAGGGCAGGGATCGTGGTCGGGGTAAAGGGATCTAACGGAGGCTTCCGGCTTGCCCGAAGCATGGATGATATTACGGTGAAAGAAATATTGGAAGCGCTTGAAGGAAAGTTCTCCATTGCGGATGGCGCCGGTGAGGATACGCAGGATCCGGTCCAGAACGCGCTCAGAGACCTTCTATGGGATGAGATCGACAGGAAAATCAATCAGTTTCTCCGGGAAAAGACTCTGGGCAGCCTGGTCAGAGAGTACCGGAGAAATCTGGAAAAAGGCACGATCATGTATTATATCTGATAATTAACAGACCCGATAACAGAAATGGGGAAAGGATGGTAACTGAATGAAAAGAGATTTAAAATTTGAAACATTACAGCTGCATTCGGGACAGGAGACGCCGGATCCGGCGACAGATGCCAGGGCAGTGCCCATTTATCAGACGACATCTTATGTTTTCCGGAACTGTCAGCATGCGGCAGACAGATTCAGCCTGGAAGAGGCGGGAAATATTTACGGAAGGCTGACCAATCCTACCCAGGAAGTGTTTGAGACCCGGATCGCCGCGCTTGAGGGAGGAAGCGCGGCCCTGGCGGTTGCCTCCGGGGCGGCGGCGATCACATATACGTTCCAGAATCTCGCAAAGGCGGGAGATCATATCGTCGCTTCAAAATACATTTACGGCGGCTCCTACAATCTCCTTGAACATACGCTGAAAGACCAGGGGATCGAGACAACATTTGTTGATCCCGACGAGGAAGGAAGTTTTGAAGCTGCGATCCGGGATAATACAAAGGCTGTGTTTATCGAGTCCATCGGCAATCCGAACGCAAATCTTGCAGATATCAGAAGCATTGCCGAGACTGCCCATGCCCATGGTATCGCGCTTGTTGTGGACAATACCTTTGCCACGCCGTATCTGCTCAGACCGTTTGAGTATGGAGCTGATATTGTCGTACATTCTGCCACTAAGTTTATCGGCGGGCACGGAACAGCTCTGGGTGGAGTGATCATAGAGAGCGGGAGGACAGACTGGAGGAAATTCGGAAAATATCCGCAGATCACGGAGCCTGACCCGAGCTATCACGGAGTGTCTTTTGCGGACGCTGCGGGACCGGCGGCATTTGTGACAAGGATCCGGGCGGTGCTCCTGAGAGATATGGGAGCTGCAGCTGCTCCCCTTCATGCCTTCCTCTTTCTTCAGGGACTTGAGACGCTTTCCCTGAGAGTGGAGCGGCATATTGAGAATACGAAGAAGGCAGTGGAATTTCTGGCAGCCCACCCGAAGGTGTCCGCGGTGAATCACCCGTCTCTCCCTGACAGTCCGTATCACAGCCTCTATAAGAGGTATTTCCCGAAAGGGGGAGCATCGATCTTTACATTTGAGATCAATGGCACAGAGGAGGATACAAAGAGGTTTATCGACCGGCTGGAGATCTTTTCCCTGCTGGCGAATGTGGCTGACGTGAAATCTCTGGTCATCCATCCTGCCAGCACTACCCACTCTCAGATGACAGCGGATGAACTGGAGGCTTCCGGGATCCGTCCGAATACAGTGAGAGTTTCCATCGGTACCGAACACATTGAGGATATCCTGTGGGATCTGGGGCAGGCGCTGGAGGCAGTGTGATCATAATATTAAAAAACGAGTATAAAAATGAAAATACAGATTTTTGACAGAAAGGAAGATACAAAATGAAAGTATATCAGAGTGTAACAGAACTGATCGGGAGAACCCCTCTCCTGGAGGTGAAAAACATTGAAAAGGAAAAGGGGCTGAAAGCAAAAGTGCTTGTTAAGCTGGAATATTTTAATCCTGCGGGAAGTGTAAAGGACCGCGCCGCTCTCAGTATGATCGAGGAAGCAGAGAGAACGGGAAGAATACAGCCGGGAGCCACGATTATTGAACCGACCAGCGGAAATACGGGGATCGGTCTTGCCAGCGTAGCTGCTGCAAGAGGGTATAAGGCAGTCTTTGTTATGCCGGAGACTATGAGCATAGAGAGGAGAAAACTCCTGCTGGGATATGGGGCGGAAATCGTGCTCACGGAAGGGTCGAAAGGCATGAAGGGAGCCATTGAAAAAGCGGCTGAACTGGAGAAGGAGATTGAAAATGCAGTAGTCCTCGGACAGTTTGTAAATCCGGCGAATCCGGACGCGCACTACCGGACGACAGGTCCTGAGATCTGGGAGGATACGGAAGGGACAGTGGATATCTTTATTGCCGGCGCGGGCACCGGAGGAACAGTGACAGGTGTGGGCCATTATCTGAAAGAAAAAAAATCAGGGATCAAAGTCATCGCGGCGGAGCCTGCGGCGTCCCCTGTCCTCTCAGGAGGCAGGCCGGGTCCTCATGGACTGCAGGGCATCGGAGCGGGATTCGTGCCGGATATCCTTGATACAAAGGTATATGACAGCATAAGCCAAGTGACGGAAGAGGAAGCGTATGAAGCGGCAAGACTCCTGGCATCAGCAGAAGGAGTCCTCGTCGGGATCTCGTCAGGAGCGGCGCTCCACACCGCGGTCCGGGAAGCCTTGAAACCGGAAAATGAAGGAAAGACGATCGTTGCCCTTCTGCCGGATACCGGAGAGAGATATTTATCTACCCCGTTATTCGGCTGACGCCGCCTTTGACAGGTAAATCTGCGCAGACCGCCATTGCCGGAAAACTCTGTTAAATAGTGCAACAAATTGCGGTTTCAAGCTGAAACAGCAATTGAAAATTCAGTGGATGTAGTATATACTGATAACAGAATCATGAAGTCAAAGGAGGACAAACAGTTATGAAAGAATTCAAATACGTGGTTACAGATCCGGAGGGAATCCACGCAAGACCGGCGGGCATCCTTGTGAAGCAGGCGGCAGGATATCAGTCAGCTGTCAAGATCACAAAAGGAGAAAAGACAGCCGATGCAAAGAGAATCTTCGGCGTCATGGGTCTGGGTGTTAAGACCGGCGAAGAAGTTACGATCACCGTAGAAGGAGCAGATGAAGATACAGCGATCGCGGAATTAGAGGCATTCTTCAAAGAGAATTTATAATTAGATTAAGGAGAAGCAGGCCATGATTACGATAAGCGGTAAAAGTGTATTTGGCGGCGTATCCATCGGAAAGCTCATGTTCTATAAGAGAAGTGAGAAGACGATCAAGAGAACGCACGTCGATGATGTAGATGCAGAGTGGAAGAGATTCCAGGATGCAAAGGATACGGCAGTATCCCAGTTGAAAGGGCTGTACGACAAAGCGATCGAGGATGTGGGAGAGGCGAATGCCATGATCTTTGAGATCCATCAGATGATGCTTGAGGATCTCGATTATCTTGAGTCCATCGAGAATATCATCCGCACTCAGGAGGTCAATGCAGAGTTTGCCGTGGCTACGACAGCGGACAATTTCGCCCAGATGTTTGCGGCAATGGACGATGCTTATATGCAGGGACGCGCGGCGGATGTAAAGGATGTGTCTGAGCGCGTGCTGGATATCCTGTGCGGCGTGGACGCAGGAATGAAGGAAATGACAGAGCCGTGTATTATCGCGGCTGACGATCTGGCGCCGAGTGAGACGGTACAGCTTGACAAGGACAAAGTACTTGGTTTTGCAACGATGTACGGGTCATCCAATTCCCATACTGCGATTCTCGCCCGTACGATGAATATCCCTGCCATAATCGGCATGGGAGAGGCTCTTCTGCCGGAGTACGACGGCAAGATGGCGGCGATCGATGGCTTTACAGGCACACTGTACATCGAACCGGATGAAGAGACAATGAAAGAGATGCAGGAAAAGCGTGCAAAAGATCTGGAGCAGAAAGCGCTTCTGGAGCAGCTCAAGGGCAAAGAAAATGTGACAAAGAGCGGCCAGAAGATCAATGTGTACGCAAATATCGGAAATGTATCTGATCTCGGGGCAGTACTTAAGAATGATGCCGGCGGTATCGGTCTTTTCAGAAGTGAATTCCTTTATCTGGAAAACACAGACTTCCCGACGGAAGACCAGCAGTTCTCTGTTTACAAGCAGGTGGCGGAGAGCATGGCTGGAAAGAAGGTCATTATCCGTACATTGGATATCGGAGCGGACAAGCAGGTGGATTACTTCGGGCTTGACAAAGAGGACAACCCGGCTCTTGGATATCGCGCGATCCGTATCTGCCTGACGCGGCCGGAAATATTCAAGACGCAGCTGCGCGCTCTGTACCGTGCGGCGGTTTACGGGAATATCTCTATTATGTTCCCGATGATCATCTCTGTGAGCGAAGTGCGGAAGATCAAAGAAATCATTGCTGAGGTGAAGGAAGAACTTAAGAGCGAGGGTATCCCGTTCAAAGAAGATGTGGAGCTTGGCATCATGATCGAGACTCCGGCTTCTGTAATGGTAAGCCGCGAGCTCGCAAAAGAGGTTGATTTCTTCAGCGTAGGCACAAATGACCTGACTCAGTATACTCTGGCGATCGACCGTCAGAATTCTAAACTGGATCCGTTCTATGACCCGCATCATCCGGCGGTGCTCGCCATGATCAAGATGGCGGCTGACAACGCGCATGCGGAGGGCAAATGGATCGGAATCTGCGGAGAGCTCGGCGCCGACCTTGAGCTTACAGAAGAGTTCCTGAAAATGGGACTGGATGAACTGTCTGTATCTCCGGCAATGGTGCTCCCGCTGAGAAAACGTATAAGAGAATGTGAATAAATCTGAATTTGTGTGTGGGACGGACGACCGGATCACGTCCGAAAAACCGTGGGTTATTTTAAGACGTATTCTGTGCGGGGATGCGGCTCTGGTTCCGGTTCCACGATTTGGGAAAAACTAAAAAGGAAGGAAGCGCGGCTAAAAACAATTGACCGGCGGACGATTCGGCTCCGCCTCAGGCATCCGCCGGTCAATTAACGCCGTGCTTCCTTCCTTTAAGTTTTTCCGGCAAATCCAGATTTACCTCTTGCAATTACCGAACATATGTGCTACTATACGGAATAGAACAAATGTTCGATAAATGCAAAGGGGGCATTAATATGCAGGACAGGATCATGAAGGAGATGTCTCTTTATGATAAGTTAAATATTCTGTCAGACGCGGCAAAGTACGATGTGTCCTGCACTTCCAGCGGAGTGGAGCGCCGGGGCGATGGAACCGGGATGGGAAACTGCCGGAAAGCAGGGATATGCCACAGTTTTTCCTCGGATGGCAGATGTATTTCTCTTCTGAAGATTTTATTTACGAATGAGTGTATCTATGATTGCAAATATTGCATTAACCGGTCATCCAATGATGTTGTGAGGACCTCCTTTACTCCCGAGGAAGTATGCACTCTGACGATGGAATTTTATCGGAGAAATTATATTGAGGGACTTTTTTTAAGCTCCGGCATACTGAAAAGTCCCGACTATACGATGGAGCTGATCTATGCTGCTTTGTACAGACTCCGGCACATATGTAATTTTCAGGGCTATATTCATGTAAAGGCGATTCCCGGGGCTGACCAGAGGCTGATCAGGATGACGGGGTTCCTGGCTGACAGGATGAGCGTAAACATGGAGCTTCCGACGGCGGAGAGCCTGCGCCTTCTTGCGCCGCATAAATCGCGGAAAAATATCCTTGCGCCCATGAGGTTTGTCCAGGAGAAGATGAAGGAGAATCATCATGAAATCACGCTTTATAAGAACGCGCCCCGGTTTGTTCCCGCGGGACAGAGCACGCAGATGATCATAGGAGCTACGCCGGAGACAGATTATCAGATCCTCAGAGTGACAGAGGCTCTTTATAAGAAGTTTGACCTGAAACGCGTGTTTTTCTCGGCGTTTGTCCCTGTCAATGAAGACAAAGCTCTTCCTTCGATCCGGGACCAGGGCCCGCCCCTGCTCAGGGAGCACAGATTGTATCAGGCAGACTGGCTGCTGAGGTTCTATCATTTTGAAGCGGAGGAGCTCCTGGACGAGGAAAATCAGAATTTTAATGTGTATCTGGATCCGAAATGCTGCTGGGCGCTCCGGCATTTGGATATCTTTCCGGTGGAAATCAACAGGGCGGATTATCATACCCTTCTGCGGGTGCCCGGGATCGGTTACAAATCGGCGGGGCGTATTGTGAAGGCGCGAAGATGGGGAGGCATTGGCTTTGAGGATTTAAAGAAGATGGGTGTAGTACTCAAGCGGGCGCTGTATTTTATCACCTGCAGCGGGAAGATGATGTATCCGGTGAGAATTGACGAAGATTCGATCACTCGAAATCTTCTCAATACACGAGAGCGGATTCCGGAAGAGGTTGAAAGAATGACGTTCAGACAGCTCTCTCTGTTTGATGACATGGGGTTAGGCGGGGTGAATACAGGATGAGACAGGTTTATATATGTACGGATACAATAACCGGTCTGTATTCGGCGCTCCATGATGCATGGAAGACATGCCGGGACGGGGATGCCGGGATTGAGATCCGGGGAAAAATGCAGCAGCAGCTTTTCTGCGAATATCAGACTGTTGAAGAGTGTGAACAGAAAGCTGCGCGCCTGGAGCGGATGATCAAGCGGTATCTGGGATACAATGCATATTGGAATATCTACCATGCGCTGCTTGCCGAAGATGGAGATAAAGGCACTGCCGTATTCAGGACAATGCAGGAATCCAGAAGGATAGGAGACAGCCGCAAGATCATGGATCACCTGGGAAATCCGGACGTGGCGAAAGTGTTTGCCCTGAGCCGGAGTGTGTCCAATGAAGCGCATTTGTATGAGGAGTTTATTCGTTTCAGAGAATTGAAAAATGGGATCCTTTTTTCTGAAATAGCGCCGAAGTCTCAGATACTCACCTGCGTGGCAGATCATTTTTCTGATCGCTTCCCTCTTGAAAATTGGATGATATACGATAAGACACACCAAGTTTTTCTGATCCATAAAGCAAAGGAGCACTGGGGAATTGTATGGGGAGAGTCCCTTGACCGTGAAGCGGCGTCTGTGGTTTCGGAAAAGGAGATGGAATATGAGCGCCTATGGAAGGGATTTTTTGAGTCCATCGCGATCAAAGAAAGAAAAAATCTAAAGTGTCAGCAGAATCATCTGCCGCTCCGATACCGGGAAGGAATGCCGGAAATGACTGACTGCCACTGAGCCGCACTACGGGATCCGTTTATGATGTCTGGAGTATACGGGAAATCCGCTGCTTGCGTAAAACGGGAAATCAGATTATGATAGAAACATCATGATGAAAAGGCGGAATCAGACAGTTGGAGGAAAAAAAGAAGATCGTCCGCATTTCTGTGCGTAATCTCGTGGAATTTATCCTGCGGGAAGGGAATATTGACAACCGAAGTACCGGCGGCCTGGATAAAGATGCCATGCTTATGGGAGGCAGACTGCACCGAAAGATCCAGAAAAGCATGGGACCGGAGTACCACGCAGAGGTCAGTCTGAAGATGCTGATCCCGTGCGGAGAGTTTGCCATACAGGTTGAAGGACGCGCAGACGGCATTATCATAAAAGAAAAGCACAAAAAATCTGGCAGGAGCAGGCAGAATCCCTCTGCTCTGGCAGATCAAGATCCGGATGTAATAGTGGATGAGATCAAAGGCGTACTCAGAGAACTGTCACATATTGAGCGGCCGGTTAATGTCCACTTGGCACAGGCGAAATGCTATGCACATATTTACGCAGAGCAGCATGATCTCGACCGGGTGGGAGTACAGATGACATACTGCAATCTGGATACAGAGGAGATTAAGAGGTTTTCTGAGACATATACAAAGCAGGAACTGAAAACCTGGTTTGAAGACTTGGTCAGCCGATATGAAAAGTGGGCGAGATTTCAGATCGAATGGGAAAAAGAAAGAAACCGTTCGATTCATGACCTGGAATTCCCCTTTCCCTATCGTGCAGGGCAGAGGGACGTGGCCGCAGCAGTTTACCGTACGATTCTGAGAAAGAAAAAGCTGTTCATACAGGCACCAACCGGAGTAGGGAAGACAATATCCACGATCTTTCCTGCAGTCAAAGCTGTTGGAGAGGGGCTGGGAGAAAAGATCTTTTACCTGACAGCAAAGACCATCACCCGCACTGTGGCTGAACAGGCGTTTCGCACTCTCAGAGAAAAAGGCCTCAGTATGAAGATCATAACACTCACAGCGAAGGAGAAAATCTGTTTCTGTGAAGAAACCGTATGTAATCCGGAAGTCTGTCCTTATGCAAAGGGGCATTTTGATCGTGTAAATGACGCAGTGTTTGATTTGATCACAAGCGGGAATGAGATCAGCCGCAGGACGGTAGAAGAACAGGCGCGGGCTTACAGAGTCTGTCCTTTTGAAATGGCTCTGGATATCTCTACATGGGTAGATGCGGTTATCTGTGATTATAACTATGTATTCGACCCTGCTGCACATCTGAAGAGGTTTTTCTCAGAAGGCAGCAGTAGTGACTACATCTTTTTGATCGATGAAGCTCACAATTTAGTAGAACGCGGGAGAGAAATGTATAGTGCTGAGCTCTATAAGGAGGATCTCCTGGAACTGAAGAGGGTGATCCGTGCAGACTCTCCTGCTTTGGCGGGAAAGCTGGAGGCTGTAAATAAGCTGTTCCTTGCATTGAAAAGGGAATGCGAGATTTATCAGATCCTGCCCAGTGTATCCCATATCGCGTTGAAGCTCATGAACCTTCTGACAGAGATGGAGGCGTATCTGGAAAGGGCGGCGGATGAAAAGAAGAGGGAACAGGTTCTGGATCTGTATTTCCAGGTGCGTTCTTTTGTAAATATACATGATATTATGGACGAAAATTATGTGGTCTACTGTGAGCTGAAAAATGACGGCAGATTTATGATCAGGCTTTTCTGTGTGAATCCGGCAGTGAACCTCCAGTCCTATCTGGAGTATGGCGTGGCATCGGTTCTCTTTTCCGCTACCCTTCTTCCTATCCATTATTATAAGAAGCTTCTCTCTGTAGAAACAGACGATTATGCGATCTATGCGGAGACGTCATTTCCCGGGGAAAACCGCCTTCTGCTCATCGGAACAGATGTGAGTACAAGATATACTATGCGAAGCGCATCGATGTACAGCCGGATTGCGGGTTATATTGCTGGCGCGGCTGAGGGGAAGAAAGGAAATTATATGGCATTTTTCCCATCCTATAAGATGATGCGGGAGGTATATGAATATTTTCTTGAGCAGGCGGGAGAAATTGACGCGGCAATTCAATCCCAGAATATGAGTGAGCAGGAGAGAGAAGAATTTTTGTCTCTCTTTGAGGAAGATCGAGACAGGAGTCTTGTCGGTTTCTGCGTCATGGGCGGCATTTTTTCAGAAGGTATTGATCTGACAGAAGATAGGCTTATCGGTGCAGTCATCGTGGGGACCGGGCTCCCACAGGTATGCAATGACAGGGAGATTGTCAGAAGATATTTTGAAGAGCATGGGATGGCGGGCTTTGACTATGCTTATCTTTACCCGGGAATGAACAAAGTGCTCCAATCTGCCGGGCGGGTCATCCGGACGGAGAGAGACAGAGGGATGATCCTTCTCCTGGATGACCGGTTTCAGCAGAGACAGTACAGAGAAACTTTCCCGAGGGAATGGGAAGGAATCCGTATATGTAGTGCAGAATCCCTGCCTGCTTACCTGGAGGAATTCTGGAAATAGCTGAGGAATTCCATGGATGCCCTTGAGAGTGGGATGTGTTCGTTATAGGCGATAGCAAGCTCGCGCTCAGGAAGATCTTCTTTGGTCCGGAGCTGGAATATCTCATCCCTTTTCCTGCTGATGCAGTAGTCCGGGACGAACGCGATGCCAAGTCCGATCCGCGCCAGGTCGATCAAAAGGTCATTGCTCGTCAGCTCGATTTCCGGCACAAGATCCAGCTGATGCTGCTGGAAAACCTGATGGAGGAATTCATTGGTGGTACTGTTTTTATCCAGCATCAGAATGGGATAACGCAGAAGCTGGGCAAAGGACAGCGTCTGACCTTTCAGTTCGGAAAAAGTACTTCCAGCGATAAACACGTCACGGAATTTTTTGATGCGTATCGCGGCAGCTGAAGCTCCGAGGTGATTGTTAGGGTGGTTGACGACAATGAGGTCCACCAGCCCGTTCTGAAGAAGCTCTGCACATTTCATGGAAGTCTGATTGATGACTTTGATATGTGCGCCGGGGAATGCCTTGTGGAAACGCTCCAGGTATGGAATGAGAAAATAGCGGCAGATCGTGTCGCTCGCTCCGATACGGATCTGACCTCCCGTGGAAGCGGCGTCCAGGAGCTGAGTCTCGCCCTTATGAATCAAGTTCATGGCGGGCTCGATATGGCGCATCAGGATCTCTCCCTCAGGAGTGAGCTGAACTTTTTTTGTACTTCTGATAAACAAGGTCTGGTCCAGCTTTCGCTCCAGAGTCTTTATTGACTGGCTGACAGCAGACTGAGAGATAAAAAGGCGTTTAGACGCCTCCGAAAAGTTCAAAGTTGAAGCCACGTGGTAGAATACTTTGTAGAGTTCATAATTAATATCAATCATTATTAGACCTCCTAATAAATACTGGTTGTATTATAAGCTATGTGAAAGAAAAATACAATAATATACTAGAAAGGACCACGACATCATGGAAAAAGGAAAAAATTCGGCTAAACAAAGTAATACAGTGATAAAACTACAATGGCTGGCAGGAGTGATCCTCGCCTTTGCAGTCATAGCCGCGGTGCTGATCACCAGCTTTGAGATCGCGATGTACGCTGATTTCAGCGTGTATCAGAAAGAATATGAAAAGTATGATGTTCTTTCTGAACTCGATATGACAATGGATGATGTAATGTATGTGACGCATGAGATGATGGCGTACCTGAGGGGCAGCAGGGATACTTTGTCTGTTATGACGACTGTAGAGGGGAAAGAGCAGGATTTCTTTAATGAACAGGACAGATTTCATATGGGGGAAGTCAGAGATCTATTTATTGGCGGGTTGAATATTCGGATGGGCTCATGTATTGCAGCTGTGCTGTGTCTGGTATTTCTCCTTGCGACCCGGGCGGATATCAGGAAGGTCATCCCAAGATCCTATCAGGCTGCCCTCGGCGTATCGGCCGCTGCCGCAGCCATTATCGGAATTGCTGCAGTCATTGATTTCAATACGGTGTTCGTCCAGTTTCATCATATCTTTTTTGACAACGATCAGTGGATATTTGATCCTGCGACAGATTATATGATCCGTATGCTGCCTGAGGGGCTGTTCTATGATTTTGTCATGCGCATCGGCGGGATTTTCCTGGGGATTCTTGCGATCCTTCTCGCGGCAAGCCTGATACCGGGATATTTGCGGAAGAAAAAGGAAAATAATTAGCCTTACTTATTACAAAGTTTAATTATATTAATTATACTAATGATGTAAATTATGGTACGATACAGGCAGAGACTAACAGCAGAAATCTGTATGTTCAGGAGCATACAGCATGATGTAAAGGAGACAGTATATGAGTAATGTAAAGCGTGTGTTTGTGGAAAAGAAACCGGAATTTGCCGTTGCGGCAAAGGCATTACGGCATGAGATCCGCCATTACCTCGGGATCCGCAGCGTGAGCGGAGTAAGAGTCCTGAACAGGTATGATGTGGAAGATCTTTCTGACGAGACCTTTGAGAAAGCTTGCAGAGGTGTGTTCGCAGAGCCTCCTGTGGATGTCCTCTATAAAGAGACATTTCCGATGGAGGAAGGGGATCACAGTTTTTCCGTGGAGTATCTACCGGGACAGTTTGATCAGAGAGCGGACTCAGCGGAACAGTGTGTCCGTTTTATCAAGGAAGATGAGCTCCCGGTGATCCGCACTGCCACCACGTATGTGATCGAAGGAGACATTACAGAGGAAGAGTTTGCGGCCATACGCAGCCATTGTATCAATCCGGTGGATTCGAGGGAAGCTCAGGAAGAAAAGCCGGAGACATTGGTCACCGTATTTGACGAGCCGGCGGATATCAAAGTATTTGACGGATTCCAGAATATGCCGGAGGCTGAACTGAAGGAGCTTTATGGTTCTTTGGGACTTGCTATGACATTCAAGGATTTCCTCCATATTCAGAATTATTATAAAAATGAAGAACACAGAGATCCTACGATGACAGAGATCCGTGTGCTTGACACTTACTGGTCTGATCACTGCCGTCATACGACATTTTCTACGGAACTGAAGGACGTAGTCTTTGACGAAGGGGATTACAGAAAACCGATCGAAGATACTTATAGGGAATATTTAAAAGACCACAGCGAGATCTTTGCGGGCAGGGAAGATAAGTTTGTCTGCCTTATGGATCTTGCGCTCATGGCAATGCGCAGGCTTAAGAGAGAGGGAAAACTTCAGGATCAGGAGGAGTCTGATGAGATCAATGCATGCAGCATTGTGGTGCCGATCAAGGTAGACGGAGTGGAAGAAGAGTGGCTGATCAACTTTAAGAATGAGACACATAACCATCCTACTGAAATCGAGCCGTTCGGAGGCGCTGCCACCTGTCTCGGCGGTGCGATCCGCGACCCGCTTTCAGGACGTACCTATGTTTATCAGGCAATGCGCGTAACAGGAGCGGCAGATCCGACTGTTTCCGTGAAAGATACACTTAAGGGCAAACTTCCTCAGAAAAAGCTGGTCCGTGAAGCAGCACACGGGTACAGCTCTTACGGCAACCAGATTGGTCTGGCAACCGGGCTCGTGAAAGAGATCTACCACCCGGATTATGTGGCAAAGCGCATGGAGATCGGCGCTGTTTTAGGCGCGGCTCCAAGACGCGCAGTCATCCGCGAAAATTCTGATCCCGGGGACATCATTATTCTTCTGGGCGGAAGGACAGGACGTGATGGGTGTGGAGGAGCGACCGGTTCTTCTAAAGTCCACACCGAGGAGTCAATTGAGACATGCGGCGCGGAGGTACAGAAAGGAAATCCGCCTACGGAACGCAAGATACAGAGACTGTTCCGCAGAGAGGAAGTCAGCCGCCTGATCAAGAAGTGTAACGACTTTGGCGCAGGCGGAGTGTCTGTAGCGATCGGTGAGCTGGCGGATGGGCTCCGTGTAGAGTTAGACAAAGTGCCGAAGAAGTATGCCGGACTGGATGGAACTGAGATCGCGATCTCAGAATCCCAGGAGAGAATGGCAGTTGTGGTAGATCCAAAAGATGTGGAAGAATTCATGTCATATGCCCAGGAAGAGAACCTGGAGGCAACTGAAGTTGCGGTAGTGACAGAGGAGCCCAGGCTTGTGCTCATCTGGAGGGGAAAAGAGATCGTCAATCTGTCCAGGGCATTCCTTGATACGAACGGGGCGCACCAGGAGACCAGCGTAGAGGTAGAGATACCGGAGCGCGCGGGAAGCCTGTTCACCAGGAAAGAGGTTAAGGATGTGAAGGCTGCATGGCTTGAAATGCTGAGCGACCTGAACGTATGCTCACAGAAAGGTCTTGTAGAAATGTTCGACGGCTCCATTGGCGCGGGATCTGTGTTTATGCCTCACGGAGGGAAATATCAGCTTACGGAGACCCAGGCTATGGTGGCGAAGGTGCCTGTCATGACAGGAAAGACAGACAGCGTGTCCATGATGAGCTATGGATTTGATCCTTATCTGTCGAGCTGGAGTCCGTATCACGGGGCAGTTTATGCGGTGGTCGAATCTGTGGCAAAGATCGTTGCAGCCGGCGGAGATCACCAGAAGATCCGTTTTACATTCCAGGAGTATTTCCGCCGTATGACAGAAGATCCGAAGAGATGGAGCCAGCCTTTCGCAGCTCTGCTGGGCGCCTATGCGGCTCAGATCGGTTTTGGGCTTCCATCCATCGGAGGAAAGGACAGTATGTCCGGAACGTTCCAGGATATTGATGTACCGCCGACGCTTGTATCGTTTGCTGTGGATATGGCGGTGGAGAAAGAGATCATCACCCCTGAGCTTAAAAAACCGGGCAATAAGCTCGTATGGCTGAAAATAGACAGAGATGAATATGACCTTCCGGTATATAGTCAGATCATGGATCAGTACGGGAAGTTTACGGAAGATATAAGAGCCGGTCGGATCGTATCCGCATATGCGCTTGACCGCCATGGCGTTATTGCGGCGGTGAGCAAGATGGCGTTCGGAAACCATATGGGCGTGAAGATCGAACACAATATGGATGAACGTGATCTGTTCGCTCCGGCATTTGGGGATATCGTTGCTGAGGTGAAAGATGGAGAGGTTGGTAATCTTCAGATCACTTACACAGTGATCGGTGAAGTGACAGATCAGGATGGCTTTGAATATGGCAGTGTCCATATCGGGATGGACGAAGCGCTGGCCGCATGGACAGGAAAACTGGAGGGCGTGTTCGCGACGAAGTCCCCGGAGAGCGCGGAAACTCCTGTGGAGGAGAAGCTGTACAATGCTTCTGATATCCATATCTGCAGCCATAAGATCGGACAGCCGACAGTCTTTATACCGGTATTCCCGGGTACAAACTGTGAGTACGACAGCGCGAAGGCATTTGAACGCGCAGGTGCAAAGGTGATCACAAGAGTATTCCGCAACCTGGATGCAGAGGATATCCGCTCATCTGTAGAAGAGTTCAGCAGCGCGATCGCTCAGGCGCAGATGATTATGTTCCCGGGCGGGTTCAGTGCAGGTGATGAACCGGACGGATCAGCGAAGTTCTTTGCAACTGCATTCCAGAATGCCAAGATCAAAGAAGAAGTAGAAAAGCTTTTAAATGAAAGAGACGGGCTTGCGCTCGGTATTTGTAACGGATTCCAGGCTCTGATCAAGCTGGGGCTTGTACCATACGGAAAGATCGTGGGACAGACAGAGGATGCTCCGACACTGACCTACAACACGATCGGGCGCCACATCTCAAAGATGGTTTATACAAAGGTAATGACAAACAAATCTCCGTGGCTTCAGGAAGCAGAGCTTGGCGGTGTGTACACAAACCCGGCATCACATGGAGAGGGGCGTTTTGTGGCGAGCGATGAGTGGCTTGACCGTCTGTTCGCTAACGGACAGGTGGCAACGCAGTATTGCGATCCGGAAGGTAATTTGAGTATGGATGAGGAGTGGAATGTGAATGGCTCTTACCGTGCTATTGAGGGAATCACAAGTCCGGACGGCCGTGTGCTCGGGAAGATGGCGCACTCAGAGCGCCGCGGTGATTTCGTGGCAGTCAATATCTATGGTGAGCAGGATCTGAAGATTTTTGAATCAGGAGTTAAATATTTCAGATAATCTGTGGGAGGAAGAGATATGTACAAAGAAACCCCGCGGGAATAGATTAAAAAAATAAAAATGCCCGCCGGACTGAAGCTTTAAAACAGTTCGGCGGGTATTTTTGAATCTATGTCTGCTATATCAGTATTTTTAACTGTACACTTTTTTCACGTTTTCCAATCTGGCAGACATATTTCTCAAAAGAAGGTCAGCCAGCGTGAGGGCAGTCATTGATTCTACAACGACGACTGCCCTGGGAACGATGACAGGGTCGTGTCTTCCGAGGACTTTGATCTCAGCATTTTCGTGATTGACGTCCACGGTGTGCTGGGTCCGGGCAATAGAAGAAGTGGGTTTTATGGCAGCTCTGAGAATGAGGCGGGAACCATCGCTCATCCCGCCGAGTGTTCCGCCGGCGTGGTTAGTTTTTTTTAGGACAACGCCATTTTCAGAGAAAAACGGATCGTTATTCTTGCTTCCTGTGGATGCTGAAGCGGCAAATCCGTCCCCGATCTCCACTCCTTTTACTGCTCCGATGGACATGACAGCATGTGCCAGGAGAGCGTCCAGCTTATCAAAAACAGGTTCGCCCAGACCTGACGGAAGACCTTCTGCAATGCATTCTACGACTCCTCCGCAGGAATCACACTCCGCCATCAGGGATGAGATATACTCGCCGGCCTGAGAAGCGACAGTATTTCCGGGCATGAAAAGATCGTTTTCCGCGATCTCGGACATACAGTAGTCTTCCTCCGGAATAGAGAAGGGACCGATTGCCTTTGTGTATGCCTGCACACGGATACCCAGCTCCTTTAAGAGAAGGGAAGCTACAGCGCCTCCGGCCACACGCCCGATTGTCTCGCGCCCTGATGAGCGGCCGCCGCCCCGATAGTCCCGAAAACCGTATTTTTCCGTGAACGGATAGTCTGCATGACCGGGCCGGAACAAAGTGGCAATGTTTCCGTAATCTCTGGAACGCTGATCCTGATTGCGTACAACGAGAGAAATCGGCGTGCCGGTCGTTCTTCCTTCGAATACCCCGGAGAGGATTTCTACCGAATCAGATTCGTTTCGTTTTGTAGTATATTTGCTCTGTCCGGGTCTTCTTCTGTCAAGAAAACTTTGGATATCTGCCTCAGAGATAGGAATACCGGCGGGACAGCCATCGATCACGACCCCTATCCCAGGACCGTGGGATTCTCCCCATGTGGTGATGCGAAATATTGAGCCAAAAGATGAACCGCTCATAGATGAACTCCTTTCTATTCCTGTAGGGAATGATACATTTTGATCATATACCTTACAATCCCTTGCGGGAGATTAAGTACAAAAACATTATCATTATATAGGACAGCTGCGGGTCTTGACAAGAAAAATGCAACCTTTTTTCTTCTCAATATGTCTAATATATAATGGAATGGCAGACAGGAGGTCAAAATGTAACAGTTTTTAAATAGTTTTTAAGTTTTTATGAATGGATAATAATTTTCTGTACTTTTTTGAATATTCGTACTATAATGTTGCCGTAATATTGTATAAGGAAAGAGATGGGAAGGCTGATGAGCAAGAAAAGAAGAAGAAAACAGTCAGATATACATCAGGAAGATATAGAGATCCTCAGTGAGGAAGGCTTCGAAGATGCCGAAGGAGAAGAGGAGGCGGAGAGTTTCGCAGAAGTGGAACAAGGGGAAGCCGAGAGTTCTCCAGAAGTGGAACAAGGGGAAGCCGATTTCCGGGACGCTGAATTAGAGGAAGCCGATTCTGAAGAAGAGGATTCTGAACAAGCAGATGATGCTGAGGAGACAGACTCCGAGGAAGATGAGTTTGAGGAAGAGAATTCAGAAGAAGATCTTGGAGATATAGATCTGGAGGAAGATGAATTGGAAAACGAGGGGGACAAAAGAGAAAAGAGAAGGAGAAGAAGAAGGCGCAGGGCTGCAAAAAAAGATAATGAAGAAAAGAAAAGTCTAGGGAAAAAACCTTGGATTATCGCAGGAAGCATCGCGGGCGGACTGCTTGTGATTTATCTTGGTATTTCTGCGTTCTTTATCGGACATTTTTTTATAAATACTACAATAAACGGCAAAGATTTCTCCGGTAAATCGGCAGCGGATGTAGAGGAATACCTGAAAGATCAGGTTAAAGATTATGAACTTGAACTGATCGAGTTGAATAATACAACAGATGTGATCAAAGGATCGGATATCTCGCTGGTATATAAAGAGGATTCCAGTGTGGAGGACGCATTGAAGAAACAAAATCCGATTTTGTGGGTAACCTCGCTCTTTTCAAAGTCCAGTCAGAACGTGAATATTAAGGTGGATTATGATGAAAATGAGCTGGAAGAAAAGATTCAGTCAATTAAGGCAGTTACACAGGAGCAGACAGAGCCGACTTCAGCATATCCGAAGTTTGATGGGGATTCATTTGTAGTAGAGCCAGAGGTTTATGGTACTGCAGTCAATATAGAAGTCCTCAGCGAAAAGATCAAAGAACATATCACAGAGTTCAATCCGACACTGGACATGCTCGAAGAGGAGTGTTATAAGCTCCCGAAATATACTTCAGAATCACCGGAGGTACAGGCTGCGTGCGATACAATGAACCAGTACTGTAAGGCGAGTATCACTTATCCAATGACGGAAAATGTCGTGGTGGATAAAAACTTGATCTCTACCTGGCTGACATATGATGATAATATGCAGGTGACATTTAATGAAGATGCAGTAAGAGAGTGGATGAGAAATTTCGGCGCGACTTATGATACCGTGGGTGCAACGAGGACCATCACCTCGCCGAATGGAAAAACAGTTGAAGTTTCCGGTGGAACATATGGCTGGTCTATTGATGAAGAGACAGAGGCGCAGAATTTGATTAACAGTATCAAGAACGGAGAAGTGGCGACAAGAGAGCCTGCTTATGCTCAGACAGCGGCATCACATTCCGCTCAGGACTGGGGAACTACTTTTATTGAAGTGGATCTTTCCGCTCAGCATATGTGGTATATCGTAGATGGATCGATTGCGTTCCAGGCGGATGTGGTTACAGGGCTGCCCACACCGAACAGGGCGACCCCGTCGGGAGTATATTCCATCCTTTATACGGAAAGGAATGCCACATTGGTAGGTGAGAAAGATCCGGCAACAGGAGAACCGATTTACCGGACCCCGGTATCTTACTGGATGCCGTTTACCTGGCAGGGACATGGATTCCATGATGCTACATGGCAGCCCGGATTTGGCGGAAATCTGTATCAGAGTCTTGGATCTCACGGCTGTGTGAATATGTCATACAGTGACGCGGGAACACTGTTCGGAATGATCAGCGCAGGGACACCGGTTGTCCTTCATTATTAACAATCCTGTGCGCAGGGAAAAACTAATACGAGGTTGACAGGAATGTATGAACTGCTGAAAAAAGACGGCAAAGCAAAACGTGGTCGTTTCCACACGGTCCATGGCACCATTGAAACGCCGGTATTTATGAATGTGGGGACAGCGGCTGCTATCAAGGGAGCTGTGTCCACTGATGATTTAAGAGAAATAAAGACACAGGTAGAGCTTTCGAATACATATCATCTCCATGTAAGACCTGGGGATAAGATCGTGAAGAAGCTGGGAGGTCTTCATCGTTTCATGAACTGGGACAGGCCGATTCTTACAGATTCCGGCGGATTTCAGGTGTTTTCCCTGGCGTCACTGAGGAAAATCAAGGAAGAGGGCGTGCATTTTCATTCTCATATTGATGGAAGGAAGATCTTTATGGGTCCTGAGGAGAGCATGCAGATTCAGTCCAACCTTGCTTCCACGATTGCAATGGCTTTTGATGAGTGCCCGTCCAGTGTTGCGGAAAAAAAGTATATCGCAAATTCTGTGGAGCGCACGACCCGCTGGCTGAAGCGCTGTAGAGAGGAAATGGCAAGGCTGAATTCCCTGCCGGATACGATCAATCCTCATCAGATGCTGTTCGGGATCAACCAGGGCGGAATCTATGAGGATATCCGTATTGCGCATGCGCAACAGATCACGGAGCTGGATCTGGATGGTTACGCTGTGGGAGGACTTGCCGTGGGAGAGAGTCATGAGGATATGTACCGTATCCTGGATGCCGTAGTTCCCCACCTGCCGGACAATAAACCGACTTATCTGATGGGGGTCGGGACTCCGGCAAATATCCTGGAAGCGGTGGACAGAGGCGTTGATTTTTTTGACTGTGTCTATCCGACCCGTAATGGAAGGCATGGACATGTGTATACAAACCAGGGCAAGCTGAATCTGTTCAATGCGAAATATGAACTTGATAACAGACCGATCGAAGAAGGCTGCGAATGCCCTGCGTGCAGAAGCTACAGCCGCGCCTATATCAGGCATCTCCTCAAAGCAAAGGAAATGCTGGGAATGAGACTGTGTGTTCTTCATAATCTGTATTTTTATAATACGATGATGGAAGAGATCAGAAATGCCATCGATGCGGGAGAATACCAGGCTTATAAAAAACGAAAACTGGAAGGGATGCTCCGGGGACAGTGAGAGATGTTTGGAATTGATCTGGGGGAGAGGCTCAGGGTCATAGGAATTTCTCAAAATGCCTCTTGAAGATTGTCCGGTTTTTGTGTATAGTAATTTTATTGCGTATAGAAAGTTAGGAGGAAATCAAATGATGGGTGAATTATTGACCATGGTCGTTCTCTGGGCTGTTGTGATCGGTCTGATGTGGTTTTTACTTATGCGTCCTCAGAAGAAGGAGCAGAAGAGAGTTCAGGCAATGCTGGCATCTATGGAAGTCGGCGACACAGCTCTGACAACGAGCGGATTCTATGGAGTGATCATTGATATTACAGATGATGATGTGATCGTTGAATTCGGAAACAATAAAAACTGCCGTATTCCTATGCAGAAGGCGGCGATTGCACAGATTGAGAAACCGAACGCAGAGTAAAGGCTGTGCTGTGGATGAAACGGAGAAAATCTGACGTACTATGTCAGTTTTCTCCGTTTTTTGTTATGCAGGGCGTAATCTGCGGATATCGTGGAAGATGGATGTTTTAGAGCGCCCTCTATTTTTATGCCTGAACTACTTGAAACAAGCGGGGAAATGCGGTATGATTAGTAGTAACATTTTGACTTAGAAGGGAAGAAAAACTATGGAAATGAAGATCGGAGTGATAAAGGGGGATGGGATCGGTCCTGAGATCGTGGACGAGGCGATGAAAGTCCTCGACAAGGTCGCAGAGGTATACGGCCATTCCCTTTCTTATACACAGCTTCTCATGGGCGGGGCGTCTATTGATGTGAACGGAGTGCCCCTTACGGATGAGACTCTGGAAGCGGCGAAAGCCAGCGACGCGGTATTGATGGGATCCATCGGCGGAGACGCGAAGACTTCCCCATGGTATCAGTTAGAGCCGTCCAAAAGGCCTGAGGCAGGGCTTTTGCAGCTCAGAAAAGGGCTGAACCTGTTTGCAAACTTAAGACCCGCGGTGCTCTATGAAGAATTAAAAGGCGCGTGTCCCCTGAAAGAAGAGATCGCGGACCGAGGATTTGACATGATGATTATGAGAGAGCTGACCGGAGGACTCTATTTCGGAAAGCGCAGCACCCGGGAGGAGGACGGAGTGCTTGTGGCGAGAGATGAGCTTACATACAGTGAGACAGAGATCCGCAGGATCGCGAAGCGCGGCTTTGATATCGCCATGAAGAGAAAGAAAAAGGTGACCAGCGTGGATAAGGCAAATGTCCTTGACTCTTCCCGGCTCTGGAGGAAGATCGTAGAGGAAGTAGCAGCGGATTACCCGGAAGTTGCGTTAGAGCATATGCTGGTTGACAACTGTGCAATGCAGCTTGTGAAAGATCCGGCACAGTTTGACGTGATCCTGACCGAGAATATGTTCGGGGACATTCTTTCAGATGAGGCAAGTATGGTGACCGGCTCCATCGGGATGCTTGCAAGCGCCAGTCTGAATGACACAAAGTTCGGTCTGTATGAGCCCAGCGGCGGTTCTGCGCCGGATATCGCGGGCAAGGGAATCGCAAACCCGATCGCGACCATCCTGTCGGCAGCGATGATGCTGAGATACTCCTTTGATCTTGACAGGGAGGCAGATGCAGTTGAGAAGGCGGTAGGGATGGTATTGAAAGACGGGTATCGGACCATTGATATCATGTCAGAAGGAAAGAAACAGATCGGTACAAAAGAGATGGGTGACCGGATCTGCACATATATCGGAAAGTGAGGTTTGACAGATGAGAAGTGACACAGTGACAAAGGGCGTCCAGCAGGCGCCGCACAGATCGTTGTTTAATGCGCTTGGGATGACCCAGGAAGAACTGGAGAGACCGCTGATCGGAGTGGTCAGCTCCTACAATGAGATCGTCCCGGGGCATATGAACCTGGATAAGATCACTGAGGCAGTGAAGATGGGAGTTGCAATGGCGGGCGGCACGCCGATCATGGTGCCGGCGATTGCCGTCTGCGACGGCATTGCAATGGGACATATCGGGATGAAATATTCTCTTGTGACGAGAGACCTGATCGCAGATTCTACGGAAGCACTGGCAATGGCGCATCAGTTTGACGGGCTTGTCATGATCCCTAACTGTGATAAGAACGTGCCGGGCCTGCTCATGGCAGCAGCGCGCGTAAATATTCCGACCATCTTCGTCAGCGGAGGCCCCATGCTTGCGGGACATGTAAAAGGCGGAAAAACAAGCCTTTCCAGTATGTTTGAGGCTGTGGGAGCCCACGCTGCCGGGAAGATTACGGATGAAGATCTCTGCGAGTATGAGAATAAGGCATGCCCTACCTGCGGTTCCTGCTCTGGCATGTATACAGCGAACAGTATGAACTGCCTGACAGAGGCGCTGGGAATGGGACTTCGCGGAAACGGTACGATCCCGGCAGTCTATTCGGCAAGACTGCAGCTTGCAAAACATGCGGGCATGCAGGTCATGGAGCTGGTAAGGAAGAATATCCGCCCGCGAGATATCATGACAGAGGATGCAATCCTCAACGCGCTGACCGTGGACATGGCGCTTGGCTGCTCCACAAACAGCATGCTCCATCTCCCGGCGATCGCCCATGAGATCGGAATGGATTTTGAGATCGATTTTGCAAATACGATCAGCGAGAAAACACCGAATCTCTGCCATCTGGCACCGGCAGGACACACATATATCGAAGATCTCAATGAGGCCGGCGGTGTGTATGCGGTGATGAATGAGCTGAATAAGAAGGGGCTTCTTAATACAGACTGCATGACAGTCACAGGGAAGACGATCGGAGAGAATATCGCAGGATGTGAAAATAAAAATCCGGAAGTCATAAGACCCATCGACAACCCCTATTCAGAGACTGGCGGACTTGCTGTACTGAAAGGAAATCTGGCTCCTGACGGCAGCGTGGTGAAGCGTTCTGCTGTATGTGACGAGATGCTCGTCCATGAGGGACCTGCAAGGATCTTTGAGAGCGACGAGGAAGCGACAGAGGCGATCAAGTCAGGAAAAATCAATCCAGGAGATGTGATTGTGATTCGCTATGAAGGACCTAAGGGAGGCCCCGGCATGAGGGAAATGCTGAATCCTACCTCGGCGATCGCGGGATATGGACTGGGCTCCACGGTCGCGCTGATCACGGATGGCAGATTCAGCGGCGCTTCCAGGGGAGCGTCCATCGGACATGTGTCTCCCGAAGCGGCAGTAGGAGGCCCTATTGCTTTGGTGGAAGAAGGAGACATTATTAAGATTAATATCCCAGAGCTGAAGCTGGAGCTGGATATTTCAGATGAGGAGATGGCGGCCAGAAAGGCAAAATGGCAGCCAAGAGAACCAAAGGTGAAGACAGGATATCTCGCTCGCTATGCATCCATGGTAACATCAGGAAACAGAGGAGCGATCCTGGAGATCCCGAAAGGAAATTAAGGGCCTGCGGAACAGATCATATATCCGGCAGGAGTGAGAGATACAGAAAAGAGGATACAGCATGCAGTTAAACGGAGCAGAGATCGTAATTGAATGTTTAAAAGAACAGGGTGTGGATACAGTGTTTGGGTATCCGGGCGGCGCCATTCTGAATGTATATGACGAACTGTATAAGCACAGAGATGAGATCCGCCATATCCTGACCTCCCATGAGCAGGGTGCGTCACATGCAGCGGACGGGTACGCGCGCGCCACAGGAAAAGTCGGTGTGTGCTTTGCGACCAGCGGACCGGGGGCAACGAACCTGGTCACAGGTATTGCTACGGCGTATATGGATTCTATCCCGGTTGTGGCGATTACCTGTAATGTAGGGGTGTCCCTTCTCGGGAAAGACAGTTTTCAGGAAATCGATATTGCGGGGATCACGATGCCTATCACAAAGTACAGCTTTATCGTTAAAGATGTAACAAAACTGGCTGACACGATACGAAAGGCCTTCCGCATCGCGCGGACCGGAAGACCCGGTCCTGTGCTCGTAGATATTCCAAAGGATATCACGGCAGCAGTCACAGAATATCAGAAAGAAGAGCTCGGGAAATATATTCCTGACCAGTCTCATATTAATGAAGAAGAGGCTTCACGCGCCCTGGCGATGCTTGAGGCTTCGGAAAAGCCCTTTGTCTTTGTGGGTGGCGGCGCGGTCACTTCCGGGGCAAGCGAGGAGCTGAAAGAATTTGTGGAAAAGCTGGATGCACCGGTAACAGACTCTCTGATGGGAAAGGGAGCGTTTCCGGGAACAGATCCGCGGTATACGGGAATGCTGGGGATGCACGGTACAAAGACATCCAACTATGGAGTCAGTGAGTGTGATCTTCTTGTGGTCGTGGGCGCCAGATTCAGCGACCGTGTAACGGGCAATACGGAGACATTTGCCCAAAATGCGAAGATCCTGCAGATCGATATAGATCCTGCTGAGATCAATAAGAATATCATTGTGACAGAGGAACTGATCGGAGATGTAAAAGAGGTGCTCAGGATACTTAATAAGAGTCTGAAACAGCAGGATCATTCTGAATGGATGGAAAAGATCCAGTCGTACAAAAAAAAGTATCCTCTGAAATATCATCCCGACGCGCTGACAGGGCCGTTTATTGTAGAAGAGATTTATCGCCAGACAAAGGGAGATGCCCTGATCGTCACGGAAGTAGGGCAGCACCAGATGTGGGCGGCGCAGTTTTATAAGTATACAAAGCCGAGGACACTTCTGACGTCCGGCGGTCTGGGGACAATGGGATACGGTCTGGGGGCCTCTCTTGGCGCAAAGACCGGATGCCCGGAAAAGACGGTAGTCAATATTGCGGGAGACGGCTGTTTCCGCATGAATATGAATGAGATCGCCACCGCGGTTAGGCATAACATTCCGGTCATTGAGGTGGTGATCAACAACCATGTTCTAGGAATGGTCCGCCAGTGGCAGGACCTCTTTTACGACGAAAGATATTCTGCGACTGTGCTCAGAGATGCAGTGGATTTTGTGAAGCTGGCAGAATCTATGGGGGCAGTGGGGGTTCGAGCGGAATCTCAGGACCAGTTCAAAGAAGCATTTGCAAGGGCTCTGACCCTGAACAGACCGGTAGTTATTGACTGCCAGATCGACAGTGATGATAAGGTATGGCCTATGGTTGCCCCGGGAGCGGCGATCAGTGATGCCTTTGATGAGGAAGACATGGGCTAGTAACCATGCAGATAGAAAAAACAGAAAGCAGGAGGTAAGGAAAATGAGCAGAGTGTATAATTTTTCAGCTGGACCGGCAGTGCTGCCGGAGGAGGTACTGAAGGAAGCAGCGGCAGAGATGCTGGATTATAACGGAACAGGAATGTCTGTGATGGAGATGAGCCACCGCTCAAAAGCATTCGAGGAGATCATCACTGCTGCGGAGCAGGATCTGAGAGACCTGATGGGGATACCGGATAACTATAAGGTGCTCTTTTTACAGGGAGGAGCTTCCCAGCAGTTTGCGATGATCCCGATGAATTTAATGAAAAACCGTGTGGCGGATTACATCGTTACCGGACAGTGGGCAAAAAAGGCGGCAAAAGAGGCTGAAAAATACGGAAAGGTAAACCGTATCGCATCTTCTGAGGATAAGACATTCTCCTATATCCCGGACTGCTCGGATCTGCCGGTTTCTGAGGATGCGGATTATGTTTATATCTGTGAAAATAATACGATCTACGGTACCAAGTTCAAAGAACTGCCGAACACAAAGGGAAAGACTCTTGTGGCTGACGTGTCTTCCTGTTTTCTTTCCGAGCCTGTTGATGTGACAAAATACGGAGTCATTTACGGAGGAGTCCAGAAGAATATCGGACCGGCAGGAGTTGTCATCGTGATCATCCGAGAGGACCTGATCACGGAAGATGTGCTCCCCGGAACACCGACTATGCTTACATACAAGACACACGCAGATGCAAAATCTCTCTATAATACACCGCCGGCATATGGTATTTATATCTGCGGCAAGGTCTTCAAATGGATCAAATCCCAGGGTGGTCTTGCGGCAATGAAGGAAAAAAATGAGAAAAAGGCAAAAGTACTTTATGACTTCCTTGACCAGAGTAAACTTTTTAAAGGGACTGTAGAGAAAAAAGACCGCTCTCTTATGAATGTGCCTTTTGTGACCGGAGATGCTGACCTGGATGCGAAATTCGTTAAAGAAGCAAAGGAAGCAGGACTTGAGAACTTAAAGGGACACAGAAGCGTGGGCGGCATGCGCGCCAGCATTTACAATGCAATGCCTTATGAGGGCGTTGTAGCACTTGTTGAGTTTATGAAAAAGTTTGAAGAGGAGAATCAGTAAAATGTTCAAATATCACTGCCTGAATCCCATCGCAAAAGTGGGACTTGACCAACTGGATGAAAATTATGTGAATACAGACAACACAGAGGAGGCGGATGCCATCCTCGTCAGAAGCGCAAAGATGCATGAGATGGAGTTCTCAAAAAATCTGAAGGTAATCGCACGCGCAGGAGCAGGTGTCAACAACATTCCTCTTGATCGCTGCGCGGAGGAAGGGGTCGTAGTGTTCAATACTCCGGGGGCAAATGCAAACGGTGTAAAAGAGCTGGTGATTGCCGGGATGCTTCTGGCTGCCAGGGATATCATCGGCGGCATCAACTGGGTGCAGGAGTATGAAGAGGATGGCGATATCGCTAAGATCACGGAGAAGAAGAAAAAAGCATTTGCCGGGACAGAGCTTCAGGGCAAGAAGCTCGGCGTGATCGGGCTTGGCGCCATCGGCGTGCTGGTAGCAAACGCAGCAGTTCACCTGGGCATGGAAGTATACGGCTATGATCCGTATGTGTCCGTGGACTCTGCATGGAGATTATCCCGCAGCATTTATCATGCGAAGACAGTGGATGAGATCTACAAAGACTGTGATTATATTACGATCCATGTGCCGGCCCTGGAGGACACAAAGGGAATGATTGATAAGAATGCGATCAGCCTGATGAAAAAGGGCGTAGTCATCCTGAATTTCGCCCGCGATGTTCTGGTAAATCAGGAAGATATTGTGGATGCTCTTGTGTCTGAGAAGGTACGCTGCTATGTGACTGATTTTCCGACCAAGGAGATCGTAGGCGTAAAAGGCGCGATCGTGATCCCGCATCTGGGCGCTTCCACGGAGGAATCCGAGGACAACTGTGCAAAGATGGCGGCAGCAGAGGTAAAAGATTTCCTTGAAAACGGAAATATCACCCACTCTGTCAATTTCCCAGACTGTGATATGGGAGCCAGAGGCGAGGGACCGAGGGTTACAATCCTTCACAAAAATATCCCGAATATGCTCGGACAGTTCACAGGCTTGATGGCTGAGAAAGGGATCAATATTGCCCTTATGACAAACAAGAGCCGGAAAGAGTACGCTTACACAATGATGGATGTAGACGCGGATGTCCCGGCGGAAGTGGAGGAGCAGCTGTCTGGTATAGATGGCGTGCTCAGAGTGCGGGTTCTCTGAAATGCGTCTGATATTCTTGATTAGCCGCATAGTCAGCTGCATGAGTGACAAAACAATTTAACAGAGGTGAATAGCTGGATTTCCAATGAAGGATGCGAACGGGAAATCCAGCTTTTTTGTTTTCTATTTCTAGAGAGTATAAGGAAAATTATTCTTGTGGAGCGTGTGGATAACTTTTGCTGCGCGCAGAGCAGGATTTTACGAGAAAAAAGAGATATCAGGATTGACAAATTTTGTATAATTGTATACAATTATGCAAAATCAAGTATCCAAAATATGTCCGGAAAATCATATGACCGGAAAATGGCACCGAGTATTAAGGAGGCAGAAAGATGCAGGACAGGAAAGTATTTTTAAACAAACATACGAATCTTCTGGAACTGGAGGAGCATATGTTCCCTCTGGTTGATGTGGACACACCGAATGTGTTCCGCAATCTGTTCCACTATGACGAGATACCGAAGATCGCGTTTAATGACAGGATCGTGCCGCACAATATGCCGGATGAGATCTGGATTACAGACACTACGTTCCGTGACGGCCAGCAGTCCAGGGCACCGTATACAACGGAGCAGATCGTGACGATCTACGATTATCTGCACCGACTGGGAGGTCCGAATGGGAAGATCCGTCAAAGCGAGTTCTTCCTTTACAGCAAAAAGGACAGGGATGCTGTGTACAAATGCCTGGAGAAAGGCTATCAGTTCCCGGAGGTGACCAGCTGGATCCGCGCGAGCAAAAAGGATTTTCAGCTTGTAAAGGATATCGGGCTTAAAGAGACGGGAATTCTTGTGAGCTGCTCTGATTATCACATTTTTTATAAACTGAAAATGACGAGAAAGCAGGCTCTGGACCATTATCTGTCTGTGGTCCGCGAGTGCATGGAGACAGGAGTGCGTCCGAGATGTCATCTTGAAGACATCACCCGTTCTGACATTTATGGCTTTGTGATCCCGTTCTGTGTTGAACTGATGAAGCTGATGGAAGAATATCAGATTCCGGTGAAGATCCGTGTCTGTGATACAATGGGATTTGGAGTGAATTTCCCCGGGGCAGTGATACCGAGATCCATTCCGGGCATTATTTATGGACTGATGACGCACGCAGGTGTGCCGAGCGAACTGATCGAATTCCACGGACACAATGATTTTTATAAGGCTGTCAACAATTCGACTACAGCCTGGCTGTACGGGGCGTGCGGTGTGAACTGCTCTCTGTTCGGCATCGGAGAGCGTACAGGCAATACTCCGCTGGAAGCAATGGTATTCGAGTATGCACAGCTCAGAGGCACTCTCGACGGAATGGACACGACAGTGATCACGGAACTCGCTGAGTACTATGAGAAAGAGATCGGCTACCATATCCCGTCGCGCACCCCGTTTGTGGGCAAGAATTTCAACGTGACGAGAGCGGGAATCCACGCGGACGGAATGCTGAAAAATGAGGAAATTTACAATATATTTGATACAGATAAATTTCTCAACCGACCTGCACTGGTATCTGTGTCCAATACTTCCGGCGCGGCGGGCATTGCCTACTGGATCAATGCATACTATAAGCTGACAGGCGAGCGCCAGGTGGATAAGAATTCAGAGCTTGTGCGCAGACTGAAAGAGTGGGTGGACAAAGAATATGAGGACGGGCGTGTTACAGTCTTGACAGATGAAGAATTAGTTGCGAAAATAGACAGTGTGTGTGACGAGCTGCACATGACATTATGACCGATGGGGTTGGCAGCAGGAGGACTGAAAATGGAAGAGTATCAGGATCATTCCCTGGGAGGACGTGTTTTTCAGAAGATACGTGAAGACATCCTGAATGGGATATATAAGGAAAATGACGAGCTCAGGGAGAATACCATAGGAAAAGAACTCGGAGTTAGCCGTACGCCTGTCAGGGAGGCTCTGCGGCAGCTTGAGCTGGAAGGCCTGGTGACGATCATTCCCAACAGAGGGGCCTATGTGACCGGTATTTCCCATAAGGATATCTGGGACATTTATGTGATCCGCTCCATGCTGGAAGGGCTGTGCGCCCGCTGGGCGGTCGAACATATTACGGATGCGCAGCTGGATGAGCTGGAGGAAACGATCCTTCTTTCAGAATTTCAGATGAAGAAGGAGAGCGGGTTCAGCGCGGAGCAGATCGCGGTGCTGGACGGCAGGTTCCATTCCATTCTATATGAAGCTTCCGGCAGCAGGATCCTCGGACATGTACTGACAGATTTCCATAATTATGTGCAGACTGCCAGAAGGTCGTCTGTGGTGTCAGAGGACAGGGCGAGAAAGTCGATCAGGGAACATCGCCAGATCCTGCGCGCGATCAGAGACAGAGATGAGGAAATGGCAGAGCAGCTTGCCAATGAGCATATCATGCATGTGATGCAGAATCTGAAAAAACAGGGATATGAACAGGAATAGGACCCTGCAATAACAAAATATCATAAGAAATCAGGAGGATACCCACAATGGAAAAAATCAAAATGACCACTCCCCTCGTAGAGATGGATGGGGACGAGATGACAAGGATTCTCTGGAAGATGATCAAAGATGAGCTTCTCATCCCCTACATTGATCTGAAAACAGAGTATTATGACCTGGGGCTGGAGCACAGGAATGAGACAAATGACCAGGTAACTGTAGACTCTGCCATGGCTACAAAGAAATATAAAGTTGCGGTAAAATGTGCGACCATTACCCCGAATGCTGCACGCATGGATGAGTATGATCTGAAAGAAATGTGGAAGAGCCCCAACGGGACGATCCGCGCGATCCTTGACGGGACGGTATTCCGGGCGCCCATTGTTGTAAAAGGCATTGAGCCATGCGTGAAAAACTGGAAGAAGCCGATTACGATCGCAAGACATGCATACGGCGATGTGTACAAAGGATCCGAGATGAAGATCCCGGGTGCGGGAAAGGTGGAGCTCGTCTATACGGCAGAGGATGGCACTCAGACAACGGAGCTGGTACATAACTTTGACGGACCGGGTATCGTGCAGGGCATGCATAATCTGAATAAATCTATCGAGAGCTTTGCGAGAAGCTGTTTCTCTTATGCACTGGACACAAAGCAGGATCTGTGGTTTGCAACAAAAGATACGATCTCCAAGAAATACGACCATACATTCAAGGATATCTTCCAGGAGATCTATGATGCTGAGTTTGACGGGAAGTTCAAAGAGGCAGGCATCGAGTATTTCTATACGCTGATCGATGATGCGGTAGCACGCGTGATGAAGTCTGAGGGAGGATATATCTGGGCATGCAAGAATTATGACGGAGATGTGATGAGTGATATGGTATCCTCTGCTTTCGGTTCTCTTGCCATGATGACTTCCGTGCTCGTATCACCGGAGGGATATTATGAGTATGAGGCGGCTCACGGAACAGTGCAGCGCCATTACTATAAACATTTAAAAGGCGAGGAGACATCCACAAACTCTGTGGCAACGATCTTCGCATGGACAGGAGCGCTTAGAAAGCGCGGAGAGCTGGACGGCAATAAAGAACTGATGGAATTTGCTGACCGTCTGGAGAAAGCGACTATCGATACGATTGAGGCTGGTGAGATGACAAAAGACCTGGCATTGATCACCACAATCGAGAATCCGACAGTGCTCAACAGCGAAGGATTTATCAAAGCGATCGCAAAGAGGCTGTAAATCTGGATTTGTGTGTGAGGACGGGAGGCGGAAAACGTCCGAAAACCGCAGGTTATTTTAAGACGTATTCGCGGCGGGCGGGGATATGGCTCAGGTTCCGGTTCCGTAATCTGGGAAAGACGTAAAAGGAATGGAATGTGGCTAAAGACAATTTCAAAGCGGACGATTCGCCTGCGCTCAGGCGTCCGCTTTGAAATTAACGCCACACCCCATTCCTTTAGTCTTTCCAGCAGATTACTCCAAGTCACCGTCGCCATATCCCCGCCCGCCGCGAAAGGCTCTTGAAATAGAGGCGGATTTCTGCGTTCATCCGACCGGAAGTCCGCACAGCCAAATCCAGATTTTCTGTATAAAAATCCCTTTTTTTCGGATACTATTTTTGATGGAAAATCGAGGAGGTATGTACAGATGGAAGACAGAGAGTCTCAGGTGGATTCACAGAAGGAGAGAAACGAGGAGAATACAGAAATAAAAGAGATGGGTACGCTTGATCTCGGAAACGGGCACTCTAAGCATGGGATACAGCTTCTGACGATCATCGGAGAGATCGAAGGGCATGAGGCGGTATCAGGAAATACGAAAGCCACTAAGTATGAACATCTTCTTCCCAGGCTGGCCGAGGCGGAGGAGGATGAGCGGACGGAAGGAGTGCTCATCCTTTTGAATACTCTGGGCGGAGATGTGGAAGCGGGTCTGGCGATCGCGGAGATGATCGCGTCTCTCAGCAAACCTACGGTTTCCCTTGTCCTGGGAGGCAGTCATTCGATCGGAGGTCCTCTGGCAGTGTCAGCGGATTATTCTTTTATCGTGCCTACGGGAACTATGATCGTGCACCCGGTGAGATCTACAGGGATGTTTATCGGGGTGATCCAGAGTTATCGGAATATGGAGAAGACGCAGGACCGTATCGCGCGTTTTATCTCATCACATTCCCGGATATCTCAGGAGAGACTGCTGGAGCTTATGCTGGATTCTACCCAGCTTGTAAAAGATGTGGGAACAATGCTGGAAGGCGAGGAAGCAGTGAAAGAAGGACTGATTGATGAAGTGGGCGGGATCAGCCAGGCATTCGCCAAACTGCACGAGCTGATCGAGGAGAGAAGTAACAGTTCAGGCGCGCCATTCGGAAAACCGCGCTGACGTGCTAATTGCGGCTGCCGCCGCTGTTTTCCTCATTAACGGGCGCACAGCCTGATGGCTGAACTGTTACGAGAAAAAAATAATGACATGATTTTCAAATGATGATATACTAGATATAGTATGTTTAATTACCAAGGGGGAATTATATGGCTGCCAGACAGACAAAACGCAGGAAAAGCACAAAGAGCAGACCAAAGAAAAACCAGCAGAATACAGAGATCCGGGGGGAGATCATCATACTCGCCATGCTGGCAGTATGCATCCTTCTCGTGCTGAGTAATTTCGGACTTGGGGGAACTGCGGGGGAGGCGGTCTCATCAGTCTTGTTCGGGATATTTGGCTTTATGGCATATTTACTGCCATTCGCTTTGTTTGGGATCACTGCGTTTCTGATATCTAATAAAGGGAATGCACATGCTTATGTAAAAATTGCGGCAGGAGTTGTACTGTTTCTCTTGTTCTCCGCTATTCTGGAGCTGATTTTTCATTCATATACGCCGGGAGCGTCTCTGCTTTCTTATTACAGAGAGTCCAGCAGGTATCACAATGCCGGAGGGCTGGCAGGGGGCTGTATTGTCAGTCTGCTCTGTCCGCTGATCGGGGAGATCGGGACATATGTGGTCCTGATCGTGCTTTCAGTTATCTGTGTGATCCTGATCACTGAGAAGTCCCTGCTTGCGCCTCTCGGCCGCCAGAGCAAAAAAGCGTATGAAGAGGCAAAGAAAAAACATCAGGAGACAGCGGTGATCCGGGCCCGCCAGAGAGAAGATGCCCGTGAGAGGTCCGTTCAGGAAGAAGCGGGTTCCGGCAGAGAAGGTCAGAAGAGGAAGGACCGGAAAGTATCCGGCGTCTCTTTTGCAACGACTCTCACGCCCGAGGAGCCGGAAGCAAAGAAAACGAGAAGAGGACGGAAACGCTCACCGGAGATCTATGAGATCACGCCGGATGGGCTGGCTGATAGCAGGGAAAGAAATACAGAGACATCCCATATGGACAGCTTTGTGATCAGCCGTGCAGACAGCCAGGATCAGGACATGCCGGATCCTTTTGCGGTTTCTGCCGGTCAGGGCGTCCAAGAGGAGAACGCAGTGCCGAGTGTGGACAGCGAGGCTGCGGATGATGGTGTGATCCCGGGGCTGGAAGATGAGGGCATACAGGAAAGGACTCAGAGAAAACGCGGCCGACGCAGCAGGGGAGAGGATGCTGCCGAAGTAGCGGCAGAGACGGAGAAAGTAGCAGCGGCAGCAGAGATGGGGCAGGAGAAGCATATGCCGGTGTATCATACGCCGCCTCTTTCACTGCTGAAAAAAGGAAAAAAGACAGGAGGAGATTCAGATGCTCATCTGAGGGCAACGGCTCTGAAACTGGAGCAGACGCTTCAGAACTTTGGGGTAGGCGTGCATGTGACAAACGCCAGCTGCGGACCTTCTGTCACACGCTACGAACTTCAGCCGGACCAGGGCGTGAAAGTGAGTAAGATCGTTGGACTTTCAGATGATATTAAGCTGAATCTGGCTGTGGCAGATCTGAGGATTGAGGCGCCCATCCCGGGGAAAGCCGCTGTGGGTATCGAGGTGCCGAACAGCGAGAACACAGCGGTCATGCTGAGAGATCTTCTGGAATCAGCTGAATTCAGAAACAGTAAATCGCCGATCACCTTTGCGGTCGGAAAGGATATTGCCGGTAAGGTAGTTGTGGCAGATATTGCAAAGATGCCCCATCTCCTTGTCGCGGGGGCGACCGGATCAGGAAAATCCGTCTGCATCAATACGCTTATTATGAGCATTATCTACAAGTCAGACCCGGATGAAGTGAAACTGATCCTGGTGGATCCGAAGGTTGTGGAGCTGAGTGTCTATAATGGGATCCCCCATCTGATGATCCCCGTGGTCACGGATCCGAAAAAGGCAGCAGGCGCGCTGAACTGGGCCGTGGCGGAGATGGAGAAGCGGTATAAGCTGTTTGCGGAATATAATGTAAGAGACTTGAAAGGCTTTAATGCAAAGGTTGAAAAAGGAGAGACGGGAGAGGAGATAAAGAAGAAGCTTCCTCAGATTGTTATCATTATCGACGAGCTTGCGGATCTGATGATGGTTGCTCCGGGAGAAGTGGAGGGCGCAATCTGCCGGCTGGCACAGCTGGCCAGGGCAGCAGGGCTGCATCTGATCCTTGCTACACAAAGACCGTCAGTCAATGTGATCACAGGTCTTATCAAAGCAAATATGCCGTCCAGAATCGCTTTCTCCGTATCATCAGGAGTGGATTCCAGGACCATCATTGATATGAACGGCGCGGAGAAACTGCTCGGGAAAGGGGATATGCTTTTTTATCCGTCCGGTTATCCGAAGCCGGTGCGTGTCCAGGGCTCGTTTGTCTCGGATAAGGAAGTTCAGGATGTAGTGGATTATCTCATCAATAAGAACGGAAATGCCGCTTACAATGACGAACTGGAAGAACATATGAATTCCAATATACCGTCCGCGGGGGCTGTGCCGCCGGCAGAAACCGGTGATGATAAGGATACATATTTTGCGGAGGCGGGGAAACTGATCATTGATAAAGAAAAAGCATCTATCGGTATGCTTCAGAGGATGTTCAAGATCGGGTTCAACCGCGCGGCACGCATCATGGACCAGCTTGCCGAAGCAGGGGTGGTAGGTCCGGAAGAAGGCACAAAGCCCAGAAAAGTATTGATGACAAAGGAAGAATTTGAAGAGTATCTTCAGAACAAATAAAAGGCATCAGAGGATACAAATGAAAAAATGCGAGGAGGAAATGAGATGAAGACAGATATTCAGATCGCTCAGGAAGCAAAGATGGAACATATCCGTGATGTTGCAGCCCGCGCGGGAATTATGGAGGACGAGCTGGAATTTTACGGGAAATATAAGGCAAAGCTTTCAGATGAACTGTGGGATCGTATCAAAGACAGGGAGGACGGGAAGCTGGTGCTTGTAACGGCTATCAACCCGACTCCTGCCGGAGAGGGAAAGACAACGACATCGATCGGGCTTGGCCAGGCAATGGCAAAGCTTGGGAAAAACGCAATGCTTGCTCTGAGAGAACCTTCTCTCGGACCGTGTTTCGGGATCAAGGGCGGCGCTGCCGGCGGCGGGTATGCGCAGGTGGTTCCCATGGAGGATCTTAATCTTCATTTCACAGGTGATTTCCATGCGATCACCTCAGCAAACAATCTTCTTGCTGCAATGCTGGATAATCATATCCAGCAGGGCAACAGTCTCGGCATAGATCCGAGGCAGGTTGTATGGAAACGCTGCCTGGATATGAATGACCGCGTGCTCAGGAATATTGTTGTGGGTCTGGGGAATAAGATGGATGGGATGGTCAGGGAAGACCATTTTGTGATCACGGTTGCATCGGAGATCATGGCGATCCTCTGCCTGGCGGATGATCTTGCAGATTTGAAGAGAAGGCTGGGCAAGATCATTGTGGCTTATAATTTTGACGGCGAGCCGGTGACGGCGGATGATCTGAAAGCGACAGGCGCTATGGCAGCCCTCTTAAAAGATGCCGTCAAACCAAATCTCATCCAGACACTGGAACATACCCCGGCGCTTGTTCACGGCGGTCCGTTCGCCAATATCGCTCATGGATGCAACAGCGTGAGAGCGACTAAGATGGCTCTTAAGCTGAGTGATATCGCTATCACCGAAGCGGGATTCGGAGCAGACCTGGGAGCGGAAAAATTCTTTGACATCAAGTGCCGTATGTCGGGGCTGAAGCCGGATGCAGTAGTACTGGTTGCAACTGTGCGCGCTTTGAAGTATAATGGAGGCGTTGCGAAGGCTGATCTAGCCGAAGAGAATCTGGACGCCCTTGCAAAAGGAATCTCAAATCTTGAAAAACATATTGAAAATATCCAGAAGTACGGAGTGCCTGTGATCGTAACCCTGAATTCTTTTGTCACGGATACAGAAGCGGAGAATGAGTTTATCCGCAGGTTCTGCGAAGAACGCGGATGTGATTTTGCGCTGTCGGAAGTATGGGAAAAAGGAGGCGAGGGTGGTATTGCCCTGGCTGAGAAGGTGCTTGATACGCTTGAGAGGAAAGCAGCGGATTTCCATACGCTTTATGCAGATGATCTGTCGATCAAAGAGAAGATAGAGACAGTGGCAAAAGAAATCTACGGCGCGAAAGGTGTTGTGTACGAACCGGCGGCAGAGAAACAGATCGCTAAGATCGAATCCCTCGGGTTTGGCAGCGTTCCGGTCTGTATGGCAAAAAATCAGTATTCTCTGTCTGACGATGCTAAGAAGCTGGGGAGACCGGAAGGATTTGATATCCATATCCGTGAAGTGTATGTAAACGCGGGAGCCGGGTTTGTGGTCGCTCTTACCGGCGCGATCATGACGATGCCGGGACTTCCGAAGGTACCTGCGGCGAACGGGATCGATGTCACAGACGACGGAAAGATCACAGGGCTGTTTTAAACGATAAAGGGGAGATATAGATGCCACAGATAATCGATGGAAAAAAGATTTCACAGCAGATCAAGGATGAATTAAAAGCAGAAGTGACGGAGCTGGCGGCGAAGGGCAGACATGCCTGCCTTGCGGTGATCCAGGTGGGGAATGATCCCGCTTCCTCTGTCTATGTAAATAATAAGAAAAAGGCGTGTGCCTATGTCGGTATTGAATCCAGGTCGTATGAGCTTCCGGAGGAGACGACGGAGGAGGAGCTTGTCCGTTTGGTAGAAGAGTTAAACGGAGACGACAGTGTAAACGGAATCCTCGTCCAGCTCCCTCTTCCGGCACAGATCGATGAGGATAAGATTATTCGGACTATTTCACCGGACAAGGATGTGGATGGATTCCACCCGGTAAGCGTGGGAAGGCTGTGGATCGGCGAGAAAGGTTTCCTGTCCTGTACACCGGCCGGGATCATACAGCTTTTGAAAAGATCCGGGATTTCCATAGAAGGGAAAGAATGCGTGGTCGTTGGAAGGAGCAATATCGTGGGAAAACCCATGGCGGCTCTTCTGCTGCGTGAAAATGGGACTGTGACTGTGGCGCATTCCCGCACCAGAGATTTAAAAGAGGTCACACGGCGCGCGGATATTCTGATCGTGGCGATCGGTAAAGAACGGTTTATTACGAAAGACTATATAAAAGAAGGCGCGGTTGTCATCGACGTGGGCATGCACCGGGATGCGCAGAACCATCTCTGCGGGGATGTGGACTTTGCAGATGTGGAATCCGTCACATCCGCGATCACTCCTGTACCGGGAGGCGTTGGCCCCATGACGATTGCAATGCTGATGAATAATTGTGTAGAGACGATTCGTACTCAGGAGGAACGACCATGATATGCAGACATTGTGGAGCAGATATCCCCGATGATCAGATGGTATGTCCCCGCTGCGGAGCTGAAGTACAGATCGTGCCGGACTATAACCCTCTGGACGATGTCCTCGCAAGGGAGGTAAAAGGATCTGTCGAGGGAGCCACAAGGCAGATACAGACAGATGATATCAGAAGATACAGAAGGGGCAGCAGCAGTCAGAATGTAAATGCGACCCGCGTGCTCAGTCCGGGAGAGATGGACCGGATCCGCAGAGACCGGAGTTATGGGGAGCAGAAGCAGGATGCAGATCAAGGGCGCAGAAACACAGACGAGCTGCGCAGACAGCGGCAGACAGCCGGAAATGTTCAGCATCCACGGCAGGGTACAGGCCAGATGCGCCGTTCCCGCCAGAATACGGGGGAGTTAAAAAGGCAGCGCCAGCAGAAACGGCTTGAGGCGGCAAAGCGCAAGAGAAGGAATCTTTTGATCACGCTGTTTGTGATCCTTGCTCTGATCGTGGCCGGTGTGGTCATTGTGTATCAGAATTCGTATACCGGAATGATAAGAAAGGGATACAATGCGATTCAGTCCAGGGATTATGCTGCCGCGGAGAGATATTTTGAGCGGGCAGTTATAAAGGATAAATCCCGTCCGGAAGCATATGTCGGTTATGCGGAGATCTATATCGATCAGGACGACCTGGACAGCGCGGAGGAGGTATTCCAGGATGCCATCCAGACGCAGCCTTCAAATGTAAAGCTTTATCAGGCCGCAATCGATTTTTATATGGACACCGAGCAGACAGGGAAAATCTCTGAGCTTCTTCAGAACTGTGAGGATGAGACTGTGCTCAATGCAGTGGCCGATTATATTTCGTCCGCCCCGGAGTTCAGCCCGGAAGAAGGTACTTTTGAGGAGGTTCAGGAGATCACGCTCACCTCGGAAACAGGCGGAGATATCTACTATACGCTGGATGGCTCGGAGCCTTCGGCGGAGAATGGAACGAAGTATACGGAGCCTGTCCTGCTCCAGGATGAGGGAGAATTCGAGATCCGTGCAGTCGCTGTGAACAGCAAGGGGATTCCCAGCGTGATTTCATCCGGCACATATACGATCCAGTTCCCGATCGTAGACGCTCCTGCGGTGACGCCGTCTACCGGACAGTACAGCCAGCCTCAGCAGATTACTATCACGGTTCCGGACGGATATACGGCATATTATACGATGGACGGCACAACGCCGACTTCCTCGTCAACTCAGTATACAGGTCCGGTCACGATGCCGGAGAATGCCCAGACGATCTTCATGGCGATCCTGGTGAACAATAATAACGGAAAAGCTACGGAAGTGACCACCAGAAATTATATTACTACGTCAGAATAACCAAGAAAAAATATATAACTCTGTTATTGTAAAAAAGTACTTATGTATTTTTAACAATAACAGGGTTGTTTTTTGGTACAAAAAGAGTTATAATGACTGCGTTAAAAAAATAACAATACATAAAGGAGATGCTGGAAATGAGCAGATTTTGTTTACCAAGAGACATTTACCATGGAAAAGGATGCCTTGAAGAGTTGAAAAACCTTAAAGGAAAAAAGGCAATCCTCGTCGTTGGCGGTGGCTCCATGAAGCGTCAGGGATTTCTTGACCGCGCTGTGAACTATCTGAAAGAAGCAGGCATGGAAGTTCAGTTATTCGAAGGTGTTGAGCCGGACCCGTCAGTTGAGACTGTTATGAAAGGCGCAGAGGCGATGCGCGCGTTTGAGCCGGACTGGATCGTATCTATGGGAGGCGGTTCTCCGATCGATGCGGCAAAGGCTATGTGGGCGTTCTATGAGTATCCGGACACAACGTTCGAGGACCTGTGCACACCGTTTAACTTCCCGGAACTCAGGACAAAAGCAAAATTTGCAGCAATCCCGTCAACATCAGGAACAGCGACAGAGGTTACTGCATTCTCGGTTATCACAAACTATCAGACAGGAGTGAAATATCCGCTGGCTGACTTTAATATTACACCGGATGTCGCGATCGTTGATCCGGATCTTGTATCAGGGCTCCCGGTAAAACAGGTTGCATACACTGGTATGGATGCTCTGACACATGCCATTGAGGCATATGTATCTACATTAAACGGACCGTTTACGGATCCGCTGGCACTTCAGGCAATCGAGATGGTATTGGATTACCTGCCGGCTTCTTATAACTGCAATATGGAGGCAAGAGAGCAGATGCACTATGCACAGTGCCTTGCAGGAATGGCATTTTCCAATGCTCTTCTCGGAATCGTGCACTCCATGGCGCACAAGACAGGGGCAGCGTTCTCCACGGGACATATCCCGCACGGATGTGCAAACGCGATTTATCTCCCGTATGTTATCCGGTATAATGCAAAAGATCCGCTTGCGGCAAAACGTTACGCAGAGATCGCACGCAGGATGGGGCTTCCGGGAACATCTGAGAAAGCTCTTATCAACAGCCTTGTTGAGAAGATCGACGAGTTTAATGTAAAACTGAACATCCCGAAGACACTGAAAGACTTTGGTATCAATGAGGAGGAATTCAAAGAGAAGATTTCCAAGATCGCTGAGCTGGCAGTAGGCGACGCATGTACAGGATCTAATCCGCGCGCCATTGATCCGGCTGCAATGGAGAGGCTGTTCACATGTACATACTATGGAACAGAGGTTGATTTCTAAATACAGCGCAGAATTATCAGACCGGGGCAGTAAAACAACAGGCTGCTCCGGTCTGATTTACTGTACAACCCTAAATATGTTTTACTTGCCATCCCGCATAATTTAGCGTATTATAGTGAAAGAGTGATTTTGACGAGGAGGAAGACCATGTATCAGATAATGAAAGCAGAAAAACTGGCGGACAAGATCTTTCTGATGGACGTGCACGCGCCGCGTGTGGCGCAGCACTGTCAGCCCGGTCAGTTTGTTATCGTAAAAATGGATGAAAAGGGAGAGCGCATCCCCCTGACCATCTGTGACTATGACAGGGAAGCGGGGACGATCACCATTGTTGTGCAGGAAGTGGGCGCGTCCACAACGAAAATGGGAGCGCTTAAAGAGGGAGATTACTTCCGCGATTTTACAGGACCGCTCGGATGTGCTTCGGAATTTGTTCATGAAGACATTGAGACTCTGAAGAACAAGAAAATGCTCTTTGTGGCAGGCGGCGTCGGCGCTGCTCCGGTGTATCCGCAGGTAAAATGGCTGCATGAGCGCGGTATTGATGCAGATGTGATCGTGGGCGCGAAGACAAAGGATATGCTGATCCTTGAAGATGAGATGAAAGCTGTCGCAGGTAATTATTATCCGTGTACAGACGATGGCACATACGGACATGCCGGCATGGTCACCGCAATGGTAGAAGAGCTTGTAAACAATGGAAATAAATACGATGTCTGCGTTGCGATCGGTCCGATGATCATGATGAAGTTTGTCTGTCTGCTGACTAAGAAGCTGGAGATTCCGACTATTGTCAGCATGAATCCGATCATGGTAGACGGGACCGGGATGTGCGGCGCGTGCCGCCTTCAGGTAGGCGATGAGATCAAATTCGCATGCGTGGATGGCCCGGAATTTGACGGACATCTTGTGGATTTTGACCAGGCAATGAAGAGAAGCCAGATGTACAAGACAGCGGAGGGCCGTGCAATGCTTAAGCTCCAGGAGGGAGATACACATCACGGCGGATGCGGACATTGCGGAGGTGACGAATAATGGCTGATATGTTAAAGAAAGTTCCTGTCAGAGAACAGGATCCGAAAGTGCGCGCGGCAAATTTTGAGGAGGTCTGCCTCGGATACAATCTTGAAGAAGCCATGGATGAGGCGACAAGATGTCTGAACTGCAAGAATGCAAAATGTATCCAGGGCTGCCCGGTATCCATTGATATCCCGGCGTTTATCCAGGAAGTAAAGGAAGGAAATATAGAGGAAGCGTACAAGGTGATCGGTAAGTCCAGCGCGCTTCCGGCAATCTGCGGACGTGTCTGCCCGCAGGAGTCTCAGTGTGAGGGGAAATGTATCCGCGGAATCAAAGGCGAGCCGGTATCCATCGGTAAGCTGGAGAGGTTCGTGGCCGACTATGCGCTTGAAAATGATATTAAGCCGGTAGGAGCAGAGAAGATGAACGGCCACAAAGTGGCTGTCATCGGTTCCGGTCCGTCCGGTCTTACATGCGCGGGAGATCTGGCGAAGATGGGGTATGACGTGACTGTATTCGAGGCTCTCCATGAGCTTGGGGGAGTACTTGTATACGGAATACCGGAGTTCCGTCTTCCGAAGCAGAAAGTTGTTGCAAAAGAGATAGAGAAAGTCAAAGAGCTTGGTGTTAAATTTGAGACAAATGTTGTGATCGGAAAATCTACGACCATTGATCAGCTTATGGAAGATGAAGGATTCGAAGCTGTATTCATAGGCTCCGGGGCCGGACTTCCGATGTTTATGGGCATCCCGGGAGAGAATGCGAATGAAGTGTTCTCTGCAAATGAATATCTGACGAGAAGCAATCTGATGAAAGCGTTTGACGATTCTTACGATACTCCGATCGCTGCAGGAAAGAAAGTCGCGGTTGTCGGAGGAGGAAATGTTGCTATGGATGCGGCAAGAACCGCGCTCCGTCTGGGGGCTGATGTACATATCGTGTACAGAAGAAGCGAGGCGGAGCTCCCTGCCAGAGTAGAAGAAGTACATCACGCAAAAGAAGAAGGCGTTATCTTCGATCTTCTGACAAACCCGAAGAAGATCAATGTGGATGAAAACGGAAACATTACAAGCATGACTGTCATTAAGATGGAGCTTGGAGAGCCGGATGCATCCGGAAGAAGACGTCCGGTGGAGATCCCGGGATCGGAGTATGATATTGAAGTGGATACAGTCATCATGTCTCTCGGAACATCACCGAACCCGCTTATTTCTTCCACGACAAAGGGGCTGGAGACAAACCGCAGAAAATGTATCGTTGCGGATGAAGAAAACGGACAGACCTCAAAAGAAGGCGTGTTCGCAGGAGGAGATGCAGTCACCGGCGCTGCTACGGTCATCCTTGCCATGGGAGCTGGGAAAGCCGGCGCAAAGGGAATTGATGAATACCTGAGAAGCAAAGGAAATGAGTAAAAGCCGGCCGGGACAGAAATCCGGCTGACAGTAAATGAAATGACAGAAAAGGCTTCCGCCCTGGAAATCAGGCCGGAAGCCTTTTTGGCAGGAGGGAAAGATGGTAGAGGAGATCAGAGAGAAATTATATGGGCTGGCAGAGGAAGATTATAAAGAGTTTAATAAAAAACTTCTTCCCGGAGTGGAACATGTCATAGGTATCAGGCTTCCGGCGCTGAGAAAACTGGCGAAGGAGATCGCGAAAGAAGATTATCGCACTTATCTCGAGGAGGCAGGGAGAAAGATCGGACCGGACTCCGTTCACGAGGAGGTTATGCTCCAGGGGCTTGTCATCGGTTATGGAAAAATGGATTCTGACGAGAGAAGAAAGTACCTGGATGAATTCGTGCCTAAGATCGGAAACTGGGCGGTCTGCGACAGCTGTGTGACGAGTTATAAGTTTATGCGGAAGGATCCGGAATACTGGTTCAGCTATTTGAAAACATACAGGGCCAGCAGTGAGGAATTCAAACTTCGCTTTATGATCGTTGCGATGATGTCCCATTTCGTGGATGAAGAACATATCGATGAAATCCTGGAGATCTGCGATGAAATCCATCATGACGGTTATTATGCGAAAATGGGAGCGGCATGGGCAATCCAGGTCTGTTACGTAAAATTTCCGAAAAAGACAAGAGTGTTTCTGGAAAATAATCATATGGATGATTTCACGCATAATAAGGCGATCCAGAAAATACGGGAGTCGTATAGAGTCAGCAGGGAAGAAAAAGAAGAATTGAACAGATTGAAACGGTAAATCCAGATCTCACACCTTTATGATCCCCTGCTTATATTCATTCTGGAACGCTGTCTTGTATTTATCGGTCACTACGGACATATACAGATTGGATGCAAGGATATCATTTCTGAGCATTTTCTGCCCGATGGAGGGGAGTTCTCCGCTCTCAGACAATCTTGCCAGCAACGGAAGAGGACTTTCCTTTGCGATCCTGCTTATTATTTTTGCGCTGTCTTTTCGATATCCGAGGAGACGGGCATAAAAATGAAATCCGTTTTCCATATACTCTGTCATATCGTTTTTTTTCAGACCGAGCATGATATGCAGGAGAGCCCGGTTGATGCGCGTCTGGGTGGTCTCCCGGGTCTTTAAAAGTTCGGCGAACTGCTTATAATTAAAAAAATTGTTGAGCTGCGCGCAGATCCGGTTTGCCAGTTCTTCGGACACATCCTGATAGCGGACCAGGCTTCCCGGATGCTTGTTGAGCAGTTTGTATTTCAGGATGATAGAAAAATCGTTCTGATAAACCGGATACTGTACCCGGTGATAGTCTTCGAGAAGTTCGAGACAGCAGGAGGGCACCTGTTCTTCCAGCTCCCCGAGGATGCTGGAAAATGAGGTGTTTTCAAAGCCGGCGCCGGAATGCTCGGTGCGGAGCGAGGATCCCGAGTAGGCGAGCAGAGAGCGGATGGCGGAAGCCGAGCTGAGCCGCTCGGGAGAGAGGCTTTGGTCATGGTAGTGAGAACCTTCTCTCTGGATCGTGAAAGGAGTTATATGGCTGCCAAGCCTCTTCAGGGATTTTAAATATTCGATTCCCAGGATATTGTTCGGGTCATCTAACAGAGCTGCGTATGCGGGAACATGTGTGTATTCCAGCAGCGCGTCGTGTCTGGCAGAGGGGAAAGATACCCCTTTTTTCAGGTTGGTTCTTAGGAGGCTGCGGTAATCGTCCGGCTCTCCGGTAAGGATGTCCGCTACGTGAGACAGAGATTCCAGGTCATTGCATTCGCTGCCAAAGCAGATGGCATCCACGATCCCGAGGCTGTCCAACAGGGAAACCGCGCCCATGGCAAAATACTCTGCGCTGCCTGCGGCATAGCAGACGGGCAGTTCGAACACAGCAGATGCGCCGCATTTGAGCGCCATTTCTGCGCGAAGGCGTTTTGGCATGACAGCGGGCGCGCCCCGCTGTACATAATCACCGCTCATTACAACGATCACATAATCCGCGCCTGTGACGCGCCTGGCCTCGTTGATATGGTGCAGGTGTCCGTTGTGAAATGGGTTATATTCTGTGATCAGACCGACAATTTTCATAAGAATCTCCTTGTATATCGATTTCTACCATATTATACTATAAAAAGATGGATTCTTATAGGGAAAACTTCGACAGAAAATAAAGACAGGAGTGTGCGGCATGGATAAAGAAAACCGGCTGGATGTGGAGCAGATCACAGAGCTGCTTGAAAAACATGATTTTAAGGTATTAAAGGAAGAGCTGGAAACCATGCATCCTGTGGATATCGTGGAATGTCTGGAAGAACTTGACAAAAAGCAGCGTACTCTTGTGTTTCGGCTTTTGGCAAAGGAAGAAGCGGCGGAAGTGTTCACTGACATGAACAGCGAGATGAGGGAGGACCTGATCAATGCGCTGACAGATTCCGAGCTGGAAGAAGTTATGGAAGAGATGTATGTGGACGATACGGTTGATGTTCTGGAAGAGATGCCTGCAAATGTGGTAGACCGTCTTTTGGCTGCAACTGATGAGGATACCCGTCAGAAAATCAACAGCCTCCTTCAGTATCCGGAGGACAGCGCGGGAAGTATCATGAATATCGAGTACATCAGTCTGCGAAGAGAAATGACTGTTGCGGACGCGATCTTGAAGATCCGTCAGGTCGGTATTAACAAGGAGACGATTTATACCTGTTATGTTACAGAGAAGAAAAAGCTGATCGGAATGGTGGATGTCAAGGATCTGCTCACAGCCGGCGAGTCCCGCCTGATCGGAGAGATCATGGATGAAAACGTTCTCTACGCGAGGACGCTGGACGATCAGGAGCATGTGGCGAATATGATCAACAAATACGGTCTTGTGGCTATCCCTATCATTGACCATGAGGACTGTCTGGTCGGTATCGTTACTGTTGACGACGCAATGCTCGTCCTTCAGGATGAGACGACCGAGGATATCAGCATCATGGCCGGTGTCAGCCCGAATGAAGATTCTTATTTTGAGACATCTGTGTTCCAGCAGGCGAAAAACCGTACGCCGTGGCTCATGCTCCTTATGCTCTCCGCAACGGTGACGGGGGAGATACTGGGGTATTATGAGAATGCCATGGCGGCAATGCCTGTTTTGATCACCTTTATCCCCATGCTTATGGGCACGGGCGGAAACTGTGGGTCACAGAGCTCAACACTTATCATCCGCGGGCTTGCGGTAGGGGAAATTGAATTTTCGGATATATTTAAGGTAATATTTAAAGAAATCAGAGTAGCGCTTATCGTTGGGACTCTCCTCGCCGTTGTCAACGGCGTCCGGATATGTATTATGTATGACAGAAATCTGATGCTGGCGGCAGCGCTCGGAGTAACGATGATCGCTGTTGTGGCAATGGCGAAATGCATAGGGTGTATCCTTCCGCTCGTGGCGAAGAAGATAGGGCTTGATCCTGCGATCATGGCAGCGCCGCTGATCACGACGATCCTCGATACTTGTACGATTCTTGTATACTTTAATATCGTTACAGCTGTGTTTAAAATATGAGATTGTTATTTTTGTGACAATCATATAAACACGGGCTGTGAAAATAATCGATTGTACTTAAAAATGCACATAAAATCCCTTGTATACAAAAAACCTTTGCGTTATAATAAAATCACATGTGATAAAAAATGAAAGGTGGCTTTTAAATCATGGGATTTATTGATGAAATCAAGGCAAGAGCGAAAGCAAATAAGAAGACGATCGTTCTTCCTGAGACAGAGGACGAAAGAACTTATAAGGCTGCGGAAACAGTCTTAAAAGAGGGGATCGCAGATCTGATCCTTGTAGGAAGCAAAGAGGAAATTGAGAAAAATAAAGGTACATATGACATTTCCGGGGCAGTGATCGTTGATCCGGCTGCGAATGACAAGACGGAAAGCTATATCGCGAAACTGGTTGAGTTAAGGCAGAAAAAGGGTATGACAGAGGAGCAGGCGCGTGAACTCCTTCTCAATAACTATCTGTACTATGGCGTGATGATGGTGAAGATGGGCGATGCAGACGGGATGGTATCGGGAGCATGCCATTCTACGGCAGATACACTCCGTCCGTGTCTTCAGATCCTGAAGACAAAACCGGGCACAAAGCTGGTATCCGCATTTTTCCTGATGGTTGTTCCGGACTGTGATATGGGGGCTGACGGTACCTTTATCTTCGGAGATGCGGGACTGGAACAGAATCCGGATCCCGAAAAGCTGGCATATATCGCGCTTTCTTCCGCAGAGTCCTTTAAAACCCTGACAGGAAAAGAGCCGATCGTGGCAATGCTCTCACACTCCACCAAAGGCAGTGCAAAACACCCGGATGTAGACAAGGTTGTTGAGGCAACACGTCTTGCTCATGAATTTGCTCCGGAGCTGAAACTTGACGGAGAACTTCAGCTCGATGCGGCGATCGTTCCCGAAGTGGGCGCTTCCAAGGCGCCGGGCAGCGAAGTCGCAGGACATGCGAACGTGCTGATCTTCCCGGATCTTGATGCGGGAAATATCGGTTATAAATTGGTACAGAGACTCGGAAAGGCAGAGGCATACGGACCGCTCACACAGGGTATCGCCGCTCCGGTCAATGACCTGTCGCGCGGATGCAGCGCAGAAGATATCGTAGGCGTGGTTGCTATCACTTCTGTGCAGGCTCAGGCAATGGATTAATACAGGAGTGAAAATCCTGAAAAATAATAAAACGTTTGGGAGGAAGGAAAATGAACGTATTAGTAATCAACTGTGGAAGTTCTTCATTGAAATTCCAGCTTATCAATGCAGAGTCCGAGGAAGTGCTGGCGAAAGGTCTCTGCGAAAGGATCGGGATCGACGGCAGACTGACCTATCAGCCGGAGGGCGGAGAAAAGGAAAAATCGGACAAGCCGATGCCTACACATACAGAGGCGATCCAGTATGTGATCGAAGCATTGACAAATCCGGAGACAGGCGTTGTGAAAGATCTTCATGAGATCGGCGCTGTCGGTCACCGTATGGTACACGGTGGAGAAAAATTTGCTTCATCCGTTATCATCACAGAGGAAGTGAAGAAGGCTGTAGCAGAGTGCAACGAGCTGGCGCCGCTTCACAATCCCGCAAACCTCATCGGTGTAGACGCCTGCGAAAAGCTCATGCCGGGCACACCTATGGTTGCAGTATTTGATACGGCTTTCCACCAGACAATGCCGGAGAAGGCTTACATGTATGGACTTCCCTACGAGTATTACGAGAAATATAAAGTGAGACGCTACGGCTTCCACGGCACCAGCCACAGTTTTGTATCCAAAAAAGCGGCTGAGGTAATGGAGAGACCGTATGATGATCTGAAGACGATCGTATGCCATCTCGGAAACGGTTCCAGCGTGACAGCGGTTATGGACGGAAAATCTGTGGATACTTCCATGGGACTGACACCTCTGGAAGGGCTTGTGATGGGAACCCGTTCCGGTGATATTGACCCGGCTATTATGGAGTTCATCGCACAGAAAGAGGATCTTGATATTGCCGGAGTTATGAACGTCCTCAATAAGAAGTCCGGCGTGTTCGGGCTCTCGGGCGGTCTTTCCAGCGATTTCCGCGATCTGACAGACGCAATGAACGCAGGGGATAAAAAGGCTAAGATCGCAATGGATGTATTTTCATACAGAGTTGCGAAATATATTGGCGCATATGCTGCAGCAATGAACGGAGTTGACGATATCGTATTCACAGCAGGAATCGGTGAGAACGATGACTATGTTAGAGAGCAGGTATGCAGTTACCTCGGATATCTCGGAGTTGACTTCGATAAAGAGAAAAATGACGGACTCAGAGGAGCTCTTGCTGAACTTACAAAGCCGGGCTCAAAGGTCAGAGTGTTTGTTATCCCGACAAATGAGGAACTTGCTATCGCAAGAGAAACACTTGCGCTTGTAAAATAGACAGCGCTTTAAATCAGGGCTTGGGACAGGACAGGGATGCCTCAGGAATGGGGCAGGACCTGTCCGTCTTTATGCTCATAACAAGGGAAAAGCATTGTCGGATATTTTGGAAAATCATAGTTGACAAACAGGATTTACATGATATAATAGACAAGGTATGAATAGGAGTAATAACTATGTTAATTAACCTATCAGACGTTTTGTCAGACCAGCATAAGACAGTTGAAGAGACTGTGCCGTTTACAACGGAAACGATCCGGATGAAATCCGGGGAATATCCTGTTGTGAGCAGGGAGCCGGTCCGTGTCAGGGTAGAACATGTCAAAGGGAAGGAGCTGCTGATCCATGCGGCGACCAGACTTGTGGCAGTCATCCCATGTGACAGGTGCCTGGAAGATGTCAGGCATGAATTTGTACTGGACAGTACAAAGCATGTGGACGTAGGTCTCTCCGACGCAGAACTGACAGAGGAGCTGGATGAATCAAACTTTATAGACGGATATCATCTTGACGTGGACAAATTACTCTATAATGAGATTTTGTCGGGATGGCCGGAAAAAGTACTGTGCAGGGAGGACTGTAAAGGTCTTTGCAAGGTATGCGGCCGCAATCTGAATACGGGGTCCTGTGATTGTGAAGAACCGGGACTTGATCCTAGGATGTCAGTTGTCCGTGACTTATTTAAGAATTTTAAGGAGGTGTAACCTATGTCAATCTGTCCAAAGAATAAATCTTCAAAAGCAAGAAGAGA
>ERZ791922.139-NODE-139-length-64776-cov-3.567544_pt1 | contig 64776 bp, 50 predicted proteins | sample MGYA00510134_ERZ791922 | MGnify/ENA primary metagenome ERZ791922 (study PRJEB30046, sample SAMN00792101) | human gut metagenome | study: EMG produced TPA metagenomics assembly of the A metagenome-wide association study of gut microbiota in type 2... | reverse complement strand
CTAGCCGGTGGTTTATTAAAGATAGCCCTACAATAATACGGAAGAGCACTATTTAGTACCCTTCCGTAATTCTAGACCCCTCATTTCGTTCTGTCAAGTTCCTAACTTTGTAGTCCTAAAATAAACCTATAAATTAGCATACCTCCAGTAAACATATATCTTAAAGTGATTTAAAAGTCGTAATACAAAATCTAAACATTAATAGATAATTTTTTATTAATTGTTTTCTATTTTATCAGTAATAAAAACGTCCCCAGTACAATAGACGCTAATCCAACAAAAGCTTTCTTACTAAGTTTTTCCTCAAAAACAAAATAAGAAAATGCTATTGTAACTACAATACTTAATTTATCAATAGGTACGACCACACTCGCTGGGCCCGTCTGTAAAGCTCGGTAATAACATAACCAGGAACCACCTGTTGCAAGTCCCGATAAGATTAAAAATAGCCAACTTTTTTTATCTATCTGCTTTATTGTATTTTGTTTTTTTGTCACGAACACAACAATCCATGCCATGATTAAAACAACAACAGTTCGAATTGCAGTGCCAAGGTTAGAATCGATCTGCTCAATCCCTATTTTACCAAGGATAGAGGTTAAACTAGCAAAGATTGCAGAACCAAATGCATATATGAGCCATGTATAATTTTCATCATTCTTTTCACTCTTTTTCTTTTCTCTGTGCCTCTTTTCTATCATCAGATAAGTACCGAGCGCAATAAAAATAATAGCAAAAGCTTTCGCTACCGTAATACTCTCATGAAGGAATAGAAAAGCGAAGCAAATTGTTAACACTGTACTGGACTTATCAATCGGAGTTACTTTATTAATATCTCCAAGTTGCAGTGCCTTAAAGTAACAAAGCCAAGAAGCACCTGTTGATAATCCTGACAATATTAAAAATATCCAGGTCTTAGGAGCTACACTTCCAATATCCCCTTGGCTATTCACAAGGAATACCATAATCCACGAAAAGATAAGAACAACAATCGTCCTTAGAGCAGTTGCAACATTCGAATCTGTATTTTTAATCCCACATTTCGCTAAAATAGCTGTCAATCCTGCAAATAACGCTGATAAAAAAGCAAATAATATCCACATATCCTTCTTCTTTCCACCCGTTCATTTCTCTCTGTATCCTATGAAATAACTATTCTGTTAATGTCATTATAATTTTAATACAACAGAGAAAAAATTCAAGTATTTCAATATACAATAATGCGTGAAATTAGTAGGTTTTACTGAACCCACAGTGTGAGCGCACATCCCATGGGGAATTTTATTTAAATAGAATACAATTATCTTTCAAACTGACTTGGATGTTTTGCAAAAAAATCTACCCTTGGCTCTAAATACTGAAGCTCATGCTCACTTTCTGAGGAGGTAAAATAAGAAATTGGTTCAAATACATGCTCCCAGGAAAAGAACTCATTTCCAACTTTTAGGTACTGCTGTACCATTTCACAACCTCTTGGAGCAATTGGATGAAGCAGAATAGCAGCTGTACGTACTCCATGAAAGCAATCAATTAAGAGTTGCTTTAATAATAATTTATCCTTCGCTTCCTGCGCTACCTTTATTCCATTCGCAAAACGTTTATTCATAGAGCGAATATATGTGTCTAATACATAAGTAATACTATGAAACTCATGTCGATACATGTGCTCCTCGTAGGTTAAGATAGCATCTTTTGCTTCATCGAGTACTTCTTTACTTACGTCTCCCAGTGGAAACTTTCCGTCAAAATCAGATTGTACCTGATAAAAGCAAGACCGAACCAAACGATTAAACACATTCGTAAGAAGATTACCATCCTTTAATACTGGATCCGCACCGACTTGTTTTTCCTTTGGTAAATAAACCTGCGGCATAAAGCTAACACTCTTATTCGCTAACCCTAAACTTAAAAAATGAATTCTTAGCTGTTCGTCAGTATAATAGTCAAGAAGCTCGCCAGCCATTGGAGGTTTCACCTCAGAACTACTGCTTGCCTTCTTATCCATAAATAAAATATGATTGTTCGCAACAAGCATTGGTAGTTTTACCTTCTCCATGTCGATGTGGCTCGCATCTTCACTAAAGAGAACAGCAAACATTGCCATCTCAGCGATTCCATAAAAGTAGATATTATCTTCACCGATGAATTGATAAACCTCACTATCCTCGCGAAGAAAATATTCCTTCCATAACTCTTCCTCTTTTCCCTGAAGTTTTAGGAATTCTTTAGTAAAGGAAATTGGTGCCCATAAGGATTCCGGCCATACCCAAAAGGTTAGATCGTCTTCTCCCGGTACTGGTACTCCCCATTCGATATTTCCGGTTAAACGAAATGGTACCAATGTCTTACCAGAACGATAGCGAAGCCCCTCTGCTGCTAAGATATCTTTTGCTTTATCTCTATCATTTAGATTTCTAAACACGAAGGTTATTGAGGACTTCTTCTCTTCATTGATTGTTTCATGAGTTGGAAGTTTTTCTTCTAATTCCTTTAAATCCCCGATTTGCTTTTTTAAAACATACATTACTGGCGGCTTTAAAAACTCTTCTATGGTATTTAGCAAATACTTTCTTGATACTGTATTCTTTCTTAACCAATCGATTCTAGCCTGAAGCATCTTAGTACAATCTTCTAACCGAAAGTACCAGTTACTAACCTCTTTCATGATTGGAGTTTTTCCAGATAAGGTGCTCTTTGGATGAATCAAGTCGCTTGGCATATACTGATGCCCTAAGGAGCATTCGTCTGCATATCCATGTTCCGATTGACATCCTTCAATCGGACACTGCCCCACAACCTGCCTACCATTTAAAAACACATTAAAATCAGGGTCATAAAATTGAGTTGTTGTTAATTTTTCTAAATAGCCTTGTTCTTTTAACTTTAAAAAAACTTCTTCTGAAACCTTTTCATGAAGTTTACCTGCCTCACCTAAAGCAGAGGCTGCATACAGGTTTGGAGATATCTGATATTTTTCTAATACTTCTTTTTGTTTTTCATGATTTCTTCGAACATAATCTGTTATGGTACCAATATCCGGATTCTCTTCTTTGCTTTTTCGGTAACTTTCTAAGATCGGAGAACCATAACAATCAGTTCCCGAAACAAATATTACATTTTTTTCCCCAATACGATCTCTCAAAAACCTTGCAAACGTATCTGCATGAACAAACATACCTCCCACATGACCAAAATGAAGTTCTTTGTTGCCATAAGGCATTCCTGCTGTAACAACTGCACGTTTTGGAAAAACTGGACGTTTCTTTTCTTTCTTCCATTCTGACATAAAAAAATCACCTCTTGCGTTTATTTTTGCAAGGGGCGAATGATATCGCGGTACCACCCTATTTCATTGATACGTCACCGTAACAATCTCATCAAGTACACTTAGATACTCTAGTCCTGTAACGGAGACCACCGTCATAGCATCAATAAAATAAGGTATTTCATATCCGTATGCAGCTCCGAGCCTTGTTTCATCTAACTTTCACTACCTTCTTCCACCAACCAAAGGTTCTCTGTAAGTGTTAGAAAGACTACTCTTCTCTTCCTAGCCTTTTTCTTGTTTTCTGTATTATAGTTTTAAACTCAGCTTCTGTCAAGAGCTAATCCTACGGAAAAATCTATTGCTTGCAATCTAGCATTCAGTTTATTCGTTTGATCTTCTAATTTGGTTACCTAATGAATTTAATTCTTCGCATGGCTCATACTTCGTTTTATACCCTGTGTTATCTATTACAAGAAATGGATTATAAGCCATTATATCTATTTGTGTACCATCCGTTTTTGTTATCATAAAGATGACACCCTGCCCAGAATATTCAGTATAGGAATTATCCTCTTTGTAAATCACTACTGTATGAAGTATTTTGACCAATTCTTCAATCTCATTACTGCTTAATTCTAGTGTCACCCCAGGTGGAGTCAGTGTAACAGAAACATTCGAAATTTCGTCGACAGATAATTTCTTAAATGGTTTTTCTCCCAAAAATGATTTTATACATAAGATAATCAGAATTAATACTACTGCCACAATAATAACTATGAAATGTTTCTTTTTCATACCAACACCTCCATCTCCGAATTCCATTATAATTATTATACATGTTATCTATATAAGTTTCAAACAGATAATAAGAAAAAGCACGCTTCACGAACTTTTCCTTGTCACAAATAATTAAGAGGTATGTTAAATAGTTCTTTAACATACCTCTTATCTCATCATTTTAAGCAGTCTTTTGCACGAGAGTAAACGGTCGCTACATAATTTGCTTAATTTTAAATTTATTTTACTATTTGTTATAATTTACAATTTTACCAAAGTCAGGTTTTAAGCTTGCTCCGCCAACTAAACCACCATCAATATCTGGCTGTACAAATAACTCTGGTGCACTTGCTGCTGTAACACTGCCGCCATACTGAATACGAATCGCTTCTGCTGTTGCCTCACCATAAAGCTCACCGATGCATTCACGGATTGCAGCACAAACTTCTTGAGCCTGCTCTGTAGTTGCAACTTTACCTGTTCCAATTGCCCATATAGGCTCATATGCGATTACAGTTGTAGCTGCCTGCTCTGCTGTCACATTTAAAAAGGCAATTTTAATTTGTTGACGGATCCAGTCAATTGTAATTCCTTGTTCTCTTTGTGTTAAGGACTCACCGCAACAGATAATTGGGGTAATTCCATGCTCCAATGCCTTTAACACTTTCTTGTTTACTGTAACATCAGACTCTGCAAAATATTCTCTTCTTTCGGAATGTCCAATGATAACATATTTTACGCCGATATCTGTTAGCATGTTTGGAGCGATTTCTCCAGTATAAGCACCGCTTTCTTCATAAAACATATTCTCAGCACCAATGCAAATGTTAGATCCCTCTGCTGCTTCCATCGCAGTTGTTAAAGAAATCGCTGGAACACAAAATACTACGTCTACATCGTCATTTTTAACTAATGGCTTTAATTCTTCTATTAACTTAACAGTCTCACTTGGAGTTTTGTTCATTTTCCAGTTACCTGCAATAATTTTCTTACGCATTGTTCTTCTCCTATCTACTTAATATATTATGTATGATGGCTGCTTATTAAGAGCACATACCGCTTCCTAATAAACAGCCATGCATAGATTATTGTATTACCTCATCACCTATGAAAACCTTGAAGTTTTGTAAAGTGATATTATTTATCGTTAGCTGCTACTACACCTGGAAGCTCTTTGCCTTCAAGGAACTCTAAAGAAGCACCGCCACCTGTAGAGATGTGAGACATCTTATCTCCAAATCCTAACTGATTAACAGCTGCTGCAGAATCACCACCACCGATGATAGTTGTAGCATCAATATCAACCATTGCCTGAGCTACTGCGATTGTACCCTTAGCAAAGTTAGACATCTCGAATACGCCCATTGGTCCATTCCATACTACTGTCTTAGCAGTCTTAAGAGCATCTGCATAAATTTCACAAGTCTTTGGTCCGATATCAAGACCTTCTTCATCTGCTGCGATTTCTCCACGGCCAACTACTCTGGATGGAGCATCGTTACTGAATTCTTTGGCAACTACTGTATCGATAGGAAGTAATAAGTTAACACCATTCTTCTTAGCTTTATCCATCATTTCTTTTGCATAATCGATGTAATCAGCCTCTAATAAAGAATTACCAACTTCTTCTCCAAGAGCCTTCATGAAAGTATAAGCCATACCACCACCAATGATAAGGGTATCTACTTTATCAAGAAGGTTGTTAATTACAGAAATCTTAGAAGAAACTTTAGAACCACCAAGAATTGCTACTAATGGTCTTACTGGATTGTTTACTGCATTTCCTAAGAAGTCGATTTCTTTTTGCATTAAGTAACCAACTACTGCTGTTTCTACATACTGAGTTACACCAACGTTAGAGCAATGAGCTCTATGAGCTGTACCAAACGCATCATTTACGAACACATCGCAAAGGGAAGCAAGTTCTTTAGAGAAAGCTTCACCATTCTTTGTCTCTTCTGCTCTGTAACGAGTATTCTCAAGTAATACTACCTCTCCCTCGTTCATAGCTGCAACAGCTGCCTTTGCATTTTCACCAACTACAGTTGCATCTGCAGCAAATTTAACTTCTTGTCCGAGTAATTTAGTTAAAGCTTCTGCTACAGGAGCTAAGGATAACTCTGGCTTTGGCTCTCCCTTTGGCTTACCAAGGTGGGAGCAAAGAATTACCTTACCGCCATCATTGATTAATTTCTTAATTGTAGGAAGTGCTGCTACAAGACGAGTATCGTCTGTAATCTTACCCTCCTGTAATGGTACGTTAAAATCACAACGAACTAAGACTCTTTTCCCTTTTACATTGATATCATCAATTGACTTCTTGTTTAACATGTGTATGCTCCTTTCATTATCGAAACAGAGAAACAGTTTCCCGTTTTTCTGTAAAATTTATTCTGGATTGAATATATTCCCTAAAATCACGCTTCGCGAACTTATTTTCTTGTGAATAAAAAGATGGGCCCGGTCCATAAAGACCGGACCCATACTGGATCTTCTATTATGCTAATTCAGCAAAGTACTTGATTGTTCTTACCATCTGGCTTGTGTAAGAATTCTCATTATCGTACCAAGAAACGACCTTAACTAAAGTCTTTCCATCTGGAAGCTCTGTAACCTTAGTCTGAGTTGCATCGAATAAAGAACCAAATCTAATACCAATGATATCAGAAGATACTAACTCTTCTTCAGTGTAACCGAAAGATTCGCTAGCTGCTGCCTTCATAGCTGCATTTACATCATCCTTAGTTACTTTCTTATTAACAACTGCTACTAACTCAGTAGTAGAACCTGTTGGAACTGGAACTCTCTGAGCAGCGCCATCTAACTTACCTGCTAAATCTGGGATAACTAAGCCGATTGCCTTAGCAGCACCAGTGCTGTTAGGAACAATGTTACAAGCTGCTGCACGAGCTCTTCTTAAATCGCCTTTTCTGTGTGGTCCATCAAGTACCATCTGATCACCTGTATAAGCGTGGATTGTAGTCATGAAACCTTTTTCAATTGGAGCTAACTTGTTTAATGTATCTGCCATAGGAGCTAAGCAGTTTGTTGTACAAGAAGCTGCGGAAATGATAGTATCATCAGCCTTTAATGTATTTTCATTTACGCTGAATACGATAGTAGGAAGATCATTACCAGCTGGAGCGGAGATAACAACCTTCTTAGCACCTGCATCGATGTGTGCCTGAGATTTAGCCTTGGATACATAGAAACCTGTACACTCAAGTACAACGTCTACTCCAAGAGTTCCCCAAGGAAGCTTAGAAGCATCTGCCTCAGCATAAATTTTAATTTCCTTACCATCAACTACGATAGAAGACTCTTTTGCTTCTACTGTGTGTCCGTCATATCTTCCCTGAGCTGAATCATACTTTAACAAATGAGCTAACATAGTTGGGCTTGTTAAATCGTTGATTGCTACTACTTCGTAACCTTCTGCGCCAAACATCTGTCTGAATGCAAGACGTCCGATACGTCCAAAACCATTAATTGCTACTTTTACTGCCATGATTAAATTCCTCCTAAATGAAATTTTATAATATACTGCCATATATACTACTAAGCAAAGTGGACAGCTATTAATTTATTTCTTGGATTGTTAAGTTTTTGTCAAAGACCTGGCTTGACTACAACCAAAATCCTTCTCTATTTTACCCAATTTGTAATATAATTTCAAGTGAATTTTATTATTTTACTAATTATTAACACTTAGACTATAATTCATCCGTTTCTTTTCTTTTTTTTGTGCATAATACATTTAGCATATCTATTTGTTTAAAAAAGATAGGACTTCGTAGTTATTCTAATAAATATCTCCATTTTTTATGATTGGGTTAAATATTATATCTATAATTAGATATAATGGGCTAATATTGATAATATTAATTGTTGTTTTTCTTTAAGATTAATTGCTATCAGTTTTCTAATTTGAATAATTGTCTATGTATTATTCAATCGGTCCCATCTTATTAATTGGCCATAAACGAAAGATTGCTCTTCCGCCTATATTTTCTTTTTTAACCGGCCCCACTTCTTCATAGCGACTATCTAAACTAACAGTTCGATTATCTCCAAGTACAAAATATTCATCCTCTGCTAATTGAATTGGATTCACGGCAATACCCGGATTTTTAATTGGATCTTTTCCAAATGATTCCGTCAGTAATTCACTATTGATAAAGATATCCTCACCAATGATTTGAACAGTTTCTCCAGGCATACCAATAATACGTTTAATATAATATTCGTTATCATCTTTTCCGTGAGGATAAAATACAATAACATCAAAACGCTTTAATTTATCAAAATGATAGGATACTTTTTCTACCCATAGATTCTCACCATTATGAAGTGTTGTTTCCATGGAGTCACCTACCACTACAGTTCTTTGCAAAATGTATTTCGGAACAATTACAGCTGCAAAAAACAAGGCTACAACGTATAGTAAGATTTCTAACACAATTCGCTTCCTCGAACTCTTTCCTTCTGCGTGTTCTACTTCTGTTTGTAAATCATGATAACCATCCATTGGTTTATCTTCCACGCTATCACCACCTATTTATGTTTTACTACACCGAAATCCCTTAGAGGCCATATAGTACACCATGCACGGCCTAAAATTGCTTTTCTCTTTACTACTCCGACGCTTGGATCTCTACTGTCTTTACTATTATTTCGATTATCTCCAAGAACAAAATATTCACCTTCTCCTAGGACGATTTCTTCCCCAGCTATACCTGAACTTTTAATGGTATTTTCAAGTCCATAATTCTCATCTAAGCGTTCTCCATTAATGAAAATCACACTATCCATTATTTGAACTGTTTCTCCTGGTAATCCAATCACACGTTTGATATAGTATAGCTCTTTTTCTTCCTCATACGGTCTAAATACAATGACATCAAAACGTTTTGGATCCGATATGCTATACGACACTTTTTCTAATAGCACATGGTTATTATTATGGAGGGTTGGTTCCATGGAACTTCCATTCACTTCAACCGGTTGTATTAGAAAACGTTGTACTAACAATACTACCAAAAATATAACGATAAAGTATGCTAATGTCTCTATTAACTGTCGTAACAACGATTTTCCTTCCTTCATTCCTTTCTCATTTTTTACAGTTTCTGTCTCCTCTATTTTAATGTCATTCTCCATAGTTTTCCTTTCACTGAAACAGGCTGTTGCAAGTCGTCCTACAAGACATCTTTACAACAGCCTACACGCTTGTTATAACTTATTCGTTTTCATTTTCCTCATCTTCGCTTACAATCTTTACCTTTGATTTGTAAAGCTCTTCTACTGCTATAGAAAGTGGCTTATTACAGCTACTTTCTGTTAACGGTTCTGCGCCGTCAATAATCTGTCTAGCACGTTTTGCTGTAGCTAATACGATAGAATAACGACTGTTAACCACTGGCTGTTCGCCTGGTTCTACCTCACTATTTACTACTTGCATTAGGTCATTATAAGATGGATGTAACATCTGCAATCTCTCCTTCCTTGACAATCCTTATTTATTTTATAGAGCTTGGGAAGCATCACTGCCTTCTATGCTCTCTCGTTGGTTCACTCGATTTGCAATTGTCTCAGGAAGCAGTGCAGACAAAACAATCTGCCCAGTTTCCATTACGAGAACTGCTTTGCATTTTCTTCCACAGGTTGCATCTACACAGCTACCGCTATCTTTCGCATTCTGAACCATTCGTTTCACCGGAGCTGCCTCCGGCCTTATTACAGAAATCAACTTACCTGCATTTACTACATTACCAAAACCAATATTAATCAGTTTATTCAAATGTATCCCCTCTTACTCAATGTTTTGTATCTGTTCTCGTATCTTTTCAATTTCAGTTTTTAAATCGATTGCTTGATTCGATACAGCCAAATCATTCGCTTTCGACAAGATGGTATTAGCCTCGCGGTTCATTTCCTGAGCAATAAAGTCTAACTTTCTTCCCACATTTACTGCTTCATTTAAGGTACACTTCATATTGTTGATATGTGCTCGTAACCGAACCGTTTCTTCATCTACACAGATTTTATCAGCAAATATCGTAATCTCTGTTGCTAATACACCCTCATCTAAGGAGGTTTCTCCTAATAGATCTTTTACCTTATCCGTTAGCTTTTTGCGATATTCTGCTACAATTTGAGGTTCTCTTTCTTCGATAAAATCAACAATCGTTAACATACCATCTAATTTCGCATGAATATCTGCCAACAGATGCTCACCTTCTGCTATTCGTGTCTCCACAAATTTTTCAGCAGCTGCCTTTACCGTATTCTCAAGTAATTCCCATAGTTCTTGTTCATCCATGGTCTGTTCTTCCAGCGTAAAAACATCTGGAAATCTTGACAATATGGAGGCTCTTACATCATTCTCTATACCAAAATCACGGCTCATTTTTTCGAGACCGTTATAGTATTCTCTTGCAATATCCTCGTTATACTTAACGCAGGCTTTCCCTTCCGTGTAATCCTCGTATGTAATAAATACATCGACCTTTCCACGGTTAATATATTGTTTTAGAACATTTCGAATACCAGATTCAAAAAAGTTTAATTTCTTGGGCAATTTTACCGAAATCTCTAGGTAACGGTGATTGACAGATTTTAACTCTACAATCATCTTACGTTCACCAGTATCAATCTCACATCTACCAAAGCCAGTCATACTCTTTAACATATCAGCACAATTCCTCTCGTGATAAATATGAAAGAAAAAATATTTTCTTTCACACGGATATTTGTGCCTGCATCATCTCGGCATAAATATCCAGCCTACTTCAGGCATGTTTTCATGGGTGATGAATATCTTCCTCACACTTTGGAATAACTTCTGTGATTCTTAGTTAACCTACTGTCTCGATTAGCCATTATCTAAAACATTATAATTAAAAATACTGTATTCGTCAAGTTATTTCTAGTTTTTGGTGATTTATTCCATCTTAGTTAAAGTACACTAGCTTCTCTTTTGGTTCCTCTGCCATTTCAATCTTCTTCGCATAGAGAACTGGCCCTTTACCGCGATATTCTTTGTAATACTCTACGCGCACCTGAGCTGTTATCGTAATCCACATACGATTTTTTAACTGGTCGGTAGCTACAGGCCCTGCATAGTCTGTCTTACATAAAAAACCGATAAAAGCGATGTCGTCTGCACAACAAGTCATCGCAAATCGACCAGGAACAAATGCTCCCTTAGGAAATCGTTCCGTTTTATATACCATGGCACGGAATGTAATCGTTTTTCCTTGATACATCTTAGGGTTATCCATCGCATGCAAATACCATAGACCATAGTCTTCATCACATAGGTCAATATGGTCAGCCGTAATATCAAATGGAAGTACTTCCTCCCCTGCATCGGTAGTCACTCCGTCTACAGACTCATAAATAATCTCAGCTTTACGATTCACCGGCTTAATGGTTCGTCTTATTGCAATCTTATCTGTAGAATCATCACAGCGATTTACAATGATAGTATCGGAATACTTAAATTGTGATATCATGATAGATTTAAAATTGCTCATATAGTTTTGGTAGGTAGAGGCATCAATCAATGTAATGATCTGAGCCATGACAAGAGGCTCAGGTAATTCCAGCTCTAAAAATTCTTCGGTGTCCCACATACCATTGTATTCTATCATAATTCGCCCAGGCTTATATTTCTCAAAGCAACGTTTTATATACTCTTCATTAAAGTTATCCTGATCTTCTACAACAACTACATCAACCTTTAACTTTGCTAACATTGCCTCGTCATATTCCACTTCTCCTTCTTCGCAGACAAAGAGTAAGGTACGAATAGAATCTGTAAACTCTGGGTCTTTCATGGTTTCCAGCACAAATGTACTTTTTCCACTTTCTAAAAAACCATTCACTAAATATACTGGTATTTCCATATTATCCTCCATGCACTAACTCTCAACTAAATATGGTATTCCTACATAGTATCTATACTTCTTAGTGCTATTTTTATATCATTGTCTAGTTATATTCCAATATAAGTTTGTTCTTTCAACGAAGTAAGTTTCCCAACGAATTAGGAATAGAACTAACTTACATCATAAATTGATTTTATTAAGCTTGAAACAAATCACTAATCGCCTTTGTATCTAACTTACTGCCAATCACACAAATTCTTCCTGTATAATCTGCTCCACCACGGCGTACTTCAAATTCACCCGGAACTAAATCAAAATGGAACCATTCACCCTCAACGGATGGAACAATACCTTTCGCACGTAGAATAATTCCAAGATCCTCTGCTTCTGATAGAGTAGTAAGAACCTTCTTCAATTCTGCTTCCTCATACTGATGTGCTGTTTCTATACCCCAGCTTGTGAACACTTCCTCAGCATGATGATGGTGAACGTGGTCATGATCGTGTCCGCAACAGCCTTCATGATCGTGGTCGTGATCATGGTCGTGTCCGCAACAGCCTTCATGATCGTGGTCGTGATCATGATCGTGTCCGCAACAGCCTTCATGATCGTGATCGTGGTCATGGTCGTGTCCACAACAGCCTTCATGATCGTGGTCGTGATCATGAACATGTCCACAAGATTTGCAGACACCTGTCTCATTTAACATCGAATCCATCAAGTCATTCTGGTGTTCTATCGCGCTTAAAATCTGCTTCCCATCAATTTTATCCCATGAAGTAGTTACTATCGTAGCATTTTGATTATGCTCTTTAATTAACGCAAGACTTGCTTCTAATTTTTCTTCCGTGATATCTCCGGTACGGCTAAGTATAATTGTTTTCGCTGTTTCAATCTGATCATTGAAAAACTCTCCGAAGTTTTTCATATACATCTTACACTTCTTAACATCAACGACTGCTGTGTAGCTATTTAATACAACATCATCAGATAAAACACCTGACACTGCTTTTAATACATCAGATAATTTACCTACACCAGATGGTTCAATAATAATACGATCTGGATGATAGGTAACAAGCACTTCTTTTAAAGCGGTACTAAAATCACCAACTAAGGAGCAACAAATACATCCTGAATTCATCTCCGTAATTTCTACGCCAGCCTCTTTTAGAAAGCCACCATCAATACCGATTTCACCAAACTCGTTTTCAATTAAAACAAGTTTCTCACCCTTTAAAGCTTCCTCTAATAATTTTTTAATTAAGGTTGTCTTACCTGCTCCGAGAAACCCTGATATTACATCTATTTTTGTCATAGTAATCCTCCGTTCTAGTGCTTACACACATTAATTTAAACAATAGCAACTTAGTACACGGCACAAAGTACCATCTATTTTCCTGCCTTATTAGTTTTCTGCCACTAATTATACTTCCGTTTATCAAGTATTTCAATGACACTAATAAGTGAAAATTATTATATTTTTATAATGTTTTTAGTATGTTTTATAAAAAATCAGCAACCAATACTTATATTACCACATCTTAGCCAAATATGCGAATAGCGTACCCGCCTATTTATTTAAGCAAACTCTTGATAAACTCTTGAAACGTTGAATTAAGTCCTTCTCCATATACAATCTCACGAACACGAACTGGCTGATCTGTAATGATGTTATCTACCCCTAGCTGTTTCATTCGTTCAATCTCTGCAATCGAGTTCACTGTCCATGCATGTATTTCTTTACCATAACTATGAGCATATCGAATCATTTCCCTTGTGATAAAGCTTGATTTTACACTAAAAAAATCAGCATTTTCCCAATTGTAAAAATATCCATAAGCAAAGGACATAATGTATCCAGTTTTGATATCAGGATTGAGAGCTTTCACACGTCCTAAGGCACCATAATTTGCCGAACTTAAAACGCACTGTTCTTCCATACCATACTCTTCAATTAAACGGACAACCTCTTCTACAAGCTGCTTTTCATGGCTGTTTACCTTTAATTCAATATTTAACATAATTGAATTTTGACAAAGAAGTAAGACTTCCTCTAGTGTCGGTATCTTAGTTCCCTCAAATTCCTTACCAAATCGTTTTCCAGCATCAATTTTTTCTAATTCCTCAAATGTTAAGTTCCAAATATATTGGTTCTTTCCGGTCGTTCGCTTCAGATTTGAATCATGAAGCAACACAATCACTCCATCCTTCGTCTCCTGAACATCGATTTCCGCATAATCACTAAGGTTATCAATGGACGCTTGAATGGCTGGAATGGTATTCTCCGGTGCAACGGATGAAAAGCCACGGTGAGCTGTTATTGCTGTACCAAACAACGGTTCACGGTTTGTAAATATATTATTTTTAAAGTTTAGTCCAAAATACAATGCAACAAGTGCAAACGATAATCCACCCACAATAACTACAGTTCTCGTATACTTGCTTTTACGGATCCGAAACCAGATACTTCGATTTTCTAGAACCAGAGAATCTTCCACTTCTGAAATCTTTTCTTGCATTGCAAGTATTTGTGTTTCTCCTCTCATATCTGTTAACTTATATTGTAAGAATAACCTCGTTACTAGAGCACAGTTTACAATAATGGACAGAACTCCTGCAATTAGGGAAAAATACCGATTAAACTGATCAAAGGTTGTTAGGAAGACCGCTACCACAAGATTTTCACTTACCGTACGATAGATAATCATACCAGAAATAAATACTACTGCATAATACAGAGCAATGTAAAATAAACACAAAAGAGCATTGTAGCCAATCATCGATGAGGCAATCTTAGTGCCATGTCCTTTTAGAGTTTTACAGCTCATACGATAAGCCTCACGAAAGCTCATCTCATCAAAGCTACAGTAATGTAACACAAAAATTCCCCGATATAAAAAATATACTGCTATAACAAGTAATAAAAGTAAAGCAAACACAACCGCTTTATAATCAAGAATCGTATCCATAAAATAAGCAGGTATTCTCATCTGCATAATCATTCCCAATAAAAGAGGTAGGCTATACACAAAATAGTATAATAATGCATAAAAATTAAGTGCCCTGTTTCCTTTTCTTCTAATTAAACGCAGTGATTCCCATAAACCAGGGAAGAATACATGACTTATTCTAATCTTTCGAAACCTTAGACTACTATGATAGTATACGATTAACGACACCATTTCCACATAGATAAATACTGAAAACATAATGAGTAACAAAGCGATTGCAGCGATCGAGGCTGGTGATGCTATGTACGCAAACACATTCTCTAAGGTGAGATAACTATAGCCAGAAAGTTTTAATGTTCCTTTCATCAGTGCAATAACCAGAGGCACCATAACTATTAAAAAAATTGCTTTATAAATTAATTCAAATAATATTAATGCCTTTATATTCTTAAATTTACTTACCCAATTCTTTGATAACCATTGTTTCACTAATTCTTCCGTCTTCTTTCTTTCGTTTTCCATACCCACTTGCACCTACTACATCCTAAGTGTTCCTATCTATTTTGACACAAAAACAGAGATATTACAACACAAATATAGTGTTCGCAATATCTCTATAAATGAAACGATAATTATAAAACTTTAATCTTCGACATCGAAATTTTCCAACATCTTCTGCCTTTTTTCCGGTCTTGCATCTCCGTGCTTTACAAATAACATTGTAATAAACGATGCAGCGGAGAAGAAAACAGCATAAGGGAACAACGTGCGGTAGGATACAAATTCTAACAATGCACCAGATAAAATTGGAGTCAATATCTGAGCCGTCATAGAAAACGTATAGTAATAGCCAGTATATTTTCCAACATCGCAACCTTTGCTCATCTCAACAACCATTGGATAGGAATTTACACTAATTGCAGCCCACCCCATTCCAGTGATTGCAAAAACCACATTAATGAGTGGGGAATATTCTAAGAAGAAACACCCACACACATAGGAGAATGTTATCAAGCCAACACCAATTAGTATAGTCTTCTTTCTCCCTATCTTGCTCGCAATAATACCAATTGGTATATAGCATACAATTGCTGCCCCCATAGCAACCATAAGGCTACTCGTAAAGCCTCCAGTTCCAAGCTTCCAAACAACCTCCGTATATCTTGAAAAAGCGGTTGTAACCGCATTGTATGCGGTAAACCATAAGAAGATGGAAGCTACTAAGAAGAATAAACTTCTTTTCACTTCGGGTTTCATCGGTTCCTTCGCTTCTTCGATGGTTACTATAGATTCATCCTGGTTATAGTCAGCCACTTCTTCTCTCATCTTATTTTCACGAATCGTATTTAGTAATACAATAACAGCGATTATCATAATCAGTGCTACTGCTAAAAAGAGAGGTATGTAATTTGGTAGGTCATTTGGGTTACTGCTTTTCTTTACTAATACCTTAATCAGTAATAAGCTGACTAATCCACCAACTGCACCCATTAAATTAATAATAGCATTTGCCATACTACGAAGGGGCTTTGGTGTAAGATCCGGCATCAGTGCCACTGCAGGGGAACGATAGGTTCCCATGGATATAAGCACTAACCCAAGCGCTACGATAAAGACTACGAATTGTTTTTCTTGATCAGCAATTGGTATCATCATCATGAATATCGTTGATGCAATGGTGCCTACAATGATAAATGGTGTTCTTTTCCCTAGTCTGGTACTAGTCTGGTCAGACAGCATACCGAAAATAGGTAGCAAAAACAATGCAATTACGTTATCCATTGCCATAATCACACCAGTAACTGTTTCGCCTACTCCAAACGTATTCTTTAAGATTAACGGTATAATATTCTCGTAAAGCTGCCAAAAAGAAGAAATGGAAAGAAAGGCAAGACCTACAAAAAATGTACGCTTGTAATTTAATTTCATGGAACCCTCCCAATACATTTTGATGCTTGTATTATACCATAATCTACCGTTTACTTAAAGCAAAATGTAGGTATAATTCTAGTAAAATCTTGTATCGGAAATGAGATTCATCACTCTAGCTCCTACGTTATCAAGCTTAGGTATGCAAATCTTTCTGGTTGCTAAAATTATAGAATAATCTACTTCGAGAAATTAAAATCATAAGAAATCACAAGGTACTTACTAAGAATGAAGAGGTTTTTGCCAAATAAACGAGTTATCAGCTAAGGAGGAAAGCTCCTTTTACGTTAAAAGGAACAAGGGTGCATCGCTTCGTAGATGATTTCTAGAAGAAATTATCTTACATAGCGATGCACCCTTTCTATTCCTAAGTTAACGTTCCTCGCTTTTTAAACAAGGCATGAAGTCCCTACAAAATCACTACTTATCTGATTTAATCTGATAGATTTATTAACACTCTTTAATGCTTCCAAACTAAAATTTCTTCTTACTCAAGATTAACGCGTACAATAAATGTCTCATAATCTTTTCCTTGGTTAGCATCAATTGAGAAAACAATATCTCCTAAAGTTTTTAACAGTTCATGATTTTGTGTTCCAAACTTTTCAGCTTCTAATTTACCAACATAGATGTATTCTACTTGATATTCTCGTAATTTTTCCTTAATTGCATTCTCATCCAAGGAAGTATAGATTAGTTCCACTACCTTTTCTCGTTCCGCAACTTCTGGCGGTAATCCAATATCTGCTCCGGAGCGCCATAACCACTCATGAGTTCTCCAACCAAGTATTGTTGGTAAACCAGTGATAACAGAAACACGTTCATAAAACGTATAACTATCTCCATTTGCCTCAAGTACAACAGGCTGTCCTGTAATATTTTCATTCAGCCAATTTGTCGCCAAGAAGTCATCCGCATTCTCCTTTTCCATAAAGGCAGAGGCATCCAAACCTTTGTAATTTTGCGGTTTACTAATATCACCAAACCAGGAATTTATGGCTGTTACACTATAACCAGTAGTCCAAAGTAGTAAGAGCAAACCAATCACAGCAACAATCTTCCTCAAATAAGTTCTACCAAAACGAATAAAACGGACTAGGATATAACCAAAACACAGACCAAACATGATAAATCCTTGATAGGTTAATTTAAACATGGTATTGGCACGCTTATGACTAGGGTAGATGTCCTTCACATAGATAATCTCAGGGAGTATAATAAGACCCATTGCACATAGTGATAGGATAACAATAAACAAATCCGCAACCTGAAGACTTTCAATCCACTGGAAAAGTTTATTCTTCTCACCACCATAGGTTACCGTTGTTTCATAACTCATCATTAACTTCTGAAAGCGATTTCCAGCGAAGTTATGATATCTTGTTTGTTTTTCCTCTTTTTGCTCTAGCTTTAACCTCTTATAACTTGTTTTTTTATTGGTAATAAAGCCTTCCTTCTTCAAATCACGATATCTTGTAATAACATAATAACCGCAAATGATAAACGGAAATCCCCATAATACTAACATCTGATGAAACATTGATCTGGCTTCTGTAAAATAAATACTGGTAGAGATTTGGTCAAAACTCTCTGTGAACGGTTTACATACTACACTAGATATTAATATAATAATCACTGCTTGTGCTGCAGTTAATAGGACTGCTAGTCTCGAAAACTGATAAATCACCAAATTAGAAAAAAGGATTACCGCTCCCGCAACGACAAAATAGATTGGAAAATCCCAAAAATTTGTCATGTGGAATAGCCCAATGAAAAATCCCAGCAACAAGATGATTGGATGAAATGCTTCCTGCAAGAAATTTGGTTTTTGTATCGTTACTCCATATCGAAGATCATCCATTCTTTGCTTCCGATATAATAACCAGGCAAACAATAATCCTAAAACAGCAAGCACAAAGATAATATTAATTACGTGGGCATGAAGGTCCCCAAGGATAAACGAATAGGACGGAAATTCATGAATGGTCTGATCGGTTTCCACCACGGGGTCATAGCCAATATAACGGGTGGAACTTGGAAACCAATAGCTAGAAACTTCTTTCCCTGATATCTTTTCTATCCATGGTTTAATATGCTTGTAAATTGGATAGTGCATATTTCCAGCAAAGACAACTGCAAAACCTGATATCATACCAGATAAGGTACACCATAAACCTTTTAATTTACTCTTTGATAATGAAAAATGTTCTCTGCCAGTTTTTCTACGGCGAAGAGAATTATCCTGAAGGAAGGTTTTCATCACATTATACATAAGGGAATAACACTGCGTAAATGCGATACCAGATAGCGTCATGAGCATGAGGTTATATCCATATTCTACACCGACACCACTAAGTTTTGATAAATAGGTGCCAAGGTATTGTCCTAGATAATAGTAATTAATTGGTTTCCCTGAAAACCAGGTATCAAGAGGTGGCATATATTCTGTTCTCATCATACTGGTCATAAATCCATAATCCATCATTTTTTCTGTACCATATGCCTCCGGTTTAAACCCTCTAGCATAACACCAGAATAAAAACATGACAAAGAACATGATTTCTATGGTTAGTATGGACTTCGCCTTATTTACATCGAATTGATACCAGTCATTTAAGCTACTCTTTCTCTCTTCTCCACGATTTTTTAAAAAATAGGCCAATCCTACAATCAAGAGATTCACAATAAAGCAAATTACTAGCGTAAGTATTGCATTCTCTCTCGTAAATTTTAACAAACGTAGAGAGGATAAATACCATAACACCCATCCCGCTATTGCGATGCCAATTGCTTTTGAAAAAATCCATCCACTATCATGAAAATTCTTAAATAATACTCCAATCAGAGGATAGAACGTAATGGTAATCGCAAGTAAAGTCAACCACCATGACAGAAAGGGAGTAAAATCCTCTTTCAGTAGTTTTTTACCTATAACAAATGCAATCAAAAATACTATGATTCGCATCGCATAAGGTATGATATTATTCGTAAAACAGGAGGATGATCCTGATTTACTCCCCTGTTTGTTCAATCCATTCATTCTATAGCACTCCTTTTACCTGCTTATTTAAGGCATTTGTTAATTTGAATAAAGTCCTTATAAGCCTTCTTACCAATCTTTACAATCTTTTTAAAATTAATCGAATTCACACCGCCTTGGCGTGGTCTAAATGTAATCGGCAGGTAAAGAACCGGCAACTTCTTCTTGGCATAAATCACCGATATTATAACGTTCGATAAATTAAAATTCTCTGGAACAAGTTTTAATTGTTCTTTTAATATATCTGCTCTCATCAAACGAAATGGCGTATTGGCATCTGTTACTTTTACATGGAAGCATACTCTACAAACAACTTTTAAAGTTTTTGTAACAAATACTCTGGATAATCCATCTTGTCTGCCTTTACGATGACCAATCACCATTGCATACTGCTCTCTTAATTTCCAAAAATCCCAGAATTCATCTGGTAAGGTTTGACCGTCAGAATCTGTTTGGAAAACATAATCTGCACCAGCCTTAATGGCATAATGATACCCATACAATACCGTAGCGCCGTGACCGCCATTTGGTTTTGTAATTGGCTCGAGGGCAGGAAGGTCTTTAGCTAACTTTTTCATCAGCTCATACGTATGATCTTTGCTGCCATCATCAATTACAACTAGCTTACTACCATTTCCTATTTTATCAACAACTGGATACCACTCTCTTACTACTTTCTCTATATTCTCTTCTTCGTTATATGCAGGAATTACGATGTATAGTTTATCCATTTGATCCCCTTCTCCATTCATGTTAACTTTTATTTTGACACACTTTATATCACAAAGTTTTCAGTACCTCTAATAAAAGTGCTCTATTATTATTTCTTCAAAGATTCAAATAAGTCTAATGCACTTCTTACGACCGCATCCATGTTATAATAACGATATTCTGCAAGTCTTCCTAAGAAATGTACCTTCGTTTCCTTCTTCATCTCTTCTTGATATAATGCAAATTGTTCTTTGCATTCTTTGGTTGGGAAAGGATAATAAGGTTCTCCCTCCGAGCATGGGAACTCCTTAAGTATCGTTGTCTTCTTATGTTCTTGCCATGTCATCTGTTTAAATTCAGTAATTCTTGTAAAGTCATAATCATTCGGATAGTTTACTACCGGAGCTTCTTGATACTTTTCACAATCCATCGTTTCGAATTTAAAATCTATACTTCGATAAGCTAGTTTTCCATGCTTATAATCATAGAAATAATCGGTAGGTCCAGTATAAATTAATAATTCATAGTCTAAGTCTTTTATAATCTCTTTATAATCCGTATTCAATAATATCTTTATCTTCTTATCTGCAATCATGTTCTCACACATCTTAGTATAACCATGCTTTGGCATACCTTGATAACGATCTGTAAAATATCTTGTATCACGGTTATAGCGAATTGGGATACGGCTAATCACGGAGGTATCAATTTCACCAGGGTCAATTCCCCATTGTTTCTTCGTATAGTTTTCAAAGAACTTCTCGTAGATGTCGACTCCTACCTTAGATAATGCCACATCTTTACTTGTTTTAATCTCATCGATTGCAACAGCTTGCTTCCTAATAAACTCTTCGACCTCTTCACAGGAAAGATTCAGATTATATAATTTGTTAATCGTTTCTACCGTAATCGGCATTGGAATTAAATTTCCATCCACATAGGTTAGTACTCTGTGCCAAAAATCATTCCACATTGTAAACTTACTTAAGTACTCGTAGACCCCCCTATCATTCGTGTGAAAGATATGTGGTCCGTAATTATGAATCAAGATACCATCTTCATTATAGGAATCATAGATATTTCCTCCAATATGGCCTCTCTTCTCAATCACTAATACCTCTTCCTGCCAACTTTCAGCAATACGCTGTGCAATGGTTAATCCTGCTAGTCCTGCACCAACTACTACATTCTTATATTTCATGAAGCTTCCTCTCTTTCCTATTGTACTATTTTTTGTGTAGTATCATATATCGTGGTATTCCATTCTCCTTCTCCATTGGTAAATACCGCTTGATAAGTATTTCTTATATTATCTTCATTTACTATATATAAATCAGATGTCCTTGCATCATAATCAACAATAATGAATCGAATCTTCTCCTGCTCTACCAACTGAACTAACTCTTCACTGGTGCCTGCTTCATACATTCTTGTTACCATCTCTTGTCTTCCATCGGTATCATAACCAGCTGACCAAGCAAAATATGGCCATCCAAGATATAGCATACCTCCTCCAAGAACAACCTGATTGAGAGCATAATACGGTGATAATATGGTATCCTTTGCTGACGTATTATCCATCACCCATTCAGTTACCTTGTCTTTCATATTAAGAACCACATAATTACTTCCACTATTCTTCTTTAAAACAACCAAATACTCATAAAAGCCAGTACAGGTTAACATGATGACTAAAATTCCACTGACAAATCTAAGGAAAAAACTACGATTCTCAAATAACTTAACAATAAAAATAGCAACAAATATTCCAAGTAACATCAGTGACATCATAATATACTTATGGTTTACCGTAACATCAATGGTAAGTGACATAGTAAATGCAAAGATAAATGGTGCCAAAAATGCGAATAACACCCATCTCCTCGTCCCCTTTAAGGTAAGGAACGATAACAGAAGAATTGGGAATAAGATACCAGTCAACCTTTTTATATAATCAAGAGTGCCAAAAAAGGTAGGATTTTCTGCAATAAAGCCGAATAAAAAATTGGTTTCAATTGGAGAACCAGAAATAAATACCGTGGACTGTATTACAGATAATACTGTCGCAATTACAGCCGTTATCAAAAGTTCTAATCTACGATCTGATACAATTGCAAGTACAAACAATACTAATAAAACTCCAATGGTAACCGCACCATTCCAAAAGGACAATGCACCAATTAAGAGTCCTGACATAATCGCTAACTTTATGTCCTTTACTTTCCAGCCTTCCCAGTTTAATAATGAAAGTTTTGTAAATGTTATTATCTTATGACAGAGTGACGTAAAACTTGTTTTCTCTTGTTTTTTATTCGAAAAAACCATCATCCTCTGCGAGACACGATATAAGCCCTCATAGGCAAGCGGTATAAATAATAATAACATAAGTAACATAATAGGAAGTGTGAACGCAAGATGTCTTTGATTACAGTATACGTTCAAATTCCATAATCCCCAATCTTCATGAGTTGTATAAGAAAAGAATTGGGAATTTGCTTTTAAAGCTTCCACAATACCTGTACCTTTTGGTAACTCAGATAGATAGGTGAATAAGCTAGGTGAGCTTCGAAATGCGAAAAATAGGCAGCTTAAGAATCCTATAGCTCGTTTTCCTCCAAGTTTACATCCCAAAACATACAGTAAACTAAAGGTACTAATCATACCGATTGCACTTGGTATATTAAAAGCATAATCCAATCGCATACCTAAAAATTCTAAGTTTCCAACGAAAAACTGAAACATAAAGTGATACCGAATATCACTTCCTGCAAAGTGAGAATAATTTGTCGGAAAATTATTACCATGAGAAAATGAACGAACCATTCCAATATGTGGTGAAAAGTCACTAAAAACGGAATTTCCGACATATAACTGTCCATGTGCTACAAATAAGGTTCGCCACATCAATTGTATTGACAAAAACGCCACTAAACTTAAGAAGATCCACTCAGAGGTTGTTAATTTATGTTTCCTCTCTGATAAAGAGCTTTCTGCCATTTTAAGAACTCTTTTAGACCAAAATTTTTGTATTAAGTATAACATAGATACCACGAAACAGATTGACATTGTGATACCATTTGCCAAAATTAATGGTTGCGTTTTATTTCTTAAAAAAAGCGCTAATATATAGACGAGCCAAGTTACCAAAATGGTTCCAGAAATAAACCAAGCTGGTAGTAAAACAAAATACTTATTTATCTCCAGCGGATTGCCACGAAAGGACTTTGTTGTTATCTCCTTTAATTTTGGAAATGCAAAGGTGCATATCATACTCCCTGTGACAAAACATATAATCAGATATAGTACTGCAATCAATGGGTATCCTCCTATCTTTCCTCTTTTAGGAGCGTTATCACATCATGTTGAACAATCATGGATAATTGCTCTAAAGTTGGAGATTCGTATGTAATAACGCGATTCGCCTGATTCACTACAAGCTTTTCAAACACATTCCGAATTCCTCTTGCGTTCCCAAATTCTTTCTTTTGATCTGCTTGCAATTTACCCAAATAGGTATCCATTGTCTGCATCGCATCATCTTCTATCATAAATCCGCTTTTTTGTGCCATTGCATCGAGTATGGATAATAATTCTTCCTTCGTATAATCCGGAAATTCTATAAACTTATTAAAACGGGAAACCAGTCCAGTATTTGATCGCAAAAATTGCTTCATCTCGTCCGTGTAGCCTGCAACAATCACAACTAAATTATCACGATGATCTTCCATTAGTTTTACAAGCGTATCAATCGCTTCTCCACCAAAATCATTTGAGCCAATATTTTGCGTCAGTGCATAAGCTTCGTCAATAAATAAGACACCACCGATCGCTCTCTCAACTACCTCTGTCACCTTTAGCGCTGTTTGCCCAACATATCCTGCCACTAACCCGGCACGATCCGTCTCCACTAAGTCACCTTTCGATAATATCCCTAGCTCTTTATAAATTCTTGCTACTAAACGTGCAACAGTGGTTTTTCCAGTCCCAGGGCTACCAGAAAAAACCATGTGATAAGACATCTCAAGCTGCGGCAAATGGTATTTTTCTCGTAACCTTTTTACTTTAATAAGATTGATTAAGGACGTAATCTCTTTTTTTACCTCAGTGAGTCCAATTAAATCCTCTAGTTCTCTTAATAAATTGTTAAGTTCCTCATCATTCTTTTTTTCAAAAGTTTCTTCCACACTCGTTACATCACTCGTAGTTTCTTCTTTTTTCATTGGGTATGGTGAAGTTTCAAGCGGCAATTCTTTTAGATCATAATTGATATTCTGCTTATCTTTATAATATAAACTAATTTTTAAATAATCCCCAAAGGACTCACCCGCATCTAATAATCTCTTTGTACTCGATTCTAAATCACCAACACAAACCTTTTTAAACAAATAGCGTTCATCCACTATCGTTGTTGTATAATCAACACCTCGTAAAAAAACGCTAACACTGGAACAATATGCTTGCAGACAGCGCATATAAACTGCGGTTTCTACCGCACTAAGATACGCCATAACCAATAAGATATTAATAATTGCATCAAAAAACAAACCAAGCAAACCGGTGTTTTTCTTGGTATCTCGCAATCCAAATAATTGCAGTAGAATCGGAGGTGATTGATAAAATTTTTCTGCATCTATTCTTGCCTGTTCCTTGACCCCATCCGATAACGAAACCTCAAACGGATTGGTTTGTGTTAAACTTGCAAGTAAGAACATTTGATTTTCTTGTAAGGATGTTCGAAGTACATAAGCCACATGAATAAGACAGGACGAAAGATAAAGATCTAGGATTTCATAAATTGATTGATTAAGGTAACTCTGCGGTTGCTCCCAGTACCCTTCTTCTTCTAAAATAGAGCAGTATTTCACTAGAATATTATAGTTATTCTGTGCGATAAGATATAGTTTTTTCTCTGAAATATTCTGCTGCATGGTAATCTCCAATCCCGATGATATCATTGCTGAAGAGTTTATTAGAATTTTCACAAGTACGAGCATAATTTCGCACAATTCTCCCCTAAACTCTTTTATTATACTACACTACAAATGGAAAGGAAAGGGGAGAATAACGACACTCCTCTCCTCTCAAATAATCAATCGTTAGAAAAAAACTGGTTACAGGGTGCTCACTGCTAGTCGTTCAAACTTATCCAAAAGAGCGGGATAATTGTTACATAAGCTAAGGTATTCTTCCGCAGTTAAATGTTTTGCAGTTTCATTAGCTGCCTTTAAAATCGAAGCATCCTGATAAATGTCGCCAATCTTAAACTCCAAGTCACCGCTTTGCCTAATACCAAACAAATCACCTGGTCCTCGTAGCTTTAAGTCTTCACTTGCTATAAAAAAACCATCATTCGATTTATTTAATATTTCAAGACGTTCCATTGTCTCCTTACCGCTAGATCCACTTACTAAGATACAGTAGGACTGATGAGACCCTCTTCCAACACGCCCACGAAGCTGATGAAGCTGCGCTAGTCCAAATCGCTCCGCATTTTCTATCATCATAACGGTAGAGTTCGGTACATTAACGCCAACCTCGACAACGGTTGTAGAGACTAAAATAGAGATTTCACCTGAGGCAAATCGCTCCATAATATCGTCCTTTTCCTTGGGTTTCATCTTGCCATGAAGATATTCGATTCCATTAACATAAGGCAAGGCTTCTTTTAGTTTCTCGGTATATTCTACCACATTTTCTGCTTCTATGGTTTCACTTTCTTCTACCATCGGACAGATGACATAGGCTTGTCTACCTTCTGAAATCTGCTTTCCGATAAAACGATATGCAGTTTCTCGGTAATTGGTATCTACTACACAATTCTTTATCGGTAAACGATTTGCTGGTAATTCATCCACCACAGAAATATCAAGGTCTCCATATAGGATTATTGCAAGTGTTCGTGGAATTGGAGTTGCACTCATAACTAGCACATGAGGATTATCTCCTTTATTTAATAAACTCTCTCTTTGTTTTACCCCAAAACGATGCTGTTCATCTGTAATTACCAAAGCAAGCTTATCGTAAGTTACCTTTTCTTGTATCAAAGCGTGTGTTCCAACAATGATATCGACTTCATGATTTTCTATTCGCTGATACGCACTTCGTTTCTGTGCCGCTGTCATAGATCCTACTAACAGTTCAATCTTTAAATCAAACCTTGACAAACTCGATTGAAGAGCCTCCAAATGCTGTTTTGCTAATACTTCTGTTGGCACCATAAAGCAGCCTTGGTAACCATTCTTTGCTACAAGTAACAAGGCTAACACAGCTAGTATGGTCTTACCAGAACCAACATCTCCTTGAATCAAACGATTCATCGAGGTACTACTATGAAGATCTTTCTTTACCTCTTCCCAAACCTTCTTTTGTGCATTCGTTAATTCATACGGAAGGCTAGCGATTAATTCTGATATCTCTTGCTGTTCTTTGATTATAAATCCATTTAAGACACTACCTTTATTCTCTCGTATTCTTTGTAGTATCACAGTATATAAAAAGAATTCATCAAAGACTAAACGCCTTCTAGCCTCTAGCATTGTCTCTCTTGCTTTTGGAAAATGAATTTCTCTGATAGCAGCCTTTCTTGATATTAAGTTTTGTTCTTTTAAAATAGATTTTGGTAAAAACTCCCCAAAATCATCCATCTGACTTAATACAACATTCACTGCTTTTGAGACCGCATGATTGGTTAAACCTTCTGTTAATGAATAAACTGGCTGCATTACATTTAGTAATACTCGATATTCCTCCTGCTTATAAATCTTCGGCTGTTGTATCACCAAAGAACCATTCTTTCTAGTAACTTTACCACGGAATATAAACCTTGCACCCATGCGCAATGTATTCTTTAAAAAAGGTTGATTAAACCAAGTCAGTTTTATCATTCCGGATGGGTCACGTACCATACAGGTAATAATCTGAAGATTTCTTATCTTTTTAACTTCTGCAATCGTAGCAATTCCTGCCTCTATCGATATCGTAGTACCTTCTATCGCACTACTGATTGGTTTTGGCATCTCATAAACCTCATACCCACGAGGGTAGTGCTCCAATAAATCATTCACGCTAAACAGCGATAGTTTATGAAATTTTTGCTCGGTTTTTTCCCCTATTCCCTTAATTTTCCCCAAGGAATCTGTCAACTGCATCGCATGAACCCTTTCTTTCTAAAACTTTTATACAAAAATACTACCATAGTTAACCTCTAGTTACAAGCATCTTTCCCAATTCATAAGTTGGTAACTTTCCCAATTCATAAGTTGGTAAGTGTATCCATTGTTAGTATTTAGTAATTAAGGTAACACCCCTTCCCTCCTTCCTATATGCCCATATTTTTATCAAGCACTGCTTTATCTTATAAAAAAACCTCCAAGCGTTAAGTTAATATAACTGCACTTGGAGGTAGCTACTATCTCTCTATTTTTTATAACCAAGTAAACCTTAAACGTTTTACTTTTGAAATAACCTGATTATTCATCCTTTTTGAGAAGTCTTTCGTCTTTAAATTTTATTTCGTTTTTATACTCTTTCCCTTTTTATACTCATTCCCTTTAAATGCTCTTTCTTTTCTTAAATACCCATTCTCTTTGAATTTGAAAACTAAGGAAGAATAAAATAACATCCACTAGGATTTTAATCCCTGTTTCATTCCAATGGAACAAACGGTACAAAGCATATACTCCTACTCCTGACAGAATTGTCTGTATAACACATAAGATATAATACTTTGCCAGAGTAGCGATATTTTTCTCCTTTAAACGAAACACTCTTCTTTTATTCATGTTGTAATTATAGAGGGAGGATAATATTCTCGCAAACACTGTGGCAATGATGATGTAGCTGTCTGGATAATGACGTTTTAATAAGTGATAAGCCACGGTAAAAAGTACAATATCCACTACAAACGAAGAGAAAGACGCTACGATAAACTTTAAGAAAACAGAATAAATCTTTAGAGAATCAAATACAGGATTAAAATGAGAAGAAGCATTCTCTTCAATATAAACCGTTTCGATAGGAATTTCTTCAATGAAAACATCATTCTCTTTGGCATAAAGAAGCATATTCATCTCATACTCAAATCTCTCGCCTTTAACCGTTAATAGACTTTTCATCAGTTCTCGTCCAAACCCTCGAAGTCCAGTCTGTGTATCAGAAATTCTCATACCACAAAGGATCGATAATACTTTTGCAGTGAAAACATTGCCAAATTTACTGCGAAATGGAATGCCCTCCTTAGAAAAACTCCGACATCCAAGGGTAAGTTGATTCGGATGTTCTATTACTTCTTCTGATAATGCTAAGATATCTTTAATTTTATGCTGTCCATCAGAATCTACAGTGACAGCACCAAAGGCATTACTTTCTGTTATTAGGTAGTTCAGTGCCGTTTTAATTGCTCGTCCCTTTCCTAAGTTCACACCATGGGTAAGAACCTTGCATCCAAAGTCTTCACCCGCAATTTTATAAAGTCCTACATACTCGTCACTGCTTCCATCATTCACAATCACGATATTTTGAAAACCTTCTCTTTTTAGATCTTTAATCAAAGAAATCATTTTCATGTCTGGTTCTAATGAAGGAATAATAATCCATATTTTCTCTTGAAACATAACTGCCAAGCCTCCCAATCACTCCTCATCTATTACCATGCTTACTCTGTTGTTGCGATGTTCCCTCTATTGTTGTAGTATTCCTTGCCTCGATGCTTACTCATTGGCTTTTATGTTTTCTGCTCTCCTCTAGAATTCGCATTGCTATATTTTTTCGTTCCGCTTCTTCTTCTATAGGATTATCCAAAGTGCTTATGATATAAGATCTGGTCGGCGTCTCACTAATTTCTATCGTAAATATGACCCAATTCAGTGGATCTAGAATCTTTTGCAACTCTGAAAGAAAGAAATGCGCTATATTTTCAAGTGTTGGATTTAACGTGGTAAATGGTTCATAATCGTTGATATACTTCTCTTGAAATTTTCCAAGAAATTCTTCGATTCTTTTTTCCACCTCGGTAAACATCATAAACACTTCATTTTTATTAATAGCATAAATAGAAATCTCCCAAGTATGAGGATGGCGGTTTCCCAATTTGCCATCCAAATAGATGGAATGGCTTGCGTTTAAGTAAAAATTATACTTGTATTGACTATATCTCATATTTCCTCCAATCTGGATTTTTCTACTCTTAAGTAATACGGACTAGGAGAGAGGAAATTCTTTGTCATCTAAATACCTGGCAATAATTTTAAGATCCTCCACCTTTTCCTGACACTGTTCTTTATACTTACTAAGAAACAACTCAATGAAACTTCGAATGCTCTCTTCTTCCCCATGAAAGGAAAGCACCCTAAATATATTATCTTCCCAATAACACGCAACACTGTTATTTAGCTTGATCCTATCTAGGATAATGGAAACACCAACAAAATGCTCCATCTTTAGGTTTTCAATCATAAAGTCTATCTGTACACAATTCTCTTTTTCTTCAGCCGTTAAATGCTTTATCACTTCTTCTACGATATTCCTTGGATAGAAAGAATACAGTCCCTCCTGACCTGGTATCACGTATCTGTCGCTCTTATCCGATTCTAATTTTTCAATCAGTATCCGATCATTGATTGCCTTTGCATTTAAGGCTTCAATTGTCCGTTTATCCTCTCTCATTGTATAAAATGCTAATACGGTAGTAATGACTTGTATTATTATATACAATAAAAAATAGACCATCGTATACATAGCGATATTATCTAGATTTATTTGTTTGATAAAATAATTTTCCTTGGTACAAATCAATAAATAATAGCTGTTGTTATTTAGTTTTAACTGCATATCCGCTATCAGATATTTTGTATTTTCCTGTTTTGAAGCAAATTCTTGTTCTATTAAATCTTGAAGTGTTTGTCCTTTTAAAGATTCCGTTGTATTTTCATCCTTTATAAAAAGAACTTCATTTCCTTTTGTGAAGATACAATAATAACTGGATGATGTAGGAAAATCTGTCTTTATAATATCCGAAACCACATCTTCTATATTTTTTTCACTATACTTCTTTTCAAGAAGTGCTCGTTCTAATATCGATTTAATTAAATTTTTCTGGTTATTGATATAAACCTGCTTGTTTACAGTTATCGTATTATTAATTTCTAAATTGATTAGTACGAGCAGTAAAATCCCTAATGCGATATTAGCCATTATAATTACACTTTGAAATTTCGCGTTTTTAATTCGTCCCATCTACATCACCTATATCATTTTCCAGTTGTAATACATTGTCTAATTTTATTCACGACAACTCCTATCATCTTAAAATCATTTTTCATTATTTGCTTGCAGGTTCCACATTCCTCTTGAAATGACTTTGTTTTCCACTGACTTTGTATCTTAATACTATTTATGATACCAGCCATACGAAACCAATACACAATAAAGTTGAATATCGGAAGGCAAAATATCAAGATGAATTTCCTAGCATAAAAGCGACGTAATCTCCCATCCCACTTTAAATAGCTACATATATTAAGGTAGGATAAAAACGACGAAATACAGTATAGAAAATATATTAATACAACAGAACGGATAATAAAGGAAAAGGGATAATTCATAAAGGTAAGACAAATTAAAGCAAAGTACCATATCATACGTGGAAATGCAAAGGTATGATCGTATAACAATAATTTTGTCATAAAGTTCATGGAAAATTTTCTTTTATCTGGAAACATATGTGCTACCTCTAGTTCCCCTCTTTGCCAACGTTGCCTTTGTACATATAAGGTATCCATGCTTTCTATAGGTTCCACAAAAAAGATTGCATTTTCACAAATATCAATTCTTTTTTTCAACAATCTTCTAACTTGGAATGTAATGTGAGTATCTTCACAAACCGTTTCTGTATTATATAATTGTGTTTTAAGAATGGTAGATTTACGAAAAGCAGAGAAAGCACCAGACATAGTAAATATATTATTCCACTCTGCCTCAAAATTCCTACCAGCTAAAAAAGCTTGTGCATATTCAAAAAATTCTATTTTTTGCATCAATCGCTTTGTAAACTTTTGTGTGTTATCAATACTGTCTGGATTTGTTAAAATCGTCCCTGTCATGCAGTGGATATTAGAATGAGCTTCAAATCGTTTTATAAGATTAGAAAGCGCATTTGCATGAAGGATTCCATCGCTATCAATATGAATAATATATTTTCCTTTGCTGTTAAACAGCGCCATATTTAAGGCTTTTGACTTCCCTTGCTTTGAATTCATCCACTTCATGTTAATCTCTGGATGTTCCTCTTGGTATCTCTTATATATATCAAAGCTATGATCCTTGCTTCCATTATTCACTAATAAAATGCCAATCTTATCAATAGGATAATCCGATTCCACGATAGAGTTGATACACATCTCTAAGGTATCTGCTGAATTATAAACCGGAATGATAATTGAAATCTCTGGATTATATAACAATTCAGGATCAGCACTGTATTTTAGCCTCTTTCGTAACAATACAAGAAAACCAAAGAAGGAAGGAATAATCTCCATGATAAGAGGAATGATAATCCACGCCGACCAAAACACAATCTGACTAGACATCTTTTCCAGTATGTTCAGCATAACGGAAACCTCCTATCTTTTGTTTTATGATCTGCTGTTTTGTAAACACAATATAGTATAAGGCGATCGATAATGCATAAAATATCAATCTTCCTATAATCGTATGTGCGATATAATAGGAACCACTACCAAATTGATATACGATAGCACATATCGTAAGAATACGAATGACATTAAAAAAGAAGATACTGATACATCCAATCAATGCTACAATAATCCTCTGGCCCACTTCATACACTTGGTAAAATGCTAACATGGATACAAAAGCCATCATTTCAATAACTCCAGAACACTCATAATCAATATAAAGAGACACGGAAGAGATGACCTTCATCTGTGGAATAAAGATGATATTGTATTCATAATAAGCTTCGCAGATGGACAACCTTGAGCCTATCATTCCTACTACGGTTGCTACCAGTTGCTTTAGCGCTTCTGTCACTCTAGGTTGCACAAAAATACACATAACAATAAAGAGACCTACACTACCCCAGATAAATTGAAAGTAATGTAATTTACCTCTACGGAAAACAGTGAGTATATATATCCAAACAATAACACCCACGATTACCAACCAATTCATCTTAAGCTATCCTCTTTCTTCTTCTAACAATGTACACACCTGCTACTGTGATCACGCATAATGCAATCCCAATAACGGCTCCTGTGGAAGTACCCATAAGTTGTATGGTTTCTTTCCCTAGGTTTGGTAAGTATAGTGATATGATTGCGCCATTATTTACAGAGCCATGCGGTAAGCCCATTACCTGCTCCAGTTTATCGATACTAACGCGAATCTCCATCCGGTCATTTGGATTCCCATCGGATACTGTGATAACCGCATCTCCCAAAGAGTAGTTTGGATAATAAGTAAATGGATGCAATCCATAATTAATACCATTTTGCAAATTTACTGGATTTGACCAATCCGTCGTCCCCTGGGCATTCGCATGTGCAATATACATCTCACAGGTTCTTCCATTTATACTTAAATTAATAGCATAAAGCGGCATATGATGATCCGCATAGGTTTCGTGTAGTTTCACATAAATATAAATGTAATCCTCATCTTTGATCAACGATACATCATGGATGGTCTTTCCATTGTGTGATCCATAAGTAATATGAGAAATCGGCTTGTCCTCCCAATCATCATAATATCCGTCAATGGAAATCATACCCGCCTTTCCTAAGGAAAATCCAGCACTTAACGTATCTTTCGCATAGACCTTCGTAGCAGAAAAATTACCGGATACGGTAAACAGTAATATGGCAATCAGGCATATCGCCTTAATAAAACCTTTATTCTTCATCCGCTACTCCTCCTTTCTTGATCGTTCTTTGTAGATTCCAATACAGAGCTAACATTAGGAATACGCCCAATGAGCTCACCATTAGACCTTTGGTTAGGTGCGGGTATTTCATCTTAATAACTGTAGTACCCTTATCTACCACAAGCAGTCCATGATCTGCAGTATAATACTGCTCACTTTCAAATATATCGATATGAGCCAATGTTGTATTAACATTGTCATATTCTGATTGAATCATTACTTGGTTTATTTCTTTTTCCACAGTAATCGGTACCAACTCTCTGGTTGGAACTTGCTTACCATCCATTGAGAAAATGTGATCTACTAAACTTCCAATTACTGAATCATTGGTTATTTCTAGATAATAGATTAAATTTAGACCGATAAAATGGATATTGTCATTACCCGAAGTCCCGATATAAGGTAGTTCTTTATCCGCCATATTACAAAAACCTTCCACGTTATCTAACCCATCGAGATATACTGTGTTCCACTGACTTAACTCCTCTGGAAATTCTAAGCTGGTGTAGGTCTCTTTGAAATAATAAAACATAGGATACGTATCCTGAAAAGATATCGTTCTAGCAGTCACACCTAAAAACTCCATCTGTTTCTTCGCTTTATTTTCCGGCAAGCTTCCCATATCAATATAAATTTTAACACCAGCCTGCGCTAGTTTAAGTAACATTTCTTCTGCTTTTTCTTTCTCGGTATAAGTAAAACCTGAAAGATAGATATTTTTATATTTCATCAGTTCTTCAAAAGTATAAGCATTTAGGTTATCCGTTAGTGATTCTTTAAAACTTGGGTAAATTCTTGTAATACTGTCTGCGGATGCTCCAATTGCAATATTCTCATATTCCGAAATCACACCAAAACTATCTATCGTATTTTTATGAAAAAGTAAAGTCTCCTTGGTAGATTCTATCAAATTAAACCCAAGAAGATTTGCTGCTTCTTTTAACCTCTCTACATCATTTATTCCACGCTTTAACGAGGATACCGGAACTAATACGGTATCGTTACCAAGCTCGATCGCACGGTCAAAGAGATAGGTATACCATCCATTTTCCACGGAACTATTTAATGCAACAATATTCGAGGCAGTATTTGCCCCTTCCCATCCAGCACCAAAGGTATAATCGACTCGTTTACCAACACCAGCGATATAATAAGGAGCAAAGGAACCATAAGTACTAAGATCTAGCAGAGCCATTCTTTGTTTTGTTAATTCTTTTGCTTTGGTGATTAATGTTCTCTCTGCTCTTTCTTCCAGTTCTTTTTCTGCATCGAAAATTCTGTCCTCCTTCGCAAAATATACATGCTGATAAGAAGGTATGCAGTCTAAGATAAGTAGGGCACAAATTAAGATAACAACCCATTTTTTTAGCTGTCGCCACATAAAAAAGGAAACCAAAGCTAAGGCAAGAACTGCTGGAATAAAACGTATCATCCACATAAATTGACTAAAAGGAAGCTTAACAAATAAGTGATACACAGATTTCGTAGTACATAAAAATATGATAATAACGGTAAGAAAACCCGCCCTTACCTTCTTGGTGCCTAACATTACACCTAACACACAAACAAGAAAGACAGACAAACCAAAATAAAAAGATAAGATGTCACCATTTAAACGTAAAAACGGATTTAATGACTTGAAACCACTTTGGAAAAAATATTGCATTACCTGATTTGTTCTTTTACCACTGGAAGCAGCACCTCCGATTAAAGAAGGTACCACCCATACTCCAACAATCATAATACCAGAGATACACGAACCTATACTGTACAATTCCCACTTCACAGATCGATTTGCAAGTCCATGAATGAATAAGAAAATTGCTACAGTAGCAATCAACATTAATACCATACCCATGTGACATAGTGTAATTAGGCTTGTAACTACAGCAAGCGGTATAAAACTTTTCTTGTTTTTTTCCTCTACTAATCTCCATAGAAAATAGAAAAAGAATGGAAAAAGCGCATTAATAAGACCTCTTGGTAGATTTCCCTCTTGGACTACAACTCGTATATTTTCAGGAAAGTAAAACCACATGAGTCCAAGAATCGTAGCAAGACCAATCCTCTTATAACGATAACCAAATAGAAGCCAACCACATCCACCTATCACAATCAACGCACCGAGATACAAAATATAGGCATCCAGTACACTGCTTCCGATCAACCACTCAAGTCCAGCAATCACATACAGCGGAAGCGGCCCCCAGTATCTCACAATTTCAACACCGTTATACCAACTTCCATCATACAACGGATACCAGTTTCCTACCTTGATATTTTCTAATATTAAGTCAGCTCGGTACAGATGACATAAGGTATCCGAACCCTGTGGATATCTACCACTTATCTTAACTGAGTACATCGTAATACACGCAAATGTTACCAGCGCTACTACAGCTAACACCAGTTTTACTAGATGAGGTAACCTGAATTTTGAGTTTTTCTCATCTTCTTGTACATGAGGAACATGGATTCTATCCTTATTTTCTTCCTTAGAATCTATTGCTTCTTTCGTATTGGTATCCTCTGTATTGTCATAACTTACTAAATTAACTTTTCCGTCCGTATCATCAAGTATAGTAATATCTTTCTCATCAACCGTACTTTCTTCCTCGTTTATCTTTGGTTCTATCGCAGCAGCAGCTTCTTGCTCGTAATCTTCTAAGGCGTCCTCTTGACTCTTTCTATTTAAGTCAATGAAGGAAACACAATCTAATGGAATGCCTGTCACCCTATTTACGCTTTTATCCAAAAGATATTTTGAAACAGAATAAGAACGAATCGGATTTTCTTCAATATCAAGACGAATCAGTTCATACTCCTCATTCTCAATCAACTCGCATAAATGATCATAAAAAGTGTCTCCCATGGACTCTATGGAGGTTTCTTTTCCATTAAAAATTTCAAATTCATGCAGAGGCCTGTTTCTATATTTTTGTAACCATTCATTTACCACATTTTCTAAATTATAATTTTCATCTACTTGCTTGTTAATGCTATTAACATAAAGCGTTATCGTAAAATTATGAAAATGGGTATCCGTTCCACCATAGGACATGTTCGAATGTGCTGCATACAAATTAAATTTGTATTTATATCCATGAAAAGCCATTGAAATCACATGCCTCTTTCTTTCTATCGCTAACTTTTAGAACCAAATAATTAATCCCCACGCATCTAGTCATTATGAACTATATTAGCACAAATTAGTCTTATATGTCAACTTTCGTCATTTTTTGTCAGTGTGTATTTTCTAGTTTTATTCGAACACGTAAAGGATAGGTGTATCCCCTATTCGACAAAGTCAAAAAAATCGTGCATTGGAAGAAAACTTTTCTTACAAATGCACGATTTTATTTAATTCTTTTCTGATTTTTTCAATTATCAATATGTCATAATCAAGCTAAAATGCCTTGTTACTCTACAGATAATACATAATAATAAATCGGTTGACCGCCCATGTGAACTTCGATATCAACCATCGGATACTTTACAGTAATCTGGTCTGCGATTTGATTCGCATCCTCTTCTGTAACTTCAGCACCATAGTACAAGCTAATTAATTCGGAATCGTCATCTACTAAACTCTCAATTAATTCAATCGTTGTTGTGTTGATATCACTTCCAACAGAAAGAATCGTCTTATCCCCGATTCCCATAATATTACCTTGTTTTATTTCTTTCCCATCAATATTCGTATCACGAACTGCATAGGTAACCTGACCGGTCTTTACGCGATTCATCTCTTCCATCATTCTCTTTTGATTTTCTTCTGTTGACTTATCAAAAACATAGTTAATGATTGCAGTAATACCTTGAGGTACTGTTTTTGATGGAATAACAACAATTTCTTTATCCTCAGTCAGAGCTTTGGCTTGTTCTGCTGCTAAGATAATGTTGCTGTTGTTCGGTAATATAAAGATGGTATCAGCATTTACATTATCAATTGCATTTAACATATCCTCGGTACTTGGATTCATAGTCTGACCGCCTTCAATCAAATAATCAACTCCAAGACCTGTGAAAATCTCATTAATGCCTTCTCCAATGGATACCGCTACAAAACCGACTGGTTTTCTAGGCTCTTTTTTCTTTACTTCCGCTGTCTCTATATTTTTAGCAGCCTGAGCAGATGCATCAGCAATTAAACGCTCATTATGCTCTTCTCTCATATTATCTATCTTCATCTTAGTTAACGAACCATACGTTAATGCACGCTGGATAGCAAGTCCAGGGTCATTCGTATGTACGTGAACCTTAACAATATCATCATCAGAAACAACTACGATAGAATCACCGATAGATTCAAGAAATCCCTTGAATTCATGTTCTTTCTTCTCATTGTAATCCTTCTCAAGCATGATAATAAATTCAGTACAATAGCCAAACTTAATGTCCGCTGTAGCAATATTTTCAACATCGATTTTTTTCGTAGCAGAAGGTGTACTAGTTGTAGCTGGAGCAATTGTAAAATCTACATTCTTACCAAGCATCGCATCATATGCACCTTTTACTATTTCTAGTAGTCCCTGTCCACCCGAGTCTACCACTCCTGCTTCCTTCAACACCGGAAGCAGCTCTGGGGTATGAGCAAGAACTTCCTCCATACGTTTTATCACTTCTGCTCCAAAGTATACTAAATCAGTAGTCTCATTCACGAGCTCTGCTGCTCTTTCTGCACCACCTCTGGCAACAGTTAATATAGTACCTTCCTTCGGCTTCATAACTGCTTTGTACGCTGTCTCGACTGCTTTCTGGAATGCATTTGCCATAACAGTAACATTAATCTGCTTGTGTTCCTTAAATTCCTTCGTTAACCCACGAAATAGCTGAGATAAAATTACACCAGAATTACCTCTCGCACCACGTAAGGATCCGCTGGATATCGCTTTACACAAATCTTCGATGGTTGGGTTTGTAAGAGTACTAACCTCCTTCGCAGCAGACATAATGGTTAATGTCATATTTGTACCTGTATCGCCATCCGGAACCGGAAACACGTTCAGCTCATTAATGTATTCCTTCTTCACTTCGATGCTCTTTGCTCCTGCAAGAAACATCTTCTGCAGAAGTTTTGCATCAATCGTATTCAAAGTCACTTGTTTGCTCCTCCTTAAATCTAGTCGATGACTCTAACGCCCTCAACAAATATATTAATTTTTGCGACTGTAAGGCCCGCAAATTCCTCTACTTTATATTTTACATTGCTTATCAGATTTTCTGCAACGGCAGATATACTTACACCATAAGAAACAATAATATGAAGATCTATTGTCATAACATTATCTTCGATTACTACATTAACGCCATGGTTTAAGCTTTCTCGCCGTAAAAGTTTTGCTAAGCCGTCTTTCATGCTAACGGAAGCCATACCTACAACGCCGAAGCACTCAATTGCGCTAGAGCCTGCATATTTGGCGATTACATCCGTATCTATAGCGATTTCACCCATTTTGGTAAACATCGTTCCATTCATACGTAACCCTCCAATCTAATTCGTATATAGTTCTATTATAACCTGTTTTTACAAAAAAAGAAACAAAATTTTGTTAACGTCTAACTGGGGACCTATTTCGTTTCTTTCCTATAAGTTAATAAGGTCCTTTGGCTTTGTATCTTAAGTCTTAAAACTTCTTCTCACACTTAAATGGATAACAAGCAACTTACCGCATATATATGTATAAAGCAGCTAAAATAAGGCTTGACTATGAAGAGAATGATTGGTTTCATCTTATTTTGGATAGCTGTCGGAATGACAATTATGCTATTCATTACGAATGGTTTTTTAGCCATTTGTATTATCATCCTGTTCCTTATTCTTGGCTATAATCTCTTCTGTTGTTGACAGACTCACTTTATTATAGAGATTGAACAGTCACGAAACGATACTAAGGAAATCCCCCTTATTACAGGTCATGCTCATCCTTACCGGATCGTTTTTTGCATGTAACTTACAATTTATTCAACAAAAAAGGGTGTCAGTAATATGACACCCCTTTTAATATGGATTAAGCACGTTCTACTTTACCGTCTCTTAAACAAGAAGTACATACGTACATCTTCTGTGTTCCTCCGTTAACTTTAATACGAACAGATTTAACATTGGACTTCCACATTTTGTTGGATCTTCCCGAAACTTGACTTCTGGAATGGCTCACAACTTTACCAAAGTGAGCACCTTTATCGCAAACTGCACATTTTGCCATTGAAAAGCACCTCCTTAATTAAATTAGGCCTTGCGTCTCCCTGCTTAAGAGCCGCCAGCATCGTGCATAAATTACACTGTGACCTACAAACAAAACTATTCTATCAGAATTTAAGACATAATGCAAGCAGAAAATGATTAATTTCAATTCAAATCAGAATAGCAACCTTTCACTTTCTAATATAATTCCTACTCTAAGTTGTCTTCTTTTCCATTTAAAATATCAAAAGCTCTATCATTTATTTCTTGTTCTTCTTTTTTCTTCTTTGGATCTTTCGTAAAGCGATCAATCACATCTGGTACCATGTCAATAATCTTAGTAACCATATCCTGATTCTTCACATTGACAAGACGAATTTTTCCATCCTTAATCACAAGCACTGAGCTAGGAGTTATTCTGCCACCCATACCCCCACCAGCATTATTCTTCTTATCATTTGTAAATGCACCTGCTCCAACACCAAAGCTAACATCCACTAACGGTAATATGATGGTTCCATCTTCAAATTTAACTGCATCACCAACTACTGTTTTTGTAGTAATAAAAGAATCCATTCCTTTAAACAATGACTCTACGGTTTGGTTAAAATTCTGTTCTGCCATTATAATATCTCCTCCTTTAATAGCTTAGTATTTTTTATGAATCGTTTGAAATTCTCATCTCGCAATAACTTTATTCCTATTATAAGTAAGTTAAACAATCTTATTCTGCCCTTTATAAAAAGCTCACCTTCCAAAACTTCTTCTTCAAAGTCAGGTTCTACTTTAACATACTTACCATAATATCCATAGAAAGCAGCCGCTGCACCAAGCGCTTGTCCAGTCGTTGCTGGATCTCCTGATCCAAAATGAATATATCCTTTGGCTTTCGTAGGCGCTATATGCTTTAGAAGTCTCCAGATACTGAAAAGTCCTAGCTTAATTCCAGCCTTATTTTCTTCTGACTGAAAAAAAGCAACTACTTTACTTTTTTTCTCCCAAAGACCTTGAATCAGCTTCCATATTGATAAAAACTTCTCTTTTAATTTCCGAAATACATTTTTTAGATTCTTTATCTTATTTCCAATCGTGATGAAGAATCTTTTTATTTTCACGCAAACCTGTTTCGATTTATTGATCAGACGTCGTAAAAATGAGATCTTTCCTTCACGTTCTTCCTCAATTTCCTCTTCATTTTCTAAAGATTCACCAAACTTATCAATTGATTGAAGGTCAGATAGTACATTCTCTTTATTCTCACTTATCTTAGAAAACTCATCTTCTATTACCTTATTATCTGACTCTGTATCAGTTTCCGATATATCATTCTCTTTCTTAGTATCCAAAGAATTGTTTATCGCTTTGTTTTGATGATTTATTTTCATCATAGGATCGTTTGATTTAATCTCAGTAGAATTCAATTCTTTCTCTATCTCTAAGGAATCGACCTCAGATTGATGTTTCTTGTTCTTCTGCTTCTTGTTTTTCTGTTTCTTCTTTTTCTGTTTCTTCTTTCCTGAATCATTGTTATCAAAGAAACGATAACCTGCAATTCGAAGTACAATACTTAGCTTTTCCTGTAAAAATAATATTCTTAAATGTACCAATCCAAAAGCCCAAGTCACTTTTCCTTTTACTACAATATCCGAATATTTCTTTCCTTCGAAGCGATAACGGATTGGAACAAACAAGACAACCAAAACAGCAAAAAGCAGCAAACCTAAGAGCACTGCTATTACTATTCCGATTATTTTTAATATCAGTAATAAAATATGAAGCATTCTATTATTCCCCAATCTTTTATGCTTGTCATAGCATGTTGCTAGGCATATTGCTAGGCAAATAGCTAAGTGAATTATTAGACAAATAGCTAAGCGGATCACTAATGGCTAAGCGAATTATCAGGCAAATAGCTAAGCGGATCACTAAGCAAAATACTCTCGCACCTTAAAATCCCCAGTAGCTTTGTAAATTTCTACTATCATTTGCATTACAACTTCCTCGGCTTCCTCCATATTATAAGCTAATCCAAGGATATGAACTTCACTGTTTTTTATGTGAGGAAGTTTTAGCTGGCTAGCTGGCATGATGTCGAATAGATTTTGGTTATTGGAAGCAAAGGTTATGCAGTAGATATTCGGAGCTTTTCTCCCGCGATTAATTGCATAAATCATTCGCCTATGCCTTTTCTTGATGGATTCGCCATAGTACAATTTCTCACTCCATCGAATCATGTTCTCCTCATCCTCTTCCTCTTTTTGGTTATCTACTAAATTATAACACAGGTTCCTTATAAAAATACAGAAGATTTTGTCTTTGGATATTAATCTAGTAACTGTTTTAAAAGTGAAACACTGGCAACACGTTCTGCTACATCACGACAACCTGCCAAAGAATTTCTCATATAATCTCTAACTTCTGTAGAATCCTTAAAAAGTACAGGCATCTCTCGAAGTGTTGCTGCAATACGAGCACGATTCATTAACTTATTTCCTTCACTTAATACCTTACCAAACTCGTCAACTAGTTCGCTCCATCTTTGTTCTATATAAGACTTGTCTGCAATCTTTCCATTCCATTGTTTTTCTAAGTCAATAAATAAGGAATTTGAGACTAAACTCTGAGATAAAATAAGACATTCTAATTGTTGTTCTACCATGATTGCTTCTGCAAGTTTTTTATGATCTTTTTTTACTAAATCAATCATAGCCTCATCTTCAGTAAGACACTCTAAATAATGCTCTAGTTTACCTTCTGCTACGGCAAATTTGTCAACTAAGTCATCCGGTATTGAGATAAACTCCTTCTTTTGTAAAAGCAATGCAATTTCTTCTACAATACCTTTTAATAAGTTCCCTGTGGCTATTGCTTCTGTAGAAGCATAGACTCCATTTAGCAATACACTATAAAGTGCATTCACTGCTTCTTCAAGTGCATAGTAACTCTCTGTTTCAAGTTTTAAAAGCGAAGTAGCATCACTTATCACTTTTTCTAATTCCTTATAGTCAGCTTCATTAAGACTTTGATAATCTGCACTTTCTAGACTCTTGATTGCTTTCATTAGGTCTGGAAAATCTTCTTCCATGCGCTTAGGTTTATAAAGGCCAGAAGCAGAACGAAGCATGTATATAAAATCTTCTACTGTACCCTCTTCACTACCTTCATAGATAGAGAGGCATTCATTTAACATATCGTAGAATCTATTCTTCGTCATTCGTACTGGTAACTGGGAAAGCATATTACGAATATGCTCATTTATCTCCAATCGATCTTCCTTAGCAAAAATCATGGATACTAGTTCTTTTACTTCAGCTTCGACATCGATATCCTCCAAATCATCCTTGTAATTTGGCTCGATACGATTTAGCATGTACTCGTATAAAGAAAAGCTATCTGCATAGGAGGTTAATCCTTGCATAATAGAAATTATCTCCCCACGAAGTTCATGCAATTTTTTAATACCCTGTTCTCTCTTTGTAGCATCAAAATCTGCGAACATCGTATCTACAACTATGTCATTCACCCTTAAAATGAAATCTTTCGCTCCCTCCGAGCATTCAGAAGACACAAGCATCTCATACACATTATAATAATGCATTGCAAAACTCATTCCACTATAGGCATAATAGTCTGAGGAAATATAATTTAACAGCATCGGTAAATGTACCTCTAACTGTTTTCCCTTACGTATTTCCTGTGCTATCTGTTTTCTATTAAGCATATTTTTCAATCTCCGTTCTTACAAAATCTCTTTTACTTGTCCTATCGATATCACAATGATATCGCTCTAGCTAATACCGTTATTTTGGTATCCAAAATCAGATATTAATTATTATATCAACAAATTTCTCAATAAACCACCCGTTTGGTGTAAATTTAAGAACATTTAAGAAATCCGCCTTTAATACCATTCCTATGAAAGAAAGGAATCCACTTGCTCCAAGTACTAAAACCATAATCGCACCTAACAATTGATATGCAATAAAACTTCGTACGATTTTTGTAATGAGTAAAAATAATAGTGAAATTACAAAAGAGAAGGTGATAGATAAGAGTAACAACTTACCAAATGCTTGTGGTAAGTTTACATAATAGCATACACAGGAAACAAAAACGACGCTTAGAATTAGCGATAAGATAAGAACGCTTAACATTGTGCCTAATTCTTTCGTTCCTCTAGCAACCATCGTTAGCTTTACCCTTTTTTCAATACCTTGTTCACGTTCCATACATACATAGGTGTAAGAAAACATAATAACAAAGGAAAGTAAAATCGCAAAAAGACCAGCAATAACTTGTCTATAAAGAAGGCTGGTATCAAGATTTTGGAACATTTCCTGTCCGTTTGTCGTATCTGCTAACGTGATGTCAAATTGGAACTCAAACTCATCATTTTCTCTTAATTCTTTTGCGTACTGATAAAAGCTCTCTTTTACAGTTTGGCTTTTATCTTTTAAGATTGCCCCAAACCTTGATGCTGTACGTTCAAGACAGATTTGATACATCATCTCACCTGCAAAGATATCCGATAGTATCGGTACTGATTGGTCACCTTTTACTTGATATACTGTGATTAAATGAGTCAAATCACCACTCTTTATTTTTTCTTCATACCCTTTATTAATAATATAAAAGCAATATATTTCACGATTTGATAACATACGTTCTAACGTATCCATGTCTTCTTCTAGTATAGTAAATGCTTCCACCGTCTGTAGACTCTCAATTAAACTCAAGGAACTTTCCGTTGCTACTTCTACTCCCGCTTCCGCTTTTACATCAAGATTTACTAACCCAACTGGAATTTTGCTTTGTTCTGTAGCTGCTTGATTTAATGAATTGCAAACAAAGAAAAAGCTAATCACCGAAAGTAAAAATACAATAACGGTTCCTTTATCTCGAAGAAGTAATCGTAGAGAAATTGAGGTACGATTTAAAGTATCTTTTATGATAGAGGTTTTATATGTCTTCACGAACAACTCCCTCCCTTCTTCGATATACAATCCAGGTACCTACAATTAAAAGAAACATAAGTAGTGCCACACCAAGAATGAAGAGTGGAGGTATTGCCTCATTGTTTAAATGTAGTGTAAAGCTTATGTTTAAAAACCAATAATTTGGAGACAGCTTTGCCAATTGCTTCATAGCATCTGGTAAATATAACATAGGAATTAGTCCAGCACCAATGATGGCACCGAATATAATCAAAACATTGGATACTAATAAGTAATTGGGAAGTTTTCGTAGCAAGGTTCCAAGAAATAAAAATACCAACACTGTTGTTCCAAAATACAGGATAAAAAATATTATTTCAGATAAATTTGTTTTTGGAAACAGACCTGCTTGCCCCAAACCGTAGAGCAGAAGTACAGGAACTGAAAATAGACCCAGATACAAGCTAAACTTGGCAATCACAACCGTAGTAATTTTTGTTCCCATTGTAGTAAGACGTGATAGTATTCCATTCTTTCGCTCCAAAAGTAGATCCATTCCTGCGAACACAGCAAGATAGGATAAAAGAAGGAAAAACACTTCATAGGTGTAGTACGTGCGTAATGGTATTCCTGTAACATCCTGCTTTTCAATATAATCAAAAAAACTTTCTCTTCCAAGAGCAGTAAATACCAAATCATAAGAGATACGTATATTTTCAGAATCAATTAGACTTTGTGGCATGGATGCTTCTTTCATCATGTCATATAATGCAACGCAGTTTACTTCCACTGCGGATATGTATCGTTCATAACCGAGCAGCATATTTTTTAGGATAATTGCTTTTGTAGTATCTTTTTTGCTAATCACTGCTTGCATCGGAACATTTTCAATGTAAATTAAACTTTCTGCAAAACCTGGTGGGATTAACAGATACATCGTTAATTCTCCATCCTCGAATTTTTGCTTTATCTCATTCTCCTCTCCAACTTCAACACTTACATATTGGGAGAATACTTCATTATCTTTAAAATAAGATACCATGAGAGTTGAATATTCAGACTTGTCTTTGTCAATCACACCGATGGATACGCCTGCCCGTGATGAGGCAGGTTCCTCGGTCGCATAAAAAGCAGTGCCTATTATAAACATAATAAGCACAGCAATTAGAAACATCCATATTTTTTTATTTTGTCCCCAAACTTTAAGGTCCTTTTTCATTAAATTCCACATGAATGCCTCCTACGATTGTCTACTCAACAACAACCGCTTTTATCATATTCGTAACGCTTGATTTACCAGCTGGTACACCTGCTGTTAAAATCACAACGTCACCAACGTTTACATAGTCATGTTGGCGTACCGTCTTTACCGCTTCCTCTAAAAGATGGTCGGTAGAATTCACTTCTTTTACCTTTAATGGCTGAACACCACGGTAAATCTGCATCTTACGAAGTGTACGATCTAAAGGAGATAATCCGATTACTGGACACTTAGGACGGTATTTTGACACCAAACGAGCGGTATAACCAGAGAAGCTAGAAGCAATAATTAATTTTGCATCAAGACGTCCTGCAGTGGCTACCGCAGAGTAGCTAATAGCGCATGAAACATCTTCGTTGCTCACTTCATGTTCGTTTTTCTTATCACTAGTTATGGACTCATAGTGTGTTTCTGATTCTTTCGCAATCTTAGCCATCATTTGTACTGCCTGTATCGGATATTTACCAGCAGCTGTTTCTCCAGATAACATAATGGCATCTGTTCCATCATAAATCGCATTCGCAACGTCAGTCACCTCTGCACGGGTTGGACGTGGATTACGAATCATAGAATCTAACATCTGAGTTGCAGTAATAACTGGCTTAAATGCCTCATTACATTTTTGAATCATAGTCTTTTGGATATATGGAAGAGTTTCTGGCTCTACCTCTACACCAAGGTCACCACGAGCAACCATAATTCCGTCTGCTTCTGCAATAATTTCGTCAAGGTTTTCCATACCTTCCATATTCTCGATCTTCGCAATGATTGCGATATCAGAATTACAGTCACGAATAATTCCACGGATTTCACGAATTGCCTCTGCATTACGGATAAAGGATGCTGCAATAAAGTCTACTCCTTCATTGATACCAAAGATGATATCTGCTCTATCTTGCTCAGTGATTGCTGGAAGTTTAAGTTTTACATTTGGAAGGTTTACACCTTTTCTACTTCCAAGCTCACCACCGTTAACTACTTCACAGATTACCTTATCGTCTTCCACTTTTTTAACTTTTAACTCAATCAATCCATCTGCAATTAAGATTGATCCACCAACCGAAACATCTTCTGGAAGGTGTTGATAAGTAACACTGATAATTGTACTGTTACAAGGAACATCCTCTGTTGTTACAATTACCTGCTCGCCTCTTACTAGGGTAAATTCTTTTCCATTTTCTGCAAGTCCGGTACGAATCTCCGGGCCTTTGGTATCAAGAAGAATCGCGATTGGAAGACCTAATTCTTCACGAACCTTCTTAATCTTTGAAATCATTTCACCATGACCTTCGTGATTTCCGTGGGAAAAATTCAATCTTGCAATATCCATTCCACTTAAACACAACTCCTTAATCATCTCTTCGGATGAAGTCGCTGGCCCTAAGGTACAAACAATTTTCGTTTTTTTCTGCATCTTTCAAATTCCTCTCTTTAACTGTCCTGTTCTCTGTCATTACGATGCACATGTTCATGAGTATATAAATGATCCATACAATACTCATAATTCCCGTCGCATTTGGAACAGAATCTGAATTCTAGGTTATCATCATCTAATTCCGTTCTGCCACACACCGCGCACTTATGTCTCGTAACAGTAGTCCTGCCTTGAAACTGTATAACATTGTCTGGATTGTGAGCGTTTCGTACCTGACGCTTGTAATTTGCTCTTCTCTTATATTCCTTTGGAGATATTCTTTTGTAATTTCTAGTAGCAACGAAAAAGATTAGGAAATTTAATATTGCTAGAACCATTGCGATACCCTGATACCAATGTCCTAAGCTTACAAACGTATAAATTTCGTAACCATACACAATTGCATAGAAGAGTCCAAGATATTTCACCTTGATTGGAAGAATATACATGAGTAAAAGTTCTACATTTGGGTATAATGCTGCAAAGGCAAAAAACATTGCTTGATTGATAAAATCAAGTCCAAGCATATAGCTCCTTCCAGTCACCGCATAAATAATAACGGTAGCTAGAATATTAAACAAGATACCACTGAAGAAATAAAGGTTAAATCGGAAAGCTCCCCAAGAGCGTTCTAGTGAGTTACCTATCATATAATACAGATACATCTGTATTAAAAAGGCAAACATACCCATTGCGCTTAACGATGGCACTTGAATTAAGAAGGTAACCAGTCTCCACACCTGACCGTGTAATACTTTATCGATATCAAGGTATAGGAAGTAAATTAGGTTAGGATTAATTAGAGTGATTATAAAACCTACAACATATAAGCCTATCACATATTTCATAAGATTGTGAATAGCATATTTGCCGAATTTTCTTTCCATTTTATTTAAAAATTTCATATAATACCTCCATTTTCCTACTCGGTACTGCCACTATCCTCTGACTATTATATGTATTCATAGAAGCCTTGTCAAACGAAAGTAGAGTATCTTAATAATCTTTTTACTTTCTGTTGTTTTCAAGTATAATTTTGACACTGAAACTGGTAGTATGTTATAATGCTTAAGATCTTTTATAGTAATAAAGATGTAAATAGTTTTATGAATTTAATTAAGCAAAATCTATATTAGAGTTTTACTTATTCAGTAATACTTTATGAGTATCACTTTTTAGGTAATAATATAAAAGTCACACTTTTTTAATGTTGCTTTGGTTTTGCTTTTGTGTTGCTTTTTGCTTCTATGTGTTACTCTATAAAAGAGCTTATTTTGCATTGATAATACGTTATATGCTGTAATTTTATAAGCATCCTATATAGCAAAAAATATATCATTAAAATTAAGGCGCCTAAGCGTCAGAACAGAGGTTAGTATGGCATTTGATGGATTTGTGATATCCAATTTATTATATGAGTTAAAAGAAAAGCTTGTTGGCGGTCGTATTATGAAAATTAGCCAGCCAGAAAAAGACGAGCTTGTACTTACAATTAAGAATTACGACCAATATAAACTGTTTTTATCCGCTTCTGCGGGTCTTCCACTGATTTATCTTACGGAGCAAAGCAAACAAAATCCGTTAAATGCTCCGAATTTTTGCATGCTACTACGTAAGCATTTAAATAGTGCCAGAATTCTCTCCATCACCCAACCTGATTTTGAACGTATCTTACAATTTGAAATCGAACATCTAGATGAGATGGGGGATTTACGAAAAAAATATCTTATGGTCGAGATCATGGGAAAACATAGTAATATTATCTTCTGTGACGAAGAGTTTACGGTAGTGGATAGTATCAAACATATCTCAGGCTTTGTAAGCTCTGTAAGAGAAGTGTTGCCCGGAAGAAAATATTTCATTCCTAAAACAACGGAAAAGTTGGACCCAACTATCCTTAGCTTTGATGAGTTTAAACATCAAGTGATGTCAAAGCCAATGTCGATTGGAAAAGCACTATATAGCACCTTGACTGGAATAAGTCCACTTCTTGCAAATGAAATCTGTTATCGCTCAAGTCTTGACTCCGAAGCATCTACCGCAAGTTTAAGTGAAGACTTAATATACCATCTCTTTCAGAATTTTAACCGTGTGATGGAGATTACTAAGACAAAAGAATATACTCCAAACATTGTTTATCGCGGAAAAGAACCGGTGGAATTTTCTAGTATTCCTTTGACTTGCTACCAAAAAGCGGATGGCTATGATGAACAAGATTATAATAGTATATCCAGTGTTTTGGAAAATTTCTATGCTTCAAAAAATGCGGTAACACGGATTCGTCAAAAGTCTGCTGACCTTCGTAAAATTGTTGCAAATGCAATCGAGCGTGAGTCAAAAAAATATGATTTACAAAAAAAACAACTCTTAGATACAGAAAAAAGAGAAAAATATAAAGTTTATGGCGAGCTATTGACTACTTATGGTTATCAAGCAGCTCCTGGCGATAAGTCTATTACGGTTCTAAATTATTATACCAACGAAGACTTAACCATTCCATTAAATCCTGAGATTTCAGCCCTTGAGAATGCAAAGGTTTATTTTGAACGATATGGTAAATTAAAGCGTACCTTTGAAGCTCTTAGTAAGTTAATCATTGAAACAGAAGAAGATTTAAGACATCTGGATTCGATTCGTACTTCCCTTGATATTGCCATCGCAGAAAATGACCTTGTGCAGTTAAAAGAAGAATTAATTGAATATGGCTATATTAAGCGCCATTTTGGACGAGGTGATGGAAAGCAGTCTGGTAAGAACGGAAACAAGCAAAAGAAGACAAAAATAACAAGCAAACCGTTCCACTATCTTTCCTCGGATGGTTATCACATCTATGTTGGTAAGAATAATTACCAAAATGATGAACTTACGTTTGATTTTGCTACTGGTAATGACTGGTGGTTTCACGCGAAAGGTATGGCAGGTTCTCATGTTATTGTAAAAAGTAATGGAGATGAGTTGCCAGACCGCGTATATGAAGAAGCTGGTAGTCTTGCTGCCTATTACTCTAAGGGAAGAGAAAATGAGAAGGTTGAAATAGATTATACAGAGAAAAAGAATGTGAAAAAGCCGAACAAAGGAAAACCTGGCTTTGTAGTCTATTACACCAACTACTCTCTTATTGCTACACCAGATATTAGCTCCTTAACCTTAATTTCAGACTAAAAGTCATAGTTATAATAAAACGTACGGTTAAGAAAGGAGCTTTTATATGATACTTGCAGATTTTCATACGCATACTAATTTTTCAACCGATTCTGATAGCACCCCTGAATCCATGATTGAACGTGCTATCTCTATGGGTTTAACCACTTATTGTATTACCGATCATATGGATTATCGTTATCCTCATGGAGAAGAAGGTACTTTTACTTTCTCTCCTGCGGATTATATTACCTATCTTTCTGAGCTAAAAAAGCGTTATGCCAATCAGATAGAGCTTTTACTTGGTATTGAACTAGGACTGCGGAATGAGCCAGAACAAAAAGAAGAGGTTCGAAACTATTACAATTCCTTATTATCCTCCTACCCTTTTGATTTTGTAATAGGTTCTACCCATGTTTTGCAAAACACAGATCCCTATTATAAAGAGTTTTGGACAGCAAAGACTTCGAAAGATGGTATCCTTGATTATTTTCGATCCATTGTTCATAATGCGAAATACTATCGTGGTTTTCAAGTATATGGTCATCTTGATTACATTGTCCGCTATATCCCAGATACCATAAAAGCCTATGATTATCTTGATTACAAAGATGTTCTGGAGGAATGTTTAAAAACTCTAATTGAACATGGCATCGGTATTGAATGTAATACCTCAGGTTTTAAATATAAGCTTTTAAATCCTCATCCAAAAGCGGAGATTTTAAAACGCTATTTGGAGTTGGGCGGTGAAATCTTAACGATTGGCTCTGACGCTCATAAACCAGAACATATCGCTTATGATTTTACAGTGGCTCATGATTTATTAATTAGCCTTGGTTTTCGTTATTATACCGTGTTTCGCGGTAAGAAACCTACATTTTTAAAGCTGTAAAAGCTGATATTTTCTATCTTAGGAAAGCTGTCAGAACAGGCTAACCAGTGTTTATAACTAAAACAATTTTAGAAAACTTTTAGCATAGTACAAAGTGAGTGTGCATCTCTCGGATAGATATTAATTCATAGGTAATTGCAGCGCAATTTCCTATAAACAAGAAAAAGCACGCTTCGCGTACTTTTCCTTGCCATGAATTAAAAAAGGAGGGGATTTCCCTCCTTAAACTCCATTATATCGTATCATTCCTTTGATTTAACCAATCATTTCGTTTAAACAACATCAACTACTTAATAATAGTACCCCCACCAACAACAATATCACCTTGATAGAAAACAACTGCCTGTCCTGGTGTAACTGCACGCTGCGGTGTTTCAAACTCACAAGCAATTTCAGTTTCAGATACTTTTCGAATTGTACATTTGGAACCTTCATGATTGTAGCGGATTTTTGCAGTAACTTCCATACCGTCCTCAAACTCTTCGACAGCCATTGCATTTAGCTGATTCGCAATCAAACGATCTGTAAATACCTCTTCATTACTTCCGATAACAACTTCATTCGTCTCTGGGCGAATCTCTACGACAAAAGCTGGACGTCCAAGTGCAATACCAAGTCCCTTTCTCTGTCCGACTGTATAATAAATAATTCCCTGATGTCTGCCAAGAATATTACCCTTCGTGTCTACAAAATTACCAGGCATGATTTTCTCTCCAGTATATTCTTCAATAAACCCTGCATAGTTATTATCTGGCACAAAACAAATTTCTTGACTATCTGGTTTATTTGCAACCAATAAACCTATCTTAGCTGCAATCTCACGCACTTCATCCTTGGTATATTCTCCGACTGGCATTAATGTCTTACTTAACTGATCTTGAGTTAAATTGTATAATGCATAGGTCTGATCCTTTGCTGCGGTAGCAGATTTCTTCAATGCAAATCTTCCATTTGGTAACGTAACAATCCTAGCATAATGACCGGTCGCAATATAATCTGCCCCAATTTGCAAGGATCTTGTAAGTAATGATTCCCACTTAACATAACGATTGCATGCGATGCAAGGATTCGGTGTACGGCCCATCTGATATTCCTTAACGAAGTAATCCATGACATTTGATTTAAATTCTGACTTAAAATTCATCACATAATAAGGAATTTCCAAAGAGTTAGCAACTCGTCTAGCGTCATCTACTGCACTTAAGCCGCAGCACCCTCCATTTTCCTCTAGTGTTACGTTATCCTCATCCTGCCAGATTTGCATTGTTACACCAATGACATCATATCCAGCTTCCTTTAAAAGGTACGCCGCTACTGAGGAATCTACCCCTCCAGACATACCAACAACAACTTTTTTCATCTTAATCTCCATTCTTTCGCAATCCTACGAATTTGAGCGGCAACACAAATTCGTGTGTGAAAAATCTTGATTTTTACACACTATCTTCCTCTCTAACACAAACCCTAAAACTATTTTTAAATCTACATGATATACAAATAATAATCAAGTTTTTCCTAACAATACTATAATAATACAAACAAATGCAAGTAATTACTAGACCTTAGTAAAAAAAAATACGACATGTGACCTTGTTCTTGTCATGAATGAAAAATCAACAAGGTACCGTTTTATCCTAAGATATAAAACAGCACCTTGTTGTTATTCATAACAAGATGAGCCAGGGGGGTGTCACATCTTGCTTAAAATATCCTTTGTCATTGATGTTTGATTCAGTGAGCGATTAATACTCCTCTTCTACTTCCTCATCTTCATGAATGTCATTCTTTGGCTTTTGTAGACCTTCAATATGAATACCATGCTTTTCGGCATAGTCCCAAAGAGCTGCATGAATCGCTTCTTCTGCCAATAAGGAACAGTGTACCTTTACTGGAGGAAGGCCATCAAGAGCCTCCATAACTGCTTTATTTGTTACTGTTAATGCCTCTTGTACAGTAAGGCCTTTCACTAGCTCTGTTGCCATACTACTTGTTGCAACTGCTGCACCACAACCAAAAGTTTTGAATTTAACATCCTGAATCACTTGGTTGTCATCAATATCAAGATACATTCTCATGATATCTCCGCACTTTGCATTTCCTACGGTTCCCACACCGCTCGCATTTTCTATTTCACCAACATTTCTAGGATGTTGAAAATGATCCATTACTTTTTCTGTATACATAACTGTTCCTCCATCTATCTTTTCAATTATATTAGTATGTTATCTATCAAATTATTCGGTACGATTCTTTTTTAGCTTCTTCATAAAGTCTTCATACAATGGTGACATCTGTCTTAATTTATCAACAATCTCTTTCATCTTATCGATGGTGTAATCGATATCTTCTTTGGTTGTATCTTCACTTAACGTTAGTCTTAAAGAGCCATGTGCAATTTCATGTGGCAATCCGATTGCAAGTAAAACGTGAGATGGATCTAAGGATCCAGAAGTACAAGCAGAACCACTGGATGCTGCAATTCCCTGCATATCGAGCATGATTAGAAGTGACTCCCCCTCGATAAACTGGAAACTAAAGTTTGCATTATTCGGTAAACGATTCTTACGATGACCATTTAATCTAGTATATGGAATTTCTTTTAATACTCGTTCAATAAGATAGTCTCTAAGTTCAATTTCTCGCTCTGTTCTTTCTTTTAAATTGGACGCTGCCATTTCAACTGCCTTACCAAATCCAACAATACCTGGTACATTTTCAGTACCTGCTCTTCGTTTTCTTTCCTGCCCACCACCATGAACAAAGGAGCGAAGCTTAAGACCATTTTTTATATAGAGGAATCCAATTCCCTTTGGACCGTTTAATTTATGACCACTGGCACTTAATAAATCAATACCAAGTTCTTTCACATCAATTGGTAATTGCCCAAATGCCTGAACTGCATCGGTATGGAATAATACATTATGCTGCTTTGCAATTTCGCCAATTTCCTTTACTGGCTGTATCGCACCGATTTCATTGTTTGCATACATGATTGATATTAAAATAGTAGTCGGACGAATTGCAGCCTTTAATTGATCAAGTTTTACAATTCCGTTTTCATCCACCTCAAGATAAGTAACCTCATATCCATGTTTCTGTAAGTACTCACAAGTATGCAAAACTGCATGATGCTCAATCTTAGTTGTAATGATATGATTCCCCTTATCACGATAAGCTTCTGCGACACCCTTAATTGCCCAGTTATCAGACTCAGAGCCACCAGCGGTAAAATATATCTCATTATTCTCACAACCTAAGGTCTTCGCAATAACATCTCTTGCCTCTGTTACTGCTTTTCTACTTCTTGTTGCTATTTCATACACACTGGATGGATTACCATAGTTTTCACAAAAATATGGTAACATAGCTTCTACTACTTCCGGTCTGGTCTGAGTGGTAGCAGCATTATCTAAATATATCATTCTACTCATTCCGATCTCCTCTTTTCTCTATCCTGTTTTGGTTCATTCTGACTAATTTTATGTCTTAGAACTACATTCTTTCTATTATTTCCATATGATATAAAATCATACGATATACTAATTCATTTGCTCGTTTTTTCCTTTTTACAGATAAAAGCCATAATCTTTCCTTCAAAAGGGAAGTTTCCAACACTTTTTAATCTTCGGATTGCCTTTGCTTATCATTTACGTAGCGAAGGAACATTCAACGAGCTTTTGATATATTCTACGCATTGTTAATTTGCTTGTGAAAGAAAGGCCAAGGCCTCAATTATTTCCTATCGGTTTTTCTTTCCTAATATACCATTATTTCGACAATTCGGTTATATCCTAGTGATTTACTATGATATGGTCATTTTACTCTCAGTTCAGTGGTTTGTCAATCCCTGTATCGAAAGATTTATGACATTTTTTGACCTCATCACATCAACTTTGATCCATAACGTATATCTTCGCACTTTTTGAATATATTTTAATAATTCCACTGTGCAAGACATCCCAAAGGAGACTGTACGCATGAGTAAAAATACAATTATCAAAGGTACCCTGATTCTCACGGTTGCAGGGCTGCTTACCCGGCTGATTGGATTTTTTTATAAAATCTTTCTATCAAAAGCTTTGGGTGCGGAAATCCTTGGACTATATCAATTAATCTTTCCCGTTTATGGAATATGCTACACCATTTACGCCTCCGGTATTCAGACAGCCATTTCAAAACTCGTCGCAGAAGAAGCAACGAAAAGTAGCACGAAGGGTGCCAAACGAGTATTAAAGACTGGGATCTTATTATCGGTTACCATAGCAATTATCCTCTCCATCCTCATCTTTCATTCAAGTGATCTTATCGCTACCAAACTTTTGCTTCATGCAGAGAGTGCACCATCCCTTCGCATTCTCGCTTATGTCTTTCCGTTCTGTGGCATCACTGCCTGTATTAACGGATATTACTACGGACTAAAAAAAGCCGGTGTTCCTGCTTTAACACAGTTGGTAGAACAAATCATCCGAGTAGCATTCGTCTATGTTGTAGCACTCTATTTTGGCGGAGGAGAAATAAAAGCTACTTGTGAACTTGCTGTTGCTGGTATTGTTGTTGGTGAAATTGCTTCTAATATTTTCAATTTAATTTCTCTTACAGTACATAAAAATGAACCAAAACCTTCGAAAGGAGAACAGAAACAATATCAAAGCCGTTTTCTTCGCGCTCTTGTAAACATGAGTGTTCCCCTCACAGCAAATCGACTTTTTATCAGTGTGTTACATAGCTTTGAAGCAATAATAATTCCTGCCATGCTCCAAAAGTCAGGATTATCCGCTTCCGAATCTTTGAGCTTATTTGGTATCTTAAATGGTATGGCAATTCCATTCTTGCTGTTCCCATCGACGATAACAAATTCATTATCCGTCTTACTACTTCCAGCAATCTCAGAAGCTTCCGCAAAGCAGAATATGAAACTCATATCACGTACCGTCTCAGTCTCGATCAAATACAGCTTAATTCTAGGTATCTTTAGTACTGGATTTTTCCTGTTCTTTGGTTCACCTTTAGGTATGTCTGTGTTTCATATTGAGGAAGCTGGCACTTACTTAATGATATTAGCTTGGCTCTGTCCATTTCTCTATACTGCAACTACTCTGAGTAGTATTATCAACGGATTAGGAAAAGCTCACTTAACATTCCTTAATTCAGTCGTTGGCTTATCCTTTCGGATTATATTGCTTGCGCTTGTCATTCCAAAGTACGGAATCTATGGATATTTTATCAGTGTTCTTATCAGCCAATTGTTAATCACTGCACTTGATGTCTTTATTGTGGTGAAAAATATATCGTTTTCACTAGATGCTGTGAACTCCCTACTAAAGCCAAGTATCATTACCTTTTTTGCTACCTCTGTCATCCACCGTGTTTATTTATTCCTTCGAACGGTCTTACCGATTCCAGATATCGCCTTAATCATCATATGCGCATTTGCACTTATCATAGTCACTATGTATTCACTAAAAGCAACAAAGGCAATTGAGATGGGAGAATGGAAAATCACATAAACATCTCTTCTATAGGGGTATATCATAAATGCTGGGATATGTAAATATTTAATTGCATATTCCAGTTTTTATATATGGATTGTTCCATCCTGTATACCCGTTGAGCCCCGATTTAAACAAGGCACTCAAAGCAAAGCATATCGAGACATCCATCTCCCTCAAATGAAAAATAAAGAGGAAAAACTCCATTCCTAGCACCGCTTTATTCTTCACATCACCATAATATTGATATTTCCCCGCTGGTGTGTCACAAACTGCAACTGATATCACAGAGGAATGCGCGGCGAAATAATATAAGTAGTATCTTCCGTCAGGACCTTGGGTCACATCGGGTGCATAGAGATAATTTTTCTCTGTTTGATGAGAATGCTGATCTTTTATATAAATAACCCCCTCATATCTCTAATCCGACAAACCCTCCACCGGAGCTGACCAACAAACATAATCATTTTCACAATAAGTTATACCGTTGAACTTATCATGTTATTATTGTAACAACAAATTACTTAATTTAAAAGAATAAAGATAGCTATATTTCTTTCGAATTTATTTTGCATCGGGAGATTTTTGTAGTTAATGCAGCAATAAAAAAGCATACAAGAAAGAGAAAGAGTTCCTTATTCTTTGAAATTAAAAGAATAAGGAACTCTTCTTTTCATGACAGAGAGGTGCCTACGAAGAATGCTTTCTCTTGTTTGAGTTAGATTAAAACGAAAAAGTATTCGATTACATCTCATGGCACTTTTATTTCTTCTACCTTTTCTTCAAGATGATTCCTTAGTCTTTCTTTTATGATTTCCTTCTTACAAACAGAACAGAGTGCATCCTCTAACAAATTCTGTGGTAATGTAAATACGTAATTTTTCGGACTTGTTACCATATCATCTGGAAACTTAGGGAATAAAAATCCCTGCCCTACCATAGTGTCATTATTTAACTTTGACATCCCACGTTTAAAGCAATCAAGATAGTTCCCATAGTGTACACAATATAGCTTATAGGTATTTCTTAATTCCCTCGGAATAACCTTGCTGGCATATTCATATAGTGCATTAACAGCTACCAATCGATCAAAATAGAACGAAACCGTATAATAATCCGTAATGCTTAATAAGAAAAATCGATTTTTTGTCTTTCCAATATAAGCTTCTATTCCGGTAAAAATTGCAGAGGACTCCGGTATGGACTGTCTTACCTCATCAAAATAGTTATCCATAATACTGTCAAATACAATTTCAACCGTAACTTTATCTTTCCTTACCTCTTTTAGTTTATCAAAACATACCACTAGTAAAATGCCAAAAACCCTAGGAATTCCTTGTGAGCCACAGATTAGATGTTTAAAACTATCTTTGGAAAATAATAGTTCTACAAGGTAATTTGACAATCCATTTCGCTCTTCCTCCGTCATAACAATTCTTGGAGAAACAATCAAACCATTTGGCAGTTGAATAAATTCCTCGTGCTTCATTTCAAATAAAAAGAAGTTTAACATTGCATCTTTAAAGAATTGATATGCCTTTTCATTGTTATAATCAAACATACAATCAAAGTTAATGCTGTTATGCTTAAAGATATCCTGTGAAAGCTCAATTCCTTCTCGAAAACCGCCTTCTTGCCTCGTTTGCATACGATATTCCGACCAAACAGATGCTATCTTAACTACGATAATACTGGAACTAAAAAACAGTTGTTTCAATACTTGAGCTACTTTGGGCTGTATCGTAGTAGAGGTATCTCTATCGATCTGAGTAAACTCATCAATGCAGATATATAGAGTACGATATCCCATCGTCTTTAGAATCTTTTCAACATTTCTTCTAATCTCACTAATATCGATACGATAGACATATTGCTTATCCTTCGTTGTTTTAACCTCACGACCTGCTTTTTTCCCAAAGGAAAATCTCATAGAAAGAAGTCTTGATAATAAGTGATTCGATTGCGACTGTCCACTGGAATCTGCACTTAGGCTAAACTCACCTTCTTTGACATTGGTATGCTGCGAGCTTTCTGTCCCAGTCAACAATGTAATCTTTTTTTTACCTTCTTCGATCAGTTGAGCTAACTTTAAAATATCATCCTCAACCTGACCGAACTTCTTAGGCTTTGGACGTAATGTCTTTTCTTTCTGTGTAAATTCATTCATTAAAAAAGTCGTAAATTCTAATAGCATATTTTGAACGCAATATGCTATATTATCTTCTAATGCACCACTCACTATCTCAATACTATTTGGAATACACTCATCCAACCTAACATACCAGCAGGAGTCTGCCGGATGTTCTTCTTTCCTGACTTGATTGACATAATGGGTAAACGCTTTTAACGTTGTCGTCTTACCAGTACCCCTTCTCCCAAAGATGATCTGGCATTCCTTTTTCAAAAGTTCATCAAATACTTGTTTATTCGCGCAAACATAATAACACTGTTCAATGTTAAGTTGATTTGCATTCGAATAAATACTTTTTTTAATCCTTTGAATCACCTTTTCTCTGGAATACTTGCTCATACTCAACCTCCAATAATTATTCCCCCGATATCTTTCGTATGGCGTATTCCTAATCAACTTGTATTACCATAATTTTACTATTTTTTAGTGCTTGAGTCAATCCTATTTTCTGATACATTGTCCCTAAATCTCGAAATTGTTTTAATATCTTTCTTTTAGTATTATCATCAGCATTATTTTTCGTTTATTATGAAGATGTATTCATATTAAGTGAAGTTCTTTATAGATTTGTAAATATTAGTTTGTCCTTCATAGGAATGATTCGATTTATAAAGCAAATGCACTGAATAACTTTTTCTCCCTTTTACTTTATGATAGCGAGTTCGCTTTTCTAAGTTATCGTCTCTATGATGTCACAGCGTATCTCTATCAATCTTTTTATAATATCTATTTCATCCTCGTTTGGATTATTAATGTCTATTCCTATTCCTCCACACAAACGTTTCCTCTGCCCAAGTACAACTGCTATTCTACCTTTGTGTGAGATGGAGCATCCAACACAATAATTTAAATTACGTAAGCAGTACCGCTGTACTTCAAGCTCCAATTGCTCCAACCTACTGTTCACTAATTCACTATCATCCCACCAATAAGCCAATGTAATTCTTACTCTAAGATTTTCACCACACGTAGAAATTTGTAAGAGTTGTGTCCCTTTGTATTTATAATTAACTTTCCAATAGGTTTCACATTTTGGTTTGCTATGTTTTTCTTCAAGATAGGAATTTATGTGATTACTAACTTGAATTCTTTCTTCCGGTAATGTTCTGACAACATCCTCATAACAGGGTTAACATTAGACTAAGCATAATTTCATAATGATATTAAAATGTCCACCACACCAGAAACGATAAGTTTTTGAAACCGGATAATCACATTTTACTTTATTCTTATTCATGGTTTCTCCTCTAACTTTAGTCTGTTCCTTAAGAAATTTTCTTCTATATATTACCATATTTCTTGTTTTCTGTAAATCTGCACCATATTACCAAACCCCATAAATCCTATTTATATATTTTCTAACATTGTAACCTCGATTCTAGCGCAATAACGCTTTTTTATTAACATTTTATAAAACTATTTTTTCTATATTCTGAAGGTGTAACCCCAACTATACTTTTAAACTGCCTCATAAAATGTACCTCATTTTTGTATCCACATTCCTCGGCAACTTCTTTTATTGGCATGTTTGTTTTTGACAGAAGGTCTTTTGCGTAACTTATTTTACACTCAATCACATCCGAAAGACAGGAAATTCCGAATGTTTTTTTATATATCTTTTGCAGGTAGGTATTGCACATATTCATCCGGTCCGCTAACATATCCACCCGCCATTGCAGACCAGGATTACTATAGATTTCTTCCCGTAAGCGAACTAACTCAGCATAATGCGGATTGATGTATTTTTTTGAGTCACTGTTGCTTATCACTTCACTTAATTTCACAAACATCGTTTGTAATAGTAAACTCATTGTTGTTTCTTTCTTAGTGTTGATTGAATAATATTCATTTGACATTAATCGTATCAGTTCACATACAAAAGTATCATCATAAATCTTTATAATGGTATTTAACGGAATCTGAAGTGAATTGAAATAATCAGTACCTATTTCGGTCCTAAAGTGAATCCAATCGTTTATGTAGTTATTACTATAAGAAGAATAATACTGCGGATAATCTATGTCATAAATAATTGCGGAACTACTTTCTGCAACTATCTCTTTCCTGTCAATCACAAATAAGGCAGGTGTTTTTATCAATAAAAACAGGTAGAAAGGATAACCATTCGGTCTTGATACTTTAAAATCTTTCTCATGAGTGCCGTTGCTTCCGATTCTTATTATTTCCATATGTATTCTCCTCCAGGCTAGGATATATCAGTTATTGACTATGATATATTATTGCTATTATTACTGTCAACCTCTTATAATATTGTTTATCAGAGTCTGATTTTTGCACCGTAATTTGTAAGAACAACAGATAACCATGTTTTCAGAGAGGAGATTAATTTATGATTCGATTGTTTGAACAGCATCAGATCCGAAAAATTAAGGAACTGGATGGTATGTGGGAGTTCTCTCCTGAGGGTGATATCACTAAGTATCAATTACCAGTCCCTGGTTGTTGGGAACAACATCCTAATTTTAGCACCTATCGTGGAAAGGGAACCTACCGCAAAACAATAGTGATTACCGAATCAAGCACCTTAAGACTTGAGTTTAAAGGGATAAGCCATACAGCGATTGTTTATTTTGATGGCGAACTTGTCGCAAAGCATTATAATGCTTATACACCTTTTAGTACCATCATAAAACACGTGGAGAAGGGTACACATGAAATCAAAGTACTAGTTGATAACAGCTTTGGAGAACATTCCGCATTACACATACCAAATGACTATTATACCTATGGAGGTATCACAAGGCCTGTATCTCTAGCATGTATCTCTGATACCTATATAAAACAAATTAGGTTTACTCCATCCTTGGAAGACGGGCTATGGTATGGTCAATTAGATGTTACTATTCATAATACCTCAAAAAATGTAGCAACATTTAATTTGGTTAGCACGTTAGATCATTATGAGATGACTTTTCCCGACGTAGAAGTTTTAGGAGATAGTGAAACTACGGTATCCTTAAAGAAAAAATTTCCTGATATCACTCCTTGGTCTCATAAAAATCCTAAACTTTATTCCTTACATACTATCCTTTCTTCTGGTGATATATCAATTGATGATCTTATCGAAAGAGTAGGATTTCGGACTGTAAACATTATAGGTACAAAATTACAAGTAAATGGGGAAACTGTTTTTCTAAAAGGATTTAACCGTCATGAAGACTATGCAACTGTCGGATGTGCAATTCCTCTTACTTTGATGGTTCATGATATGGACCTTATGCAAGACATGGGCGTAAACGCACTAAGAACATGCCACTATCCAAACGATGAGATTTTCCTAGATTTATGCGATGAACGCGGTCTTCTTGTGTGGGAAGAAAATCATGCGAGAGGGCTATTATTAGAAGACATGCAAAATCCTAACTTTGATAGACAATGCGAGGACTGTAATCGAGAAATGGTTGAAAATCACTACAATCATCCTTGTATTATCCTCTGGGGTATCTTAAATGAGTGTGCCAGTGAAACGCAAGAAGGCAGAATGAAATATCAGATGCAATATGATCAAATTAGAAGCATGGATACATCACGTCCTACTACCTCCGCAACTTGCAGACATTTTACTGATATAAGCCTTGATTTACCTGATATTGTTTCCTTTAATATGTATTCTGGTTGGTATAAGGATGTTCCAGTGAAAGAACGAAATGAGGAAGAAATTGAATGGATTAGAAACTCTGGTGGCGATGGTAAACCAATCATTGTCAGCGAGGTGGGTGCTGCTGCCATCTATGGGTATCGAGATCGTACCAGATGCAAATGGAGCGAAGAAAGGCAGGCAGACATTATCGAAGAAAATTTAAAAGTTTATATGAACGATGAACATATCATTGGTGTCTTTATCTGGCAGTTTGCTGATTGCAGAGTTACGGAAGAAGGGCCTTGGTTTGCAACAAGAGCGAGATGCCATAATAATAAAGGTGTCGTGGATGAATATCGTAGACCTAAAATTGCTTATGATATCGTAAAAAAAATATTCAATTCCTAAAGAAATCAAGTATGACGTACAAGGGACTTTATCCTATGAGATTGCACTTACACTGTTTGTAAAAGAGAAATGACGGCTTTGATTATAAAATTTAGCCGTCGTTTCTCTTTATTGCCTTTTTGTTTATCTCTATTCTCTTTCAATTCTCTTCTATTGCCTATTTGTTATATCTCTATTCTCTTTCAATTCACTTCTATTGTCTATTTGTTTTATCTCTATTCTCTTTCAATATGAAGATATTTTTATCATGCTTGTTTGATATATTTTCTTCATCCCTAATCGAAAAACATTCTTACTTAGGCGTACGAGTTTTAATATGTCTCATAATGAAACCACTTTCAGGCAACGATGGAATTTTTACCAGACTATAGTATAAGTCTTGATTTGGGATCTTAAACTCTATTTTATTTACTAGAAAATTAAGGCTTACCTTCATCAGTTCTATCGTAACCCCTTCTCCCGGACATCTATGTCCCTTGGAAGGATCCCCTCCGCCTTGAGGGACAAAATCAAATATATGCTCTTTCTTATCAGAAAAACGCTCTGGTCTGAATTTATAAGGATCTTTCCAAATCCGCGAATCATGGTTTGTACCATAAACATCAAGTATTACAAGCGTACCCTTTTTGAAACTGTATCCATTCCACATAAAATTCTTCCTTGTAATCGCACCTAGAAAAGGGGTGAACGGATAGTAACGCCTTACTTCCTGAACAAACATTTCACGCATACTTTCATTGCCGGATCGTAATATTTTTACATATTCTTTGTGTTCATATAATGCGAAAGCAGTAAAGGTTATGAACGTTGAAATTGCAACGATTGGACGTAAAATATTGATAAGTTCTACTGCAGCCATCTGAGTATTCAGTAGTTTTCCATCGAAATCCTTATAGTAAGCCACCTGATGAAGTGCCGAATTTCTTCCGGCTTTTAATTTACCAGACCTGGTTCCTTCTATCATACCTCTTATCCACTTTTCTGTCCTTCTTCTTGCTTTTTTCCCTCTCCAATACTCCGGACCAACTGCACTTAACGTATTCACCATTGTACTAAAATCTTTGGAGCGATAATTAATTTCAGAGTTTGACAATGGTACCCCAGCCCATTCACATACTGACTGGCATAAAATACGGTTTACTTCATCATAGAGTACGATAACCTTCCCTGCTCTCTCCCACCTTTCAATTGCCTCTTGCCATTTTTTCGTTGTAATCTTTGTTAGCCTATCTTGTTGTTCCTGATTTAGGATGGACATGAAAAGTTCCTTTCTGTGAAGATGCTTCCGACCGTCCATCGTTTGAATCGCATTTTCTCCAAAAAGTGTTTTCTGTACTCTCTTTGGTAAAGCTCCTTTTCGTTTCATTAAATAGGAATTGTAAAAAAGCTTTGACGCTTCTTTCCCACTGATACAAATAGCTCTTTTCCCGAGTAAACGTGTTTCAAATAAATCAGCGGAATACCGTTCCAGCCTGTTTTGGATAAATAGATATCCTTCCTTTAATAAAGTGAGTGTATTATCAATGCATTTATCACGTGGAATCTGTTTTCTCTCTATCATTTTCGTTTTCTACTCCTATCAAATTTTCTTCAATAATGCTTTCATGAAGATAACATAGGCATACATTTCTTTTTTGATTCCTTGTTACTTAGCCATATGTTGATAGGTTAATAATTCCACCATATTTATAAATTATTCATATTATAGAAGGAGTCTCATCGATTGCTAGGTATTAAGCTGTTATGC
>ERZ791922.135-NODE-135-length-65489-cov-3.226075_pt1 | contig 65489 bp, 51 predicted proteins | sample MGYA00510134_ERZ791922 | MGnify/ENA primary metagenome ERZ791922 (study PRJEB30046, sample SAMN00792101) | human gut metagenome | study: EMG produced TPA metagenomics assembly of the A metagenome-wide association study of gut microbiota in type 2... | reverse complement strand
TGCTAGGTGGTGTGGGAGGACGGTGAATAAAATAATTATTTACCTCCTACCCGATCTTTTTTAATGGAAAAAATGATCCCCGATCTGATAGCCGTAGCCGCCACAGTCAAAATACAGCATTTCTCCGATCGGATTGCTTCCGGCTAATGCATCTGCAGCAGCCTGCATTGCAGATTCACTATATCCGCCGGTTGTTAATATCGTATCCAGCCACCCGGTCATAGCAGGCGTGAATTGTCCGGATTGGTAGATGACTTCCGCAATACTGTTTGGATAGACGTTACTATGGACTCGGTTCATAACAACAGCGCCTACAGCGACCTGCCCTTCATATGGCTGGTTGCCAGCTTCGCAAAAAATCAAGGCGGCAAGCAATTCTTGATCGGCAGCAGCAATTTGCTCAGCTTCAAGTTGTTCTTCAGCAAGTCTTGCTTCTTCTGCCAGCCGAGCCTCTTCAGCAAGTCTTGTTTCTTCTGCTAGCCGAGCCTCTTCAGCAAGTCTTGCTTCTTCTGCTAGCCGAGCTTCTTCAGCGCGTCTTATTTCATAGAGCTCCTGTGCATGTTGGATAGATGCAGTTGTGGAAATGACTGTATGTTCTGGAATTTCAAAAAGTCCTGTTCCAGATGCAATTGCCTCAATTGCAGGCGGTTGTTTTGTGTGGTCGTTTTGTTCAGCCGCAAAGCTGATAGAACTTATGGTTATTGCAAAAGTGGCAGTGGCAACAGTCACAAACACTTTAACTTTTGTCTTTGTATTCTTCATATTTATTACCCTCCGTTTATGAAAATATGAATAGGTTCTTATAGAGTATATTCAAAAATATCGAAAGTATTACAAATATTACAATAATGTTAAGAAAAAATCAAGTAAAATGTAAAAAATAAATTTTTTGATATGTATTTACTTTCGAAAGAGAGGATGTTATAGTGGATTAAGAAAGGTTGCGCGAGAAACGGATCACGCGCAATATAAAGAACCACCTATTTGCTGATTTTTGAGTTGAAAGGTGGTTTTTGTGTGCGAAAAAATAAGGATGAGGAGGGGATTATTATGACAAGAAAACAGCAGAAGAATGATCAGGTGATGAGTCAGACAACGAATCAGATAACAGAAGGAATTATATGGAAACAACTTCTGATTTTTTTCTTTCCTATTGTTTTTGGAACCTTTTTTCAGCAATTATATAATACGATTGATACGGTAATTGTAGGACAATTTGTTGGAAAGGCTGCGTTGGCTAGTGTGGGTGGTTCGGCAACGCAGATCATTAATCTGGTGGTGGGATTTTTTACCGGTCTTTCCTCAGGCGCAGCAGTTGTGATTGCTCAGTTTTTTGGTGCAAGGGATGAACGGTCGGTAGAAGAAAGTCTTCATACAGCGTATGCATTTTCCGTTATAGGAAGTGTGATTATTTCTATTCTTGGATTTGTTTGTTCGCCGGCTATACTAAAGTTGATGAATACACCCGCAGAGTTGTTATCAGATTCGGTATTATACTTGAGGATATATTTCGTTGGAATTCTATTTGTGTTCATTTTTAATATTGGTTCCAGCATATTACGGGCAGTGGGGGATTCAAAACACCCATTGTATTATTTGATTGTTTGTTGTTTTATCAACATCATTCTGGATCTTTTGCTAGTTATAGTATTTCATATGGGAGTGGCAGGTGTTGCTTATGCAACATTAATTTCTCAAGCAGTCAGCGCAATTCTGGTGACATGGAAACTGATGCAGTCAACCGATATCATGACTTTGCGATTGCGGGAAATACGGCTTTACAAGAATGTATTAAAATATCAGCTTGCAATTGGACTTCCCACTGGATTTCAATCTGTTATGTATAGTATTTCAAATGTAATTATTCAGGCTGCCTTAAATAGTTTTGGAACAGACACAGTTGCGGCATGGTCAGCTTATGGAAAACTGGATGCCTTATTCTGGATGATTATCAGTGCGATTGGAATTGCCATTACAACATTTGTTGGACAAAATTATGGGGCACGCAAACATGAGCGAGTGAAAAAAAGCGTTCGAGTTTGTCTGGGAATGGCAATCTTGATTTCTGTGATCATGGTTGTATTTTTAATGGGACTTCGAGAGCCGTTGTTCCGTCTATTTACAAGAGATGCTTCCGTGGTAAGAATTGGCTCAGAGATGCTTGCATTGATTACACCATGTTACGTGGTTTATGTGTTTATAGAAGTGCTTTCAGGAGCACTTCGCGGTATGGGAGATGTGCTGATCCCAACTGTGATTACGCTGGGAGGTGTCTGTGTATTGCGTCTGCTTTGGATTGCGGGAGCCTTACATTTCGCTCCAACAATAGAAATGATCATCTATAGTTATCCAATTACATGGATTGTGACAGCAGTAGCATTCATTATTTATTATCTGTATAAGAAAAAAAGAATATTAAAATAAAGATGAAAAAACAGAACCTCTTCTATGGGAGAGGTTCTGTTTTTGTGACTACAGTTTAAAGATTGGACTGATTTTTTTGTAGATTAAAAGAACGATCAAAGATACCAGTACAGCCTTTAATAAGTTAAATGGAGCTACCGCGAATATGACAAATGTATTTAGGTTTGTGATATTTGGATTGATAGCTGTACCCATCTGAACCAGTGCATCAATCGGAAGATTGAATGCGGCTGAATAAGCTGGAAGCATTACATAAGCATTGATCAGGCAGCCGATGACGACCATTAAAGCTGTTCCGGCAACCATGCCGATCATGGCACCTTTTCGTGTTTTTTTTCGTTTGTAAATAATTGCTGCAGGGAGGCAGAGAGAGCAGCCTATGATAAAGTTTGCTAATTCTCCTACACCAGCAGTATCTGTGCCGGTAATGACCAGATTTAACAGAATTTTTACTAGTTCAATTGCGGCACCGGCGACGGGGCCCATAGCAAAAGCGCCGATAAGAACCGGAACTTCACTAAAATCAATCTCGTAAAAACTGGGGGCAAATGGAAGGGGAATTTCAAACAGCATTAATACAACGGATATAGCTGCAAGCATTCCAATTTTTACGGTTGTGCGGACGCTGATGCGTGCCTGTGTTCGGGTGACTGTGTTTGACTGTGTACTCATGTGTCATCTCTCCTTATAAAATAATATAGATTTTAAAAGAAAGAAAATCTTCATGGAAATTCTACTGCTTTGTAACGAGTAAACTGAGGAAAAAACAGCTCCAAATCGCTATGATTCGGAGCTGTTAAAATCATCCTGATAAATACACGTTATACGCTGATTTCTTCTACCATCCAGACTTTACTGTCGGTACCGGAATTCATAATAATCATGTCACCGGTTCAGCCGCTTATACGTAAGATAAAAACTATGAGCAAGAATTTATTCCAATAAAGAAGTACAAGCGGGTCGCGGACTATACCGCCGGTTGGGAATTTCACCCGACCCCGAAGATTTATTCTTTTATGGTTTTGAGTATACTCCTGTTTTGAAGAAAAAACAAGAGAATTTAGGGAAAAAGAGTTGACAAAATAATGGAATGTGATAGAATGAATAAAATTTCCTAGAGGGAGTAATCGGCAGAATTAAGATTTTAAGTAAACTGCAGTATTGTCGACAGAATGGTGGTAACACCCGGTAATACTTGAAATGATGAGACTCATGGACAGTTTTGAGAAAATAACTGTCCATGGGTCTTTTTTTAGCGAAAGAGAAGGATGGTTGATTGAAAATGAGTTTAATGGAATTGTTTGTATTGGCAGCAGGGTTATCTATGGACGCTTTTGCAGTATCTGTCTGTAAAGGCTTATCATTGGGGAAAATTAAAATAAAGCATATGTGTATTGCAGGAATCTGGTTTGGTGGGTTTCAGGCGCTGATGCCGCTGGCAGGATATTTAATGGGGAGTTTTTTTGCAGACATGATTACAAGTGTAGCACATTGGGTAGCTTTTGTTTTATTGTTGGTTATCGGTGGCGGAATGATAAGAGAAGCAAATAGCGATACGGAAGAAGTTGATGCTTCAATGGATATAAAAACAATGCTTCTGTTAGCTGTCGCAACAAGTATAGATGCATTAGCTGTTGGAGTTTCTTTTGCATTTCTGAAAGTAGAAATTATTCCGGCAATCAGTTTTATTGGAGCGATTACATTTATCTGTTCCGCTATGGGAGTTAAAATCGGAAGTGTTTTTGGCTGTCGTTATCGTTCCGGAGCAGAATTTGCAGGCGGAATTATTTTGATTATAATCGGTGTGAAAATATTGTTAGATGGCCTTGGAATTTTGTAGAAAAGAAAATCGAGAGTGTGATATGATAGATGGATAAATAAGATGTTGGGGGCAGAAATGAAGGTGGAGAGAGAAAACATGGTTGTACGGCAGATTTTAGAAAAGGTAAAATATGGGGAATTATCTGTGGATAAGGCAGAAAAAGAATTAGAAAGAATGCGTTATGAAGAGATGGGGTATGCGAAATTAGATACCGATCGGAAAAAACGTACCGGTTTCGCAGAAGTTGTATTTTGCAGTGGGAAAACAAAGGAACAGTTACTTGAAATATATAAGAGAATATACAAGGCAGAAGGAGAAGTGCTGGGAACAAGAGCTGCAAAGGAGCAATTTGAATGGTTAAAAAAAGAACTTCCGGAAATTATGTATGATCCGGAATCTAAGATTTTAAAAATTGAGAAAGAAGAGAAGAATAAAAAAGGAATAATTGCAGTTTGTACAGCCGGAACAGCGGATATACCAATAGCTGAAGAGGCGGCTCAGACAGCGGAATTTTTCGGGGCAAAGGTAGAACGGATTTACGATGTGGGAGTCAGTGGACTACACCGCTTGTTGTCTCGTCTTGAAGATATTCAAAAAGCAAATTGTATTATTGCAGTGGCTGGAATGGAAGGAGCTCTTCCGAGTGTGATTGGAGGGCTGGTCAGTTGTCCGGTGATTGCGGTGCCGACATCGGTAGGATATGGAGCTAATTTTGGAGGAGTGTCAGCACTTCTCACAATGCTCAATTCTTGTGCAAATGGTGTTGCGGTAGTAAATATCGATAATGGGTATGGGGCAGGATATATGGCGGCAGAGATTAACCGTTTGGCAGAAAAATAATGTAGAAAATTATAGAATAAGGATAAAATAAAAAATGCGAGAAACGTGTCAACCACGCTGTTTTCTCGCATTCTCCTTTATATCCCATCTTTTTGAAAAAATGGACCTGGCGGGAATCGAACCCGCGTCCAAAAACCCATCCCATGTACTTCTACTATCATAGTCCGTTCTTTGACATTCCCTCTGCCGTACGGAAACGAACATCCTTACGGTTTTAGTAGCTTCATAATACGCCTATCGACGCAAAGCTTTGTCGATATCGTTTCTCACATGGTCGGTGCCAGATTCTTAAAGTGTGAGTGCTCTAAGGCTGACATGCAGCAATTAGGCTGCAGCTAATTCGAAATTATCGTTAGCGTTTAATTTTAAGTTTGCGATTTGACGCATCTGCCTGCGGATAGCTTCTCCATCTTCAGAATCCCTGTCGAAACCAGTACAAGCCCTTGTTCTTCCTGTACGAGATTAATTCTATAGAAAGTAGAACAGAAAGTCAAGGAGTTTTCGTAGAATTAACAGAAATTTGCATCTTTCTTTTATATGACGTGATATGATAGAATATAAGTAGGATTTAGAATTTGATGGGGATATTACACGAAAGGGGAATTTTTCTATGCCTACAACATATACACATTACAGATTTGGCAAGGATGTGATGCGTTCTCTTCCGCGGCCGCTGCAGCAGTCCATAGAGGCACATCGTGAATTATTTGATATCGGACTACATGGCCCGGATATTTTATTTTATTATCGTTTTTTTCAGAAAAATCATGTCAATCAGCAGGGATTTCAACTGCATGATCTCTATGCAGATGCTTTTTTTGAACATGCAGTACAAGTCATTGAACAGGCGGAACATAAAGGAGCGGCGCGCGCCTATATTTATGGAGTAATCTGTCATTTTGCATTGGATAGTGAGTGTCATAAATACGTAGAGAAGATGATTCAGATTAGCGGCATCAGTCATTCGGAGATTGAGATGGAGTTTGATCGTTTGCTTTTAACAGAGGATCATATCAATCCGGTCACTTATTACGGAACAAAGCATATCCATCCGACCAGACAGAATGCAGAGGTGATAGCTCCGTTCTATGAAGATATTTCTCTGGAAGAGATGAAAAAGTCTCTGACATGGATGAACTTGGTACATAAGGGGCTATTGGCACCGAAGAAAATGAAAAGAACGCTATTATTTGGAATTATGAAATTAGTTGGAATGTATGAAACCGGAAAAGGTATGGTGATGAGCCTGGAGCCGAATCCAGCCTGTGAAAAATATTGTCAGGTATTGAAAAGACAATATGCGGGAGCTGTTCCGTTAGCAGTAAGCTTAATTCTGAATTATCAAAAAGTGTTATTTAAGAATGAAAAATTAGCAGAGCGTTATCATGAAACATTCGGAGCCGGAGAAGATTGGGAATCACTTCCGCTATAGAATGGGGGTTTGAGGGTACGATGAGGAGGAAAACAAATGAACTTTAAAATGACACCATTGGAAAAGAAATGGGTATTATATGATGTGGGAAATTCTGCCTTTACAATGCTGGTGGCAACTATTTTCCCAATTTATTTTAATTATCTTGCGGGGAATGCAGGGATATCTGATGTAGATTATTTGGCGTATTGGGGATATGCGACTTCGTTATGTACATTGTTGGTTGCATTGATGGGGCCGACACTGGGCGCGGTTGCAGATACAAAAGACTTTAAGAAAAAGATATTTACTGTTTTTTTGGCAGTCGGAGTAACAGGATGTGTGATTTTGGGATTTTGTTCTTCCTGGATTTGGTTTCTGGCAGCGTATGTGATTACGAAAACAGGTTACTCTGCAAGTCTTGTATTTTATGATGCCATGCTTACAGATGTAACAGAGCCGGAGCGTATGGATACGGTATCTTCACAAGGGTTTGCATGGGGATATATTGGGAGCTGTATTCCGTTTGTAGCAAGTCTTGCAATTGTTCTGGGAGGCGAAAAAATCGGTTTGAGTATGCAGACTTCTATGATTCTGGCTTTTATTATTACGGCAGTCTGGTGGCTTGCTTCTGCACTTCCCTTATTATCATCTTATAAGCAAAAGTATTATGCCGAGATAGGCGGGCATGTAGTAAGAGACAGTTTTGCAAGACTGGGGAAGACGTTTTTAGAAATTCGAAAGGAAAAACATATTTTTATTTTTTTGCTTGCATTCTTCTTTTTTATTGACGGAGTATATACAATTATTGATATGGCAACTGCATATGGACAAGCACTGGGACTGGATAGTACCGGTTTGCTTCTTGCATTGCTTTTGACACAGGTTGTTGCATTTCCGTCGGTATTGATTTTGAATCAGGTGGCAAAGAAAATAGATCCTGAAAAGGTACTTACGCTTTGTATTGCTGCCTATCTTGGAATTTCGATTTATGCATATTTCCTAGATACGCAGACAGATTTTTGGATACTGGCTGTTTTAGTGGGAATGTTTCAGGGTAGTGTACAGGCGTTGTCCCGTTCTTATTTTGGAAAGATTATTCCGGCTGAAAAGGCAGGAGAATTCTTTGGTCTGTATGATATTTGTGGCAAGGGTGCAGCAGTGCTTGGGACTACACTAGTTTCAGTTATGAGCCAGTTAACAGGAAAAATGAATGTGGGAGTTAGTGCGATTTCGGTATTATTTGTAATTGGTTTAATTTTGTTCCGCAAAGCAGTAAAATTAAATCGGGAATTGGGATTGTAGAAGAGATAGGAACTGTTTCGACAGTGAAAAACGAAAAAAGCCAGAACTTTGGAAGAGCTTATCAGATTGATGGTTTATACAAGGTTCTGGTTCTTTTTTTGTCTGAAAAAAAGATTAAAAAATTATGAAAATCCGTACATTTTGTGCGTGTCATGATATACTCAATGTATAAATATGAGTGTTAGATTGAGCAGACAGGCAAGCGCAAAGATAGATAAAATGATAGGCAAGGTGGATATAAATGGCAGGATTTGTATGTTTGAAGGATATTACAAAAATATATCAAATGGGAGAAGTTGAAATACGTGCGGTCGATGGAATAAATTTCGAGATTGAAAAAGGGGAATTTGTAGTCATTGTAGGACCAAGTGGCGCAGGAAAGACGACAGTTCTTAACTTGCTTGGAGGTATGGACACAGCGACAAGCGGGACAATTTTAGTTGATGGACAAGACATTACGAAATATAATGAGCGTCAGTTGACTGGGTATCGGCGGGATGATATTGGATTTGTGTTCCAGTTCTATAATCTGGTGCCGAATCTGACAGCAAAGGAAAATGTGGAATTGGCACTTCAGATCTGCAAAGACCCATTGGATGCCCAGACGGTATTGCAGGATGTGGGGCTTGGGCATCGACTGGACAATTTTCCGGCACAGCTTTCAGGAGGAGAACAGCAGAGAGTTTCTATTGCGAGAGCATTGGCAAAGAATCCAAAGCTATTATTGTGTGATGAACCGACAGGTGCCTTGGATTATAATACTGGAAAGTCTATTCTGAAACTTTTGCAGGATATGTGTAGAGAAAAGGGAATGACGGTGATTGTGATTACACATAATTCAGCGCTTGCCCCAATGGCAGACCGTCTGATTAAGATTAAAAATGGAAAGGTTTCAAGTATGGAAATGAATGAGAATCCTATGTCAATTGAAGATATTGAATGGTAGGGAGTATACATTATGAAGAAAAAAGCACTCAAAAAAGAATTTTATATGGAAATACGAAGAAGTATGGGGCGCTTTTTGTCTATCTTCTTTATTGTTGCAATTGGCGTTGCATTTTTTTCGGGGATACGTGCGACAGAGCCGGATATGCGATATTCCGGGGATAAATATTTTGATGAGAAACATCTGATGGATGTACAGGTGGTCAGTACATTAGGCTTATCAGAGAATGATGTAAAAGCGATTCGGAATGTGGAAGGAATTGAAAAGGTAGAGGCAGGATATTCGGTTGATGCGTTATGTATGAGAAAGGATAGTCAGACAGCAGTGCATATTATGTCAATTCTTCCATCAATGAATGAATTGACAGTAGAAGAAGGAAGGCTGCCAAAGAATGATAAGGAATGTGTGGTTGATGCAGATTTTATAGCCGGCAGTGAGTATAAGCTTGGTGATCAGATTCAGTTTACCTCTGGTAGTGACAGTAACATTACAGATGTTTTGAGACGAGATACATTTACTATTGTTGGTACAGTCAGCAGTCCATGCTACATTTCATTTGGAAGAGGAAGTACAAACATCGGAACAGGAAGTGTTTCCGGATTTGTGAGTGTATTGGAAGATAGTTTTCAGATGGATGTGTATACAGAAGTGTATGCTACTGTAACGGGAGCAACAGAACTGACGGCATTTACAGAAGCATATTCAATGCAGGTCAAGGAAGCAATTTCCAATATGGAGGACATTCGAGAGGAGCGGCAAAAGGCGAGGAGAGAAGAGATTGTTGTAGAAGCAGAACAGGAAGCTGAGGAGGGACGTAAAAAGCTTGAAGATGCGAAGAAAGAAGCAGAGCAAGGACTGGCGGATGCCCGAGAACAGTTGAATGACGGTTGGAAACAATTAAGTGAAGGAAAAGAAAAGATTGCAGTTTCATGTGCGGAATTGGAGAACTCACAGCAGAAACTGGAAGCCGGTCAAAAAGAGTTGGAAGTGAATCAAGCAGCTGTGGCAGCTCAGCAGGCAGAGTTGCAGCGTAAGCAGCTGGAGTTAAATGCCGGACAGGCGGAACTGGATGCTCAGAAAGTCGTTTTGGAAGAAAATCGGCAAAAGTTAAATCAGGGGCAGGAGGAACTGAATCAGAAGAAAGAACCTCTGAATCAGGCCCAGGCATTGCTTGATTCGAGTTGGATATGGCTGGATGGCAGGGAACAGGATACGGAAAGACGACAGAATGCAGTCGAAGTGCTGGATACGGAAATTGCAGCATTGGCATTGGAAGTAGAACAGTTGCGAAATGAGTATGCGGAATTGGAACAAAGTGAGGATCCGGATAAGGAGAGTAAGCTGCAGGCATTGGAACGGCAGATGACAGAAAAGTCTACGCTTATTGTAGAAAAGCAGGCAGAAAAGCAAGAGCATCAGCTGCAAATCCGAATCAACACCGAAGTCATTCTTCACAGAGCAGAGGTGGAAACGATATTAAATCGTGGACAGGAAGAGTTGGATAAGGGCTGGGAGCAGTTAAAGCCTTATGAGGAAGAATTGCAGGCTGGCTGGAGTGAGCTTTATGAAGGAGAGGCGTCGCTTAATACTGCGCAGGAACAATTAACAGCCGGGCAGCAGCAACTCGACGAAGGAAAGATTCAGTTTGAGGAAGGCAAGGTACAGATGGATGCCGCACAGGCAGAAATCGACAACGGATGGGTTCAGATTGAACAGGGGAAAGAGCAGCTTAAAACAGCGGAGACGGAGATAACTGCAAATGAAAAGAAACTCAATGATGCGCAGAAGGAGTATGATCGAGAAAAAGAGAAAGTAGACAAAAATATTTCAGATGCAGAGGATAAGTTGAAAGATGCAGAAGATCAGATTAAAAAGATTGAAAATGCGAAGTGGTACATTTATGATAGGACCCATTTGAATGATTATTCCGGATATGGAGAAAATGCAGACCGCATGAAAGCAATTGGAAAAGTGTTCCCGGTGTTATTTTTTCTGGTAGCTGCATTAATTAGTCTGACAACGATGACTCGAATGGTGGAAGAACAGAGAACACAGATTGGTACAATGAAAGCCTTAGGATATGACAGGTTTTCGATTGCAGGAAAATATCTTGGATATGCATTTCTGGCAACTGTGCTGGGATGTATTTTAGGAGTATTATTTGGTGAAAAAGTATTTCCATTTATTATTATCTATGCGTATGGGATTATGTATGAGCATATGAATACATTTGTAATTCCGTATAATCTGCAATATGCATTGCTGGCATCGTTGGCGGCGCTGGCATGTACGCTTTTTGCAACGGTGTTCTCCTGCTATAAAGAATTAAGAGAACAGGCTGCTGAGCTGATGCGGCCACCAACTCCAAAGCAAGGAAAGCGTGTTTTGCTGGAACGTATGACATTTTTATGGAAAAGGTTGAGTTTCACATGGAAGTCAACAATACGTAATTTGGTACGTTATAAAAAGCGTTTCTTCATGACGATCTTTGGAATCGGTGGATGTATGGCACTCTTATTGGTAGGTTTTGGGTTAAAAGATTCTATTTTTGATATTGGAGTTTTACAATATCATGAACTGCAGTTATTTGATGGAAATGTTATTTTGAATTCTGATGCAGATGAAACAGAGCAGGAAAAAGCGGTCAGAACATTGGAAAAGGATTCAAGAGTGCAGGGAACAGCAGTGAATGTTTTAAAGCAGGTAGAAATTAGCAATGGCGAAGTGTGGAAAGACGTGTATCTGAATGTTGCAGAGGACACAAAGGAAATGGCTAAGTTTATTAAGTTTCGCAATCGGACAACGGGAGCGGAATATTCTCTGGAGAAGAATCCTGTCATTCTGACAGAAAAGATAGCGAATGAATTGGGGGTTGAGGCAGGAGATACGATTTACATAAAGGATGAAACGAATGGGGAGATTCCCTATCAGATTTCAGCAGTCTGTGAAAATTACCTGCAGCATTATCTCTATATGACAGCGGAAGAATATGAAAAAGGGTATGGAAAAGAGCCGGAATATAATTCCGTATACTACAGTGTCAGGGAAGGACAGGGGGATCAGGTTAAAAAAGTAGGAGAAGATATTTTAAAAGAAAAAGGTGCATTGAGCGTTTCCTATACAAGCGGATTTGAGTCTCGGCTGGAAGATATGCTGGGGAGTCTGAATATTGTAATTATAGTATTGGTAATTTCAGCCGGAATGCTGGCTTTTGTGGTATTATATAATTTGAATAACATTAATATTACAGAGCGAAAACGAGAATTGGCAACTTTGAAAGTGCTTGGATTTTATCCGATGGAAGTTGCAGAATATGTGTACCGAGAAAATATTATTCTTACGTTTATAGGTGGATTGGTCGGTATCTTGTTTGGAAAAATTTTGCATCGTTTTATTATCGTTACAGTGGAAATCGAATCTACGATGTTTGGAAGAAATATTGACATCAGCAGTTTTGTATATGGCTTTTTGATTACATTTGGCTTCTCGATTCTGGTCAATGCGGTAATGTATTTCAAATTAAAGAAGATTGATATGGTTGAGTCTTTGAAGAGTGTAGAATAAAGCAAAATATGTCTCTTGTGTGGATTCTGTGCAGAGTTCACAAAAGAGACATATTTTTTCTATATAATCACCATATAAAAGTGCGTAAAATAACAGGAGAAGAAAAAGGAGTCGGGAATTATGGATAAAATTAAGATTCTTGTAGTAGATGATGAAAGCAGGATGCGAAAACTTGTCAAAGATTTTCTTGCACGGGAAGGATATGTTGTCTTAGAGGCCGGTGACGGAATGGAAGCTATGGATTTGTTCTATGAGGACAAAGAAATCGGGCTTGTGATTTTGGATGTGATGATGCCGAAGATGGATGGATGGCAGGTTTGCAGAGAAATACGTGAACATTCAAAAGTGCCGATTATTATGCTGACAGCCCGGTCAGAAGAAAGAGATGAGCTGCAAGGATTTGAACTCGGTGTAGATGAGTATATTTCAAAGCCGTTTAGCCCGAAGATACTGGTTGCCAGAGTAGAGGCGATTTTGCGAAGAACAGTTGGAACGGATAAAAATGAGCAGCTTAGTGCCGGTGGAATTGAAATCGATAAGGCGGCGCATCAGGTTACGATTGAGGGGACGCCGATTGAGTTGAGTTATAAGGAGTTTGAGCTGCTGGTGTATTTTATGGAGAATCAGGGAATCGCATTGTCCAGAGAGAAGATTTTAAATAATGTTTGGAATTATGATTATTTTGGAGATGCAAGAACCATTGATACGCATGTGAAAAAACTTCGGAGCAAGCTAGGAGAGAAGGGAGATTATATTAAGACCATCTGGGGGATGGGCTATAAATTCGAGGTAGAAGGATGAGACAGTTGAAGAAATCGATAAAAAAACAGCTGGCAGCAGTGTTTATGTGTCTGATTGCTTTGATTATGGGATTGATTTTTATTGCGAATAATAATTTTCTGGAGCATTATTATATATCTCGTAAGACAATTGAGATGCAGGAAATGTATCAGCTTATAGATGAATCACTGCGAGAAGGAACCATAGAGAATAGGGATGTGCAAAATTCCATCTGGAGAAAGATTCAGAGAAATAATATCTTTGTGATGGTAATGAATGAGAAACATGAGATCGTTCTAGAGACGATGCAGGAGCAGTATGGTTCTATGTATCTTCAGCTGATGGGGTATATTTTCGGCAAAAATAAGGAGGAACCAATCGTCACCGAGGAGAAATACAATATTTATAAGGCGGAAAGACCAGATAATAGTGGCGGATATCTGGAAATGTATGGTATTATTTCAGATAACTGCTTGTTTTTGATGCAGAGTCCACTAGCAAGTATTCAAGATAGTGCACGGATTGCCAATCGGTTCTTGATTTACGTAGGTTGTTTGGCAATCGTGGCGGGGGCGCTGTTTGTGTGGTTTTTCTCCAGACGAATTACCAATCCGATTCTGGAGCTGGCGGAATTGTCGCAACGGATGGCAAATTTGGATTTTGACGCGCGGTATACGAGTGGCGGAAGTGATGAGATCGGAATTCTGGGTGAGAATTTTAATTTGATGTCTAAAAGACTGGAGGAAACGATTTCTGAACTGAAACGTGCAAATAATCAGCTGCAGAAAGATATTGAGCAGAAGGAAAAGATTGAGAATATGCGGAATGAATTTCTTGGGAATGTTTCCCATGAATTGAAAACGCCGATTGCTTTGATCCAGGGATATGCAGAAGGCTTGAAAGAGGGGGTCAGTGATGATCCGGAGAGTCGGGAGTTCTATTGTGATGTGATTATGGATGAAGCAGATAAGATGAATAAGATGGTTCGAAATCTGCTTGTGTTGAATCAATTGGAATTTGGTTCTGAAGAATTGGATGTGCAGAGATTTGATATTGTGCGTTTGATACGAGGCGTTCTGGCGAGCTGTGAGATTTTACTCCAGCAGGCGGAGGTGACAGTTGAATTTATCGCAGATAACGAGGTGTCTGTATGGGCAGATGAGTTTAAGACAGAGCAGGTAATTCGGAATTATCTGACGAATGCAATTCATCATGCAGAATTTGAAAAGCGGATTGAAATCCGAGTAATCCCAAAAGGAGATACGGTTCGTGTTACAGTCTTTAATAGCGGCAAGCCGATTCCAGAGGAAGATCTGAAGAAATTATGGGATAAGTTTTACAAAGTGGATAAAGCACATACAAGAGAATATGGTGGAAATGGAATCGGATTGTCTATTGTGAAGGCAATTATGGAATCTTTCCATCAAGAATATGGTGTGAAAAATTACGATAATGGTGTGGAATTTTGGTTTGAATTGGATTCCAAATGCCTGTGCAGTCAAGAGGAGGCGGGGAAATGATCGCAATAATTGATTATGATGCAGGAAATATTAAAAGTGTGGAAAAGGCTATGCAGTTTCTAGGGCAAGAGGTCAAGATTACAGAACGACCGGATGAAATTCTTGCGGCAGAAAAGGTGATTTTGCCGGGAGTAGGCGCATTCGGAGATGCTATGCGGAATCTAAAAGAAAGAGGTCTGGATACGGTAATCTATCAGGTTGTAGAAAAGAGGACACCGTTTCTTGGAATTTGTCTGGGGTTGCAGCTTTTGTTTGAGCGGAGTGATGAGAGTCCGGGGATAGATGGACTTGGAATTTTACCGGGAGAGATTCTGCGGATTCCGGCAGCGGATGGATTGAAAATCCCACACATTGGCTGGAATTCTCTACATTTGGAAAATGACGGAAGACTCTTTGCAGGAATTGAAGAACAGGCATATGTCTATTTCGTACATTCTTATTATTTAAAGGCAAAGGAGGAATCCTGTGTAAAAGCATCTGCAGAGTATGGAACTCATATTCATGCTTCTGTAGAAAAAGGAAATGTATTTGCGTGTCAGTTCCATCCGGAGAAGAGTGGCGAAGTGGGATTGAAGATACTGAAAAACTTTGTGGATTTGGAGGTATAAGGAGGGGAGAAGATGCATACAAAACGAATCATCCCCTGTTTGGATGTACATAACGGCAGGGTAGTAAAAGGAGTTAATTTCGTAGATTTAAAAGATGCAGGCGATCCGGTAGAAATCGCGAAAGCCTATGATCAGGCTGGCGCTGATGAACTTGTTTTTCTGGATATTACAGCCACATCAGAGGAACGAAATACCGTTGTAGATTTGGTGCGAAGAGTTGCGGAATGTGTGTTTATTCCATTTACAGTAGGCGGCGGAATCCGCACAGTGGAGGATTTTAGAAAATTACTTCGCGAGGGAGCGGACAAGATTTCTATCAATTCTTCCGCAATCCAGAATCCGCAATTGATTCATGATGCGGCGGAAAAGTTTGGAAGCCAGTGTGTAGTTGTGGCGATTGATGTGAAAAGACGGCCGGACGGCAGCGGATGGAATGTGTATCGGAGCGGTGGAAGGATTGATACTGGACTGGATGCAGTAGAATGGGCAAAAAAGGCAGAGGCGTTAGGCGCCGGAGAGATTTTGCTGACCAGTATGGACGGTGATGGAACAAAAGCCGGATATGATTTGGATGTGACAAGAGCCATTGCAGAGGCAGTTTCGATTCCGGTGATTGCGTCCGGCGGTGCAGGAACTCTGGAGCATTTCAAAGATGCATTTACAGTGGGAAAGGCAGACGCAGCGCTTGCAGCATCTCTGTTTCATTATAAAGAGTTGGAAATTCGGCAAGTCAAAGAATATTTGAGAAAAGAAGGAATTTCTGTGCGGCTATAGCAGGTTAGAGAGAACAAAAGAACAAAGGGGGATTTGTGAGATGTCCGGAATCAATGGAGACTGGTATGAGGCATTAAAAGATGAGTTTAAGAAACCATATTATAAGAAATTATTTGATACAGTGAATCAAGAATATAAGACACAGCGGATTTTTCCACCGGCAGATGCTATTTTTAATGCGTTTCACTTAACTCCGCTGAAAGAGGTAAAGGTTGTGATTTTAGGACAAGATCCGTATCACAATTACGGACAGGCGCATGGACTTTGTTTCTCGGTGCAGAAGGGAGTACAGGTTCCGCCATCTTTGGTTAATATTTATCAAGAACTTCATGATGATTTGGGCTGTACGATTCCAAATCATGGTTGCCTGACTAAATGGGCAGAACAGGGAGTTCTGATGCTCAATACTGTATTGACAGTGCGTGCGCATCAGGCAAATTCCCATAGGGGAATCGGTTGGGAAGAATTTACAGATGCAGCGATTCAAGTGTTGAATACGCAGGAGAGACCAATGGTATTTATTCTCTGGGGAGCGCCTGCACAGAGAAAAGAAAAGATGTTGAACAATCCGCAGCATTTGATTTTGAAAGCACCCCATCCAAGTCCATTATCAGCGTATAGAGGTTTTTTTGGGAGCAAGCCATTTAGTCAGACAAATGAATTTTTAAAAAAGCATGGTGTGGCGCCAGTTGACTGGCAGATTGATTAATCATAGAACAGAATATAGAAAAGCATTGGGAAAGGAGTATCAACCCGGAAGTGGGGATACTTCTTTTTTGGTATCATTTCGGTGTTAAGCTGTCTAAAGAAAAAACATTTGTTTACAACACGTTTACAACAAAAGTGCCCGAAAAGTCCAATCAATGCGTTATTAAAATTAAGAAATAATTAATTTTTTTCAGATGAAAATATTTCACTTTCTTTTGTAATATAAATAACATGGGTGAGGAAGGAAAGGAGAGTGTGATGTGGAAAAAGTAATTGAGGTAAGGAATCTGTATAAACTCTATCGAGTTGGTGATTCTGTGGTGCGGGCATTGAATGGTGTCAGCTTTGATATATATGAAGGAGAGTTTTGTGCCATTGTGGGAACTTCCGGTTCCGGAAAATCTACGCTGTTGAATTTGCTTGCAGGGCTTGAGAAACCGACCAAAGGGGAAGTGGTTATCAGTGGACAGCATATGGAGCAATTAAATGAAGATGGCTTGGTTCGTTTCCGAAGAGAAAATGTTGGATTTATTTTTCAGTCCTTTCATTTAATCGGAACGATGAATGCAGTGGAAAATGTTGCACTTCCGCTCAGTTTCCGCGGAGAATCAAGGTCAGCGCGATTGCAGAAAGCGGATAAGATGCTGGATTTGGTGAATTTGAAGAAACATAAAAAGCATTTACCAAATCAGATGTCCGGAGGGCAGCAGCAAAGAGTCGGTGTTGCAAGGGCGTTGGTAGTAGAGCCGAAGATTATTTTTGCCGATGAACCTACGGGAAATCTGGATTCGCACACATCAGAAGAGGTAATGGAACTGATGCGGCGGGTTGTAAAAGAACAAAAACGAACCTTAGTTATGGTAACTCATGACAACCATCTGGCAACATATGCAGACCGGGTGTTTCATATCATAGATGGGGAAATCGTAAAGGTAGAAAACAATCGTGAAATAAAGGAAAGAGAGGAACAAACATTATGAAACTTGGGAAACGAATGATGTATACATTTCTGGCACTTGTATTGATCGTGGCGATGCTGCCGGTTTTTCCGGGAATGAAAGTAAATGCGGAAGAGGCAAGAGCAATACCGGAAATCCGTTTATCAGTCGGAGATGGGCAGGCAACACCGAATTATAAAGCGGGCGAAAAGGTGACGTTTACTGTGAAAGTGAAAAATAACGGCACAAAAGAGGCACAGAATGTTCGGATTACACCAGTAATTGACAATGAAAAAGACTGGCCGTTTGTGATTCAGAATATGAATGAGGAAAAACTTTTGGATACGATTAATCCGGAGGCGTCCACAGAGGCAGAGTGGGATTGGAAGGTACGTTCCGATGTTGAGACGAAAGCCTACAAGTTGGTTTTCCGCATTTCCTACAATGATGACGTGAATGAGTATAAAGAGGATAAATCAATTCATGTGCGTACAACCGCAGAAGAAAAGGCTCCGGGTAAGGATGAGCAGAATCAGAAACCGGGAGTGTCAGAGCCACAGACACCGCCGGCAGATGGATTGGGAGATGCCGGTTCGGCATTGTTAGATGGCGGAGATATCTATAATGGAGATCCGATTGTATCCGGAGGTGGTTCCGGAACTGCGTCTGTTCCAAGAGTTATTGTAACAGGTTTTCGCACAGAACCGGCTGTTGTCAATGCAGGGAGCAATTTTAGGCTGACAGTGCAGGTGAAAAATACATCAACAGCGACTGCGGTATCCAATATGCTGTTTGATATGCAGGCTCCGTCCGCAGGAACAGAGGCGGCAGCAGAGGCTCCGGCATTTTTGCCGGCATCCGGTTCCAGTTCCATTTATCTGGACAGTATTCCGGCAGGAGAAACGCGGGAGATTTCCATTGATTTGAATGCCAGAGCTGATTTGGTGCAGAAACCTTACAGTATTGCGATGAGCATGAAATATGAGGACAGCAGCGCGGCACAGTTTGAAGGAAATTCCAGTCTTGCAATTCCCGTACAGCAGGCAGCCAGATTTGAATTTAGTGAGATCGAGATTGCACCGTCCAGTATTCAAGTCGGAGAAGAGGCAAACCTTACCTGTAGTTTGTATAATACCGGAAGAACAAAGCTGTATAATGTGAAAGTGAAGTTCAGCGGCGATGGAATCAGTGCAAAAGATGTGTTTGTAGGAAATGTAGAATCCGGCGCAACCGGAACGATTGACGGAATGCTCTTAGGAGAGAGCGAGATGCCGGCAGGAACAAAATGTAAAATGATTGTCAGTTACGAAGATGAGGCTGGAAAAGTTTCTACAAAGGAAGAAACGTTTGAATTAGAAGTGATTCCGGCAGCGGCAGAGGATATAGGAATGATGACAGATGCTCCTGCGGAAGAAAAGGGATTTCCTCTGATTCCGGTACTGATTGGAGTTGCAATTGTGGCAGCAGTGGTAGTGATCGTTTTGGTGATTCGCAGGAAAAAGAAAAAGCAGGCATTGGCAGAAGAGGAGGATCTGATGGATGAGGTGGATAGATTTACTGAGGATGAGTAGCAGCAGCCTCAGACGAAGGAAACTTCGGACATTCCTAACCGTTCTTGGAGTGGTAGTCGGAACCGCATCGATTGTTGTTATGATTTCTCTTGGACTTGGGATGCAGCAGTCTATTTATCGGGAAATAGAGCAATCCGGCGGTATGACTGCGATTACGGTAACCGGAAAAGCTGCCGGTGATCAGATGGTTTATATGGGGGATGATTCGGAGGAAGAGGCGACAAAATATATTACCGATGAAACAATAAAAGAACTGGAAAAAATAGAACATGTAAAAAGTGCAACCCCGACGCTGACCATGAGCTCTGTTATGCTTGCAGGCAAATATTATGGTTATGTGCAGCTTGTAGGTCTGACACCGGAGGAAATGAAACGACAGAACATGAAACTGGTGGAGGGAAGTCGGCTGCCGGAGGAAGGTTCTGCCACCTTGGATTTGATTTTCGGAAATGGCGTAGGAACGATGTTCTATGAAAAAGGAACGGATAAGGGCTACTGGGAGACGCAGCAGCCTCCGGATATTAACTTCATGAAAGATCAGATGTTTTTGATTTTGGATGAAGAGGCATATTTTAATTCACAGAGTCAAAACGCCGGTGCAGAAATGGGAAGCGGAGGTGCAGAAGGCGGTACAGCTCAGACGGTAAAGCCACCGAAAAAATATGTAGTGCAGGGAAGTGGCATGGTAGAGGGGGATATCGAGTCGTATAATGCAAACTACTATAATGTATATTGTGATATCAATGCACTGAAATCTATGCTTCAAAAAGAGTATGCAGGACGTGCAATTCCCGGACAGCCAACCACAAAAACAGGAAAGCCGTTTCGCTTTTTTGCCTATACAAGTGCTATGGTGCAGGCAGATGATATAGATCATGTAGAATCTCTGGCGGCAGAAATTCAATCCAAGGGCTACAGAGTCAGCACAAACGCAGAGTATTTGAAAAGCATGCAGAAACAATTTGCCATGGTGCAGGCGGTGTTGGGCGGAATCGGTGCAGTATCGTTGTTTGTTGCAGCGATTGGAATTGCCAATACAATGATGATGTCGATTTATGAAAGAACAAAAGAAATCGGAGTCATTAAGGTGCTGGGATGTAGCTTACGCAATATTAAGCAAATGTTTTTACTAGAGGCCGGATTTATTGGATTTATCGGAGGGGCTGTTGGAAATATACTCAGTTTTCTGATGTCCTTTGCGATTAATGTGGTGACAGGACATGGAAGTATGATGGGAATGGATGGAAATATTTCCTATATTCCATTCTGGCTGGTCGCAGGTTCTATGCTGTTTGCTATTTTTGTAGGAATGGCGGCAGGATATTTCCCTGCGGTACGGGCTATGAAACTAAGTCCATTGGAAGCGATTCGAAATGGATGAAAAAGAAAGGAAGTTGTTTCTCAAAAAAGAGTTACAACTTCCTTTTTTTAGGATTCTATCTCAAATGCAATATCTTTTTGGATAAAAAACTTCTGAACCATTTTATCCCATGCCTGTTCTAGAGAGCGATCCATAGAAAAAGTTTTCAGAGAGGTGCCAGTGATGCATAGAAGATCGGTTCCGTCAAAACGGATATTGAGGTAGAGTCCCTGAACATCTTCCGGATGAAAATCCAATTGATTTTGAGTGATTAGTCTTGCTGTGTTTTCAGGAGACAGGCTAAAAATAAATTTAAAATTCAAAGGAGTCTGCTTTCCTTTGATAATGGAAAAACAGTAGTCCCGGATCTGCTTCCAAAAAGAAAATTCTACATTAGGCTGTTCCGTATCTTCAAAAAAACTTTTTTGAAGATAACCGTCAATGGAAAATTTACTGAACGTAGTAATTTCTCCTTCTATAAAAAGAAAATGATCGAATGTTTCTGTAAGAAGCAGATGTTTCATAAAGAGTTTTCTGTTTGTAAGTTTTAATGCAATCATAAAATAATTCCTCTGCGATGAATAATACAACCATCATAACATAAAAAAGGCAGTGGGTGAAGTAACATTGACTTTTATCAGTAAAAAAAGTATTATTATACTGGAGTAAGAATTGATTTTGAAAGGTACAAAATAGAATTGGAAAACAAAAGAAGTAAAAGAAAATTAATCATTGGATGCCTTATTTTTATAGTAGTTTTAATTGTTGTTATTGCTGCTATTGAGGTTTTCAAAGGGGTATCCGGTAAAAATATAGATACATCGAAAGGGTTGGAAATTATTCAGCAAGCAGAACAGGCAGATTTATCGGAGATAGAAGTAAAGATCCAGAAACTGGAAGAGAAGAACAGCACAGGAGAAGAAGAGCAGTGGAGCTTGAAAGAGAGATTTTCCAGTACAGTTGTGTTGGGGGATACAATCATAGGCGGCTTTTCGGAATTTGACGTCCTGAATGCATCTAGTGTGATTTCCGGAACAGGTACGGAATGGGAAGAGCAGATGGAGATGTTAAAGGAAGTCAATCCCAAGGTAGTTTTTCTAGCATATTGTATCGATGATATATTGGAAAGTGATGGGAATGTTAAGAGCTATATCAAACAATATCGGCAGAGGATTGAAGATGTACGTAAGGCGGTGCCGAATGCCAGTGTGTTTGTGAACTCCTTGTTTGCGGTGAGTTCCTCTGCGCTGAAAAAGGAAGAAGGATATGGGGCGGAAGAGGAATATAATGAGCAGCTCCAGAAGATGTGTGATAAACTGCAGATTGCATTTGTAGACAATTCATCTCTTTCACTTGCGACGTATTATGAAGAGGATGGAATTCATTTTAAGTCTGAGTTTTACCCGGTCTGGGCAGAACGGATGGCGGAGGTGGCCGCATTATGAGAAATAAGAAAAAGGCAGGCAGTTCACAGATGGTTCGTTTTGCAGAAGCGGGGAAATATTTGGCGGCATTTTTGCTGCTTGTATATGTTGTCTTACTTCTGCTCTATTCTAGCGGAAGTACAAAGTCTTTTGAAGAAGTTGCAAATCAGGTGGATGCAGGGGTTGAGAAGGAACATCTGGTTAAGCAGAATGCACAGGCAGTAAAACGTTATTATGGGGTAAATAGTGCGGATTATGAAGGGGTGTTATTATATACTTCCAAAGACAGTATTTCTCCAGAAGAGATTTTGCTTGTGAAGGTCAAGACGGACCGGCAGATCCAGAGTTTGCGGGATGCAATCTGGCAGCGTGTTGAGAGCCGAAAGGATAGTTTTGAAAATATAGCGCCGGATCAGGTTGCAGTTTTGGAAAAGGCACAGATTCTGGTGCGAGGAAGATTTGTATTTCTGATCGTATCGCAAAATGCACAGGAATACAGTTCATTATTTACAAATAGTTTATAAGAAGGAAAGGAAGAGATATGCTATTTAGCAGTATTTCATTTTTGTTTATATTTTTTCCGGTGGCCATTCTAGCGTATTATCTAGCGCCGCAAAAGGGAAAGAATTTTGTTTTGCTGGCAGCCAGTTTGATTTTTTATGCGTGGGGAGAGCCGGTATATGTTGTTTTACTGTTGTTGTCATCTGTGTTCAATTATTTTGGCGGACTCGATATAGAAGCGAAGAGGGAAGAGCATAGAAGCGCGAAAAGAAGTCTGATTTTTGCAATTGTCATCAATTTACTTCTGCTTGGTTTTTTTAAATATTATGGGTTTGTGATGGATAATATCAATGCGATTGTTTCGGTGGAAATTCCGTATCGAGAGCTGACCGTTCCAATCGGGATTTCGATTTATACGCTGAAAGCACTCTCTTATCTTATTGATATTTATCGAAAAGAAGCAGGGGCGCAGAAAAAGTTTGTAAATTTTGCGCTTTATCTTGCTCTGTTTCCACAGATGATAGCCGGACCGGTTGAACGATATACGGATATGGAATCTCAGTTAGAACAAAGGAGCTGGTCGCCGCAGCGTTTTGGAAATGGAGCTATTTTGTTTGTGTGTGGTCTGGCTAAGAAAGTTGTTCTCGCGGACACTATCGGAATTTTACAGGAAGAGATTACCGGTCTGCAGATGGGGACTTTTTCAGTGTTAACTGCATGGATAGGATGTGCAGCATTTGCATTTCGATTCTATTTTGAATTGAGCGGTTATGCAGATATGGCGATCGGACTGGGAAGAATTTTTGGATTTGATCTGCATCGCAATTTTTACTATCCATATCTGTCTCGCAGTGTTTCTGAATTTTGGAAACGGTGGAATGTTTCCGTTACGACATGGTTCAGGGTCTATGTTTTTGAGCCGATGGGCGGCGGAGAAAAAGGAATCCCGGGGGCTTTTTGGAATCTTCTGATTGTAGGTGCACTGGCTGGATTCTGGTATGGCCCGGAGTGGAGATTTTTATGGTGGGGAATTTACTGCGGGATACTTCTTATAATGGAAAAGTATGTCTGGGGCCAGGTATTGTACAAACTTCCCAGGCTGATTCAGCATATTTATACCATTGCGCTTGTTTTCATGGGATGGACCTTTTTCTTTAGCCCGGATCTCGGAGCGGCGCTGGATTATATCGGAGTGATGTTTGGTGCAGGGGCAAGTGCTTTGGTAGACCGTCAGGCACTCTATTTCTTGATGACGCATTGGATGATTCTGGTGCTTTGCATTCTGGGAGTATCTACAAGAGGAAATACAGTCATTCAATCTTTGATTGATGTGCCAAATTCTTCGCAGGGGAAAAATATAGCAGCAAATGTAATTTATTCCATCATCCTTTTGGTAAGTCTTGCATTTCTGGTAACAGGAATGCTGGATGTCGGGATGATAATACAGTTTTAGGTGGGAACATGCGTAATAAAAAAAGAAATCGAAAAAAAGCAGACGTTATGTTTAGTTTGGTCTTTGTTGTGATTCTTGTTGTGATTATGGTGTTGAATCTGTTGGCTCCGAATAAGGAGGTATCAGCTGACGAGAATCGTCGATTGGCAGGAAGACCGAGATTTTCAGCAGACAGCCTTTTGTCAGGGGAGTATATGGAAAAGTATGAAAAATATCTTTCCGATCAATTTGGCGGAAGGGAAGTTTTGCGAAATGCGAGAGTTGTCTTGAACCGGCTGGGAGGCAGCAAGGAAGAGAATGGGGTGCTGATTGGAAAAAATGGACAGTTAATGGAAAAATTAGTGGTTCCGGATCAAGAAGTTTTGGGAAACAATCTGGATGCGATTGTTGATTTTGCAGAAAAGAATCAAAAGATGCCGGTATATATGATACTGGTCCCGGATGCGGCGAACGTGCTGAACAAAGATCTTCCGTTATTGTACACTGCTGCAGATCAAAAACGAATGATTGCACAGGTTAAGCGGGAACTGGATAGTCATGTGACATGGATTGATGTAGAAAGTGTTCTGAATAAGCATACAGACGATACGATATACTATAAGACAGATAAACATTGGACCTCAGCAGGTGCGTATTATGTATTTCAAGCTGCGGCAGAGTTGATGGATATTTCGAAAGGTGTTTCGGGAAAATTTGCTACGTACCCAATCACTACAACATTTAACGGAGACCTTGCAGCGAAAAGTGGCTGTGAAAAACATGTAAAAGAAGTGATAGAGATTTATATTCCTTTGGAAGGGGATACAGATGTCATTGTAAATTATGTGGATGAGCAGAGAAAGTCTACTTCTCTTTATGATTCTTCTAAGTTAGAAGGTTCCAACCAGTACGAAGTATTTTTAGGCGGAGATTCTTCTGTAATAGATATAAAAACAGTGTCTGAGAGTACAAGAAGACTTCTGGTAGTCAAGGATTCGTTTGCTAATAGTTTTCTGCCGTTTCTGACGCCGTATTTTCGAGAAATCGTAGTAGTTGACCCACAGTATTATGGTGGTACGATTGATGAGATTATGGATACCTATCGGATTACAGATACTTTGATTTTATATAGTGGAAATACTTTTTTTCAGGATAACAATATCAGTGGAGTGTTAAACAGTGAGCAATAAGATTGAACAGGAATATTTATTGAAGAACGAGCCGGTCCGCTTGAATAAATATTTAAGTGAGGCGGGAGTGTGTTCCCGTAGAGAGGCCGATCGGCTGATTGAAAGCGGAAAAGTGACAATAGATGGGAAACGTGCACAGATGGGGGTGAAGGTGAACCCGGGACAGGAAGTACGCGTTGGAAAACGGGTTGTCTCCAGGCGGGATGAGATGGTTGTGCTAGCGGTCAATAAACCGGTTGGAATTGTTTGTACGGAAGAGCGCAGAGAGCGAAACAGCATTGTACGTTTTTTGAACTATCCGATTCGCGTGACTTATATCGGAAGGCTGGATAAGGATTCGCGCGGGCTTCTTTTGATGACAAATAATGGAGATATTATTAATAAAATGATGCGGGCAGGAAACCGGCATGAGAAGGAATATAAGGTGACTGTAAATAAACCGGTGACCACTGATTTTCTTCGGCAGATGGCGGCAGGGGTTCCGATACTGGATACCGTGACCAGACCATGTGAGGTTCAAAAAATCGGAAAGTATACATTCTCTATTATTCTTACTCAAGGGCTAAATCGACAGATCAGGAGGATGTGTGAAGCATTGGGGTATGAAGTCAAAGATTTGCTGAGAACAAGGATTATGAATATAGAACTGGGAAATTTAAAAGAAGGAGAATACCGAAGACTTACGGATTTGGAATTAAATACATTGCATGAGCAGATAAAAGACTCATCTAATGAGACAGTGTGGAGCTGATCTTATACAAAATAGACAGGAACAGGAGCAGACAAGGATGGACAAAAAGAAACAGCGGATGCTGGAATTGGTAGAACTTTTAAATCGTGCCCGACGTGCATATGAGCAGGAAGACACAGAAATCATGAGTAACTACGAATATGATAAATTGTACGATGAACTTCAAGGACTGGAAGCAGAGTTGGGAACCACTCTTGCCTCCAGTCCTACGATTCATGTAGGATATGAGGTGCAAAGTGAACTCCCGAAAGAGCGGCATGAGAGTCCGATGCTATCGTTGGACAAGACGAAAGAAGTCTCCAGACTCAAAGAGTTTCTGGGCAGTCAAGAGGCGCTGCTTTCATGGAAACTGGACGGACTTACAATTGTGCTCACTTATCAGGACGGTACGCTGCAAAAGGCAGTTACACGCGGGAATGGAGAAATTGGAGAAGTAATCACAAATAATGCGAAAGTATTTCAAAATCTTCCACTTCACATTTCCTATAAGGGAGAGTTGATTCTTAGGGGAGAAGCTGTGATCCGCTATCAGGATTTTGAAAGAATCAATGCAGAGATTGAAGATGTGGATGCAAAATACAAAAATCCCCGCAACTTATGCAGCGGTTCGGTTCGGCAATTGAGCAACGAAGTGACAGCAAAAAGAAATGTCCGTTTCTTTGCATTTTCTCTTGTGCGTGCGGAGGGAGTAGAATTTGAAAATTCCCGCGCAAGGCAGTTTGAGTGGCTCAGTAATCAAGGCTTTGAAGTAGTGGAACATCATTTGGTCACAGCGGAGACAATTGAGTCTGAAGTTGCATGGTTTGCGGAAAAGATTGTAGATAATGAATTTCCGTCAGATGGTCTGGTGCTTGTGTACAATGATATTGCATATGGGCAGTCCCTCGGAAGAACGGCAAAATTCCCACGCGATTCTTTTGCGTTTAAATGGGCAGACGAAGTGCGAGAAACAACGTTAAAGGAAATTGAGTGGAGTCCTTCCAGAACCGGGCTGATTAACCCGGTAGCTGTTTTTGAACCGGTGGAATTGGAAGGGACAACGGTAAGCCGCGCCAGTGTACACAATATTAGCATTATGGAGGAATTGGAGTTAGGAGTCGGCGACACCATTCAAGTTTATAAAGCCAACATGATCATTCCGCAGATTGCGGAAAATCTGACCAGAAGCGGAACTTGTCAGATTCCGGAACACTGCCCGGTATGTGGAGGAATAACAAGGATTTCTATGGTAAATGACACTAGAATGTTGTATTGTACCAATCCGCAGTGTCAGGCTAAGCAAGTGAAATCCTTTGCCTTATTTGTAAGCAGGGATGCAATGAATATTGAAGGGCTGTCTGAAGCAACGCTGGAGAAGTTTATCGATCGTGGTTTTGTAAAAGATTTTACTGATATTTTTCATTTGGATCGTTATGAAGAAGAAATCAAAAAGATGGAAGGATTTGGGGAAAAATCCTATGTCAATTTACAGAAGAGTGTGGAACATGCAAGGAAAACCACATTGCCAAAACTTTTATATAGTCTGGGAATTGCCAATATCGGGCTTGCCAATGCTAAGATGATTTGTAAGGCGTTGGAAAATGATCCGCAGAAACTGCCGGATGCAACGGTTGAAGAACTGGGTGCGATTCCGGGAGTTGGCGAGGTGATCGCACAGTCTTATGTGGCGTATTTTACAGAAGAAAAACATTGCAAGCTATATAAGGAACTGCTCCGGGAGGTGGAAATTCCTCAGGAAACGGGTGAGGCAGAAACACCGATTTTGGAAGGGAAGAATTTCGTTATAACCGGAAGTGTGCACCATTTTGCGAATCGGGCAGAGGTGAAAGAGCTGATTGAGAAGAAGGGCGGAAAGGTGACCGGAAGTGTGACCTCGAAGACAGATTATCTGATCAATAACGATGTAGAATCGACATCTTCTAAAAACAAAAAGGCAAGGGAGCTGGGGATTCCAATTCTTTCGGAAGAGGCATTTTTGAAAATGTTGGAAGAACCATTTTAGAAAAATTTAATAGGATTTAAAGGAGGAAACCGGCAATTGTTATTTACTATATTGTCGGTTTTCGTTATAATATTGGATTGTAGCAGAAGTATTTTTGGAGGAATAGATATGTCAGATCATGATTTTATTATAGTAGATTCAGAGGAACAGGAGAAAGAGGAGAAAGCAGTTTCCGAGGGGAAAACCATTGATTTCCGTGAAGTAGATGTAGAACATGCGGAAGATGGTTCTTCAGATGGAAAAGGTACAGATGTTACGGAGAATCCGGCGGAAGTATCGGTAGTCGAGGAGAAGACCGGGGATGGAGATTCTGGAGAGGATGAGTATGAGAAAGTCTGTGTGTTGTGTCATCGTCCGGAGAGCGTGGCTGGAAAGATGGTTGAGCTGCCGAATAATATGACGGTGTGTCAGGACTGCATGCAGAGAAGTTTTGACGCGATGAATAATATGCCGATTGATTTCAGTAAAATGATGAATATCCCGGGGGTTCAGTTCTTGAATTTATCGGATCTGGAAAATAGTTTTCCTAAGAGTCAGAAGATTAAAAAGAAAAAGAAAAAAGAAGAGAAACCGGTGAAGAAACTGACGCTGAAGGATATACCGGCGCCGCATAAGATCAAAGCCCGTCTGGATGAGTATGTAGTCGGACAGGAGTATGCGAAGAAAGCGATGGCTGTAGCGGTATACAATCACTATAAGCGAGTGCTTACCAATACGGTTGATGATATTGAGATTGAGAAGTCCAATATGCTGATGATCGGACCTACAGGAAGTGGTAAAACATATCTGGTAAAGACTCTGGCAAAATTGCTGGATGTGCCGCTGGCGATTACAGATGCGACTTCTTTGACAGAAGCGGGATACATAGGAGATGACATCGAAAGCGTAGTTTCCAAGCTCCTGGCAGCGGCAGACAATGATGTGGAACGCGCAGAACAAGGAATTATTTTTATCGATGAGATCGATAAGATTGCGAAGAAGAGAAATTCCAGTCAGCGGGATGTCAGCGGAGAGTCTGTTCAGCAGGGAATGCTGAAACTGTTGGAAGGAAGCGAAGTAGAGGTGCCGGTAGGCGCAAACAGTAAGAATGCGATGGTGCCGCTTACGACAGTGAATACAAAGAATATCCTGTTTATTTGCGGAGGTGCATTCCCGGATCTGGAAGGCATTATCAAAGAACGTCTGACGAATAAAGCATCTATGGGATTTAATGCGGAATTGAAGGATCAGTATGATAATGACAAAGATTTACTCGGAAAGGTTACAGTAGAGGATTTGCGGAATTTTGGTATGATTCCGGAGTTTATCGGACGATTGCCGATCATCTTTTCATTAAAAGGTCTGGACAAGGATATGCTTGTACAGATTTTGAAAGAGCCTAAGAACGCAATTCTCAAACAATATCAGAAACTACTGGCATTGGATGAGGTGAATCTGATTTTTGATGAAGGAGCTCTTGAAGCCATTGCGGAAAAGGCAATGGCAAAAGATACAGGAGCCAGAGCGTTGCGTGCGATCATTGAAGAATTCATGCTGGATATTATGTATGAGATTCCGAAGGATGAAAATATTGGTGAGGTGACAATTACAAGAGCTTATATTGAAGGAACAGGAGGGCCGATCATTTCCTTGAGGGGACAGAGCGTACCACTGTTATCATAAGAGAATCCGGCAGCAATGGTTAAAGCTGCCGGATTTCTTCAAATGTATTATATACATTTAACTGTCCATATCCCCACTCTCGGTTTGGAAATTCCATATTGGAGCCGCGAACAGCACCTAGAATCAGAAGACTTTTGATCTGATAAGAATCAATAGCGGGAAACCCCAGTTGATAAATAATCCATTCTAAAAGCAAAGCAACGGCACCGGAAGTAATTGCAGCAGAGATGCTTGCGCCGGAACGAATTGCGTAACGACCATTGGGAAGAGCTCCTTTGACATTGATTCCGGGGGCGGTGATCGTGGGGCTGATCTGTTCATTTCTGCCATATCCCCGTCCGGAAGCTGTAGCAATGGAGTTAGAAGCACTATCGTAATAAGAAACCGTAATGGCGCTGTTTGCATTTCCGGGGTTAGTGATGGTGTAATAGGGATTTGAATTGAGAAAAAATACTTCTCCTTGGAGTAGTTCTGTGACAGGCAGCCAAATATGGTAGCGGCCGTCTATAATACGAATGGGCTCGACGTTGATTCTCCAGACTCCGGAAGAAGGCGCATCAAAACGAAAGAAGATCAGTTCGGAATTCTCTTTCTCTACGATTAATTGATAATCGATGGTCACGCGAGTACGCTCAAATAGAAAATCGAAGGTAGTACGTGAGTTTGCACGGATGGGGATGCGGTTTGTATTTTCACCGGAAGGGGAAATCAGGGAAATGGACAAAATGTTTGGAATAGAAGTCCATAATTCCATTGTAAAGCCGGGAACAGATTCTCCTACGCGGACTTCTACTGTTTGGATCGTGCTGTTGTCCGGAATTTCATTGTAGAAGTGGTGCCGTTTGTCAGATTCGTTTCCGGTGCCGACTACAGGTACTCGGTTGGCGTATGCGCCATAGTTGTTCAAAACCTGTGAAAGTGGAAGTGCCCCGACATGACCGCCTGCGCTGGAGCCTACGCTGATACAATATACAAGTGGAAGATTTAATTGTTTGGCAAGTTGTTCCAGATAGTGAAGACCGAGTAAAATATCATTTTCCTGATAGCAAACAGTGTCTTTGGAAATAAAATAATAGTCCCTCAGATATTGCTTAGCCTGTTTTAATTTGACAACGCCTATAACAGCATCTGGGGCAGCACCTAAAAATGCCTCTTCCGGATTGCCACTCCCGGCGGCAAGACTGGCAGTGAAGGTGCCATGTCCATCGGTGTCGACGGAGGGAACGAGGTCCAGAGGATTTTCAAGAAGAAGGGCTTGATCAATTTGTTCGCGTGTATATTCACTGCCGTAGGCAAATGCTGCCGGCGGTGTACCATCCTGAATCGTCTGATCCCAGATACCAGCAATACGGGTTGTTCCGTCCAGATTTCGGAAAATCGGATTTTGATAGTCGATGCCACTGTCAAGAAATCCGATCAAAACCCCTTTCCCAGTGAGTTTTAGTGTCGGATAGGTCTGAAGTGGAAGGATTCCGGCTTGGTTCATTGTTTCCATACTGGTAGGAGAAAAGCATTTTGGAATGGAATTATAACTGAATTTTTCTAATGTAATGGGAGCTACTTGAATACGAGATAAATAAATACAACGATAGTTATTTCCTACAGGCTGTTCACAGACGTTGTCCAGAAGTACACCGGATAAAAATGGCGTGCGGATATCGTCTACGATAAAATCATAGTAGTCGTCAGAAAGAATACGTTCTTTACAGATTTCAGAATAGATCATAGAAATAGATTTCCTTTTTTCTTTTACTATATGTATGTTCTCAGGAAAAAAGTACAATCTATTAAATAAATGTAAACAAAGAAGGAAATGGTTTGAAGTCAGAAAAGAATATGATAAAATAAGAACAAGATTTATTTGAAGGGAGATTTTAGCTATGGGAACATTTTGGGAAGATCTTGGAAAGAAATTTGGTGAAACAGCTGAAACTGTGACAAATAAAGCAGGAGAAATGGTGGAAATTCAGAAGCTGAAGAGCCAGATTCGTGCACTTGAAAATGGAAATGAAAGTGATTATGCAGACTTGGGACGTATGGTTTACGAGCAGTTTAAGAATGGGGCTGAGGTGAGCGTAGAGGCTTCAGGTTTGTGCGAGGCGATCCAGAGCAGAGAGGAGAGCATTCACGAATATGAAAAGATGATTGTAGATGTCAAAGGGGATTTTTCGTGTCCTTCTTGTGGTAAGACAGTTGTAAAGGGAATGTCATACTGTCCATATTGTGGAGAGAAGACTCCGGAGGATTTGAAAGAAAAGGCATCTGAATATGCAGAAGAGCTGAAAGAGAAAGCAGCAGATTTCGCAGAAAAAGCAGCTGAGAAGGCAGATGATTTGGCGGAAAAGGTAGAAAATCTGGCGGAGAAAGCTGCAGATAAAGTAGAGGATGCTGCAGAAAAAGTAACAGAAAAGTTAACAGAAAAGTCTGAAGAAAAGGAAGACTAGGTATGGGTATTCTGGTTTTAATCAGTATCACACTCTGTTTGGCATTGATTGATATTACAGTCAAGTCTACCATCGAAGGGTATATGACGCAGAAAGAAGAGCGGACTGCCTGTAAGGGAAAGGTAATTTTGCGGAAGGTATATAACCGAGGATTTGGGTTCAATCTTTGCGAGAAGAAAGAGGAACTGGTGAAGTATGGATCTGCAATTGCAGCAACGATTTTGACTATCTGGCAGCTATTTACGTTAATGTGTAAAAAACAGCGATTGAGAAAATGGGGCTTGTCTCTTATGACAGCTGGTGCATGGAGTAATACGTTTGACAGATGGTTCCGGGGATATGTAATTGATTATGTTGGATTTCAGACAAAGTGGAAGAAAGTGACAGCGATTACATTTAACCTTGCTGATTTTCTGATTGGAGCAGGTGGAGTATTGGTTGTATTGTCTACTATCTTTCATAAGAAACGAAAATGATTCTAAAAAAGGAAAAAGAGACACAGCAGGATGGAGGACGAGTATTTTAGCCCGCTTTCATTCCTGCTGTATTTTAATTGTTATGCATGCGATGAAACAATCCGATGGCTTGTTTTTTTGTCTAGAGATGGAAGAACGTACGAATCTGCTCTTCGATGATTTTCATCAAACGAGTGCGAGCTTCTACACTGGCCCATGCAATGTGAGGTGTGATCAGTAAATTTTCGTTTCCAAGAAGTTCTGTCAGTGGATTGTTGGTAGACATAGGTTCCATAGTCAGGACATCCAGTCCGGCAGCGGCAATTTGTTTTTTCTTTAATGCGTCAGTAAGTGCTGCCTCATCCACAATTGGCCCGCGTCCCACATTCAGTAAAATCGTATGTTTCTGCATTTTTAGAAAGGCATCAGAATTTATCAGGCCTTGTGTATGTTCGTTGAGTGGGGCGTGGATAGATATAATATCAGAGGTTGACAGTAAGGTGTCAAAATCTACTTGGTGATAGCCTTCTTGCGGGGCAGCTCCGGAAGCGGAGTAGTAGATGATGTTTGCTCCAAACAGACGGGCGATTTCGGCGACTCTGCGTCCGATGGCTCCCAGGCCAATGATTCCCCAGGTCATTCCGTTGATTTGACGAAAACGCTTGTCAAAATGTGTGAACATGGTATCATTGAGATAATGTCCCTGTGCTACATATTCGTCATAATAGCGAAGATGTTCTAGGAGATAAAAGAGCATGGCAAAGGTGTGCTGTGCAACGGATTCCGTAGAATATCCGGCAACATTACGCCAGGCAATCCCCCTTTGTTCAAGGTAGGTTTTATCAAGGTTGTTTGTTCCGGTTGCAGTTACGCAGACAAGTTTTAAATTGGCGGCATGGCCGATGGTCTGTTCGTTAACCGGAATTTTATTGACAATGATCACATCGGCATCTTGGATGCGGTCTGGCACTTCTTCCGGTGTGCTGAAATTGTATTCGTCTACGTCTCCCAGTTGGTAAAATGGGGAAAAGTCAATATCGTCACCAATTGATTTTCTATCAAGAAAGACAAGTTTCATAGCGGTACCTCCATAAATTTCCTTACTTTACAATGATTTTATTATATAGTATTCTTAGGTAAGAAACAAGAAAAAGCAGAGGAAGAGAAACATGATACAGGATATTGCACCACATAAATATAAGAACACATACGAGCCGAAAAGGCCGGATCGAGACAGCATTGTATTATATTATGAAGAGGGAAAATGTTTCCTGCATGTGAGCGCAGAAGGCATTGAGTTTCCAACATTTGCAGAAGTAGAGGAATTGAATCCAGAGATTTATGAAGAGTATACATATTTATTTTCAATTGATGAAGAGAGATATTATTTGGTTTCGCATTTAAACTTGCAGCAGCTCTCAAAGTATAGAATGGAAAATACAGAAATATTTCGAAGAGAAAAGCCGGGATATCGTGCATTTGCCGGGATTACCGGATATCAATTATATCGTTGGTATGCGACCAGGAGGTATTGCGGAAAGTGTGGTTCCAGAATGCAGCCGGATACAAAAGAAAGAATGATGCAGTGTGAAAAATGTGGCAATATGGAGTATCCTAAAATTTGCCCGGCTGTCATCATTGCGGTAACAGATGGAAACAGGCTTTTGATGTCTAAGTATGCCGACGGGATCCGAAAGAAGTATGCGCTTTTGGCAGGATTTACAGAGATTGGTGAAACAGCAGAGGAAACAGTGAAACGGGAAGTTATGGAAGAAGTCGGTCTTCATGTTAAAAATATCAGATATTATAAGAGTCAGCCCTGGTCCTTTACAGACACGCTGTTGTTAGGGTTCTTTTGTGATCTGGACGGCAACGATATGATCACACTAGATAGAGAAGAACTAGCTTTGGCAGAGTGGTTTGAGCGTGATGAAATTCCGGAGGTGACTTCTCACGATAGCTTGACAAATGAGATGATGATGCAGTTTAAATATGGAAGTGAGCCTGGTACAAGAACCTAAGAAAACAGAGTATAAATAGTTGTAAAATAATGCAGGATAGAGTAGAATAAAAAATAGAGTTGAACAGAAATTCATTAGGAGGAAAAGATAATGAGAGCAGAATTTGATGATTCTTTAGTAACTGGCAACGAGATGATTGATACACAGCATAAAGAATTGATTGACAAGATTAACAATCTTCTGGAGAGCTGTGAATTGGGAAAGGATAAAATCACTGCGGTTAAGACATTGGAATATTTGGCGGATTATACGGAATTTCATTTTGGGGAAGAAGAAAAACTTCAAGCAGAGATTGCTTATCCGGGAATCGAAGAGCATAAAGCAGAGCATAAGAAACTGATTCAGGTTGTAGAAGATCTGCACGAGATGCTGGAAGAGGAAGAAGGACCGACAGCAGCATTTGTAGAGCAGGTCAATAAAAATGTGATTGAGTGGCTTTACAAGCATATTAAAGGATTTGACCGGTCTGTTGCAGAGTATAAAAATTTGCGTGGAAATAGTGAAATGCTGTAAGCCGGATGCATGATAATGTTAAAGCGATGCGAAAAACAGATCTAGAATTTTGAAAAGCATTGACAATATATGAAAAATCCAATAAATTGGATAAAGGAAGGAGCATTTGCGGATTATATCTATATATAATTTGTAGATGCTTTTTTTGAGAGTAAGGAGAACATATTTAAAAATACCGAGTGTTGTGGGGCAGGAAAGAAGGACGGATAATGAAGAAAGTAAATTGGAAACGATTGGCATATGATTTGTTTATTGATATATTTGCAGGAATTTTAATTGGAATAGGGGTGTATAATTTTGCGGCAAATTCAGGGTTTCCGTTGGCAGGGGTATCTGGTATTGCATTGATTTTTTATCGCTTGTTTGGTCTTCCGATCGGTCTAGGAAGCGTGTTGTTAAATATACCGATCATACTTGGCTGTTATAAAACCCTGGGGAAAGATTTCTTTCTGCGCTCCATGCGCTCATTGCTGATTTCTTCACTGTTAACAGACTATATTGCACCGCTCTTTCCGGTATATTCCGGAGACCGTATGTTGTCTGCAATCTGTACCGGAATTATATCAGGTCTTGGGTATGCATTGATCTTTATGAATAATTCTTCTACAGCAGGAATGGATTTTGTTTCAGTAGCGATTCGTACGAAAAAACCACATATTTCTCTTGGAAAAATTGTCTTTATTTTAGATTGTGCGATTGTTTTATTAGGAGGTCTTGTATTCAAAGATGTTGATGCTACGATCTATGGTTTAATCATCAGTTATCTTCTGACTTATGTGATCGATAAGATTATGTATGGTATTGATGCAGGAAAGATGACGTTTATCATTACGGAAAACGGACAGGCAGTGGTAGATGTGATTGATCATTATATTGAGCGAGGGGCAACAATCCTTCATGGATATGGAAGTTATACAAAGCAAGATAAGGAAATTGTAATGTGTGCATGCAATAATAAGCAGATGTATATTATTAAGAAAAAAATCAAGGAAGTGGATGAGAAGGCATTTATTGTTGTTATGGAATCAAATGAAGTGGTTGGTGAAGGATTTAAAGAAGAGTAAAAACTGGGGCTGATAGCCCCAGTTTAAATTTTATTTTGAAGAAGACTGAATGGCATCATAACCACTTTCACCAGTACGGATTTTTAACGCGCTGCGTATTTCATAGCTGAAAATTTTTCCATCCCCAACATCGCCTGTAAAAGCGCTTCTGCGGATTGCATCAATTGTTTTTTGTTCCCAGGATTCAGATGAAACAACAATTTCAAATTTTACCTTTGGATGCATTAGAATATCAACTTGAGTGCCGCGTACAAGCTCAGTATAGCCTCTTTGCGCACCATATCCCATAACTTGAGAAATAGTAACTCCATTTACGTCAATTCCCTTGAGCGCTTCTTTTACATCTTCCAGTTTTTCCTCACGGATGATTGCTTCAATTTTGATGAGCATAATGTTTCTCTCTCCTTTCTTTAGTCCAGACCATTAAAGGCAGGATATGCGTTTTCCCCATGTTGTGTCTGATCCATACCAATAAGTTCTTCTTTGGCATCAGTGCGAAGCGGTGTGAAGATTCGCACAATACCAATGCAGATAAGAGAACCGACAATTGCAACAAGGATTGTTATTAAAATACTTACCAGTTGAGCGAGAAAAAGTCTGTTATCTCCAAAAACAAGTCCATCCCATTGCGCGACAGGATTTATTGATTTTTGAGCAAATAATCCAGTAGCAATTCCACCCCAGATTCCACCAATTCCATGGCAGCCAAAGGCATCCAGTGCATCATCTATTTTCAGTTTTTGCTTCAGAAGGATCATCATAAAGAAACAAATTGGACTGACAAGTGCACCAATGAGAAAGGCGGACCAGATAGGAACAAATCCTGCTCCTGGGGTAATGGCAACCAATCCTACTACAAGACCTGTAGATGCGCCGACTAAAGTGGGCTTTCCACTTTTTATAACATCTAAGAGCATCCATGAAAGTAAGGCTGCGGCAGAAGAAATTGCTGAAGTCATAAATGCATGTACGGCGAGTCCGTCGGCTGCCAGTGCACTTCCGGCATTGAAACCATACCAGCCGAACCATAGGAGAGCGGCGCCAAGTGCGACAAAAGGAATGTTGTGTATCCGGTAAGAGGTATGTTCATAGCCACGTCTTTTTCCTAAGTACAGCGCTAAGACAAGACCACTGACACCAGAACTGATGTGGACAACATTTCCACCGGCAAAATCGATAGAACCGATTGAAGCAAGAAATCCTCCGCTGCCCCAGACCATGTGTGCCATAGGATAATAAACGATAACAGACCAAAAGGCGATGAATAAAAATAATGCTTTAAATTTCATACGACCTGCAACAGAACCCGTAATCAATGCCGGAGTAATCATGGCAAACATCATTTGAAAAGCCGCAAATAGCAAGTGTGGAATGCAATCGGAATATGGACCGGCATCCCAGCCGACTCCATTTAGTCCAAACCAGCGGAAGTCGCCGATAATACCTGCATGGTTACCACCAAAGGCAAGAGAGTAACCAAACAGTGCCCACATGATAACCGACAATCCCATAATAAAGAAACAAGCCATCATCGTGTTAATTACATTTTTTCTTCGGACGAGTCCTCCATAAAAAAAGGCAAGTCCGGGAGTCATTAAAAAGACAAAAGCAGTGCAGATTAACATAAAACTAGTACTTCCAGTATCCATAATTGTCATCTCCTTTTAAAAAGTGAAAATAGTTTATTAGATGTTTATCGGATATTTTTTATCAAAACAAGCCTGGCACAAAGGAAGGCCCTTTACTAACTTGGGCAAATCTTCTACATTGAGATAGCCCAGTGAATCTGCCCCAATAATCTGACGTATTTCCTCAATGGAGTGAGAAGAGGCAAGTAGCTGTTTGTTGGACGGAACATCGGTTCCAAAATAACAGGGGTACAGAAACGGAGGGGAACTGATTCTTACGTGGACACTGCGTGCTCCAGCCTGTTTTAGCAGGCGGATCAGATTGGCAATGGTGGTGCCGCGTACAATGGAATCATCTACCAGAACAATCCGTTTTCCTTTTACGGCATCTTTTAAAACACTGAGTTTTAGTCGGACACCGGATTCCCGCTCCTTTTGAGTAGGTTTGATAAAGGTTCTGCCAATGTAGCTGTTTTTATAAAAAGCAAGGCCAAACGGAATGCCTGAGGCATTGGAATATCCCTGTGCTGCAGTGATTCCGGAATCTGGAACACCGGTAACCAGATCAGCATCTGCCGGATACGATTTAGCAAGTGCTTCGCCCGCACGAAGTCTGGATTCGTAGACTGATATTCCGTCCAGCTGGCTATCCAGCCTTGCAAAATAAATATATTCGAAAATACAATGTGCCTGTTTTTTTTGACACAATTGCATATTAGAAGTGATACCTTCTGGAGAGATTGTAATAATCTCTCCAGGGAGGATATCTCTGACAAATTGAGCTCCAATCGCACTGAGTGCGCAGCTCTCGGAAGCAATTACATAGGAATTGTTTCGTTTCCCCAGACAAAGGGGTTTTAATCCAAGCGGATCGCGTACCCCGATCAGTTTTCTGGGACTTGCAATAACTAAACCATAGGCACCGCGCAGGCGGGATGCTGTTTTTAAGATTGCCTCTTCCACGTTGTCAGTGTGGACTCTGGCCCGGGCAATCTCGTAGGCAATCAGTTCGGAGTCGGTTGTAGTTTGAAAAATAGCTCCGGTTTGTGCAAGTTCTTCACGAAGTTCATCCGTATTTATAAGATTTCCATTATGTGCAAGTGCCAGCGTTCCTTTGATGTAGTTTAAAACAAGTGGCTGGGCGTTCTGCAGTGTCGTTTCTCCGGTTGTGGAGTAGCGAACATGACCGATTCCGAGGTTTCCTTTTAAATGTTGTAACACAGGTTCGGAAAATACCTCGTGAACCAGACCGAGACCCCGATGTACATTCATATTGCCTTTTGGACCACATGTATCAAAGACTGCGATACCACAGGATTCCTGACCACGATGTTGGAGAGAAGATAGGCCGTAGTAAATGGAATCAGCAGCATTTTCACCGTTTAGATTAAATATGCCAAATACTCCGCAAGCTTCTTTGATACGTTCTGTTTGTTCTTCGTAAGTTTTCATCATATATTTCTTCCTATGTTTTATAATGCAAAAAGTAGTTTGTCATATGTCGGATATTCCAGAAGGGAATCCGGAATCAAAGATTCTGCTGTATTGGCTGCGATACGCAGTTTTTCCATTTCAGCTAAAATCTCAGTATGGCAGAACTGTGCTGCCCGCAGTGGTGAATCAATGGTATCTGATTTTTCAAGTAATGCTTGCAGCATAGTGATACCGGCTGTAATGGTATTGTAGGATGCAGTCAATGTCTGCACCAGTTCTTCTTCAGAAACAACGCTGAGTGAAGGCAGAAACGTTTTTTGGGAAACGGCCTGTTGTGCGACTTCTCCGGCATACCGACTGACAGCCGGAAGAAAATCTTTTGTCAGCATTTCATTCAAGGTACGTGCTTCGATGCAGATTGTCTTTGTATAGTTTTCCAACAGAATTTCGTAGCGGGAGAAGATTTCTTCTCTTGTAAAAATGTGGTGTGTGGTAAATAATTTCACATTCTTATCAGAAATAAACTCCGGCAGACAATCCGGTGTAGAGACCAGATTGTACAATCCGCGGGCTTTGGCTTCCTCAATCCATGCATCCGAATAACCGTTGCCGTTAAAGATAATTTTTTTATGTTTGCGGATCGCACGCTTAATAAGTTCATATACGGCTTGTTCCATATCTTCTGGCTTTGTTCCTTCCAGTTCTTTGTAGAATTGTGAAAGCGCTTCTGCAACAGCAGTGTTCAGTATGATATTTGGAGTTGCAACGGATGCAGAAGAACCAAGCATACGGAATTCAAATTTATTTCCGGTAAAGGCGAACGGAGACGTACGGTTCCGATCAGTCGTATCTTTGATAAAATGGGGCAGTACATGCGCACCTGTTTCAAGCTGGACTTTTTCGGATTTTCCCAAATATGTATCGTTTTCAATGGATTCCAGAACGGCAGTCAATTCATCCCCGAGGAAGATCGACACGATCGCCGGAGGAGCTTCATTGCCGCCGAGACGATGATCATTTCCGGCACTTGCCGCTGAAATTCTCATCAGATCCGCATATTCATCCACTGCTTTGATAACCGCCATTAGAAATACAAGAAATTGAATGTTCTGTGCAGGTGTGCGGCCTGGATTTAGCAGATTGACTCCTTCGTTGGTGATCAGAGACCAGTTATTATGTTTGCCGCTTCCATTGATTCCCTCGAACGGTTTCTCATGGAGAAGACATACAAGACCATGTTTTTCTGCAACCTTTTTCATAATTTCCATCGTCAGCTGATTGTGATCGACAGCGACATTTGCAGTATCAAAAACAGGAGCAAGTTCATGCTGTGCAGGAGCTACTTCATTATGTTTCGTCTTTGCCGGAATTCCCAGTTTCCACAGCTCTACATCCAGATCATGCATATAGGCAGAAACTCTCGGCTTTAATGCTCCGAAGTAATGATCTTCCATTTCCTGTCCTTTTGGAGCGGGTGCACCAAAAAGTGTCCGTCCACAGAAAATCAAATCCTTTCTTTTTTTATAGAACTCTTTATCCACAAGGAAATATTCCTGTTCAGGTCCGATGGTAGCTGTTACACGTGTGACGGAGTCATTTCCCAACAGCTTGAGAATCTTTACGGATTCTTGATTCAGCGCTTCCATAGAACGCAGCAAAGGCGTTTTCTTGTCCAACGCTTCCCCACTATAGGAACAGAAAGCGGTTGGGATATATAATGTTCCATCCTTAATAAAAGCAGGAGACGTAGGGTCCCAGGCTGTATAACCGCGGGCTTCAAAGGTAGCCCGAAGTCCTCCGGATGGGAAACTGGATGCATCCGGTTCGCCTTTTACCAGTTCTTTTCCGGAAAAATCCATAATGACTTCTCCCTCACCGGCAGGAGCAATGAAACTATCGTGCTTTTCAGCAGTAAATCCGGTCATTGGCTGAAACCAGTGTGTGTAATGGGTAGCACCGTTCTCAACTGCCCATTCTTTCATGGCAACAGCGACCGAGTTGGCAACATCCAGTTCCAGATGCGTATTGTTATCAATGGTTTTGCGAAGTGCTTTGTACATGTCCTTTGGCAGCTTGCTGCGCATCACCTTGTCACTAAATATCATACTTCCATATAATGTAGGAATCTCTGTTTTATGGGTCATGGTCATAATCTCCTTTCAGTTTTTAAAGCTCACATATCGCATGCATGGCAACAAAAAAAGCGCCTTGGATCAAGAATCCAAAGCGCCTTTGCTTTATGAGCAGTAGTATACTCCAAAAAATTGAGTTGTCAATCTTTTTTTGAAAATTTTTGGAAAAATAAAAAAACAATTGACAAATAAAAAGACAGGTTTCATAATAAGACCATTGAAAAAAGAAATAGAAGAAAGCGAAACTGACAAAGGGGTCAGGAATCTCATGTATGGGATTCCTGACCCCTTTTTGCGATGTGATTCAAACGATTTATTTTATAAGGATTATATGAGCAGCAGGAAGAAAGGATATGGGGTGACATGAAAGCATATTTGATTTTAGAAGATGGAACAGTATTTACAGGGAAAAGCGTCGGTGCAGCAGAGGATATCGTCTGTGAAATTGTTTTTAATACATCTATGACCGGCTATCTGGAAGTGCTGACAGATCCGTCCTATGCGGGACAGGCGGTTGTGATGACCTATCCCTTAATTGGAAATTATGGAGTGACACCGGATATGGAATCTGTAAAGGCATGGTCAAAAGGATTTATTGTAAAAGAAATATCTCGTCTGGACAGTAATTTTCGAAGTCAGGGGCAGCTGCAGAATTTTTTGAAAAAGCAAGGTGTGACCGGAATCGAAGGTGTTGATACGAGAGCATTGACAAAACTGCTGCGGGAAAAGGGAACGATGAACGGAATGCTGACTGTGAAACCGGTGGAGAATCTGGAAGACATTCTGCCAAAGTTAAGAAGGCACAGGCTGGGAAATGTTGTGGAGGAAGTAAGCTGCAAAGAAGCGTACGTGATCGAGGCAGAAACAGCAGAGACAGATTTCGGTCAGACGGAGAAACCATATCGGGTTGCACTTTTGGATCTGGGAGAAAAGAAGAGTATTGCAGCATCGCTTGTGAAAAGGGGTTGTAGAGTAACCATTTATCCGGCGAATACCAGGGCAGAGGAAATTTTGGCAGGAAAACCGGATGGAATACTGTTGTCCAATGGCCCCGGAGATCCGGCAGAGTGTGGACCGGTGATCCAAGAAGTTAAGAAACTGTATGAAAGTGGGATTCCAATATTTGCAATCTGTCTGGGGCATCAGCTGATGGCGCTTGCGACAGGAGCCAAAACCTATAAATTAAAGTATGGACACCGAGGCGGAAATCATCCGGTGAAAGATCTGGAGACAGGAAAGGTTTATATTTCCTCCCAAAATCATGGATATGCGGTGGATGGAAAAAGTGTGGATAAAAAGATTGCATGCGAATCATTTGTTAATGGAAATGATGGAACAAATGAAGGATTGAAATACAGGGAGAAACCGGTGTATACCGTACAGTTCCATCCGGAGGCAAGTCCCGGACCACAGGATTTGAATTTTTTATTTGATCGATTTTTGGAAATGATGAAAGGAGTACAGTGATGCCGAAAAATCAAACAATTAAGAAAGTATTAGTCATTGGATCCGGTCCCATTGTAATCGGGCAGGCGGCCGAATTCGATTATGCAGGAACCCAGGCTTGTCGTTCTTTAAAAGAAGAGGGGATAGAAGTGGTGCTTCTGAATTCCAATCCGGCTACGATCATGACGGATAAAGAGATTGCAGATCATGTTTACATTGAACCATTGACTGTGGAAGTGGTGGAGCAGCTGATTGAAAAGGAGAAACCGGACAGCATACTTCCTACGCTGGGAGGGCAGGCAGCTCTGAATCTGGCAATGGAACTGGAAGAAACCGGATATTTGCAGGCACATCATGTACAGCTGATCGGAACGACAGCAAAGACGATAAAAAAAGCAGAGGATCGACTGGAATTTAAGAAAACAATGGAAAAGATCGGAGAGCCATGTGCGGCATCTCTTGTCGTAGAAACCATAGAAGAAGGAAGACGTTTTGCAGAAAAAATCGGATATCCTGTGGTACTCCGTCCGGCCTATACGCTGGGTGGAAGCGGAGGCGGAATCGCACATAATACAGAAGAACTGGAAGAAATCCTGGAAAATGGACTTCGTTTATCCCGAGTAGGTCAAGTATTGGTAGAGCGGTGTATTGCAGGATGGAAAGAAATAGAATATGAAGTGATGCGGGATGGGAATGGCACCTGTAATACAGTCTGCAACATGGAAAATATAGATCCGGTGGGGGTACATACCGGCGATAGCATTGTTGTTGCCCCTTCTCAGACCCTGGGGGAAAAAGAGTACCAGATGTTACGGACCTCCGCATTGAAGATCATCCGCGAACTGCAGATTACAGGAGGCTGCAATGTGCAGTATGCATTGCATCCGGAGACATTTGAATATTGCGTGATCGAGGTGAATCCGAGAGTGAGCAGATCTTCGGCGCTGGCATCGAAAGCAACCGGATATCCAATCGCAAAGGTAGCTGCGAAAATTGCGTTGGGATATACATTGGATGAAATTCAAAATGCAGTGACCCAAAAGACCTGTGCCGCTTTTGAACCAATGCTGGATTACTGCGTGGTGAAAATCCCGCGTCTTCCGTTTGATAAGTTTTTGAGTGCAAAACATACACTTACAACGCAGATGAAAGCTACCGGTGAGGTGATGAGTATTTGCGATAATTTTGAAGGGGCATTGATGAAGGCCATTCGTTCTCTGGAACAGCATGTAGTAAGTCTGCGTTCTTATGATTATTTTAAGTATTCTTACGAGGAATTGATGAAGGCCTTGAAAATTGTAGATGACAGACGGATATGGAAGATTGCAGAAGCTCTTCGGCGAGGAGTGTCCTATGAAGAAATTCATGAAATTACAAAGATAGATGAATGGTTTATTGATAAGATCGCACACATTGTAGAAATGGAGAAAAAGTTGATGTATGAGCCTCTGGATGCAGATTTGCTGCGAGAAGCTAAGCGGATGGAATTTCCGGATTGTGTGATTGCAGACTTAAATCGGAGGTCCGAGCGGGAAGTCCGCAGGCTCCGTCATCAGTGGAAAATTCTTCCGGCTTATCAGATGGTGGATACGTGTGCGGCAGAATTTGAGGCAGAAACACCGTACTATTATTCGGTGTATGGATGTAAAAATGAGGCGCGGCGGACGGCGGGGAAAAAGAAGGTACTGGTGCTGGGCTCCGGTCCGATCCGAATCGGTCAGGGAATCGAATTTGATTTTTGTTCTGTTCACTGTACCTGGGCATTTGCAAAGGAAGGATATGAGACAATTATTATCAATAACAATCCAGAAACCGTCAGTACGGATTTTGATATTGCCGATAAACTGTATTTTGAACCATTGACTGCAGAAGATGTGGAAGGCATTGTGGAACTGGAAAAACCGGATGGGGCAGTGGTACAGTTTGGCGGACAGACTGCCATCAAGCTGACAGAGGCGCTGATGAAAATGGGAGTTCCGATTCTGGGAACTTCTGCGGAGGATGTAGATGCAGCGGAAGACAGAAAGCGGTTTGATCAGATCTTGGAAGAATGTAATATTCCGAGACCAAACGGAGCCACTGTATTTACGGCAAAGGAGGCAAAAAGGGCGGCAGAACGTCTTGGGTATCCGGTGCTTGTAAGACCGTCGTATGTACTGGGCGGACAGGGAATGCAGATTGCAATCAATGAGAAGGACATTGAGCAATATATCGGAGTCATCAACCGGATTGCGCAGGAACATCCGATTCTTGTAGATAAATATTTACAGGGGAAAGAGGTGGAAGTGGATGCCGTATGTGACGGTGAGTCGATCTTGATTCCGGGAATTATGGAGCATATCGAGCGGGCGGGCATTCATTCCGGTGATAGTGTTTCGGTGTATCCTGCACGAAGTATTTCTGCACAGATCAAGAGAACCATTGAAGAATATACACAGCGGCTGGCCAGGGCACTTCATGTGATCGGATTGATCAATATTCAGTTCATTGTTTGTAAGGATGAGGTTTATGTGATTGAGGTAAATCCGCGTTCCAGCCGTACCGTTCCGTATATCAGTAAAGTGACTGGAATCCCGATCGTTTCCCTTGCCACAAAGGTGATTGCGGGAGCTTCATTAAAGGAATTGGGATATACACCGGGGCTTCAGCCGGAAAGTGAGTATTTTGCAGTAAAGATGCCAGTGTTTTCCTTTGAAAAAATACGTGGCGCGGAAATTAGTCTGGGACCGGAAATGAAATCTACAGGAGAATGCCTTGGAATATCAAAATCATTTGAAGAGGCGCTTTATAAAGCTTTTTTAGGCGCAGGAATCAGGCTGCCGCAATATAAAAAAATGATCCTTTCTGTAAGAGAAGGGGATAAAGAAGAGGCAGTAGAAATCGGCAGACGTTTTCAGAAAACCGGATATCAGATTTATGCAACGAAAGGAACTGCAGAAGCTTTACGAACTGCGGGAGTAGAAGTGGCAGAAGTAAGAAAAGCAGAAGAAGAGACCCCTAATATTCTTGATTTGATCTTGGAACATGAAATTGATCTAGTAATTGATACTCCCCATCAAGGTGCAGAACATTGCCATGACGGATTTCTGATTCGAAGATATGCTATTGAGACGGGGGTGAATGTATTGACTTCAATAGATACGGCAAATGCTTTGGTGTCCAGTTTGGAGAAGACAAGTAGGAAACAGCTGTCACTGGTTGATATTGCTAATCTATAAGTTGAAATCAGGAAAGAAAATGGAGGAGAAGAGATGGCAGTAAAATATGTGTTTGTAACAGGCGGTGTCGTTTCAGGTCTTGGGAAGGGAATTACAGCAGCATCACTTGGACGTCTTTTGAAAGCCAGAGGGTATCAGGTGACGATGCAGAAATTCGATCCATATATCAATGTAGATCCCGGTACAATGAACCCCATTCAGCATGGAGAGGTGTTTGTAACCGATGATGGAACGGAAACAGATCTGGATCTGGGACATTACGAAAGGTTTATCGATGAGTCTCTGGATAAAAATTCCAATGTAACCACCGGAAAAGTGTATTGGTCTGTACTGCATAAGGAAAGACGGGGGGACTATGGCGGGGGAACTGTACAGGTTATTCCTCATATTACAAATGAAATCAAAAGCCGATTTTACCGGGGAACAGAAACAGAGGAAGACCGGATTGCAATTATTGAAGTAGGAGGAACGGTAGGAGATATTGAGAGTCAGCCCTTTTTAGAGGCAATACGACAGTTTCAGCATGAAGTGGGACATGAGAATGCAATACTCATCCATGTGACGCTGATTCCATATCTGAAAGCATCCGGTGAATTGAAAAGCAAACCGACCCAGCAAAGTGTAAAAGAACTGCAGGGAATGGGGCTGTGGCCGGATCTGATCGTATGCAGAAGTGAACACCCCTTATCCGAAGAAGTGAAAGAAAAGATTGCTCTTTTTTGCAATGTCCCAAAGAATCATGTGCTGCAGAATCTGGATGTGGAATATTTGTACGAAGCGCCTCTGGTTATGGAAAAGGAACATTTGGCACAGGTTGTATGTGAGACACTTCATTTGGAAAACCGGGAGCCAGATCTGACAGAGTGGCAGAAGATGGTGCAGGCCTTGAAAAATCCAAAGCATGAAGTGACGATTGCAATTGTAGGAAAATACATACAGCTGCATGATGCCTATTTAAGCGTTGTAGAAGCATTGAAGCATGGGGGAATTGCGGCTGCCGCAAATGTCCGTCTCCGATGGGTGGATTCGGAGGATGTGGATAAAGTACATGTTAGGCAGTTGTTGTCTGGTGTAAATGGAATTCTCGTTCCAGGTGGATTCGGGACACGTGGAACAGAAGGAAAGATTGAGGCTATCCGATATGCCAGGGAAGAACAGATTCCATTTCTCGGCATTTGCCTGGGGATGCAGATGGCAATTGTGGAATTTGCCCGGCATGTGGCTGGTATGGAAGGGGCAAACAGTGTGGAACTGGATGAACAAACACCGTATCCGGTCATTGCACTGCTGCCGGAACAGGATGGGGTGGAAAATCTCGGAGGCACTCTTCGGCTGGGAGCTTACCCCTGTGTGTTAAGAGAAGGGTCGAAAGCGAAAATGCTATATGGAGCAAAAGAAATCAGTGAACGACATCGACATCGCTATGAGGTGAATAATTCATATCGAGAACTTTTGGAACAAAAAGGTATGATGTTTTCCGGCGTGTCACCAGATGGAAGAATTGTAGAAATGTTGGAGCTGCCGGAGCATCCGTATTTTCTTGCAACCCAGGGACATCCAGAATTGAAGTCCAGACCAAACCGGGCACATCCGTTATTCAGAGGATTGATTCAGGCGGCGGTAGAATATAAGGAAAGGAGACAAATGTATGAGGGCAGATAGAAAAAAGAGAGGACTCTATTGTCCGCAATTGGAGCATGATAATTGTGGAATTGGGGCGATTATTAATCAATATGGAGTAAAGAGTCACAGTACGGTAGAAAATGCATTGAAAATAGTAGAGAATCTGGAACACAGGGCAGGAAAGGATGCAGAGGGAAAAACCGGTGACGGAGTCGGAATCTTGCTGCAGATTTCACATACGTTCTTTTCAAAGGTGTGCAGTGAACAGGGGATTGACCTTGGAGAAGAACGAGATTATGGAATTGCCCAGTTGTTTTTTCCGCAAGAGGAATTGAAACGGAATCAGGCAAAGAAGATGTTTGAGATCATTGTGGAAAAGGAAGGGATGGAACTTCTGGGATTTCGTCAGGTTCCAATCTGCCCAGAGGTATTGGGACAAAAGGCAAAAGAGAAGATGCCCTACATTATGCAGGCGTTTATAAAACGACCAAAACAGGTGGAAAAAGGACTGGAATTTGATCGCAAGCTATATATTGCGAGAAGAGTCTTTGAGCAGAGCAATGAAAATACATATGTAGTGTCGATGTCCAGCAGAACCATTGTTTACAAAGGGATGTTTCTGGTGGGACAGTTGCGTACCTTCTTTTTAGATCTGCAGGACACTGCGTATGAATCTGCCATTGCGATGGTGCATTCCAGATTTAGTACCAATACCAATCCGAGTTGGGAGAGAGCGCATCCGAATCGTTTGATTGTTCATAATGGGGAAATCAATACCATTCGCGGAAATGCAGATAAAATGCTGGCAAGGGAAGAAACGATGGAATCCGGTCATTTGAAAGGGGAATTGCACAAAGTACTTCCGGTTGTAGACACCAGAGGATCGGATTCGGCAATGCTGGACAATACGCTGGAATTTCTGGTGATGAGCGGTATGGAACTTCCGCTGGCAGTGATGATCACGATTCCGGAGCCATGGAGTAATAACCAGACATTATCACAGGATGAACGGGATTTTTATCAATATTATGCGACGATGATGGAACCATGGGATGGACCTGCGTCCATAGTATTTTCAGATGGAGATAAGGCAGGAGCGGTACTCGACCGTAACGGATTGCGTCCGTCCCGGTATTATGTGATGAAGAATGGAGATGTGATCTTATCTTCGGAGGTGGGAGTTCTGGAGGTTCCGGAAGAAGAGATTGTGTTAAAAGAAAGACTTCATCCGGGAAAGATGCTTTTGATCGATACAGTGAAAGGGAAAATTCTGCAGGATGAAGAACTGAAAGCGATTTATACAACGAAACAGCCTTACGGAGAATGGCTGGACAGTCATCTGGTCGAATTGAAAGATTTGAAAATTCCGAACATTCGCGTGCAGGAATATACAGAAACGGAGAGAAAGCAGCTGCAAAAAGCCTTTGGTTATACGTATGAAGAATATAAAAATTCAATTCGCAGTATGGCATTGAATGGAGGAGAATCAATTGCGGCAATGGGAGTGGACACGCCTCTGGCAGTGCTTTCGGAAAAGCCACATCCATTGTTCGATTATTTTAAACAGTTGTTTGCACAGGTGACCAATCCGCCGATTGATGCAATTCGGGAAGAAATCGTTACGAGCACAACGGTGTATGCCGGTAAAAAGGGAAATTTGCTGGAGGAATGTGAAGAAAACTGTCAGGTGTTGAAGATCAACAATCCTATCTTGACCAACACGGATATGCTGAAGATCAAACATATGAAAAAAGAAGGATTTCAAGTGGCAGTTGTTCCGATTACCTATTATAAAAGCACAGAATTATCCCGCGCGATCGAACGTGTATATGTGGAAGTGGATAAGGCATATAAAGATGGGGCAAACATTGTAGTACTGTCGGATCGCGGTGTCGATGAAAATCATGTGCCGATTCCTTCTTTGCTGGCTGTGGCAGCAGTACATCAGCATTTGGTGGCAACGAAAAAACAGACCTCAATTGCATTGATCTTAGAGTCCGGAGAGCCGAGAGAAGTTCATCATTTTGCGACACTTCTGGGATATGGTGCCTGTGCGGTAAATCCTTATCTGGCACAGGATACGATCAAAGAACTAATCGAAGAACACTTACTGGAAAAGGATTATTATGCGGCAGTGGAAGACTATAACAATGCCGTCTTACATGGAATCGTAAAAATTGCATCTAAGATGGGGATTTCGACGATCCAGTCTTATCAGGGAGCTAAGATTTTTGAGGCGATTGGAATTGCTCCCGATGTCATTGACCATTATTTTGCAGGAACGGTCAGCCGGGTCGGAGGGATTACTATGGAAGACATTTCCCGTCAGGTAGATAGTCTGCATTCAAAAGCCTTCGATCCGTTGGGATTGGAAACAGATCTGACGTTGGATAGTCTTGGAAAACATAAACGGAGAAGCGGCGGGGAAGAACATCGCTATGATCCACAGACGATACATTTGCTGCAGCAGGCGGCCTGGACTGGAAATTATGCCTTATTCAAAGAGTATACAAAGAGAGTAGATCAGGAACAGAGTGGATATTTACGCAGTCTGATGGATTTTTGCTATGCAGAGGAGCCACTTCCATTAGATGAGGTGGAGAGCGTAGAAGAAATCGTCAAGCGGTTTAAGACGGGGGCAATGTCGTATGGTTCTATTTCGCAGGAGGCTCATGAGACATTGGCGCTGGCGATGAATCATTTGCATGGAAAATCAAATACCGGAGAAGGCGGCGAGAGTGAAGAGCGTCTGGATTCGGCAGGTACCGGAGCGGACCGCTGTTCTGCAATCAAACAGGTGGCTTCGGGACGGTTTGGTGTGACGAGCCGTTATCTGGTGAGCGCTCAGGAGATTCAAATTAAGATGGCGCAAGGAGCAAAACCGGGAGAAGGCGGACATCTGCCGGCAAAAAAAGTATATCCATGGATTGCAAAGACCAGACATTCTACACCGGGAGTCAGTCTGATTTCACCGCCGCCACATCATGATATTTATTCTATAGAAGATCTGGCACAATTAATTTATGATTTGAAAAATGCAAATAAATATGCCCAGATATCTGTAAAACTGGTTTCAGAAGCTGGAGTCGGAACTGTTGCTGCGGGTGTAGCAAAGGCAGGTGCACAAACTATTTTGATTTCAGGCTATGACGGAGGAACCGGAGCGGCTCCGGAAAGTTCCATTCATAATGCAGGACTTCCCTGGGAACTGGGGCTGGCAGAAACACACCAGACGTTGATTCAAAATGGTCTGAGAAACTGTGTCCGGATTGAGACAGACGGCAAGCTGATGAGTGGACGGGATGTAGCCATTGCCGCCTTACTGGGAGCAGAGGAATTTGGCTTTGCCACAGCTCCGCTTGTAACCATGGGATGTGTGATGATGCGGGTCTGCAATCAGGATACCTGTCCGGTAGGCGTGGCAACACAGAATCCAGAGCTGCGCAAACGATTCAAAGGAAAACCAGAATACGTAGAGAATTTCATGCGCTTTATTGCTGAGGAATTGCGGGAATACATGGCGAAACTGGGAGTACGAACGGTGGATGAGATGGTAGGAAAAAGCAGTCTTCTCAAGCAAAAAACACAGGCATTTTCGAAGATGGCACAGAAGATGGATCTGAGTCGGATTCTATACAATCCATTTGTGGACTGTAAAGAAAGCGTGACCTTCCGTCCGGAAAAACGATATGATTTTCAATTGGACAAGACGCTGGATGAAAAGGTGCTGTTGAAGAAATTGGGTACAGCGGTCAAAGCAGGAAAACCGGCGGAACTGAAGGTGAAAGTCAGCAATACAGATCGGTCATTCGGAACAATTCTTGGGGCTGAGATTACGAGAAACCACAAAAACGGACTGCCGGAAGATACCATTACGGTTCAGTGTGAAGGTGCAGGAGGGCAGAGCTTTGGAGCCTTTATCCCGAGTGGGCTGACGCTGCGTCTTTGTGGAGACACCAATGATTATTTTGGAAAAGGATTATCGGGAGGAACACTGGTCGTTTATCCGCCGAAGAATCGTGGATATCGTGCAGAAGAGAATATCATTGCCGGAAATGTAGCGCTTTACGGGGCAACCAGTGGAAAAACATTTATCAATGGAATTGCAGGGGAACGGTTTGCAGTTCGAAACTCCGGAGCCTATGCTGTCGTAGAAGGTGTGGGTGAACATGGCTGTGAGTATATGACCGGAGGAAGAGTCGTTGTACTTGGCCGTACAGGCAAAAATTTTGCGGCTGGTATGAGTGGAGGAATTGCTTACGTTCTGGACGAGGACAGCCATCTGTACCGGAATCTGAATAAGGCAATGATCTCGATTGAGCGTGTGGAAAATAAATATGATATTCAGGAGCTGAAACAGATGATACAGGAACATCTGGAAACGACCGGTTCGGCGCGTGCGGAGGAAGTGCTGACACATTTTGATGAGTATCTTCCAAAGTTTAAAAAGATTATTCCGTATGATTATAAGAAGATGATTGCGCTGTCAGCGAAACTGGAAGAAAAGGGAATGAGTACAGAACAGGCGCAGATGGAAGCCTTTTATGAGAGTTTTCAAATGAAAGAAAGAGAGGTGTAGTCAGATGGGAAAAGCAACCGGTTTTTTAGAATTTGAAAGAAAATATGCACAGGCAGAAACTCCGTTGGAGCGCATCAAACATTTTCGGGAATTTCATACACCGCTTTCTGTGGAGGAACAGCAAAAGCAGGGGGGACGTTGTATGGATTGTGGAGTTCCGTTTTGCCAGAATGGAGAGTTGATTGCAGGAATGGTATCCGGCTGCCCGCTGCATAATCTGGTGCCGGAAACCAACGATCTGATCTGGTCCGGCAATTGGAAACAGGCATACGAACGATTGAGTAAAACACATTGTTTTCCGGAATTTACAAGCAGGGTTTGTCCGGCGCTTTGTGAGGCGGCGTGTACCTGCAATCTGGATGGCGAAGCTGTGGCAACCAAAGAAAATGAACATGCAATTATTGAATATGCTTTTGCACATGGCTGGGTAAAACCGGAACCACCGAAGGTGCGCACCGGAAAAAAGGTGGCGATTGTCGGAAGCGGACCGGCAGGGATGGCGGCAGCACAGAAGTTAAACCATCGGGGCCATGAGGTGACAGTGTTTGAGAGAAGGGATCGAATCGGTGGACTGCTCCGTTATGGAATTCCGAATATGAAGCTGGATAAAGCGGTTTTAGACCGGCGAATTGCATTGATGGAAGAAGAGGGAATCCATTTTGAGACAGGGGTCGATGTGGGAAAAGATCTTTCTGCGAAGGAATTGAAAAAGAAATATGATCGTGTAATCCTTGCGTGTGGGGCATCCAATCCCAGAGATATCAATGTACCGGGAAGGGAGTGCGGAAACATTTATTTTGCTGTGGAATTTCTGACTTCGGTGACCAAGAGTCTGCTGGATTCAGAGTTAAAAGATCAAACTTATATTCCGGCAAAGGAAAAGCATGTACTGGTTATCGGCGGAGGCGATACAGGAAATGACTGCGTTGGAACTGCCATTCGTCTGGGCGCAAAGTCGGTCACGCAGTTAGAAATGATGCCGGAGCCGCCGAAAGAGCGGGCTGTTTCGAATCCATGGCCACAATGGCCCAGAGTGCTGAAGACGGATTATGGGCAGGAAGAGGCGATTGCAGTATTTGGAAAAGATCCCCGTATGTATCAGACAACGGTAAAAGAATTCAAAAAAGATAAAAAGGGAAATGTTAAAAAGGCGGTTCTTATACAGTTGAAGCAGGTGCGTGATGAGAAAACAGGGGCACTTAGAATGATTCCAATCGAAGGAAGTGAACAGACGATAAATGTGGATCTGGTTCTGATTGCAGCAGGCTTTTTGGGGAGTGAGCGCTATGTAACAGATGCTTTTCAGGTAGAACGGACACCGCGTACAAATGTAGCATCTGTAAAAGACGGTTATGAGACCAGTGCACCGGGGGTGTTTACGGCAGGAGATATGCATCGAGGACAGTCGTTGGTTGTATGGGCAATCCAGGAAGGCTGTCAGGTGGCAAAAGCAGTGGATGAATCACTGATGGGATATACGAATTGAGTCAAAAGCAGTGGAGTGCAGCAGTAAAAAAATGCAGTAAAAAATGCTTGACAAGGAAGAATCAGATTGCTATAATTTGGAGCATAAAAAAGGCAAGGGCGTCTTTGTTCAGAGGGATACTCTGGATAAAGGTGTCCTTTTTTCTATGAAAAACACTGCGCTACATTAAAGTGCGAAAACGCCGCTTGGAAAGCGGCAGGTAAGGAGAGCGGATATGGAAAATTATAGTAAATCAGAGATTTTACAGATAGTAGATGAGGAAGATGTGGAATTTATCCGTCTGCAGTTTACGGATATGTTCGGTGTGTTAAAAAATATAGCGGTACCGTCAAGTCAGCTTATGAAGGTGATGGAGAATCGCTGTACAGTAGAGATGGCAGCCCTGAATGGATTTGATCCAAAGGTGGATGTGGAATTTTATCTGAAACCCGATTTATCGACATTTACGATACTGCCCTGGCGGCCGCAGCAGGGAAAGGTTGCGCGGTTTATCTGTGATGTCTATTCAGAGGATGGAACAGAAACGATGTTAAGCCCGCGGTATATATTGAAAAAGGCTGTAGAGGAAGCGGAAGGTCTGGGGTACACACTTCAGGTGAATCCAGAGTGCGAATTTTTCCTGTTTCATACAGATGATAATGGGAATCCTACAACAGTAACACATGAGCAGGCAGGCTATCTGGATACATCTCCGGTTGATCTGGGAGAAAATACACGGCGAGATGTGGTATTGACGATGGAAGAGATGGGATATGAGATTACATCATCTCACCATGAAATTGCTCCCGCACAGCACGAGATTGATTTTCCTTTTGAAACAGCAATGGAAACAGCAGATAAAGTGATGACATTTAAGATGGCAGTCCGCACAATTGCGAAAAGATATGGATTGCATGCGACATTTATGCCGAAACCAAGAATGGAAGTGAATGGTTCGGGAATGCATTTGAATATGCGTTTGATAAAAGAGGGGAAGAATGTGCTCGGAGACGAAAATGACAATCTGAGCCGGGAGGGAGAAGCATTTCTGGCGGGAATTCTGGAACATATTGCTGGGATGACGGCAGTGTTTAATCCAATCGTGAATTCTTATAAACGTCTGGTCCCGGGATTTGAAGCACCGTCAGAAATCACCTGGTCAACAAAACAGCGGACGGCATTGATTCATATTCGGAAACGTCTTGGTGAAGGTCTGAGTCTGGAACTTCGGAGTCCGGATTCTACAGCCAATCCATATCTGGTGTTTGCGCTTTGCCTGAAAGCAGGCTTATATGGAATTCAGCATCAGCTGCAGGCGCCGCCTGAATTGACAGAAGACATCCGCCGGCTGACCTGTGAGGAAAAGCTGGAAAAAGGAATTGCTTCATTGCCGGAAAATCTGGGAGAAGCCTTGAAAGCAATGGCGCAGGATTCCCTTGTGGAAGAAACTTTGGGGGCCGAGTATGTGAACGTATTCCAGAAAGTAAAGAGAAAAGAATGGAAAAGTTATCTGGAGCAGGTTTCAGAGTGGGAATTGAGTCGGTATTTGTATCGGATTTAGAGGAAAATCTCATAGACAATTGTGAGATAGAAAAAACGGAGGGCAAAAATGAGTGTGATTGTTGTGGCACTGCCGAAACTGGAGGATGCAAAGAAGATCCGGAAAATCCTGAATCAGCATGGATTTTCAGGTGTATTTGTGCACACTCTGGGAACGGCTGTATTACAGGAAGTCAACTGTCACAGTCGGGGAATTGTGATTTGCAGTTATCGCCTTCCGGATATGTATTACAGAGAATTGGCAGAATGTCTGCCAGAGCAGTTTGAACTGGTACTGCTGGGTTCACCGAGTACGGTCACCGGAACCGAAGCAGGAGTTCTGGCGTTGACCATTCCCATTAAAGTATATGATCTGGTGAATACAGTGGAAATGGTGTTTCGAAGCTGGACACGGAGCAAAAAGAAGAAACGTCCGGTTTCAAAACGTACAGAACGGGAAGAAAATTATATCCGCAATGCCAAGATGCTTCTGATGGAGAGGAATCATCTGTCAGAGCAGGATGCTTACAGATATATACAGAAAACAAGTATGGACAACGGAACTAATATGGTAGAAACCGCACAGATGATATTGACCTTACTATTTGAAGAGGGGTAAACGTTAGAAAGGCAGGAGATAGAAATGCAATACGTAGAAGGAATACAACTGAACACAGAAACCGGGCTGGCAGATTTTCTGGCAGCGGAGGCAGGCATAGAACTGACGATTGCGGGTGCGGTTCACAGTGTAAGGAATATGGGAGAAATCGGATTTGTAATATTAAGAAGGCGAGAAGGGCTTTTGCAGACAGTCTGGGAAGAAGGAGTTACCAAAAAGGCACTTTCTGAAATTCGGGAGGGAGATACCGTTCGTGTCAGCGGTATTGTCTGGAATGAGGAGAGAGCGCCTCATGGAAAAGAGCTGCATCTGATTCAGGTGACACATCTTTCCCATGTTTCAGGACCACTTCCGCTGCCGGTTGATAAATGGAAATTGAATACGTCTCTTGAGGCAAAATTGGAGCGCCGTTCGCTCTCCCTGAGAAATATCTGGGAACGTGCGCCGTTTCGAATACAGGAAGGACTGGCAAGAGCTTTTCGCGAGTATTTATATGAACAAGGTTTTACAGAAATTCATACACCGAAGATTGGAGCCCGGAGCGCAGAAGGCGGAGCCAATCTGTTTAAACTCAGTTATTTTCATTCTCCTGCAGTATTACAGCAAAGTCCTCAGTTATATAAGCAGATGATGGTGGGAGTGTTTGACCGGGTATTTGAAACGGGTCCTGTATTTCGTGCAGAAAAGCACAATACAAAAAGACATTTGAATGAGTATACCAGTTTGGATCTTGAGATGGGGTATATTCAGAGCTTTTTGGAAATCTGTCAGATGGAGACCGGCTATTTGCAGTATGCAATGGCTCTGCTGGAGAGACAATACAAAGCAGAGCTTGGAATTCGCAAAATTACATTGCCGGATGTATCTAAGATTCCTTATGTCCGTTTTGATGAAGCAAAGCAGCTTGCGGCAGAAAAATATAAGCGGAAAATCCGGAATCCGTATGATTTGGAGCCGGAAGAGGAAGAATTGATCGGAAAATATTTTCAAGAAGAGTACCAGTCAGATTTTGTCTTTGTTACACATTATCCTTCGAAGAAAAGACCTTTTTATGCGATGGATGACCCGGAAGATGAAAGATATACGTTGAGTTTTGATTTGCTGTACAAAGGGATGGAAGTTACCACCGGAGGACAAAGGATTCACGATCCGCAGATGTTGCTGGATAAGATGAAAAAACGAGGGATGACAGAGGAAGGGATGGAGCAGTACCTAGATACCTTCCGATATGGAATGCCTCCTCATGGCGGACTGGGGATCGGATTGGAGCGTCTGACGATGCAGTTGACCGGGGAAGAAAATGTAAGAGCAGCCTGTCTGTTCCCAAGAGATATGAGCAGGTTGGAGCCATAGTCGGAAAAAGAGAAACAAAAAGAAACGGGGATTGAAGATGGGCAAAAGAATAGGAAAAGAGACGATGGAGAATGTGGAAATCCTGGCAAAATTAGCATTGTCGGATGAAGAACGGGAAAAAGCCATGAAAGAAATGGAAAAAATTCTGGACTATGTAGAAAAGCTGAAGGAACTGGATACGGCACAGACGGAACCGATGGTGCATATTTTGCCGGAGGTCAATGTATTTCGAGAAGACCGGATTACCAATGGAGATATGAGGGAAGAACTGCTGGCCAATGCACCTCGACAAAAAGAGGGACAGTATCTGGTACCTAAGACGGTGTAATTGCAGGAGGACAAGATAAGGATGAAAGAATGGATGAAACTTTCGGCACTGGAACTTTCGAAAAAAATCCGGCAGCGGGAACTTGGCGTGGGAGAGGTCGCCGAAAGGTATTTGGAGCAGATAGAAAAGAAAGATGGAAGACTGCATGCATTTCTGACGATTGAAAAAGAAATGCTCATGCAGGAAGTTCAGCGAGTGGAGCGGGGAATCGCAAGCGGGCGTTATCAAGGTCCACTTGCAGGAATACCGGTGGCTGTAAAGGATAATATTTGTACGAAGGGAATCCGGACCACCTGTGCATCTAAAATGCTGGAACAGTTTGTTCCGCCTTATGACGCAGAGGCAGTGATCCGGCTAAAAGAGGCCGGAATGCTTGTACTTGGGAAGACCAATATGGATGAGTTTGCCATGGGAAGTACGACAGAGACGTCTTATTTTGGGATTACAAGGAATCCTCATCGGGAAGACTGTGTGCCGGGTGGCTCCTCAGGCGGTTCCTGTGCGGCTGTGGCGGCAGGAGAAGCACCTCTCGCTTTGGGATCAGATACGGGAGGGTCCATTCGTCAGCCGTCTGCATATTGCGGAACGGTAGGGCTAAAGCCAACGTATGGCAGGGTGTCCCGATCAGGCTTGATTGCCTATGCGTCATCTTTGGATCAAATCGGACCTATCGGACGAAATGTCCGGGACTGTGCGGCATGTTATGAAGTGCTGGCAGGGAAAGATGAGAAAGATAGTACGTGCAGTCAGAAACCGGTAGAGCCGGTGCTGGATCTGTGGGAAGAAGATTCTTTGGGGGAATCATTGCTCCGGCATCTGAAAGGGAAAAAAATTGGTGTTCCAAGGGAATATCTGGCTGAGGGAATGGAAGGTGAAGTGAAACAGGCAATCGAGGAGACAATGAAACAGTTAAGCGCAGCAGGGGGTGATGTAGAATTGTTTTCTCTGGGATATACAGACTATGTCGTTCCATCCTACTATTTGAGTGCCTGTGCAGAAGCCAGTTCCAATCTGGAACGGTTTGATGGAGTAAAATATGGGCATCGAAGTGAGAACGCGGAAGACCTCCATGAAATGTATAAAAAGAGCCGTCAGGAAGGCTTTGGGGAAGAAGTGAAACATCGGATTTTATTGGGCTCATTTGTATTGAGTGCGGGATATTATGATGCCTACTATCTAAAAGCACTGAAAGCAAAAGCGCTGATCTGTCAGGAATTTGAACGGGCGTTTCAACAGTATGACTGTATACTGGCTCCGGCAGCGCCGACAACAGCTCCGAAACTTGGAACCAGTCTTACAGACCCACTGAAAATGTATTTAAGTGATATTTATACAGTGGCAGTAAATTTGGCAGGACTTCCGGCCATCAGCCTTCCTATCGGAACCGATCGAAAAGGACTGCCCATCGGAATGCAGATTATCGGAAATCATTTTCAGGAAAAGAATATTTTAGGTGTTGCGGCAGGTGTGGAGCAGTTACGAGGAGGCGAGACGGATGGCAAAACAATATGAGACAGTGATCGGTCTGGAAGTGCATGTGGAGTTGTCAACAGCTACCAAAATTTTCTGTGGATGCGCAACCGAATTTGGCAGTGCACCGAATACTCATATTTGTCCGGTTTGCACAGGAATGCCGGGAGCACTTCCGGTTTTGAATCGACAGGTAGTGGAATATGCACTGAAGATTGGTCTGGCTGCAAATTGTAAAGTAAATCAGTATTGTAGATTTGATCGGAAGAATTATTTTTATCCGGATAATCCTCAGAATTATCAGATTTCGCAGTTGTATCTACCAATCTGTTATGGCGGCTGGGTGGAAATCGAGACGACTTCCGGAAAAAAGAAAATCCGAATTCATGAAATGCACATGGAAGAGGATGCGGGCAAACTGATCCATGATGACTGGGAAGATTGTTCCCTTGTAGATTATAACCGCAGCGGGGTTCCGCTTGTGGAAATTGTATCAGAGCCGGATATGAGAAGTGCAGAGGAAGTGGTTGCATATTTGGAAAAGTTGAAGATGCTCTGTCAGTATCTGGGAGTATCTGATTGCAAGTTAGAGGAAGGCTCGATGCGTGCGGATGTAAATCTGTCTGTGCGTGAAGTGGGAAGTACTTCTTTGGGAACCCGTACAGAGATGAAGAACTTAAATTCTCTGAAAGCAATTACGCATGCAATTGAAGGAGAACGGGAACGACAGATCGAATTGCTGGAGGCTGGAAAAATAATTTTGCAGGAGACACGACGCTGGGATGAAAATAAAGAATCGTCTTATGCAATGCGCTCTAAGGAGGATGCAAAAGATTATCGATATTTTCCGGATCCGGATCTGCAGCCGGTAGTGATTTCTGATGCATGGATAGAAACGTTGAAAAGAGAGCAGCCTGAATTTCAGGAAGAGCGGGAAAAACGTTATCAAAAGCAATATGGAATTTCTGAATATGATGCCGGACTGTTGACGCAGTCCCGGCAGATGGCAGAACTTTTTGAACAAACGGCAGAGCTTTGCAAAGAACCGAAAAAGGCTGCAAACTGGCTTATGGGCGAAGGCTTGCGTTTGATGAAAGAATGGAAAATGGAACCTGAAAATCTGCAGGTTACTCCGGCTCATCTGGCGGCTTTGATCCAATCGGTAGAACAGGGAATGATTAGTCAGAAAAATGCAAAACAGGTTTTTGCACAGATCCTGAAAGAAGATGTGGAGCCGGAAGTGTATATGAAAGAACAAGGACTTTTGATAGAACTGGATTCCCGGGTCCTGGAAACAGCAGTGAGAGAAGTTCTGCAGGAGCATACGGGGACAGTAGAAGAGTATCGAAACGGGAAAGAAAAGGTGCTGGGCTTTCTGGTGGGACAGGTGATGCGTAAAATGAAAGGAAAGGCCAATCCTGGAAAAGTAAATCAAATGTTGAAGGAGGGATTGAAGGATGCCGAAGTTAAATGAGAATTTCCTGAAACTGCAAGAAAGTTATCTGTTTTCTGAAATTGCACACCGAGTGGCAGAATATACGAAAAAGTATCCGGAAAAAGAGGTGATCCGGTTGGGAATCGGAGATGTGACTCGTCCACTTTGTGATTGTGCAGTTCAAGCATTACATGAAGGGGCAGATGCGATGGCATCGGCAGAAACATTCAAAGGGTATGGACCGGAACAGGGATATGCAGAGACAAGAGACGCAATCGCAGAATATTATCGGAGAAATGGTGTAGAAGTATATCCAAAAGAAATTTTTATTTCTGATGGGGCGAAGAGTGATACAGGAAATATTACAGACTTATTTGCGCATGACAATGTTATCTTGATTCCGGATCCGGTGTATCCGGTCTATGTAGATTCCAACCTGATGTGCGGAAATCAAGTGACGTATATTCAAGGAAATGCGGAGAATGAGTTCCTGCCAATGCCGGATGAGAACAAGCATGTGGATATTATTTATCTTTGTTCGCCTAATAATCCGACCGGAGCCTGCTATACAAAAGAGCAATTGCGGGTATGGGTGGATTATGCGCTGAAAGAAGAGGCTGTAATCCTATTTGACTCTGCCTATGAGGCATTCATTACGGAACCGGAATTGCCAAGAAGTATTTATGCAGTGGAGGGGGCAAAAAAATGCGCCATCGAATTTTGTTCTTTATCTAAAACAGCCGGATTTACAGGAACCCGCTGTGGATATACGGTTGTTCCGGAAGAACTTGTCTTTTCTGCTTCGACAGGAGAGAAAATGTCTCTGAACGCGATGTGGAACCGGCGTCAGAGCACGAAGTACAATGGAACTTCTTATATTGTACAGCATGCAGCTGCAAAGGTGTTCAGTGAAGAAGGGATGAAAGAGTGTCGGGAAAATCTGGAATATTATAGAAGAAATGCACAGCTCATAGCCAGAACACTGGAAGAACTTGGCATTCCCTATTATGGTGGGGTAAATTCTCCTTATATCTGGTTTGAATGTCCAAATGGAATGGATTCGTGGAAGTGCTTTGATCTTTTGTTGGAGCAGATTCAAGTGGTAGGAACTCCGGGAGCCGGATTTGGTGAAAACGGAACCGGTTATTTCCGCCTGACATCTTTTGGAACATATGAAAAGACGGCAGAAGCAATGCACCGGTTCCGAGAATTGTTTCAATAAAATATGAAATGATTTGCAATGGATCTAGCAATCAGAATAAACAAGACTGCCACGGCAGATTGTGTATTTTACTTTTCCATATAAATGCTGTCCTGTAAATGGAGTGTTGCAGGACTTGGACTGATATTTTGTCGGTGTCCAGCATTCATCTGGATTAAAAATAACCAAATCTGCCGGAGCGTTTTCTTCAATTCTTCCGTATGGCAGGTGGTACAGTTCTGCCGGATTGATGGTCATTTTTTCAAGAAGTTCCATCAGAGTCAGGTGACCCGGACGTACAAGGGAAGTAATTCCAAGTGCGAGGGAGGTTTCCAGACCAATGATTCCGCTTGGTGCATCGGGAAGTGCTTTTGCTTTTTCTTCTATACTATGTGGCGCGTGATCTGTAGCAATCAAGTCAATGGTTCCGTCTTTTAAGCCTTCGATGATTGCCATACGGTCGGATTCTGTACGCAGCGGCGGATTCATCTTTGCCAGTGTTCCATGTTCCAGTACGGCGTCTTCTGTCAATGTGAAATGATGCGGTGTTGCCTCTGCGTGTAGTTTGGCGCCGCGTGATTTGAACATGCGTACCAAATCTACAGAAGTGCCGGAGCTGATGTGCTGGATGACAACATCTGCGCCGGAGCGAAGTGCCAGCATACAGTCGCGGGCAACCAAGGATTCTTCTGCAATGGAAGGAGAACCGTAGATTCCACATTTTTCAGAAACGATTCCGTGATTAATGCCGTTGTTTTGAATAAAAGTCGGGTCTTCTTCATGAAGGCTGATCGGCATATTCAATTCGGCGGCTTTTTGCATTGCCTCAAAACAGAAAGCGGCATTTTTAAGAGGGATACCATCGTCTGTAAAACCACATGCACCGGCAGCCTTTAAGTTTTCCATGTCAGTCAGTTCCTCTCCTTTTAAAGAACGAGAGATTGCAGCTGCTTGAAAGATGCGGATATCTTCTTTTCCTGCTCTGGATAAAATGTCATTTAAAACCGGAACAGAATCCACAGTTGGAGATGTATTTGCCATACAGATCACAGAAGTGACTCCGCCTTTTGCAGCCGCCAGTGAGCCTGTATGTAAGTCTTCCTTATAAGTAAATCCCGGATCACGAAAGTGGATGTGGGTGTCAATGAGCCCGGGAGCAACAATCAGCCCATCGGCATCGATAATCATTTTACCTGTGTATTCCGGTTTTGTAGCCAGATTTTCTTCGATTTTCTTGATGATACCTTTTTCTATATATATATCAACTTTTTTGGATGTTTTTGTTTTTGGGTCAATGAGTGTTCCATTTTTGATAAGCATAGTAATCCTCCTCGTATGATAACAATATAAGTAACTGAATCGTTATGAATGTATTGGTATTTGTTTCATAGTATAACATATTCGGATAGGAAAATTGAATATAAAAGATAAAATATAACACTTGATTTTTCCTTTTAGATGTGATAGCTTATTCGTAATTATTTCGGAAGGATGTGATTATATACATGGATGACAGTTCAGACATTAATTGTGAGATTAAAACGTGTAAAAGTATAACTGCCCCGTGTAGTATTATGAATAGATAGAAGGTACAGCCTGAGTTAGATAAGAAGACACAGGTTGTGCCTTTTTATGTTGTAATTCATGCGATAAATGGAAAAAGCAAAGAATATGTCGGTACAAAAGGTATTGTTAAAAATTACGGAGGAAAATATATGGTTCAAACATTTCTTTTACTTATTATATTGATATTTTTAAATGCAGCGTTTGCAAGCGCTGAGATTGCGGTGCTATCTATGAATGAAACCCGATTAAAGCAGATGGCGGAAGAAGGGAATAAGAAGGCAGTAAGGTTAGCAAATCTGACAGAACAGCCTGCTCGGTTTCTGGCTACAATACAGGTTGCAATTACACTGGCGGGATTCATGCAGAGTGCGGCGGCTGCAGAAAAATTTTCTGCAATTTTGGTGGATCAGTTGACGTTTATAAGTGTGGCAGTTTCAGAAGATATTCTAAAACCGATTTGTCTGGTCGTGGTGACACTGATTCTGGCATATTTCAATCTGGTCTTTGGTGAATTGGTGCCGAAACGTGTGGCAATGAAAAAGGCGGACAGTTTGGCATTGGGAATGTCGGGCGTATTGTATTGGGTATCTAAGATTTTTGCGCCATTGGTGGGCTTGTTGACAATTTCTACAAATTTGATCCTTAAACTTCTCGGAATCAATCCGGAAGAAGAGGAGGATACTGTAACGGAAGAAGAAATCAGGATGCTGCTTTTGGAAGGTAAGGAAAAGGGGGTCATCCGAACGGAAGAAAGTGAAATCATTCAGAATGTGTTTGAATTGGATGATCGTTCGGTCAAAGAACTTTGTACACACAGACGGGATGTGATTGGTCTGGATATGGAAGAGGATCTTGAAATTTGGGAGAATATCATTCACGAGAGCCGTCATACATTGTATCCTGTTTATGGAGAAAATAGGGACGATATTGTTGGAGTTCTGGATACGAAAGATTATTTTCGTATGAGGGATAAAACAAGAGAAAAATTGTTAGAGAACGCTGTGGATAAGGCGTGGTTTATTCCGGAAACAATGAAAGCAGATCAGCTATTTGCGCAGATGCAGGAAAAAAGAATATATTTTGCTGTACTTTTGGATGAGTATGGCGGAATGTCAGGAATCATTACTTTGCATGATCTGATGGAAATGCTTGTGGGGGATCTGGATGATATCGAAGAAGAAGAGCATCAAGAGGATATTCGGGAGATTGACGAGAATCAGTGGGAAGTTCAGGGCATTGCGAACCTGGATGAAGTTGCAGAAACTATAAAGTGTACATTGCCGACAGAAGTATATGATACGTTCAGTGGATATGTCTGTGGTGTGATTGGAAGAGTACCGGAAGACGGAGAACAATTTGTATGTGAAGATGCTGGACTTAGAATTGAAGTGGATAATGTTTTGAAACATAGAGTTGTTTCGGCAATAGTAACAAGGGGGGAGTAAATTGAAGGGAAAACATGCATCTCAAACAACGATTATAGGCGGCGAAAGTGGGGCTACAGCTGTTTTTATTGCCGGTCATGGAGATGATTTTAAAATGCCGTTGAAAGATCGAATAAGAAAGAAGTATTATCAAATACAGCGGAGACGAGCAACGAAGAAAATTAAGCCGGGAGCGCATACGAAAGAAGAAACTATTGCTTATGCAAAAGAAAAATACGATTTTTTTCCGGTAAGTCCAACTCAACAGAAATACAAGAATGAGAAAAAGAGTGTGCGCGAAGGAATCATCTATAGGTATCGACCGGAATTAGTAGGAGAATTTCTACATATTACAGGACCCGATCATTCTGATAAAGAATCTTTAGAAGAGTTTTTTAGATTATTAGAAGAGAGGGAGAAAAAAATAGAGGCAATTCCAGAGGAAGAAGTACCAATGGAGTTTCAAATGTATGAATTAGTTATGGAAAAAGGACATTTGGAGATGGTATTAGAGTTTCGGTGGAATAGATTCGGCGTGAGCTATGGCGGGGAACGAAAACAGATGAAAAAGCTTAAACGTATTGCACAAGATTTATACTCCTATTATGGCGTGACAGAAGAAGATATTAAAAATAAAACAGAACGTTATACAGCGTTGGTTTGTGCATTGGCAGATTTTTGATATAATAATGATATGTTATTTTTTCATTATATAATTGTGAGCAAGAGCTGGAAGTATTCCGGCTTTTGTTTTTTTATTCTAAATATTCTTCTAGGCAAATTCCAAGTTCATATATTTCGGTTGCTGAACCAAATTAACAATCTACTTTTCTAGCGTTTCTAATTAGAAAATATTAAGAATTTGCTAAGAATGAATAAGAATGAAAAGGAACGTTAAAAAGTGGAGAGAATATATGTGGAAATAATGGCAAAAGAGGACTTTAAAAAGACAGAATTGTCTGAATTGTGCGAAATAAATAAAAAAGAGAAAAAATATTG
>ERZ791922.132-NODE-132-length-66233-cov-9.490344_pt1 | contig 66233 bp, 71 predicted proteins | sample MGYA00510134_ERZ791922 | MGnify/ENA primary metagenome ERZ791922 (study PRJEB30046, sample SAMN00792101) | human gut metagenome | study: EMG produced TPA metagenomics assembly of the A metagenome-wide association study of gut microbiota in type 2... | reverse complement strand
TACATCCCGGTGGCGCCGACGGGCCCCAGCGCCACGGGCATCGCCCATGCGTCATCAAGGATCGTGGTCGCCAGCGTCGGTTCGCCGGCCCCGCACAGTACGCGCTGGCGAAGAGCTACCGAGGCAAGCTCGGCGGCGTTGGCGTTCATGGTGTTTTCCGCCACCGCGCCACCGTCAATATAATCGAAAAGGAAGCGGGGCAGACGACGACGAGCGGCTTCGCGATAATCGCTGGGGGCTGAAACAATCATTATTATGTCCTTATGTTTTTTAACCTTAGTGGATGTTCTGCAGGTAAAAAAACTATAGGCCTCTAAAAACCGGCGAGGAAATGAAATATTAGCATTCCAGCTATTCCCTGCTGGAATAATCTGGTTTTATCGCTGAGGCTGCTATTTCCTTTTTTTACTCTTCGGCGCGCGCGTTATTTTTATTTATTTCCGCGCAACGTGAAGCTGGCAAAATAAAGACCCGGTATGAGGCGACAGCGCTTTGCGCCATCGCCAGCAGGGGGAAGGAGAGGTCAGTGCGGCGCCTGCGTTTTCCGGGAGGTGTAAAGAAGATGAATTTGAAATTGAGCTGGTGGTATCTTTTGCTAGCCTTTCTGAGGAGGACAGACGGAGCGACACCATGAAAGATAAAGATGAACAAACGGCATTGATTGGCATGGCCATCGGCGCGGCGGTCATTAGCTTAGTGGCTACACAAAAGCAGATTAATCAGGGGAGTATCGTGGATGAACTGGTGAGGCTGGGCAGACAGAAGGGGGACGGGGTAGAGGATGAGGTCTTTGTCCAGGCCGCCCGGCTGGTGAGTAAAGGCACCTAGCCAGCCGGTATCCCGCCTGGCAGCCCCGTGTGCCCGTTTTATTTTGGTTTTTATTCCCCGAATGCGGCCGGCGAGCGGCGCTTATTCCTTTCCTGAAGCGTTACCGGCGGGCGCTTTCACTACCCGCTTTTTTCTAGCGCATGGCCGGGGCCGCGCCCCGCGCTGGCATGGTCTTTCTGTTACGTTGTCACTTTATGCTCGCCTGCAAGCGATAACCAGCAAGGTGGTCTGCCGCTATTGCATAAATCGGTATTAACTTTACCGGTTTGTTTTAAGTTATTGATATTATTTTAAAATTTTATCATGTTTTTAGTCTTGGGGGCATTATAGGGACATCTTTGCGAATTTGCTATCGAGTAGCCCGACCTGATCTTCGTCCATATCGCCAATCCATTTTGAATAAACGGTATAAACCATTTTGGCATTTTCATGCCCCATTTGGCTGGCAATGAACGAGGGATTTGCTCCGGCAGATAAAGACCAGCATGCATAGGTATGCCTTGACTGATAAGGGTCGCGGCTTCTCAAATTCGCAAGCATCATCCCTCTTTTCCAGCTGTAAGATATTGAACCTCGGGAATAGAACCCGGCCTTACTCTTCGATTGAGGTTTTGGGCGAAACACGAAGCGAAGAGCCTGCTGCTCAGATTTTCCTATCTCCCTGTGATGGAAAACGATATTAGTCGCGTCAAGATGACCAGTTAGCTCAAATTGTTCCCGTAATGCTTCGAGCGCTGGTTTTAGGAGAGTGATTGTACGGACACCAGCCTTAGTCTTTGGCGGGCAAAACGTTCCCTTTTGCGTGACGTTGCGGCTTACGTAAATCTTCCCGTTTTGGAGGTCTACATCCTCCCAGGCGAGCGCACAAATTTCACCGTGACGGAGTCCTGTAAAAATCGCAACCCGCCAAATTCTTGCGTGATATTCCGTAATTGCGTTAATAAATAGCTCATACTCATCTTGAAGCAATGGATCCGGAACGGTTTTTTCCTTTTTTAATGGACGAATATTCTCGTAAGCCGCATGGGATACAAACTTGCTCTGGTGGGCAAACTTGAGCATCAGACATAGCGCATTAATGCGAAAATTTACCGTACTAACGGCTCTGCCAGTCTTGTTCAGCCAAGGGGAATCATCGTGGATAACAGCGCCGTAAAGAAGCTCTCTACGGCAGGCCAGGATGTCGTGATGCTGGATATCCTTAATCAGCGTGTTTTTACCGATGATCCGAGTGAGGACCCTCAGCATTGATTTGAGATTGAAGTAGGATGATTCTGCAATCTCAAGCCTTTTATTTTCAAGGAAAAGATTGCAGAGGTCGTCAAATGTTTCTACCGGTTGAACCTCCACGCCAAATGTCTTCGATTTCGACTCAGGGAACCGACTTGCATATTCGAAAGTCCCCATTTGTATCTCGCCAGTTATTGCAGCTCTAAGATTTCCTGCTTTTTTGATGTTGGCATTGTTAACAGTCCATCCCTTGAGTGTTTCCCTGCAGCGTTTGCCGCGAAAGAGAAACCAAATCCTGATTTTTCCATTGTGAATTTCTACACCAGTAGGTAATGCCGTCATCATGCGTCCTGTACGAGCTGATTTATCTTGGGTAAGTTGTACCAAATGACAGCGCGCTCTTTGCATGCGCCTTCTGTCTGGGGAAGCCTTTTGAAATGGACGCCTTCGATCCATGATCCAAGTCGATAACTTTTTATCTGCCTTTGCGTGAGTCCAGTTCTCTCGGTCAGGCGAGATTCAACGATCCATTCTTCATTAAAAACGACCTGTGCCATAAACACCTCACAGGCGGCAGACCGAGTTTAAGCTGGCCTGCCGCGTCGAATTGATAATTCGATATCAGGAAACCTGACCGGGTAAATGCCGGAGCCGCCGGGCGCAGTTCATGGCCGTGGCCACGTAGCTGCAATTCCTATTGACGACCTCAACAGTGATTTTTGTGCCCTGAACCACGACGGTATAGGTCCGCTTCATTTTCTGCCGGCCATAATCGCCATAAAGCTCAACATGTTTTGCCAGCGCGGCATCGCACGCCTGGCGGCCCAGAGGGGAGTGTCTGCTTCGGTTAATCAATCGCATATACATTCCTTTATCGGGAGAGTTTCCCCTCCCAATCTGGTTAGCCTACGTATTCCGGTTTCATGTCGTCCAGGGTGATACGGAACTGGTCATACAGTTCATCACCGAGGTGGCGGCGCGATGAGGTCAAGGTGCTTTCTGCCTTCGCGAATAATGCTTCTGCTTCCGGATCCCCCGGATTAGGGAGTGAATTTATGGCGGCCTCAACTTTGTTCTTGGCATCAACAAGGTAGTAGCGTTTCACCGCCTTACTCTTCAGTTCGGTATACAAAGCAGTACCCAGCAGAGCTTTCTGTGATTCGATGTCTGCACGAATGGCTTGGGCCTGACCCACAGAGTCAGCTGTATCAATTCGGCCACGGAGTTTATCCGTAACAGAGTCAACGTTAGATGCAGACTCTTGCGTGTTGGTGGAAGCGCCAACAGAGTGTGTTATCTCATTCAGCGTGACTTTTTCTGTCTGCGCCGGGTTGATAACCCTTTCTTCGCGTTCGTCAATTTCATCGGCGGTATAGACCCCGAGGATCACATCCGGGCAGTACAGTCGTGCCCAACGTTTAACGGCAAGATAGGCCAGTTGCTGGCGGGGGTCGCTCGCCCACAGTGTAGAGTTGCGGACTTGTGCCTGCGAAAGCATCAGCACAAGCTCACGAGGTTCTGATTCTCCTTTGAGCGTTGCCCAAGCGCGGACGCCCACTCCAGCTTCATCTTGCAAATTCCAGCCCGGTGCAATGTACTTTTTGTTCTGGCTGCTTGTCTTCTCCACGAAGCGTCCAACGATGTTTTCCCATGCCCCAAACCATTCAAAGTGAATACGGTCTTTTGTCGGAGCCATGGTATTGATCACTGCGTTAACCAGTTGCGCTTCATAACCAAGCACACCTGAATTACCAACGATGAAAGTCTTTTGTGCTACAGCGAAAGGATCCATACCCCAGCGCGCTGCCTGCATCACTACAGCCATGCACGCATCTGGTTTCCCACGATAATGCTCAGGCACGAAGTTTCCACTATTGGCCATTACTTCCGAGAGCGTGCGCAGGCGGTTGAACAATTCACCGTTCGTCAGGATAGAAACGTTGTCGATCTTCTGGGTCTGGTTTTCAGTTGTTGCGACTAAATTGGACATTGTTATTCCCCCTTATGCCTGTACGCGCAGCGCTTCGAGGCGGCGCACATCAAAATCGTTGAGCTCTTCGGTGTAGTCTTCGGTAATCGGCGCCGGCCAGTCGCCAGTGTCGAAACCGTTCGCAATGGCGCGCATAGCTTTGCGGTATTCCAGCATGCCGAGTTCCAGTAGTTCTTCGGATGCCTCGATGATGGCGATCCAGTGGTAGTTCTCGTCTTTGTTAACGAATATCCAGAAGAACTGGTCAAGGGCTGCGGTTTCGCAGTACATAGCCGCGCTCAGGTGGTAGTCGCGCTCGATGATTTCCCTGTGCAGCTTCGCGCGCAGGCCTTCCTGCTTGATGTTCCACATACTGATGGTTTTCAGGTCCGCTCCGATGCGCAGTCCGCCCATGTCTATCTCAAGGTCAGGACGCACGCGAACTTCCAGCCCGGTTTCCTCATCAATGCCGAAATAGCTCACCTCGACGGCACGGCTCGGGTGCGTCAACAACTTGCCAGCGGTCGGGTGATTCAACAGTGCTTTCTGAATGGCCAGTGCCGTAGCCAGTTGCTGGCGGGTAACCAGCACTTTTCCTTCAGGGTTTTCGCGCCATGCATCCAGCAACTCATCGGCAAACACGGCATCCGGTTTAACCGATTTCACGGCCTGAATCAGATCCGCCTTAGTACCTGATACTTTCAGCGGCTGCGCCTTCTGCGCTTCCTGAGCAACCATGTCAGGATTGATAATCGCCAGTTGCTCCAGCATGGCATCACGACTTCCGCTGGTTTTAACTGGTGAGGGCTTCTGCATTTCCTGAGCAACCAGATCCGGATTAATGATTGCCAGAGTTTCCATCAGCGTTTCCCGGCTGCCACTGGTCTTGAGCTGTGGCGGCAGGGTGGCGTTGAATTCCTTGATACAGGCTTTCATTGCAGATGCGGTCTGTTTCTGGCCTTCTTCAATGCGCTGGAAATCAACTGGCAGAGACATGTAGCTCTGTCCTGTTTCGTTGATATCGTTCCCCAGAGCGGTCTGCGCTGGCAGACTAGCGTTGTGTTCTTCAATGAGTGCTTTGATCTCATCGGTGCTGAGGGGGGCGATCAGGCTGGCGTTGTGCGCCTCCAGCAGCGCCTTGATGTCGTCAGCACTCAACAGCGGCGGTAGCCCGTTGTTGTATTCGTCGATAAACGCGCGGATCGTCGCAGTCGTGGTGAAGGCGCCTTCCGGGATTTCCGGCTCGATGCTGAATTCTTTTTCCAGCTGCTCAGGCTGCAGCGCCAGTGCATGCACCAGGTTGCCCATATCCAGAACAGGGGAGCGTACCTTCTGGATGGTTTTGGATACGTGGCGCGCCTTGAAATACATCAGCGATACCCGGGCATCTTTAACCATCGTGGAGCTGATGCCGTTAGCGGCGTGGTAGACCTCATTTGGCACGCCTTCATATCGACCAGGCTCGAAATACTCCGGCCATGCTAGCGCTGCTTGTTCAGCCTCTTCCTCTTCATCGCTATGAGCACTCTCGGAAACCTGGCTTTTCAGCACTTCGGCGGTAAGATCCGGGCAGCGTTCAGCCAGTATTTCTCTCATGTTCACGGCAGTTGTTTGCGCAGGAGGCTCATCAGCGCCTTCGCCTGCTGATACCGCATTATCATTTTCGTCTTCGACCGGCTGAGCCGTTTCCATCTGCACATTGCTGGTGGTTTCCCCGGAATTAGCTGGATGTAATTTTTCTTCTGCAGCGCGCTGGCGCGCCTGGTCCACGATAGAAAGTGCTGGTGCTGGTGATGTCTGGCTATCCATCAGACCATCAATCGAAAAAACACCATTGCCCATGTTTGAAACTTCAGGCTGTTTGGGCTTGGTCAGGTCTTCGGTTATCCACTTCGGATCCGTGGGGTCACTGATACCTTCGACATATTCGCCACGTTCGGCGGCCAGAACCTGATTAGCGTCAGGTCGTTTCTTTTGAGCTTCTTTCACCAGTTCGGTGCCAATTACCTGAAAGTCAGTTGGGAGAGTTTCCAGGTCAGGCACACCTTCATCTCCATCGATAGCCTTTTTCACAGCGTCCAGAGTGACGGCGGCAGATGAAACATGACCGGCTTTTTCAAGCGTCTCAGCAGAAGGGACGTCATGCTTATGCTCGATCAGGTTCGCATTGATATAGGTCTGCAGACTTACCGGGAAATGATGAATATCACTGGTGGCGCCACGAATAAGGGCAAAAATGGCGGCGCGAGAATAATCCAGGATGCCTGCAACTTTGCGCAGCGCTGCAGACCATTCCTTGAACGGACTTTCTTTCTTCTGGACGATATCTTTGGCCCGGCGGTGAATTGATACCGGGAAATTGTAGATATCGAAATCCATCGGCATTGTGGCCAGAGCTATTTCTACATCGAGCGTATCAAGGGTATGGGTGTAGTCAGGATTGCGATCGGTTTTATTACCGCCGCCAGCATTCGTTCCTGCATCAGTTTTCAAAACCGAAGAAATGCAGTTACCGGCAGCCCATTCCCTGGTGAGAATACCGCGGTCGAGCGCGTTCGTGGCAAACCACAGCTTTGCAAACTGGATACGCTTGCCGAGCTCATGCCGTTTCCCTTCGGGGAAGACTTTTTTATTGGCACTGGTGAATTTCCAGAGCGCCGGCATATCGTATTTTTTGATTTCAGGGATATTCTCGGCGGCCAGAATCAGATCCTGGACGGCCGCATTATCAGTGTCCATCTCAAGAACTGACAGCTCCTGCCGGTGAGGCATGCTGATATGATAAACGTGACGTTCTTCGGCCATGTACTGCGCCAGCAGCTGAGCGCGAAAGGGGAGTTCGGCCACGTTAAAAAGCGCGTTCGAGTCGTCCTGGTATTCATCGCTACCGAAAGTTTCCACGGTCTCACCTTGTGCCGCGTCACCAGTAGTATTGGCATCAACCAGCTCGCCACTAACGGCTCCGGCATCATCGCTATGATGATCCGCAGGCACCTGACCTGGCTTCAGAGCCCAGGTGCGACCATCGTCGCCGAGCTGGTAGCGTTCGCACCATGAGTAATCGAGAACACCCTCCGCCGGAAGGTCATTGAATACTGGGAAATCGGTACGAATTGGTTTTTGATAGTCTTTGCCGCGGCCTGTTTCGATCCCGGCGTCTTCCAGATCGACGTCGAGCTGCAGTAGGGCGCGAGCTTCTGATTTATTAGTGCGCCAGATTACGGCATCAGCTTTACCCGATTTTTGAGTCGCTTTTATCAGATAAAAATATTCCATGTGATAGCCTCTATTTTGGATGTAGAATCCCCCGGGCCATTGGTAGCGCCCATTCAGGGTGGTCATTGGTTATTGGTAATTTCCGGTGGAACTTTGGTCGGTGTCACCGGACGTACAGCCCGCTTCGGCGGGTTTACGTTAGCCCTCGTGAGCCATCTGGTCGTGAGAGGCGCAACGTTCAGAGCAATATTCTTTTTCTTTCCGTGCTAGCTGGTTCCCCTGGAGGTACAACAGGGTGCTTACCACTGGTTTTCCCTCAATTGCTTTACGGCAGTAACCGCATTTCTTCTGCATTCATCCCCCCTACATTTGCACCGTGAACCCGGCTGGATGCTCATCCAGTACACCTTTCAGCGGATAACATTCAGCTTTCACGTGTTGCTCTTCTGCGGCTGCCTTGCAGTCATTCTCAGTGTCGTAAACGCCGAGCAGGACATCCTGATTACCGCCCGTCAGCATGCTGACGGTGAGAACCAGGGCAAACATCGTGCTCATGAAGGGTCTCCTTTTTGCGCGAGCATGTAGCACACCCGGCGGATGAAAGCTGACAGCGGACTTAAACGAATAGCCTGCTGACGAGCGGGTTTGCGTGCGAAATCAATCATGTAAATAACTCCCTCAGTGCGCAGAAAAGCGCGATCCAGATGAAGAGTCCAATTACTGCTGAAATGACCATGGCTCTGATGCCTTGCTTACTCATTTCAACCTCAGCCATTACGTGGCCAGCGGAACGTTTATCGGAGCAACGCAGCGCGTTGTTGATGAATGAATTAAACAACAGGTTTAAATTTGCGTCAAGGGTATTTTCAACTTGTAGTTTAATTTTGATCGATGGGCACAAAAAAACCGGCAAGTGCCGGTTTCTGCTCCTACGCAAGGGGCTAGGTCTACTTCTGTTCTTTCAGTTCAAGTAATTCTCTAAAAAGAGACGAGTACTCACTCACTCTGCTGTTAAAAAGTAACAGCATTTCCTTTTGCGCCGATTTTGGCATCTGACGGAAAAGATGTACAAGTTCGATCTCAGTCGAAGATAAGTCCCCAACTAGATTAGATGGTGCTCGCTCTGGATCGTAATCAAGAGAGCCGAAAGGGAGACTGAAGTCGCGTTCAATACGCCTTGCGACATTGTCATTGATTGGTTTCTTTCCTGAAAGGATTTCTTCAAAGAATGGATCATCTTCTATCTTAAGCGAGCCGTTCTCGACATATTGTTTTAGCCTTTTCATTCTGACTTGTTCAATAGTCAAAATGTCATTCGGATCACCATTCAAAAGCCAGTCGATTGAGATTTTAAGGACGTCCGCAATCTGCTGAGCAGACTCTCTCCCCAGCTCTCCCCTGGAGAACCAGTTATTCACAGCTTGCGGAGTCACGCCAACCCTTCTAGCTAATTCTGACTTACTCATCTTCCTGGTTTTAAGCACCTTGGTAAGGCGGTCAGAAAGCATTGGCGGTTTGATGTTTTTTTCTCTCATATCAAGATTATAAACAAATCGTTTAACACCCGAAATAAACTATATGTTGAAATTTCTTTGACTGTTATTTAAACCTGTTGTTTAATTGTCGTGTTTCTTCACAGGAGTCATCTATGAAAGCTCTCGACAAAGCCATAAACATTGCAGGGAATGCCAGCAAGCTAGCTGAAAGTTTAGATGTTTCAGCTATGACGGTTAGTCACTGGAAAAATAGAAATTACGGCGTGGTACCGCAAAGCCGCGTTCTCACTATCTTCAAAGCAACCGGAGTGACGCCACACGAATTGCGCCCCGATTTGTACCCGAATCCTACCGACGGTTTGCCGCAGGAGCAGAGGGTATAACCATGCAAACACTTCCCTTTCAACAAAATACCGGATTCAACACCGGCGCTCTGATAAAGCGTAATCAACAGAGAGAGGCGGATAACGACGCAATTCGCTCTGCCGTTCGTGCCTGGGCAGCAGCTGAAGGGCAGGACGTTGTGTCGGCACACATCATCGATGAGTGGCGACAGCAGGGCGGCGAGGAGATCACGTTTCCTGATGACATCAGCCGTGCCCGGCAGAAGCTTTTTCGCTACCTGGACAACCCGGCCGATTCTGAGCGCTATCGCGAGTACGTTCGCCTTCTTACCCCGGCAATCATGGCCGTTCTTCCGCTGGAGTTCCGCCATCGCCTGATGCCCGAAGACAATTTTATGTCCCGTCTGGCTCGTCTGGAAAAAGAAACCAGCGAAGCAAAGATTTCCGTTGCTGTGGGGGCTCCACGCCATCAGAAGCTGAAAGAACTGAGTGAGGGAATTGTCGAGATGTTCCGGATAGACCCTGAGTTAACGGCGCCGCTGATGGCCATTGTCACTTCAATGCTGGGAGTGACGTGATGCTGGAATTCAGAAAGGTGAAAGCCGCGGTGCTGCAACACCTACGGCTTTCGTTGCGAATTAACTGGATCAATTCACAGGGGAAATTATGAACACGAACCAACTGAATTTCAATAACGGGGGCGCCCATGGCTAAAAACTCGATCGACGCGTACGGCGCCAGCGGTAAAAGCAACGTCCTGTTTTTCGAACCGGAAAACCTGCATCTGGTGATCGATACAACACACCCGCTTTACGACGAACGAGTACACCTACCGCTTAATGAAGCTGTGATCCTCAACATCATGGAACTTGGGGTACTCGAACCGATTATCGTGTGGAAGGACCCGGAGACAGGGAAAACCTGCGTGGTGGCAGGTCGGCAGCGCGTAAAGAACGCTAAGGAAGCAAACGCCAGGAGAAAGCGGGCAGGGCTGGAACCTTGGCCTGTACCCGGTATAGCTAAGCGCGGCTCAGCAATTCAAATGGCCAAATACATGGTCAGCGAAAACGAGATAACCCAACCGGATACCCCACTGGGCCGGGCCAAAAAAATGGTTCAGCAGATGGAATATGGTCATGACGAAAATGACATTGCCCTGCTTTTTGGCTGCAGCGTAAAAACGGTCCAGGCAACCGTGGCTCTACTGGATGCTACGCAGGCCGTCCAGGCGGCGGTTGAGGCTGGAAAAGTCACTGTCACTCAAGCTCGTCAGCTGGTCGATATGCCACCGGAAAAGCAACGGGAAACGGTCAAACAGTTAGAGGCAGCGGCAGAGGGTGTAACTGGCCACGAGAAAGCTCGCCGCCAGCGCGCTGTTCTCGGTGACACAAAGCCGCGTCTTAAATCCCGTAAGGAAATCACCCTGCAACTTCAAACCGCCAGCGGCGAATACGTAGCGGCTTTGCTGTGGGTGCTTGGTGATGAAAACACACCAGTTTAAGCAACAACGGGGTCTCTATGCGTGATTATGGCAAGGTGCATACATCATTTTGGATAAGCGATGGAATGCGCCGGGTATCGGATGATGCCAGGTTGCTGGCGCTGTACCTGCTCACCGGGCAACACACGAACATGATTGGGTGTTTCCGGCTGCCTGATGGATATGTTTCGGAAGACTTAGCCTGGAGTCCTGAAAGGGTTTCGAAAGGGTTTGATGAACTATCGGCTAACGGTTTCGCAACGCGTGATTCGTCATCGAAATGGGTGCTAATTCGTAACTTTCTGACCTGGAATTCAGTTGAAAACCCAAACCAGGGAATTGCAGCACTGCGGTTGTTTGATCAGGTCCCGGACACATCTACGGTTAAGCCAGAGCTGGCGCGGGTTTTAGCCTCGGCAATATCCCACATCGGCATCGCAAAACTAAAGGGTTCCGAAAGGGTTCTCGAACCGTTTCTTAACCAGGAACAGGATCAGGAGCAGGAACAGGAACAGGATCAGGAAGAAGATAGTTCGGGGCATGGCTTCGCCACACCCCCAGACCATCAGACCCAGGACGAAGGCGATAAACCTGATCCCCAAAAAATATACCCGAATGATTTCGAGCAGGTCTGGTCGGTTTATCCCAGGCGGGCTGGGGGTAACAGCAAATCCGATGCCTTCAAAGCCTGGAATGCCCGAATCAGGGACGGAACCACTACGGCGGAAATCCTCGCAGGTGTGGAGCGTTACGCGGCTTTCGTTAAAGCCGAGGGAATCCTGAACACGCAGTACGTGAAACAGGCGAAAACGTTTTTTGGCCCTGGTATGCATTTCAGCGAACCGTGGGCGATTCAGCAGGCGCCAGGAGCTCGAGATCCCAATCAGATTTCGGAACCTGACAAAACCATCCCAGCGGGATTCAGGGGGTAGCGATGAAAAACATGATTGGCACCGGGAATGCACTGGAGCGACTGAAAAAACTCATTCCCCCTGGCGTTCAGCCAAAATTCGGCAGCGTTGATGAATGGCGTGCCTGGCAAGCCGAAGAAGGCCGTAAGCGCTGTGAGGAACTGGAAAAACAAAACCAGCGCGCACGTGCAGAGAAAATCTTTGGACGTGCAGGAATTCAGGATCTGCACCGCGGCTGCACATTCGCGAACTATCAGGTTGAGTCGGATGGCCAGCGTCGGGCGCTCTCGATGGCGAAAAGTTATGCGCAGCATTTCGGCTCTGGGTTTGCGAGTTTCGTATTCAGCGGAGCGCCGGGCACTGGGAAAAACCATCTGGCGGCGGCAATCGGAAATCACCTGCTGGCTGGTGGCCGCTCTGTGCTGGTGGTAACCATTCCGGATCTCATGCTGCGTGTTCGGGAATGTTATGACGGAGGGCAGTCAGAGGCGTCATTGCTGGATGATTTATGCCATGTGGACCTGCTTATTCTGGATGAGGTGGGTATTCAGCGCGGAAGCAGCGGTGAAAAAGTCATCCTGAATCAGGTTATCGATCGCCGGCTGTCCTCCATGCGACCTGTCGGCATCCTAACCAACCTGAACTATGAATCGCTGAAGGAAACACTGGGCATGCGGATCCTTGACCGTCTCCAGATGGACGGCGGTATGTGGGTGAATTTTGAATGGGACAGCTATCGCAAAAACGTGCGCCATTTGCGCGTCGTTAAGTGAGGTATGTATGGCAAGAGCATTGTCAGCAGTTGAGCGCAGAGAGTACGTCCGCGCAGTGATTCGGATCACCAGACATCAGGGGCGACTCACGACCGCCGAGGCAATGAAAAAACTGGGGCTGAGCCGCGCTACTGTCCAGCGGTAATTTTCCGAAGCAGAAGCGACTGGCGAGGTTGTCCGGCATGGTCGTCTGGGATTGTTCCGCGATCAGGTGCTATTCCTGTTCTGGAGAAGCAGTTACTGCGGAGATTGGATCAAAACTTTAATAACTGCAGTCCGGTGGTTCGTCGGACCGGCTCTGATAGGCTAACCGTGATTGGTGGTAAAAGCGAACAGGGCTAAATTTTCATGATACCTGGAAGAGCTGAAACAACATGCAAAACTTTCCAAGTAGAGGGGGAATTGGTGAGGTAAAAAGAGGAACCTTTACGTGGTCATCAGATGGCATGACGGAGTTATTGTCGTGCAACGACACTCGTTTCCTGAAAGTGGCCGTGCGCTGATGTACAAACAAGGCGATATCGTTTCTTCCCTGCCTTTGCAGGATGATGACAGGGTAGGTACTCCAACTCATTGCATGGAAATGCCGATACAGGCAGTTTACGTTGATTGGCGACCTCAATGCTACGAATACTGGAAGAATAAACATACCTTTGGTTTGCAAAGATAAAGGTATTCGAAGGTGAAGGATCTGCCAAGTCCAGGATTATTTTTAGGACTTCTGCTTGTAGAACAATGGGATGTATTATAAAATTATTTTTTAATTATCGATCAATTGGCAATTGAAATGGATGATTACAAACAATCAGCGATAAGGCATTTTGAAAGTGCCGAGATACTACATAACCAACAGAAGTACGATACTTCAGCTCATTTGTTAGGATTGGCGGCTGAGTGCGCAATAAAAGATAAATGTAAAATCACTCGTGCTGATCTAACCGGTGTTAATGGGCATTTGCCTGATCTTTTTAGAATAGCTCTTCGTAAAGTTGACATGCATCATGATAGAGCTTTGCATACTTTACTAAAAAAGAATTTCTTTGCAAACTGGAGCATTAATGATCGCTATTCTTCAGATGGTAAAGTCACACAAGAGATGCTGAATAATTGGTTTGCTGAAACCAAGCAAATTTTTAGACATACAGGGATTAAGAAAAAATGAAAAATAAAATATCCTATGATTCTTCATTAAGTATATTTGTATCTTTGATTATTGATGTTTTAGGTCGTGAGGCTTTTAAAAACAATATTTTTCTGCGTGATGCACAGGGGAAATTAACCTTTGTTGTTAGGGATGATATTGGGCTTAGTAAAATTGAAAAAGCAAATGATATTGCCAAAGTTAAAATGGGATCTTATGTTGACCCAGATTTCGCTGTCTGTAGTGTAGATGACTTATTTGACGATGAGCTAAAAAACCTGCAATTAACTGAGAATTATCTGAGGCAAGTGAATATATCTGACGACACAGCGTTGGATGTTTTTTATTTTGAACGCAGAGTGACTGGTGCGGATTGGCAAAGATATTTTTCAAGTTACACTGGTCCTGCGAGAATCGTTTTTTCAAGTATTAAAGGTGGGGTTGGCAGAACAACAGCATTGTGCGTTGTCGCAGCATCTCTTTCAAAAGCAGGTAAAAGAGTATTAGCAATAGATTTAGACTTAGAAGCACCTGGATTAGGGAATATGCTATTAACTCCGGATACGTTGCCAGAACTCGGGCTCTTGGATTATTTTGTTGAGACAAACCTTAATAATTTCGATTTTTCTGAATTACAAGAGTTAATAGGTCCTTCTTGGTTATCAGAAGGTAGAGGAAGAATAGATGTAATTCCAGCATTAGGTAGAGCAAGTCTTAAGAATCCGATTGATGTCATAGGTAAGATATCTAGAGCTTACTTAACAAATGTTGATTCCCAAAATCAGGTGGCAACATTCATGGATAGCTTGAGGAGATTATTAGATTCGTTTGACCGTAATCGATATGACGTTGTTTTAGTTGATGCAAGATCTGGCCTGCATGAAACCACAGCCGCAGCGTTGGTCGGTTTAGGCGCGGATGTTTTTTGCTTTGGTGTTGATCAGCCTCAAACCTTGCAAGGATATGAGTTGCTATTTTCCGCAATTGCTTCTAATAAATCTGAAAATAACGTTAAAGATAGTTGGTTGCAAAATCTTCATTTTGTTCATGCTAAGGCTTCTTTATCTCAAGAAAAACGAGAACAATTTAGTTTAAATGTAGAAAACCTCGCTCAAAAATATTTCTCCAACAAATTGGAAGAGGCAAGCTTGGATAAAGAAATTTTAGAGTTGCGTGATTCTTTTGAGGTTATATGGTCTGACAGTGATGACGTCGAAGAACAAACGGAGAAGGTACTGAAGCTCGGATTTGATTTCAATGAGGTTTTAGTTGTACTTGATGACTCTTCATATCGTGAATTTGACCCACTCAAAGATAGAGACACTCTTTCCGACAAGGTATATAATGCTACGTTTGGGTCGCTAGTTACTAAAGCTAACTTATTAGTAGAACAATCTCAGGTCAAGGTTTATGAAGATAGTTAATATTGATTTTTCAAGGTTAAGGGGAGCCTTGCGTGATTTGCCATCTGACCACGACGCTGATGGAGATCATGCTCCCTCACCTCAAGAGATTTTTGCTCCGGAGCAACATGCAAATGCTCTCGATCCCTACTCAACTATCGTAGTAGGGGCTCGTGGTACAGGTAAAAGCTTTTGGGCTGGTGTTTTAAATCATGACCACACGCGTATAGTTGCGGGCGAATTTTATCCTAATCTTGGATTAGATAGCCTGATTGTAACGCCAGGGTACACATCACTGAATCAGAAAAAATTTATCGATGCGTTAGTTCCTGCCGGTCGTGAAAATGAACTCGGGTATACTTTTTGGCAATCATTAATTATTCAATCTGTACATAAAAAACTTAACCCTACAGCGCCTTCAAAAAAGCTATCAGATATCATGCAGAATTTTAATGATCCTGAAGATGTTGATATCTACTTTTCGGATTTAGAAAAAACTCTTAAAGGTCTAAATAAAACCATTCTTGTGACTTTTGATGCTCTTGATACAATTTCAAAACAATGGGGACGTTCAGGGCTTTTACTAGATGCACTTTTTGAGGCAATTTGGTCTCTTCGTGCTTACAAGAATATCAAAGCAAAAGTTTTTATAAGACCAGAACAATTAAATGATGATTCACTACGTTTTGTAGAATTGCCTAAGCTCAAAAGTGCTAGAGTTGAACTCGAATGGACTCAAGAAGAACTATATGGTTTATTATTTTCACGATTAGCTTATGAATCTCAATCGCCAGACTTCTTATCCCTTTGTAATCAATTGGGGATTGGAAGACCAAACTCAAATTCCACTAAAGCGAAAAGATCATGGATGCTATTATTTGATTCAGGATTGCAACAAAATGTAATGTCAGTAATCGCAGGTCCTTATATGGGGTCAAACCCCAAAAAAGGTAAAACTTACGATTGGCCATATAGACATCTTTCTGATGCTTATGGGAATGTGACGCCTAGAAGTTTCATCAAGCTTTTTGTTGAAGCTGCAAAATTTGTTCATGTAAACCAGACGCAAGTCGTAACCGCTGAAGGTATTAGACATGGGCTTCGTGAGGCATCGAAAGTCAGGGTTGACCAATTAGGTGTTGAGTATGTTTGGGTTAGACGTGCTTTGGCACCTTTAGCTGGGCTTCGTGTTCCTTGCGATATTTCCGAATTGATAACACGCTGGCAGGACACGAACACTGTACGGGTAATCCTCAATGCATCTAAAGATGAAGAAACTGGTTTTCTTCCTCCGTTCCCACCTACAACCAAATTAGATAAAAATACAGCATTGCTTGAGGCCATGGCAAAAATTGGGCTTATTGAATACAGGCACGATGGTCGTATAGATATTCCAGACTTATTCCGTGTTGCAGCATTAATGTTGAAAAAGGGTGGCTTAGCCCCCTCTAAAAAATAATAAATCTCATTTAGGGATACTGTGGCGAAGTTAATTTTGGCTTCGTCATTACATTTTTTGAATTTATCTATCATATTCTACTCTTATTCCTGAAAAACCTAATATCTGATGCGCCAAGTACAGAAACTATGATGCAGTAATTACACCTGATAAAACAATCTTAAGGAATACTGTTCTCCTTCCGCGCAGGAGACTGGCGACGTTCATGGCTGTATATATAAGAGACCAACGAAATAAATATCGCCATGCTATTTTGTATTGAACAGCTGGCGACCAAGGGGGACTAGAAAAATCCTTACTTGGGTTTAGACCATAACAAAGGGCCGTGAAACATTGCAGCCAAAAGCTGGAAGAGCGCGTTAAGGTTATGCTAGTCTCGCCGCGTCCGCTACTATAGTGAGCAATGTATCCAGTTGCCCGAGCATCCGGCCCGCGTTACATTGGACAGGAAGATGCTGACAAATAATAGGAGTTATCATGGATGCATGGGTTGGCTCAATGATAGGTGGTGCAGTTGGTGCTGTTATAGGCCATATTACAAATCACTATATCGGTTGGTATAAAGAGAACAAGCAGTTTTCACCTGAAAGGAAATTTATTTGCGCTGAGCTTATATTCCTCCTAGAAGATTATGCGAAAAAGTGCGCAGAAGTAGCTACTGACTATGGTGAATACACTGGTGAACAAGGGGAAGCTCAGTCAGCCATCTCCCCTCCAAAACTGCTTGACTACTCATCAATTAAGGGGAATTGGCGGTCACTTAGCTCTGATATTATGTATCGGGTATGCAGTTTACCGGTAGAACAGAAAGAAGCAAAAAGAATAGTTTCCTCATCTTGGGAGTTTGAAGCGTCCCCTCCTGACTACAAGGATTATTTTGAAACGCGTCAATATCAATATTCACTTCTTGGCCTTAAGGCCGCGCAAATCGCAGAAGATGTAAGAAAGCAAAACAAATTCCCAGATGGTGATTTATGCGAATGGACAATTCCTACGATGGAGGAGAAGGTCAAAGCTTATGAAAAGAAATATCCTAAGATAAAAAAACATTAGTTTTATTTTCCATTACTAATCAGCCATAATACCCTTGTCATCCTGAACAACTAACAACTTTACCCCGGCGCGAAGTGGGGTAACATGATGCAAAAAATATCAAAAGGGCTACGGGGAAATGGTTGGTATGCAATAACCTTGCTGGTTTTATTGTAGTTGTATATGAAGTTTTTGTCTGTGTGGAGCTTGGGCTTCTGAGGCTAGCTGATGAGGCCCTCAAGGTTGTTGCTGGATGTTCGATGCCCCAAATCTGCGATCTTATCTACTATATCGTCAAATCTGTTTTCCGAGTCGATAAATGAAAAGCCCTCTCCGAGCAGTGGGCTTTTTTTATTGATTGAAACTGGCTTTTAAGCATATTTGAACAATCGCGCAAAGCCCATGGCTGAAGGCCAGCACTCTGTTTTAACCTCAAATCCGTTTCGGTGCGACCTTTGTTCTTGTCGATTAAAATAAAAATCTTTGCGGTTCAGGGCTTCCCGGTATGGTGCATCATTGATCGTGACTACCGCGGCAAGAAGTACTCGAAAGAGAAACAGGTGGCGCGCTGTGGCAATGCTGTGCCGCCGCCTTTTGCTGAGGCGCTGGTGAGAGCCAATCTGCCGGAGATGTGCCTGAAAAAAGGTATTGCAGCATGATAAAACCCGCTTCGGCGGGTTTTTTATTATGGAAAAACATCAATCTAAACATAAGCATGGTGTTGGCAAAAAGTGCTGCAGAGGGGTTGAACATTTCATGCAACCGGTATACTGTTTATTTATACAGTATCTATATGAGGTGCTAACCATGAAAGTTGAAGTCACAATTGATAAACATAAAAAACTCCCTGATGGTGCCATACCAGCGCTTGAGCAAGAATTGCTGCGCCGCTTGTCCCAGTCTTATGATGACTGCAAATTAACCATTCGACGAACAAGCAACGATGGTCTTAGCGTTTTGGGCGGCGCTGATGGCGATAAAAAACGCGTAGAGCAAATCCTGCAAGAGACGTGGGAAAGCGCAGACGACTGGTTTTACTGATTCACCTTTTGGTGGCTGGCATTTCCCAAAGCATCGCAATAAGCGTGTCCCTTTGATGCTGTCGCCGGACTATATTTATTGCGTCTGTATGTCGCTCAGGGGGATGAAGTGGATCTCGATATCGCCGAAGTGGTGGACATTATCAGGCAGGGCGGGAAGTTTTTAATTTCGAGTGATGGAGGGAAAATAACCGGGCTCGAAAGGGTAAGGAAAAATCAGTTTTTACTAACGATTGAAGAGTTTAAAGAGCTAGCTACAGAAGCTGGCTGCATTGACGAAACCGAGAGTAAGCTGCAATAATTTGCCTGCCGCCTGAACAACGGCAACGGAGCATCTCAGCGCCACGGAGTGAAACCCATGGCGCGACAATTACACCTGATAAAACAGACCCAAGGAATACTGATCCCTGCCACGCAGGAGACCAGCGATTTCTTGCAATCAAAATGCAAGCTCGGCGCCGTTCTGGAGGCCGACTTTAAGCTTGTCCGCAATCCGGCGTTTCATCGCCGTTACTTTGCTTTACTCAATCTCGGCTTTGAATATTGGGAACCTACCGGCGGGGCGATTTCGTCTAATGAGCGCAGGCTTATCACAGGTTACGCCAAATACCTTGCTGCATATGGCGGGAGTGAATCGGCGTTGCTTGATGCCGCCGGGCAATATCTCGACCGAATAGCCGAGAAGCGATCTGGCTCTATCAGTATTTGCAAATCCTTCGATGCTTACCGGGCGTGGGTCATCGTTGAAGCAGGCCACTATAACGCCATACAGCTGCCGGACGGCACGCTGAAAAAACACCCTCGCAGCATTTCTTTCGCAAGCATGGACGAATGCGAGTTCCAGGAATTGTACAAAGCATCGCTCGATGTTCTCTGGCGATGGATCCTCTCTCGTTCGTTCAACAGTCTGCAGGAGGCCGAGAACGCCGCAAACCAGCTTTTAAGCTTCGCGGGGTGATGCCGATGAAACACTCATGGTTTCACCATCACGAATGCACAACGCAGCAGGCCGACGAACTGATGGCGAGATATCGCCAGCGGGGCGTAAAGGTCGAACGCAGTTTAAACCCGGACTTTGTGACATGGACCGTCAGCGCGCAGCTGGTGGAGGACAATAATCCGCCACGGCCAGACTCTCGCTGGCGCAACAGGATGTGGGGGTGAGTATGGCTAACCTTCGCAAAGCGGCCCGAGGCCGCGAATGCACGGTACGTATTCCCGGGCACTGCAATGGCAATCCGGAAACCAGCGTACTGGCACATTACCGTCTGGCTGGCACCTGCGGTACCGGATGCAAGCCGGACGATACACAGGGCGCTATAGCCTGCAGTGCTTGCCACGATCTCATTGATGGCAGAAAGAGAACCACCGATTACACCCGCGACGAACTGCGCCTGATGCATGCAGAAGGCGTGCTCAGAACTTTGGCTATATGGAAACAAGAGGGGTTACTGAAAGCATGAAACTCGAAGCATCCTTAAAACATTTCAGCCCTCAGGGTATGCACATTACCGACGATGTGAAAAGCACATCACCTGACCGTCTCAACGGTACGGATGTTATGGCTGGTATTGGGGTGACAAGCAGCAGGGCAAGGTTCGGACTGGCAGCGTTCTTTGGAAAGACTGGCATCAGCAAGACAGATGAGCAGTTGGCCGTCCAGGCGCTAGCGCGGTATGCGATTGAAACTGCACCGAAGAACGTACGCAAAACAGCGGGTAAAGAGCTGGGTCGCTGCTGCCTGATTTTGGCGCAGTTTGCTTTTGCGGAGTATTCCCGGTCCGCGCAAACAACGGGAGCCTGCAGGGTATGCAACGGCAACGGAAAGATTAAAACCACTACCACGGAACGCAAAGTTTCTAATCCGTGGGGCAAAGCACCATATTGGGCTAAAAAATCCCGTGCTGTCCGTCCTTCCGACTGGGATAAGTGGACTGAAGTAACAGCCAGCATAAGCGCTAAATGTGAAGCCTGTGACGGTAAGGGGAAAATAAATGCTCGCTGCCGCTGTGGTGGTTCTGGCCGGGTTCTGGACCGCAAAGCGACAAAAGAGCAGGGAGCACCGGTATATAAAATCTGTGAACGCTGTTCGGGGAATGGCTTTTCAACGATGTCGTCTACGGCTGCTTATAAAGCGATTCTGACGCTTATCCCAGACCTGCACATCAGAACATGGACACGCAACTGGAAACCTTTCTGCGATGCGCTGGTGGACCTGTGCTGGAAGGAAGAGGAGAGGGCAGATAAAGAGTTTCAACGAGCAACAGCTGATTGAGTAAATGGGCGCATTATTTTGCATTTTAAGCGCACAATGCTTGATTTTGTCCGAAGTTGTCGTGTATATTTTAAATCGTGGAATAAAACGCCTGAACGAAAACATTCATATAAACCCTGTTACTGCAGGGTTTTATGTTTTTGAAAACAAATGCCTGAAATCGGCTATAAAGTGTGATCTGAATCAAAATGTCATGCGCCAAACTTAAGGAATATTAAGGAACTGTAAATATTCTTTATAAGTGATGGCTTTATGGCGTTAAAAGATATTTTTGTGCGAACCGAACCTCGCAGACGGCATTATGGTGTTGCATTGTTTATCGGGCTTATTTCTGGGGTGGTTTCAGCATTTGTAAAATGGGGTGCTGAAGTACCATTACCACCGCGTAGTCCTGTCGATATGTTTACCAGTGCCTGTGGACCAGAGTCATTAATTCGAGTTGCCGGGCAGATTGATTGCTCCAGAAACTTCCTTAACCCTCCTTATATTTTTCTGCGTGATTGGTTAGGGCTGGTCGATCCAAATGCGGCTGTCTATACCTTCGCCGGACATGTGTTTAACTGGGTAGGCGTAACACATATCATATTCTCCATCGTGTTCGCGGTTGGGTATTGTGTAGTTGCCGAGGTGTTTCCAAAAATTAAGCTGTGGCAGGGTTTGCTTGCTGGTGCACTCGCACAACTGTTTGTCCATATGATTTCGTTTCCGCTTATGGGCCTAACCCCACCGTTGTTCGAACTACCATGGTATGAAAACGTTTCTGAAATATTTGGACACCTAGTGTGGTTCTGGTCCATTGAGATAATTCGCCGGGATCTGAGAAACAGAATTACGCACGAACCGGATGCTGAAGTTTCTCTGAATTCAGCATTCAGATAATCTAAGCTGCGAAGTAATAAACCCGCATAAAATGCGGGTTTATTATGCCTGTGATTAGTCGCTCTTCGATAGCAATGTATGCAGAGTGTATTGACGCTAGCTACGTTTGCAACATAACGTATTGATGTGGTGAATCCCCCTATGCGGAGGGGCGACCAGTCAGTTACAGAAACCTGTAAATGCAGCGCGGGCCATGCCGACTGGGGCATGCTCACCGGGAGGCACCCGGCACCACACTGCCACTAAACATATTTAAGATTCATGTTGGGTTTACTGTTTACAGTTACCCTTCTATGTTTAAAGAACGTAACGGTAAAAACAAATGCATCCTGGTAAATCGGTAGCTCGGACAATCAGGCGCGCTCTTACCGTTGCTCCTTGAAATGCCAACTTCAGCCCGCCTCTCTCAGCGGGCTTCTTTTTGCTCGTAACCAGCTAAAAGAAAAATCAAAAAAAGCTATACCTTCATCTGGCTGGCGAAGGGGTAAACACTAAGATGTGAATCCTCAGAGCGAGCCATGATGACTGACCGAAGAATTACCTGTCGTTATCTGGCACCCCACATGCAGCATAACCCCTTAAGGCCTTCCATTACGGTAGGCCTGCTGTCTTCTGGGGCCCTGCACGTCAAAAGTTCAGTCTGTAGGCCTATACCAGTCTTGGCGGAATTTAGCTAACGGACTCACTTTTCTAATCAATACGGGCACAGCAGTGGATGCTTTACCGATACTATGATTACGTAAAGCCTAAGCTAGAGGGAGTTTGTCTTGAGTGAAAATCTTACTGCAGTGGGGGCACATCAGCGCAGCACCTTTTTGGACTCGGGTGTAACTATGTTCTGATTGGTTGATGCAGTTAGGGCAGGTACATTTGATGAGGTAGTTGCGATTGTTTTTTGAGTTTTTGCGTTGTTGCATATGACATTTCCTGATGAATGGTCCGCAACCATACACTATCCACTGATACATAGCTCGTATTGAATTTCCCAACCACCTCGCACAGGTGGTTTTTTTCTTTCAGGTACCCGGAATCACCATTGATGAGTATTCCTCCCGCCGGTCCTGATCCTTATCAAACTCACAGCACCCCGTTAACCCGGAGGTGAACCTATGGCAAAGCATATGCAAGACAAAGAGAGCATGGCCGGAATCACCTGGCTGGCTCTGCTGATCATTGCTGGTTGGGGCGGCCTTGTCCGATTCCTGATGGATGTAAAGCAGGGCAAAGCAAAATGGAGCTGGATAAATGCTTTTGCGCAGATTGTGGTTTCGGCTTTTACCGGGGTTATTGGTGGGCTCATCAGCATTGAAGGTGGCCTGAGTATTTACATGATACTGGCCACTGCTGGTATCAGTGGTGCTATGGGTTCCGTAGCGCTCACGTATTTCTGGGAACGAATCACCGGAGTGAAAGCACAATGACAGCAGACAAGACTATCGAGGGGATCCTCGGCAAAGAGGGTGGTTATGTCGATCATCCGTCGGATAAAGGCGGTCCGACCCGCTGGGGCATCACGCAGACCACAGCTCGAGCACATGGTTACACCGGTGATATGAGAAACCTGCCCAGGGAAACAGCAAAGCAAATCCTGCTGAGCGATTACTGGACCGGACCCCGGTTTGACCAGGTGGCAGCTCTATCTACGTTACTGGCGGATGAGCTTTGCGACACTGGCGTGAACATGGGGCCCAGCGTCGCCAGTAAGTTCTTTCAGCGTTGGCTCACTGCTCTGAATATGCGAGGAAAGCTGTATCCCGATCTGATTCCAGATGGCGCCATTGGTCCCCGAACCATCACCGCGCTTAAGGGATACCTTTCCGCCCGCGGGAAAGAGGGTGAACAGGTTCTGTTGCGTGCGCTGAACTGCAGCCAGGGTGCCAGATACCTCGAACTGGCGGAGGGCCGCGAAGCCAACGAGGATTTTCTCTACGGCTGGGTTAAGGAGCGTGTCCTGTGAAGATGATCATTTTCGCTTTGCTCGTGCTGGTGGCTGTGCTCGTTCTGTTACTGCTGCGCAAATATACCCGGCTGGAGTTCGTTGCCCATGCCAGCCTGCTGCTGAAAACGTGGTCTGTAAAGCTGGGGGCTATCGGTGCGCTGGTTGGCATGTGGGTGCAGTCGTTCCCGGATGCTGCGCTGCACGCCTGGGCGATGCTGCCGCCGGATATCAAAAACATTCTGCCTCCAAACATTGTTGCGTTGATTAGCCCTGCGCTGGTGGTGCTGGCGGTGCTTTCGCAATACGTACGCCAGCCAGCATTGAAAGCTAAGGCCGAAGAACTGAAGGAGCCGCAGCAGTGAGCTTCGAAATTATTGCTGGGCTGGTGGTCGTCATCCTGGGCGCTATAGCTGGCGCGTTCGGTATTGGTCATGCTCGCGGTACCAGTAAGGCAGAAGCCAAAGCCGATCTGCAGCGTACCGAAGAGAATGCCGCCGCCACCGTCGCCGCGGCAGAACGTAAGGCGGAAGTTGTGAAAGGGGCCATTGATGTACAGCAGACTGTTAGCCATATGCCTGATGACAATGTTGATCGGGAGCTGCGCGAGCACTTCACCCGCCCCGGTAGTCGTTGATACGGCGTGCAACTGGGTGAGGGTCATCTACTTGACCGACCACGATATCGACGTGCTGGATATGCAGACCAAGCGCGACATTCTGGCGCACAACAAAGCAGTGCAAGCCAACTGCCGTAGCATTACCCCTGCTCATTGAGTTAAATAAATGGCCTCATCCTTGAGGTCCACGGGTAAGTAAACGCAAGGTCTTTTATGTAATGGCTCTTTTAGCCTAGGAGCCAGCCCAGAAACAACAAGCGTAAGCGGTAGATATTTATGATTTTTTTTCTGCTGTTTATCCACAGCAAACCAAAAGAGGTACGAAAGATTGAAGTTAAACTGCAGGACGGCTGCGTTGTACAGGGCTATGAGTGCATTATTGACTACTCACACTCTGAACAGCACTGCCTACCTCAGCTGAAGGATTGAACATTACAGAAGAGTCTCAGTTGATGAAGGGCTTCGATGTCTACCATTAATAGGTGTTCTCCTCTACACGTTAAGGCTGTACCTTGATAATGTTGATTTACATTCACGGTATTGGTGTTTTCATGAAAAAGGGATTTATCGGTACGATCTTCCTGTGTGGTATGCTTCTGGGGTGTTCCAGCTCCGCTAAAAACCCTCAACCAAAGCTGCTATATTCGCCGCATCCTGCATATCCGTATTACGCACTGGCTAACAGGATTGAAGGAGGTGTGGCGGTTAGATATAACGTAGGTGTTGATGGCAAGATATCAAAGCTTTGGATCCTAAAATCAGAACCTCAGCATCTATTCGACTCTGCCGTTATTGCGGCAATGGCCCAATGGCGTTATGAAGCCAATAAACCGACTCAAGGCTTAACAAAAACAATATATTTCAAACTTCAGGCTCCGTCCGATTAAACCAGATAGCAGAGCGTTGAGACCGTCTTCATTCATGCTTCATTTATTCCCATCGCTAAGGTCACCTCTGGGTGGCTTTTTTATGGCTTTAACATTGGTGGTGTTGCAGTCAAAGCCTGAGGACCTTTCCTGCCAGTTGAAGCTGTTGCGCTAGTGTGCCATTCAGTGTTTACGTCAGCTGCGGTTGGAGAAAGCCAGTTGGCTGGCTTATGCAGGACAGATTATTTTCTTGTTGAATGCTGCTTCTGGTGTGCTTATATTCTACCTAAAAATAGGTAGGTGTGTTGTGATTAGAAAATGCTATGCAAGAATGTCTGACCCAGCATCGAATGACAAGCTGACACTGGAAATGCTTGTATCTGACGGTGGGCGTAAGATTTTTATCTGGGATTTTGATAAAGGGGTGGCAATTTTCTCTGAGGGTATAACAGGTAAGCAGTCTAAATACATAGTACAAGGTGAAAAGCATGCAGGGCATATCAATCTTATCAGAGATAACACGGTTGAGCGCACTATTTATGGGGTTAAGGAGTTCACCTGTGGAAATGGTGATTCCGGTAAATCCTCTCCTGTGTTTTGCTCATTGTGCGAGGGGCAGATACTCATAATCGAATGCCAAAAGGCTTTTATAAGAAAACCATTAAGGCTTGATGAACTCACCTTTGAATAGAACTACCTACGATACATTCCTCATATGATCGAAGGATATAACATCTCTCAGGTATCCTGCTTCTGGATGCCGGGAACGTGTACCGCTGGTGGGCTGGATTCTTGGAGCCTTTGCCCAGCAGTTTCAGGTGATAAAAAACCCCGTGGAGTAAATCCGACAAATTGACGGGGCGCTGCAGAGGCAGCCAATGTCGGAGTTTAGTCAGATTTCGAGGTGTTTTTCTACTGGTTTTGAGAAAAAATGGATGGTCTGACACTACAGGAAGTGGCTCATCCCTGAGCTCACGGGTAGAACAGTAGACTTTGTCATGGCAGAGCAAAGTCATAAGTAAGTGTAGAATGTGTTTCTGATTTAACAAGCTTAGTGAGTGTATGCTTCATGGATTGTACGTCTGTAACTTTCATAATATTTCTACCATTTCAAAATTAAGATATTAGGTAAAACCTTAGGGAATTTAGAGGGTAAGAGAAGCTGTGAACAAAAAAATCTCCTCGCGAAGCAATGTTTTTCACTTTAACGAAATATATTGTTTGCAATGTGGGTTTTTTAGTTCATCATGTATGCTACATTGAGTTCTTATAAAATGAGCTGCTAATTATGACTGAGTGCAAACTTCCACAACTTCCAGAGTATTATCGATATGGTACTGAACAAATTAACAAGTTGCCTGGGAGTGGGGATGTTTTTCCTCCTGCGGGTAGTATAATAAAGTCAGTAAGTTTAAATGAAGGTGTATTTGTTTGTGTTCCGGTGCAGCGTTATATACACGGGTTGAATATTTGGGTTGTAGTTGAATCTTCTTGGTAATGATTTTTGTTTGGTAAGAGTGATTTTTCGTTGGTTTGGTGGCTTCTATTTATTATAAATTCGCTGTTGGAATTTAAAATTAGCATCATTGCAATGCTTTCAAACACCGTAGAAGGATTATGATGCTAGTGCAAAATAATATTTATAATAATTCAGAGTCATATGCTATTCTTTTGTTTAGTATGTGGCCTGTCCTTATTGTACTTCTTGTCGTGATATCTTGCGCCTTTTACGGTGTATTGATGCATAAAACTGCAATTTGTTGTTTTCTGTCAGCTATGTTCCTTGGTGTCGCAGGCTGGTTTTATGGATGATCACCATTAGCTCTAATATGAGTCACTTTTTAGTATAAAGTCAGGGTGTCATTACTTTACCTGGCTTGTAGCGTTGGTTCCCTAAAGTTTGACGATAAAAGGCCCTGTTAATACAGGGCCTTTCTGTATGTATTATTTATCAAAGAGGTAAGACATGTCAGAGATCACCGCATCTGAGCAAATCCGCCTGGATATTATCAAGAAAGTGAATTACGACACTGCAGCGGCGAAGTTAGCCATTGACTGGGTAGGCGACAGCTATCTGAAGTCTGAGCTATTCGCTGACTCTTTCGATCGTGTTTTCACGGAAAGTGAGATTGTCTCGAAGACCCGTAAGGCAATCCAGGAAGCGACCGAAGCGCTGGCGCTGTTTGATACTGCCGCTGAGCAGGTCAGCTAAGGTATTACAGCAGGCGTTCATAGAGTGCCTGTGATAATGACCATCAGACAAATCGTCTGAGCTGACAGTTCAATCAATCACCAATTACCAGTTACACAGGGTAACTGACATCATTGTCTGTTTATCCCGGTGAATTTTGAAATACTCACTACTCTCATAACGTCTCTGCCTGCCAACACCAGAACGGCAGAGGTCAGTTAGCCGTATAGATGAACCTCTCCCGGGTGGCTCCTGAGATATTCTTTATACGCTAGCTGGTAGTAACTAAAGGCCGCATATTTTTGCGGCCTTTTTCATCATTTGTAAAATGAAAGCCCTCAGGCGATTAACGATGCTCAGGACCATGGAAGTGATCTCCACCATGTCCGCCTCCATGGGGACCAGGGGGAAGGATACATCCTGAAAGTGACAGCGCACCACAGATCACAAAAACAGCAAGCATAATTCTTTTCATAATAACTCCTGAACTAAAGAGCCTTAATTCCAAAACATAAAAGTGAATATTTTATGGAGAATCAGTAATTCCTTTTTCTCCCTCACGTTAAATAGGAATAATCCATGGCAAAACCGGACTGGGGCGAGCTTCAGCAACGGTTCCTGTCCGATCATGCCGCAACCGGCGTATCACCGAAGGATTGGTGTGAAGCGCAGGGACTGAATTACGCTACCGCCCGCCGATACATCAAGAAACCCACTGCGCAAAAACCTGCGCAGAAGAAACTGCGCACTGCGCAAAAGGAAAAGTGCGCAGAAGAGTTGGTGGATGATGATGGCCTCACCGATCAACAACGTTCATTTGTCGCGGAATACCTGAAGGACAACAACGCCACACAGGCCGCTATCCGTGCCGGGTACAGCAAGAAGACAGCGAATGAACAGGGAGCAAGGCTGTTAGCAAAAGTTAGTATTGCGCAGGCCATTGCGCAGCAGCAGAAAGCATCCATTGTGCGCACGCTTGGAAGTGCCGATGAAGTGCTTGAGCAGATGTGGCGCCTGGCAACGTTCGACGCCAACCAGCTATCACAGTATCGCCGCGGGAGTTGTCGTTACTGCTGGGGCTTTGGTCATCAGTATCAATGGCGTGATGCCGTGGAGTACGAAGAGAAGCGACTCGAAGCGCTTGAGCGAAAACGTCGCGAGCCCGTAGATGTTGGTGGTTACGGTTACGACCACACCAGCGCACCTAACCCGGAATGCCCCCGCTGCAATGGTGATGGTGTAGGCCAGCCTTTCTTCGCCGATACGCGTAAGCTGGCGCCGGATGCTGCGCTTGCCTATTCCGGTGTGAAGCTTGGGAAGAATGGCGTAGAGATTACCGCTATCAGCCGGGAGCGGATGTACGAGGCGGTGATGAAACGGCTCGGCCTGGCTGATAGCGAGTTCGCCCAGCGTCTGCAGCTGATTGAAATTGAGCGCCGGCAGCTGGAGGTCGAAAAATTACGCAAAGAGCTGGCTGCTGATCCGGAGGATGACGAACCAACGCCAGTTGCAATCAATATCAACGTAGTCGATGCACGAGTGAGGGAAGAGGATGGCGATAGCACCGACGCTTAACATCCCTCAGGCCAAATTCCTTGCAATGCAGTACAAGTTTAAGGCCTATGTGGCCGGGTTTGGTTCCGGTAAGACGTGGGTCGGTTGTGGTGGAATCTGCAAAGGGATGTGGGAACACCCCAAAATCAACCAGGGTTACTTTGCGCCAACGTATCCGCAGATCCGAGACATCTTTTATCCCACTGTTGAGGAGGTGGCCCACGACTGGGGGCTGAATGTCAAAATCAACGAGGGGAACAAAGAGGTTCACTTCTACGCCGGGCGCCAGTATCGCGGCACGACGATCTGCCGCTCGATGGAGAAACCACAAACCATCGTTGGTTTTAAAATCGGTAATGCGCTGATTGATGAGCTGGACGTAATGCCCGCCAAAAAGGCGCAGTTAGCCTGGCGAAAAATCATTGCCCGTATGCGTTACAACGTAGCCGGTCTTCGTAACGGGATCGACGTCACCACGACACCAGAAGGCTTTAAATTCGTTTATCAGCAGTTCGCAAAGGCTGTACGCGATAAGCCTTCGCTCTCAACGCTGTACGGCCTGGTGCAGGCCTCGACGTTCGACAACGAAAAGAATCTGCCGCCGGACTATATCCCGTCGCTGATGGAGTCATACCCGCCGGAGCTGATCAAGGCTTATCTCCGTGGCCAGTTCACCAACCTTACCAGCGGGACGATTTACCATCAGTTTGACCGTAAGCTGAATAACTGCCGGGAAGAAGAGCAACCCGGTGAGCCCCTGTATATCGGTATGGATTTCAACGTCGGGAAGATGGCCGGGGTTGTTCATGTGTTACGTCTGGGGCTTCCGTTTGCGGTTAATGAAATCGTTAAGGCTTACGACACCCCTGACATGATCCGCATCATCAAAGAGCGGTTCTGGCTGTACGACGGCCATGACTACCGAAAGGTGCGTGAAATCTATATCTACCCGGACGCTTCCGGCGATTCCCGTAAATCCAGCAATGCCAGCGCCACGGATATCGCTCAGCTTAAGCAGGCTGGCTTCAATGTGGTTGTTAATGCATCAAACCCGCCAGTGAAAGACCGCATCAACGCGATGAATGCCATGTTCTGCAATGGTAACGGTGAACGTCGCTACAAAGTGAATGTAAAGCGATGCCCGGTGTACACCGAATCGCTTGAGCAACAGGTTTGGGGCGAAAACGGTGAGCCGGATAAAACGGCGGATAACGATCACCCCAACGATGCCGGTGGGTATTTCATTGTGAAGCAATTCCCGATTATCAAACCGACTGGAAAAGTCACCCAACTGCGGATGTAAAACCATGCCTGATATTTCAACGCCCAACCTCGACTATAACGACATGGTTGAGGCATGGGATATTAATGATGCGCTGATGGGCGGCACGCTGGAAATGCGCCGGCAGGGCAAGAAGTATCTCCCGAAATGGCCGAACGAAGATCCTGAAAGTTATAAGGAGCGTTTGGCTTCGGCAACGTTACTACCTGCCTATGAAGAGGCCATTAAACAAAACATCGGGCGAGTGTTTGCTGAGCCGACGGTATTGAGTGAGGACTCTCCTGAACAAATACGGGAACTATCGCCAGATATTGATATGGAAGGAAACCGGCTCGATGTCTGGGCACAACAATTTTTCAGCATCGGATTTCAGTATGGTCTGGTACATGCGCTGGTGGATTTCCCGAAAATTGACCCGGAGGCAGTAAAAACTAAAGCCGACGAAAAAGCCGCGGGATCCCGCCCGTATGCCACGATGTTAAATCCTCGCCAGGTCATCGGCTGGAAATCGAAAGTGGTTAAAGGGAAAGTGATGCTGACCGATCTACGTATCAGAGAGGTCATCATTATTGATGGCGATGATTACGGGCAAACGAAAGTTGAGCAAATACGCCATATCATGCCGGGCAAGGTTGAAATTTATCGCCGAAATAAAGGTGATAACGGCGAAAGCCAGTGGCAGATTCACGACGAGTGGGAAACCAGTCGCGATGACATTCCCCTGGTGACGCTTTACACGAAACGCACAGGCTTTATGCGCGGTTCACCGCCACTGCTTAATCTCGCCTTACTGAATATCAAGCACTGGCAGAGTCAGAGTGAACAGGACAACATCCTTCATGTCGCTCGTGTGCCGTTGCTGGTGGCTTACGGTCTGGCTGATGGCGAAACGTTGACGATAGGTTCTTCCTCTGCGACTCGTTTTGATGACCGCCAGCGGCAGGGACTGGAATATGTCGAGCATACCGGGGCTGCTATTGAAGCCGGTAAGATTTCCCTCGAAGATCTGGAAAACCAGATGCGTCAGGCCGGCGCAAAACTGCTACGCGCGGAAAACACATCGACTAAATCCTTAGATCAGACTCACGAAGAGCGGATGCAGGAGAATTCACCTCTCTACACCATGGCAAGCTCGCTTGAGGATGCGCTCGATAATATCCTGCAGATTATGGCGGAATGGCTGGGCGAGAAAGAAGGCGGCAATGTCGATGTACGCACCGAACTGGATGTTTCAGCCCAGACGTTTGATGCCGCAGCTGCAACAGCTGTTCAGTCGCTCCGTCAGGGTGGTGATATACGTCAGGTCGATGCTGTTCGAGTTTTGCAGGCCCTCAAATTTATCGATCCGGACGCGAAGCCCGAAGAGGTTATCGACGAGTTGCGAAATCAGCAGGTCACGCTGGCCGGCGGACTGAGTAACCCGGGTGGTGCAAATGGCAACGGCGAATGACAAGCTTCAGGATGAATCGATAGCGCATGCGATATGGATAGCGCGGTACAGCACCAGCGTTGCAAACAGGATGATAAAAATCCTGAATGACAGCGATGCGGAACTGACAGCCAGATTGCTGGTAGCGATGGATAGCCTGGATGCTGACAGCTTTACCGAGTCACGACTGGAAGCGCTGCTCGTTAGTGTCAGAGCTCTCAATCGCGAGGCTGTGCAGTCAATGTACGCGGGACTATCTGATGAGCTGCAGCAACTCGCTCAGCACGAAGCAGGCTTTCAGCTGAGCCTGTTCCAGTTTGTGATCCCCGATGATGTGCTATCGCTTCACCCGCTGGTGGGCATTTCACCGGATGCCGTTTACGCAACTGCGATGGCACAGCCGTTTCAGGGGCGCCTGCTTTCGGAGTGGGCAGATAACCTTGAAGCTGACAGAATGGCAAGAATTTCCAATACAGTGCGGCAGTGTTTTCTCCTGGGCGATACGCATGAGCAAATCGCCAGAAAGGTCCGGGGTCATGCTAACCGTGGCTATCAGGATGGCGCGCTGCAGATGAGCCGAACCAATGCCGGCAGTATTGCAAAAACGGCTGTGGGGCATCTTGCTTCGACGGCCAGGAAAAGCTTTGCAGATGCGAACGATGACATTTTGAAGGGTAAGCAGTGGTTATCCACTTTGGATAACCGGACATCAAAAGACTGTCGGATTCGCGACCGCCTCAAGTACACACTGGATAACAAGCCGATCGGCCATAAGGTGCCGTATCTACAGGGACCCGGGAAAATCCATTTCTGCTGTCGCAGCGTCGAAACCTACATCCTGAAATCGTCTGATGAGCTGGGTATTGCTGTTGGGCAAATATCAGATAGCTCACGTGCCAGCATGGACGGGCAGGTGCCTTCAGATACCGATTATCAGGGTTGGTTCTCGCGCCAGTCGTTCACGCGACAGTCCCAGATCGTTGGCGTAACCCGGGCCCGGCTGATTCGTGACGGCGGCATGTCGCCCGATGACTTCTACAACGACAAGGGCGAATGGCTGACTCTGGAGCAACTTCGTAACCTGGATGCTCAGGCGTTCAGCAACGCCAGACTTTAGAGCTTTTTAAGTCTTCAATCAGGCTGCCTCCGGGCGGCCTTTTTTATTGCCGTGATCCGGATGGTGAGCGGTGCAACGGTCGGATGACCCCGAAAAGGTAACCACATGAAACTGAAAACAGTCGAAGTTAACGGCAAAAGCTATGCAGAAGTCGATCCCAGCGGTTTACCCGTCTACGTCCACGATGACGGCCAGGAAGTCGGTTTTGATGCTGTGCAGGCCGTTGGGAAAATCTCCTCTCTGAATGGCGAGGCGAAATCTCATCGTGAAGCCAAAGAAGCAGCTGAAGCCAGTCTGGCTAAGTTTGCCAAAATCGGTGATCCGGCTAAGGCGCTCGAAGCGCTGGAGATGATGACTAAAATCGACCAGAAAAAACTGATCGACGCAGGCGCGGTTGATCAGGTTAAAGCGGATATCACCAAATCCTTCCAGGCGCAGCTTGATGAAGCTACTCAGCGTGCGACGACTCTTGAAGTCCAGCTTTATCAGGAAATGATCGGCGGCCGTTTCTCTGGCTCGAAATTCATCGCAGATAAAGTGGCAATCCCGGCAGATATGCTTCAGGCGCGGTTCGGTCAGTCCTTCAAAGTCGAGGACGGGAAAGTCGTTGCCTATGACGGCTCCGGCAACAAAATTTATTCCCGCTCTAAACCGGGCGAGCTAGCGGCCTTTGATGAGGCGCTGGAGTTCCTGGTGGAGCAGTACCCACAGAAAGACCACATTCTGAAGGCCAGCGGCAACCAGGGAGGCGGCTCACGGCAGTCTCAGCATTCACTCGGGCAGAAAACGATGAAACGCGATGCGTTTACCAGTTTGAGTCCAACAGATCAGCAATCAACTCTCAAAGACGGTATCACCATCGTCGATTAATTCTTTGCCAGCCGCCGGATGGCTGCTGGTGCCAGAGCTGGATAGCTCAACCAACCCTATATTTTAATCTCCAAGGAATCCATACACATGGCTAATACGCTTACCGGGTTGATCCCGACTATCTTCACGGCTCTGGATACCGTATCTCGCGAACAGGTCGGTTTTATCCCGGCTGTATCGCGCAATGCTAAAGCTGATGCGGCGGCGAAGGACCAGACTGTTACTGCGCCGGTTGCGCCACCGGCAACCACTGTTGATATTACCCCGGGGGCTACTGCGCCAAATGACGGCGACCAGACGATCGGCACCGTTGATGTCAAAATCACCAAATCCAAAATGGCCCCGGTCAAATGGAACGGTGAGGAACAACTGGCGCTGGGGCCCGCAGGGACATACAACACCATCCTTGCTGATCAGTTTAAGCAGGCTTTTCGCGCGCTGGCTAATGAGATGGATGCAGATCTCGCGGCTTTGTATTTCGCATCCTCCCGTGCTGTTGGTACGGCCGGCAGCGCTCCTTTCGGAATTGCAGGTGATTTGTCGGATGCGGCAAATGCGCGCCAGGTTCTCTCTGACAATGGTTCGCCGACAACTGATCTGCAGATGGTTCTCGGTTCTTCGGCTATCGCTAACCTCCGCGGTAAACAGTCTGTTCTGTTCAAAGTAAATGAGTCCGGTACTGATGCGCTTCTGCGTGAAGGTATTGTGGGGCGACTGGAAGGTTTCAACATCCACGAATCCGCGCATGTTAAGAAACGCGCTGCATCTCCGGCTGCCGGATACCTGGTGAATGGAGCAAAAGCTGAAGGCGATATTCTGATTGCCATTGATACCGGCACAGGTGCTTTTGCAGCGGGCGACATCGTGACGTTTGACGGGGACAGCAATAAATACCTTGTTGCTGCTGCGACGGCCACAGCAATCACCCTGGCTGCTCCTGGCTTACGTCAGGCACTGGCCGACAACACAGCTATTACCGCTGGTGGCGCCTACACCGCAAACATGGCGTTTGATCGCAATGCATTCCTGCTTGCATCCCGAACCCCGGCAATGCCGCAGGGCGGCGATACTGCGGATGATGTGATGAACGTTACTGACCCGGTATCTGGCATCACTTACCAGGTAGCACTGTACCGCCAGTATCGCCAGGTGCGTTACGAAGTCGGTTTGTCCTGGGGCGTAGCGGCAGTTAAGTCGGCGCACTCAGCGTTGTTGCTGGGCTGATAAACAGGGGCTTCGGCCCCTTTTTTTAGTGGAGGGCTAATGGCCGGATTAACAAAAGAGCAGCGCGCCCAACGAGCTGCTGAGCAAACTGCGTCTACGCAGGCGGATAACAACGAACCCGTATCGACCACATCGCAGCTGGTGGCGATGGTTACCGATTTCCCGGCATTCCCGGGTGCGCCCAATACCGCCAACGTTCACCCTGATGAAGTGGAGAACTGGAAGGCGCACGGCTGGAAAGAAATGGAGTGATGCATGATCACTTTCATCACCGTTGAAGACGTCAATTCGATTCTCGGTGCCACCTGGACAGATGAAAGCAAAAAAGCCAAATCTGTGCTGATGGCTAATACCTGGATGAATGGACTTAACCTGAAAATGCCGTGCGATAAGGTAACTCACGAAATCATCATTCCTGACGATGTGAAGCAGGCTGGCGCCTATGCAGCGCTAGCGGCCTCGAATGGTGGCCTTTATCAGCAGAAAACCGATTCTGGTGTGTTGCTGAGTAAGACGGTAGATGCCGATGATATCAGCGTTTCAAAGACCTTCGCGGAACTCGCTACCAACAGCTCGGCATTGCTTGATTCTGATCTGCAGCTGGCGCTGGCCATGCTTAAGCCATACGGTGTTAATCAGTCGCAGGTGCGGCTTGTGAGGGGGTAACATGCAAAATCCGGATGTGCATTATGCCGGTGACGGGCTCGGTCCTCGCGATGTGTTTGTGAATGGAAACCCGATCAGACATGTCGTTTACGCAAACCCGGCAAAGGGTGTTGTAGAGTTTGCTCCGCTCCCGCTGCGGGTTAAACGCAACGGCGAAATTTATACCCGCAAACTCCACGGTACAGTGATCGTTAAACCTCAGCAGCGTATTGGTGGGTGCAATGGGCATTCGTGACGAGCTGCAAACCGAAGTCGCCGCGGCATTCGATAACGACCTGCAGGATGCCGTTAAGGATTTCACTGGGTCATACACCGTTCGGGGGGCCTGGGACCCGGTAACGGAAACCGGCACTGAAACGCAGGTGACTTACTCAGGGCGAGGAGTGCTGGCGCGCTATAAACTCCGCCGTATCGATGGCGTTAACATCCTGCATGGTGATGTGAAGCTAACCGCCCTGGTCAACGAAGTGACTGACAAGCCGGCAATCGGACATATCATCAACGCACCGGATCCGATTACGGGTGAGCTTCAGCGTTACGACGTCATAACCGCTTCTGCCGACTCTGCTGGCGCTGCGTACTCCATTCAACTGCGGAGGGTGTGATATGGCTAAGGGCTGGAACATTGACCCGGCGGCATTCGCCGGGCTGGTGGCCGAAGATGTCAAACTGCGCCAGCGGACAATCGCTATTCAGCTGCTGAATGAAATCGTTCAGCGATCGCCTGTAGGTAACCCGGAGCTGTGGGCCATCAACGCGACAGCGGTTCAATACAACAAAGCTGTTGGGGAATGGAACGAATCTCTTTATGCCGATCCTGCTAACCTGACCAAAACCGGAAGGCTCAGGAAGAAAGTCCGTGTTAATGACAGCATGGATATCAGGCGGCCGGCTGAGTATCGCGCAGGAACCTTCAGGGCATCGCATTTTGTCAGCATCGGCGCACCCGATCACTCCGTCCCGACCGAACCGGATCCGCGCGGGACAATGACGTTTCTTAATGGCAAAAATATTATTGACCAGGCGCCAGCCTACTCGGTGATTTACATCCAGTCGAACCTGCCTTACTCCGTGCCTCTGGAGAATGGCCACTCAACACAGGCGCCGACAGGCGTCTATGCCGTCTCGTTTAATGGTGTGATTCAGGCCTACAAATGACCCTTACAGAAATCAGAAACGCTGTCATTTCCCGAATGGCGGCACAGACCGCTATTGCCTCTGATGCAGTGAATTATCCCAATGGTCCGGTGTTTGACCCCGGCGGCCGCGATATCTGGGCTCGCCTCACCAACATTGCAGGACAGGCTGGCGCAATCGAGATCGGGCACGGGCCGGTCGTCCACAGGACGGGCTTACTCATCATTCAGCTATTTGTTCCAGTCGGCTCCGGAACGTTGCTTATCTCCCGGACGGCCGATCAGCTAACGGAGCTATTCGAGTTCAGGGACGACGGAAAGCTGAGTTATTTCGCTGTTTCTGCTGTGCCGGCTGGTGAGACCGATGGCTGGTTACAGCTCAATCTTCAAATTCCTTATCGCGCTCTGTAGCGCACAAAAAACAGGAGGCTCCTGTGAGCTCAGGTGCAAAAGTAGTAGCCGCGTTTATTCGCGAGACAACGCCAGGAATCACGCCGACGGCAGGGGCGTGGAACCTGCTGCGTCGTTCTTCATTTGGTCTGAAACCAACGCAGAACACCAATGATAATGACGAAATCGCTGGTAACCGTATGGCGCAGGGCGTTTCACGCGGCACTGTGGATGTCGGCGGTGATGTCGGTACGCGGTTTCGCTGGAATCAGCATGACGATTTTCTTGCCAGCTGTTTCGGTTCAGAATGGCTAAATAACTTGCTGACGATGGGTAATGGTCGCATTACGTTCTCAGTGGCGACTTTTGCCAGTGATGTGGGGATTGCCCAGATTGCCCGCGGTTGCCAGGTTGGCACCTTCCAGATGGAAATCCCGGCCGATGGTGATATCACTGCAACCATTACGTTTGCAGGGCTGGACTGGGAGACGAAGGGGGACGATACCAGCTATTTCACCACGCCGGTGGATTTAGCGGGGGCGCTGCGTTACTCCTTCAAGGAGGTCACGAACATCCGGCTGAATGGTGTTGATGGCGGGACAGGCTTCTGCGTCGACACCTTTAACATTCAGTTCAACAACAATATGCAGACCCAGCGCTGCATCGGTACCGGTTCGGCATTCGCCGGCGCAAACATTCCGACAACCTTTACCCCGTCAGGTCAAATCACGCTGTCATGGTCAAAGGCTGCCTGGGAGGTTTACAAAAAAACGTTCACCGGCGAAATGGTGCCGTTTAGCTTTACGCTGGAGAATGCTGAAGGCGCTTATACCTTCGATTTCCCGGAGGTGCAGATCTCCGGCGACTGGCCGGATGCGGGGAGCACTGAAATTGTTCAGGTTCAGCTGGATATCACCGCGGCCAATACTCCGCCAACTATCACCCGCGTCCCCAAAGTGCCGGCGACGGCAATCAGTGTTGCGCCAGCCACTTCAACTGGGGCCGTGGGATCTACTGTGACGTTAACCGCCACGCTTACGCCAGCTGATTCAACAGATACCGTCCAGTGGACGTCATCGGATCCGACTATCGCCAGCGTGGTTTCTACCGGGCAGAAAACAGCGAAAGTCACACGTAACGCAGCCGGCACTGCAACCATCACCGGTAAGGCCCGCACCTTTACGGCAACGTCTGAAATCACCGTTACCGCGCCTTAATTTACCTGGCCCGTTCTGCAGTCATCGCGGATCGGGCTTTCTTGGGAGTCTTTATGCTGATTATTTCTTCTCAAATTGATTTAAACGGAGAACGCTGGTTTTTCCCTTACAAAAAGCCAGCAGGAAGTAAAAAGAAATTCACGCCGGAAGACGAAGCGCTGTTTAAACTCCGTCTGCTGGTGGCCAGTAGCGAGAATCCACAATACCGCTCACGCAATGCGCTGGTGCGGCGCCATATCGACAAAATGGACGCGAGCTACCAGGTCGGTACGGATGCTTTCGATCTCGCCAGTGTGGGAGAGATTGACTCGGTTGATGATCTTCTCATCGACAATTGCGCGCGCTTTCTTCTGAAAGACTGGGAAGGCGTGGGGGAGCTGGTGGATGGTACGGAGACGGCGGTAGCGTATACACCGGAGCGTGGTGTTGCGTTACTGAAGCAAAACCCCTCTCTGTACTGGCTTATTCTGGCTGAGGCGGCGGCCATTGCTCAGGGTAAGGAGCAGCAGACTCAGGAAACCGTAAAAAAGCCATAGAGGCCCAAAAGTGGTTAAAGGAATTCGCCGGCGAGCAGGGTGAGAAAGCAAAGTGGCGCAGGGAGAAGCTAAATCTCCCGCCCATTCCAGAGCCTGAAATCGATGCAGTCACTGGGGAGATCCTCAACGCTTACGCCATGATATCGCGCGGCAGGAAGTATGCCGGCATGGCCGGAGTGCCGCTCCCTCTATCCCTGAACGATATTGAGCTTTACCTGGCATCGCGCACCATCCTGATCGACCGCATTGAGTTTGATGCAGCGATACTGGCCCTTGATGATGCCTGGAGAGCTGAGTGGGCTGAAGAGCTGAATAAACATATCAAAACGAGATAAACTTCGGCGCAGCCCCGGTTTTTTTATTCCAAAAAATATGAAATATTTCGATATTTTGCGATATAATAAAGCATAGTTGAAAAGAATTTTGCATCTCTGCGTGTTCGATTCCGCTAGTCATGGCATCCGTTGACCCTACGCTAACAGCTTTAGCAGTTTATTCTGCGTACAAATTGAGTAGTCGTTTTATCAAATCGAAAAAAGCTAAACGTACGGAAAAGGAAGGTGACTCTATGAATGAAATAAAAAAAATCCAAACAAGCAATATTTACAAAACAACGTTTTACAATGCATTGTGTGGGGTCATAGGGAACGTCATGTATGATATTGGTAAAGAGATGCCTTCATTAAATAACCCGCCATTCGGCGGGTTTTTGTTTTCTGGACCAAGCTTATTTTCCAAGTAGTGCAGATAATCCTGCAGTCGTCGCAGCTTGCACCACAGTTTTAAGTGCTTCCGTCGATAGTTCGCCGAGAGTCGACTTGGCTTTTTCCTTCTGCTCAACGTCCATGTTCGAAATCGCGATCAGGTCTTCGAGGACGACTACTGCTTCACGATGAAACTTGATGGTCTGTACGTTGAGGATTGCGGAGAGACCGCCGTCGTTGAGCATGAAGTCAATGCCTTTGCAGGTTACAGAAGACATATCAAGAATGCTAAATGCGAGCTGATCATCTAGGTTACTCCCTATTCTTGGAAAGGTTATGAGGCCGTGACCAGAAAGATAAAACAAGTTAGCAAGTAGTTTATCCAAAGGTGCAGACATGATTATTTCAGATACATAATCATTGCCAAGTTCATCAACAGTCCTTGGATAGGCCTCTATGCATACTTTGAGTATTTCACGCTGCAATTCCCTGTCGAACTTATCCATAACAGTACCTTTATGTGAGTTTTAGCCTCTAACGTACCCTAGTGACGAAGAGACGAACATCCTGATAAACGATCAGGTGATTTTGCAGCCTACGCGCATCCCTGCTAATCTGTGTGCAAATGTTAATGATGGGGATAGGGATGTGAAAAGGGTTTTGGTGGTCGGGCTTGGTTTAATGGCATTGTTGGGCTGTGATGACAAGTTTCAAATATCAAAACTACTCCCCCCTAAAGACCCACCTTCAATTGCTGAGATGATAGCTACGGGGAAAGAGGAAATAACGTCGGAATGTAAAAAAGGCGATGTTTCCTTTAACTGTGAATTCCTCACTGGCGATTTAACCGGGACGGGAAAGTGGCATCATACCAAGCTGTACCTGCATAACAACGGGATGGTAGATATGATTATTGACGGCAAGGCTTACTATCAAAGCGATATCAGCAGTAACACCTTTGCGGGTCAGGAGACAACTACCTTCACAATGAAAGGCGTTGGTAGCGACAATGGTGAAGTAAATATCGTTAGATCCAATGAAGGGAAATCCTTAAATTTTGAACCCTATAACAAAGATGACAAACGGTTTGTTATGGGAGGCGTTAAATTGCAGTAACTCAATCGAGGGATGAAGATAGCTTTCACTGATTATCATTTTTTAAGTATTTCCTAACCCGCTTTATCGGCGGGTTTTTTATTGCCCGGAGATAAGGTAAATGGCAGAACAAGAATCACGGCTAGCGATACGCCTGGACAGCTCCGGGGCAGAGAAGCAGGCTGACAGCCTTACTGTTGCGCTTGATAAGATGACTCAGTCTGGTGATAAGGCTGTAACCAGCATATTCAAAGTGACAAAAGCGACTGACGATGAAAAAGATGCTCTCAATAAATTACGAGCAGCCATTGATCCGGTTGGTGCTGCTATTGATACAGTCGGTCGCCGCTATAGTGAGCTAAAAAAATACTTCGATAAGGGTCTAATTGACGAGGAAGAGTTTCGTTCGCTGTCTAAGATGCTGAATGACACCACTGAGGAACTAAGTGGTGTTGCACAAGCTCAACGAGAAGCAGAGAAGGCCAGCAAACTGGCTGCTGTGCAGCAGGAGGCGCAGGCTGATGCATTCCAGAGAATGCTCGATAAAATCGACCCTCTGGCAGCTGCTCTTCGCAATCTTGAACAACAACAAAGTGAACTGAATACTGCCTTTAAATCGGGCGCAATTAATACTTCCCAATATGATGCATACAGCAAAAAACTTCAGGAGACTCGTCGGGAAGTCACTGGCGAAGCACAAGCCGAGCGCGAGGCTGTAAAAGCACATGATGAGCAGGTAAATGCACTGCGTCGTCTTGAGGCCCAAATAGATCCCGTAGGTGAAGCATTCCGTCGCCTTAACGAGCAGCAGCGCCAGCTGGATACAGCTAAAACATCCGGGATGCTGTCGCCCCTGGCTTACGATCGCCTCAACAGTAAACTTGCAGAATCCCGAGATGCTCTGGAGAAAACCCAGGCGCAATTGGGTAAAACAAGCCAATCTGCAGCTCAGACTGCCAACGCTATGCGCATGATCCCTGCTCAGATGACCGATATCGTTGTCGGTCTTTCTACCGGGCAGTCACCGTTTATGGTTCTTATGCAGCAGGGCGGTCAGCTCAAAGATATGTTTGGCGGCATTGGGCCAGCGATTAAGGGCGTTGGCACATATGTCATGGGTCTGGTTAATCCCTATAGCGTAGCAGCTGCTTCAGTTGGGTTGCTAACTTATGCCGTCTATCAGAACCGACAGGAAATTGATGCTGCGACAAAAATAGCCACAACGTCTCTTGGCGCTAACGGAGATGCTGCAGAACGGCTGGCGGTTAATATGGTTGCCATATCTGACAAGACTGGTCAGGCGATTGATGAAGTCAGTAGTATGTTTATAACGACTAATGACGGTGCGAGCGAAGCAATAAATAAGCTTATCGACGTTGGTTTTAGTTATGACGAGGCAAGGACAAAGGTAGCCCAATACAAGGACTCTGCTAATTTCACCGCCTTGAATGCTGATATTGATAAGCATCGACGGGAGATCCTGAAAATAGGTGATTCGTGGACAGCTGCAGCTATTGAGGTCAAAAATTATTACACAGCAGCGGATAAGGGTAGGCAAAACGTAGCGCTTGGTGGCGCAATTGACCCTACGATGAGGTTTATCGGCCAGGCATTAGATCTGCAAACCACGATGAACACACTTACCATTGAAGGTAATAAGGCGGTAAAAAATTCCGTTGACTGGATTAATAAGGAGTATCTGGCGGCAGACAGGGTTGCCGGTGCAGAAGCTCGGTTAAAGGAGGCAAGAGCACAGTCCAGAAAAATTGCTTTCTCAGGAAATAAAGAAGCAATCGAACAGGCCAATGCGCTAATTGCTGTAAGAGAAAAGGAACTTGAGCAGGCCAAAAAAGCTGGACAGCCTAAGACCCACAAAGAAAAAGCCTATACAGAGGACGCAGCAACCCGGCTGCTTGATCAGATAAACCAGCAGACTGCTGCCATGCAGTCCCAGCTGGATGCCAGTGACAAGCTTAACAGCGCGACACAGGCTCGTATCAAGTTCGAGCAGCAGATTGCTGACCTCAAATCTAAAACGCAGCTCACCGCTGACCAGAAGTCGATCCTTTCCCGTTCAGATGAAATCCTCCAGGCATATAAGCAGCAGGAGGCACTGCAAAATTCCGTAAAAACCCTGGACGATTATCGGAAGATGCAGGAACAGGTAAAGACGAAGGATGAGCGGACCAACGATCTGCTTAAAACCCGTCTTGAACTGCTGGAGAAGGCCAAAGCAACCGGGCAACTAAAACCCGGTGAATATGAAAAAACGCGGGCAGATATTTATCAAAACACCGATATGCAACTGCCCTCGACGGTTCGTAATGTTGTAGGAAACCTGACACCCACAGGAGGGCGACTCTCAGGAACTTTTGAGGGGATGCAGGGGCAAATCAACGAATATGGACAGGCTCAGCAAGAGCTCCAGCGCTGGCTGGCAGCTCAGGAGGAAGCTTATGCGAAGGCCGGTGAAATAACTGCCGAGGGTGAGGCCAGAATGACCTCTATTCGTCAGCGTGCAGCGGATGCAAATCAGGTCTTAGAGGCTCAGAAAAACACCATCATATCTGCGGCCACGCAGTCCTTGTTTGATAGCACCGCTGAAATCATGCGAACGGGGTTTGGTGAGCAATCGGCAATCTACAAGGTCGCTTTTGCTGCGAGCAAGGCATTCGCTATCGCGGACTCAATGGTGAAAATCCAGCAGGCTATAGCAAGCGGTGCAGTTAGCGCGCCTTATCCGGCCAACATCATCGCTATGGCCTCAATCGCTGCGCAGACTGCCAGTATCGTCTCAAATATCCAGGCTGTTTCAGGTGTTGGCTTCGCCTCCGGCGGTTACACAGGCCCCGGTGGTAAGTATCAGCCAGCGGGTATTGTTCACAAAGGAGAGTACGTCTTCGACCAGGCATCAACGAACCGGATCGGCGTGTCTCAGCTTGAGGCACTTCGAAATGGCCAACCGCTTGATGCAACTCTGGGGCGTACAGGGTTTGGTACTGGTGTTCAGAACGTTAACAGCGATAACCGTAGGCAAACAACTGTACACGCGCCGATTAATCAGGAGTTTCATCTCCAGGGTATTACTCCGGAGCAGTTGAGCGCTACACTCAATCAGAATAATCGACAGCTTTCCAGGCAGTTAAAAGGTGAACTCACAAAGGAGGTTACCATGCCACAAGGAGCTTTTGGCAACGCTCTAAAAGGAAACTATACACGACACGGTCCTAGGTAAGCTAAACTGCATTAGCTGAGACTTGATTAGGTAGGTAAGTCTAACAATCTGAGTAGGTGCAAGAAAACACAAGGATCTTATTAATGGAAGCGTTGTTAACATTTACATTTAAAGACTTTATAGCTTTTATGATTCCTCTTTTTATTGGCGGACTTATCTTCAATAGGAGACGTAAACGTAAGGAGGTCCGAGTGAAGTTTTCATTTCTTTGGCTTGTTTTGATAGTCGGTGGAATTCTTGAAATATGCGATGATATCTACACAACTTATTCCTATAGGCATAATCACTTATATAATAATGATACGCTTACAACCGTGTTTAACTATGATTTTGCAAAAATTGTTTTTTGTGGGGGTTTGATCTTTGTTTCTATTGCGCTTCTTCTTCAGGAGTTGCTTTTAAACAAGCAGTCACATTGACGTATATTGCCTGTCGGCACATCGCCCTTTTTTATTTTGGCATGGGCTGTGCCGAAACAATTTAATGTCACATTAAAGTCAATGAAACTAATATATTGATAATGCTGCTTTTTTATTTCTTTTGGCTCTTGAAATGAGTTGATAAATATATCGCCTTGTGTGTTTGTGTCGATTTAATAAGATTTTTATCTTCGTTAATCTGAACCAAAAAATCAGAGATTTCTTCGATTCCATCGTGCTTTATTCTGAAATGAATACCCTCCTGAGGTTAATGGTGAAATTTTATTCGAGATACTTTACCGGGAGACTGCATGACTGATATCTACTACCCACATGACAGCCTCCCTATGCCATTACAGGAAGGGTACGGATTCCAGCCTGTCAGCCCGTTAAAACGAACCCAGTTAACCACCGGCCGCGCGCGGCAAAGGCGAGCTTATACGTCCACGCCGACGCAGGCCAGCATCACCTGGTTTATGGAAACCGATGCGCAGGGCCTGGCGTTTGAGTCCTGGTTCCGTGATGCGTTATCTGACGGGGCAGCGTGGTTCATGATGAAGCTGCAGACGCCGGCGGGCATTAAGTTTTACAAATGCCGCTTCACAGATATTTATCAGGGACCGGTGCTGGTGGCCCCGATTTACTGGAAGTACACGGCAACGCTTGAATTATGGGAGCGCCCCCTTGCTCCTGCCCCATGGGGTAATTACCCGGAATGGATCGTCGGCAGCTCACTGCTGGATATTGCGCTGAATAAGGAGTGGCCCAAGGCTTGATTAAAACCGTTTCACCTTCATAATCACTTGTGTCGATTTGTGGGAAAGTCCTTCATGCCGCTCCGTAGCCGGAGCGTGAAATAAAGCGCGGAATAGCGATCCTGCCGGTGAGGGTACACCCACATTCGACACCAATTTTTAAGGTCACCTTCGGGTGGCCTTTTTTATTGGGTATAAATCATGACAAGACTCAACCGCCTCTACGCCAGCAGCGGACCGGAGGTGATCATTGAAACGCTGCAGATCACCATTGGCTCTGATGTTCACTACCTTTGCCAGGGTTACGACAACATCACGGCGACGACGGAGAACGGCGATACCGTAACGTTTTCAGCCTGTGCGATAGACATTGCGCTGCCGGCGCGCAATGCGGACGGCACGCAGGACCTCAAATTTGCCTTGTGCAATATCGATGGTGTTGTGTCCACGGCGATCCGCAATGCCCTGGCTAACAGATTGCCTGCATCGCTGACGTACCGGCGTTATATCTCCACGGATTTTGCGGCCCCTGCGGAAGTGCCGTATACGCTGAAAATCAAGTCGGGCTCCTGGACGGCGACAGAGGCGCAGATTACCGCGGGTTATATGAATATCCTTGATACAGCCTGGCCACGTTACCGCTACACGCTACCTGTATTCCCCGGACTGCGTTATATCAGCTAAGGAATCCCAATGTTCAACCCTGATAAATACCGTTCTGTTAAATGGCAGAAGGGCGGTAGAGCCTACCCGCTACTTGACTGCTTCGGCATTGTGAACGAGATACGTCGCGATCTGAATTTACCCGTCTGGCCCGATTTTTCTGGGGTCACCAAAGACGACGGCGGCCTCGACCGGGAAGCGCGCAGGATGATGCTTACCCTTGAGCGCTGCGAACCCTGCGAAGGGGCCGGGGTGGCCTGTTATTCCGGGTCGACTGTCACCCACGTAGGGATCGTGGTCAGTATCGATGGTCTGCTGCATGTGGCGGAATGCAATCCGGGAACGAACGTCACCTTTCTGCCGTTGCCGCGGTTTAAGCGGCGATTTGTCAAAGTGGAGTTCTGGCAATGACCATTCGTTTTTACCCGTCCCGGCTTCCCGGTGAACCACTCGAAACGCATGAGCATGGTGTAACCAGTATTCGCAAGTGGCTGGTGGCAAATGTTGAAGGCTACGAGGATCGGGATGTCCCACCGCTGACCGTTGAGGTTGAGGGGCTGTTAATTCCGCCAGGCGAGTGGGCTAAGTGTGTGATTCGCCCTGATAGTGATGTCAGGCTTTATCCGGTTCCCTTCGGGCTGGAGGCCGCCACAATCGCGTGGATCGGCGTCGGTATCTCCGTTGCCGCTGCAGCCTATTCGTACTTTATGATGAGCAACATCGATACGGGGGGCTATACCTCATCCACAGGGCGGAGTCTCGACCTGAACCCGGCAAAGGCGAATACCGCAAAACTCGGTGATGCCATTCGTGAGGTATTTGGCCGGGTGCGTATCTACCCTGATTATGTGGTGCAGCCGGTTACCCGGTTTGATGCCGCCGATCCTACGAAAATGCGCGTCCAGATGCTGCTGTGTCTCGGTGTCGGTGATCTGATTTATACCAATGGCGATATCCGGGTAGGCAGCACTCCTGCATCGACGCTGCTTGGTTTCAGCAGCATCCATTACCCGCCAGGCGCGGACGTTTCCGGCGATGAGCGCAGTGAAAACTGGGTCAACAGTACGGAGGTCGGCGGGACATCATACGGTACCGGGCTGGATATGGCCCAGACCTCGCCGGATGCCGACGATATTATCGCAGACAGCATGACCGTATCCGGTTCGAGCGTAACGTTTACCGGGCTGGATACGGATGATGATGACGATAATGACGAGAACGAAAACGCGCTACCGCCCAGCTGGGTCGCTGGCGCCGTGGTCGAACTGAAAGCCCCGGCGAACTACCAGATCACCACGGCGGCCGGATACAGCGTTATCGCAAGCCCGCTGCTGACGGAGATCGCGCCGGTGGTTGGAATGCCGGTGACGCTGGGATTTAACTCTGTCGATTACGATCTGTTTATCGCGTCATATACCCCCGGTCAGGCTGCAGTGCCCGGCACCGGGGGGAGTGCGGCAAAAGTCCAGGCCAGTGCGGCCCCGACCACCTACGATTTTTCGACCAGCTCCAGCACGTTCACGATCACCTGGCAGGGGGTTACCTACCCGGTGTCGCTGGTGGCTAACTATGTCTCGATGTCGGGACTGCTGGCGGCCATCACCGAGGAACTCACTGGCTCCGGGCTGGTTGCACAGGACAACGGCGGCACCGTACTGATAACCGAGTCGGCCAGTCCGTTCGCGGGTGGGGCGATTACGTCCTCTTCGCTGCCTGCAGCTGTTTTCGGTGATGCTCCGGTTTACACCTCCGGTACGGCATCAACCGGCGGCAGCCCGGCGGTAACGGCGAATGTGACGCTTGCCTATAACAGCGCCACGGGAACAGCCTTTTCCGGCATGCCGGAGGGGGTGCAACGGCTTTCACTTGCTCACCGCGGGAATGAGTACCGCATTGTCTCGACCGACGGCACGACGGCGACGGTGGCGCGCCTGGTTAATGGTGCCGTTGATGAGTCATGGCAGGGATTCACCGCCAGGACGATGATCGACTATGAGGCCACTGGTCTTAACGACACGCTGAGCTGGCTTGGGCCTTTCCTCGTATGCCCTGAGAATGAAGTGGTGGATGCATTCGAGGTGAATTTCTCCTTCCCGAACGGCATCTGTGGCTTTGACAGTAAGGGCAAAAAACGGATCCGCCACGTTGAGTGGGAGATTCAGTATCGCGTCTACGGTTCCGGTTCGGGGTGGGTGAGTCACCAGGGCGAGTACGCGCTTAAAAACATCAACGGGTTAGGTTTCACTGAGCGGATCACCCTCAGTTCTCCGGGACTGGTAGAGGTTCGCTGCCGTCGGCGCAATGAGCAGGGCTCAAACAACGCCAGGGATTCGATGTACTGGCAGGCACTGCGCGGGCGACTGCTGACGCGCCCTTCATCCTATCCCGGCGTGTCGCTGATGGCAGCGACCGTTGAGACGGGGGGCAAATTGGCGGCTCAGTCGGACCGCCGCGTAAACGTTGTGGCCACGCGCGCCTATGACTCAGGAACGGCCAGAACTATCTCGGGTGCTCTGCTGCATGTCGGAAACTCGCTGGGGCTGGAGATGGATGTCGACACCATCAACGCGCTGGAGTCCGCGTACTGGACGCCACGGGGGGAAAATTTCGATTTTGCTACCGGAGACAGTATCTCAGCGCTGGAAATGCTGCAGAAGATAGCCAATGCCGGGAAGTCCCGCTTTCTGTTAAGCGATGGCCTGGCGACGGTCAACCGTGAGGGGATTAAGCCATGGACTGGCGTGATCACTCCGCATGAGATGGTGGAGGAGCTGCAGAGCGGATTTACCGTGCCCTCAGATGATGATTTTGATGGTGTCGACGTGACGTACATCAACGGGACTACCTGGGCAGAGGAGACCGTTAAATGCCGGACGCCTGATAACCCTACGCCGGTGAAAATAGAGAATTACAAACTCGATGGGGTACTGAATCAGGATCACGCCTACCAAATCGGGATGCGTCGCCTGATGAAATACCTGCAGCAGCGGGTGACGTTCCAGACCACTACCGAGCTGGACGCGCTGTGCTACAACACGGGCGATCGCATAGTGCTCACGGATGATATTCCGGGCAACAACACGATTTCCTGTCTGGTGGAGGCGATGACAACGGCTGGTGGCGTGACAACGTTCACCGTCACGGAGCCGCTGGACTGGTCTTTCGAAAATCCCCGCGCGCTGATCCGTTATCAGGATGGCTCTGCATCCGGGCTGATGGTGGCGAGCAGGGTGGGTGATTTTCAGCTGTCAGTCCCGCACCTGAGCGAGTTTGATGATCCCATGCGGGTTGACCTGTCGTCGGCAACCATCGAGCCGATCCGCCTAGTGTTCTGCGGCTCAACGCGCCATGTCTACGACGCCATTGTAGAGGAGATCGCCCCGCAGTCTGACGGAACCTGTCAGGTCACCGCTAAAGAATACCTCGAATCGTTCTACCAGTACGACGACGCCACATACCCCGGCGACGTCGCTTAACTTTTTAAAAAGCACCCATTCACCCGCCTCATTCGGCGGGTTTTTCATTTTTGGAGCACAATGTATGGCCGACAACGAAAAGCTTGGCTCGACATCACCACAGATATTGCTGAAGAACGCAACCAATCTGGATAAGTTAGTCAATGGCCGCGAATCAGAGTCATTGCCGGATCGTTTCGCTGTACTTCGCCGCACCTGGTACGGTATGGAGATGATCTTCAATCGCTTCATCACGTATATCACGGGACGTGGCGAACAGGCGGTAGGTGCCATTGGCTGGCAGGAGCTGGGAAACTGGGCGACTGGCCTCACGGTCGATAATCGCCAGCAAATCGTTTACTACAATGGCTCCTGGTACAAATACCTTGGAGAGCTTGAGCACGTCATTACCGGAGATTCTCCAGAGAATGATGGTGGAGTGTGGTCGGCTGAAAACCCAACGGGGAAATGGTCGAATATTGGTGATGCGGCTCTTCGCTCAAACCTGGGTTCAGGCGACGGCCAAAAACTGGTGGGAAAGTGCGCCACTCTGGATGCACTCAGAACCACAGAGCCGGACTATCACGGGCAGGAAATAATCCTGTTTCGTGCGGCTGCCGATGGCCCTGTGCTGAATGAGAGGCTGTATTACGATGCGACGGATACCACATCGGAAGAAAATGGATTTTCGGTATTTGTAACGCCGAACGGTGCAAGATGGAAAGCGGATGTATCCGAGGGGTATAACGTATTTCTGGCGGGGTTTTCTCCTTCAGAAAATAACCTCGCGCAGTGCATTCATAAAATAAACGCCTGGATAGTTGCTAAGGCTATCGCTGCCAACCGGATTAATGACAGGAAGGCGACCATTCTTATTCCCGGTCTGATTGATTCTGGTGGCGCTACCGTTTACACGATGACGGAAGATGTGCATTTCTGTGCTGCGCTGGTCGAGCTGGTCCCACTTACGCTTCAGTTCTGGGATTTTTCGAGTTCCGTTGACGTGCCGATACTGTGCAGCAATGAATTCGAGGGATTACGCGGCGGGATGGGTAACAGCTACAACGGGGGAGCGGCTGACCAGGGCGGCTTCGCTATCAACCCGCGCAGCTTTCTCTATATCAAAGGCGGCGGCGAGGATTATACGCCCCACGGAGTAATTCTGGGGAACCGGTCGCGCCGTCCGGATGGGACAGCCTATCTCAACGTCAGAGATACCGTTATTCGCAACGTCCGGGTGTTCAACTGCGCAGATGGACTGACATTTGGCAATTACGATACCTATGTGGTTGGTTTCGAAAACTGCAATGCCTATGCAAATACTCGTGGCCTGTCTCAGCCAACTGCAACGGCAGTGAATGCCGGTGAGCGGTGGTGGCTGAATAACTGCGTCCTGTCTAACAGCACCGAAGACAACATCTACATAAACAGCAACGGGCCGGCGATTTATTTTGACAACGTCAGTAATGATTACGCACGCCGTGATGCGTTCCGCTTTGGCCCTAATGCAGCCGGTTCTTTCCTGTTTACCAACAGCCATTTCGAAGGCTATGACGAGAAACTTATTAACCAGCCGGTCAAAGAAGGCTCTGGCGGTCAGTGTCGTTTTCTGATGATTGGTGGGTTAACGGACTCCCGGCGTACCGGCGTGACGTATCGCGGCATCAGGGATGTTATTTACGGGGCGACATATCGCGGCGTTATTGCTGAGTTTCGTGATGTGGATATGGGCGCAGGCCCCGCCGGTTACATGTGTAACAGCAAGTATGGGTCGTGGACCGGGGCCGAGAATCCTGCTGTTGTTATTATTCAGCACAAAAACAGCGACACCTATAAATGGTTGCCGGGTTATGGCTATGGTGTGGGTAAATACGCCCTGAATTCGGTGTACAAATTCACCGGAACATCGGGGGTATCTCTGCCGACGACGAAAGCCACCGCCAGTGCTGCCAGCGCTTACCACTGGACTTTCACTCAGGGAGGAGCAACAGCGGTATTTGGTGACGCAGATACGGACGGATTAATCCCGGTCAAAATCAGAATGACCTCGACTACGGACGTCCTCTATCTATATCAGGCGACCGAAATTCAGTTCCCGAGAAACACCAACTATCTGTCAGCGATGTGTGCGATTAAGTGCAAAAACGCGGTGGGTGAGGTGAAGGTGCAGGCTGCTCTCCGTCCACTGAGTAATCCTACAATAGCTGTTAGCGGGTCTGTTGTAACGCAAACTGAAACCGTTCGCGGCTCAGTGCTCGGCGATGAGATTGATGTACTGAATACGATACTGACCAAAAGTTATATCTCACTGACTAAAGATGATTTTGTCTCAACGCCACCACTCAAGGTGCCGAACTATTTTCTGGGCTCCGTGACATCTAACGCCGGATTTAAAATCTACGGGTTTACCGGGGAAATTGAGCTGGAGCTACCGGTGTACTGGTTCGATAACCTGCATCCCAATACATGAGGAAATAAAATATGTATTACGTTTATCTGGTCAGGGATGGGCTTTATGAAGTCACCACCGCAAAGCGTGATGATGAAGAATACGTGTCATTCAGCACCGATAACACCGCTCATATCGTCGAAACGGCCGACTGGTATATTACACAGAAAAGAGACCAGGAAACCCCATCAACAACCGATAGTGCAGGCGGCGATGATTTCATCGACACGACACTGAAGCATTACACGGTTGTCGTTTTATAGGAAAACCACCATCACTAAATTATTTGGCGTTCAGTGATGGTGGGGCAATTACTCTAAGAATAATCAAGGTTCAAATATTTATACCAAAACAAAGGGGGCAGCATGACGATTTCCTGGTGCGGGAGGAGGTTTTGTTTCATATTCATACTGGTAGTTATGGGGGCGGTTATTAACCTTCATTTTTCTGATTCAGTCTTGCCATATGTTGCATTGTCTTTTTTTTCAGCTTTAAAATTTAAACGATAAATAAAAGACCCAGCAAAATGCCGGGCTGAAGATCATTTGAAGTGTTTTCTTACCTCTGCAGTATAGCTAAAAGGATTGGTATTGTAAGACCCTTTTATTTTTACTGACCCTTCCCAACTGATGACTGACGCTGCTCCACCAACCAACGCTGCCAGAGCAGCTCCTGTTTGTGGAAAAAACCAACTGGCACCTGCATACACGGAAGCACTTATTGCAAGAATATTCTTCATATTAAAGTTTAGTTTTATGTCTGATGATGTTAAAGAGAATTTTTTCTCATTATACAGGCGGTGTAACTCTAAGCATGCAATGTCAATTTCATTCAAGACCTTTTTAAGCTCCATAGCTTGATTTTCTGCTTCTGATACTCTTAATTCCATGGAGTTTAAAGTTGTTGTAAGGTGTTTTAATTGTTCTTTCCTTGATTGTCTAAATTCAAGAACTTCATCTAAAGGAGTATTAACATCAATAAATGGCATGACATTGACCAAGTGGAACAGTGTACCACCAGTATTTTGAGCAACCCCATCGTTTACCAGGACTCTTGGAGATAACCCGTCTGGGATGTAGTTTATGCCTTTATCATCTAAAAGATTAAGTATTTTTGACTTGGTTGCCTCTGCAACCATCATTGACCCCCCCCCCCCGACCAACTACATCTACAGTTATTTCTTCGAAGACTCCTTCACCCTTCAATTTTTCAATGTCTTGGTTAATAGGGAATCCGAATATCCCCGGCTTTAGATTAACAATTGAATCCCAATACAATATTTTATTAACTAAATTATCTATACCATTACCAATGTTCAATGCTATTGTTTCTGGTGCTCCGAAAGAAATGTTTTGCTGGATGAGTAGTTTATTCTGCATAATTAACCCCTACATGTATTTTATTTTTTTAATCTGACGTCTACGATATCCTGAAATCAGATGTACGCGATAGTAACAAAATCCCACTCGAACACATGAATGAAAATGTTGCTCCATGATTACTAGTCCTGTTCATAGGATAGGTGAAAGTAAAACATACATCAGAAACGGCATAGTGTGTATAAATTCAGATGACGAAAATTTAACCTTTCCAAGAAAGAGGAAGATGTGAACGTACCAGTTTGACAGTCATGGGTTGACGATGAGTAGATTACAGAGCAACCAGGTTCCTACAGCCGCGGCCAAGGAGCAGGGGATAGTCGGCGGTCGTCGCAGAGTGATGACCCCGGAGATTGTCGAACGGGCGCGACGAATGCTTGCGAACGGCGCCACCCGGCAGCAGGTGGCTGATGTGACAGGCGTGGACGTGAAAACAATCTACAAGTACCTCCCGGCGACTTGAAGACAAAGATTTCACTACTTTTCCTGATATGTTACGTTTGGCTTAATCAATTCATTCTGCTTTGAAAACAGTTTGGTTTGTTCGTGAACGGTAAGAAAACAATAAGTTTTGAGCAATTTTTAACTATTAACAGCAATCTTGTTTCCATCTCAGATACATGGGCTGACTTGTGGGCGTTAATTTTTCACACGGGTTTAAGCGCTGGAAGGCTGCTGAGTATTCGATATGATGATATTGATGGTGACTTGATACTGATACGAAAACAGGGTCACCTGAAGGAGCTACGTGTTAAATCAACCCCTCCAGTAGAGGCGATGATTGCTCGTAGAAGAGAACGCTATCCAGAAGATGTTTATTTATTTCAGAGTCATTCTAACCGTGTGAAGTACCATCGCCGGCCGGTCACTATAATTGCTTTCAACGCCGCTTTACGTCGCGCCGCTAGATCATTACCAGACGTTAACGTAAGCAGTAGTAGCGCGAGAAACATACCGGACTAAGCGCCTGTCCAGTAGCGTGTGGCCGATGTGACAGGCGTGGGAGTGAAGACGATTTACAAATATTTGCCAGTACAATACGGCGATAAAAAATCCCCTTGAGCAGGCACACTCAAGGGGAAAATACTACATAACATCATTGCTGTGTGCGTCTTCGCACACGCCTATCTTCTAAGAAGGCGCCCAAAGCTTCCAGATATTTCTGGTCTGAATTGTTACATCATGGAGGGGGTGCCGATGTGATAGGTTAAGAGCGAAGACGGTCTGTAAGTACCTTCCGAAGTCGAGGAACAAGGATCATGAATTTGGGTCTATACCATCCCAATTCATACATTCTTTGTAAACCTATGAAATATTGAGCAGAGTATTCTGTGCGAAATGAACCATATGGAATAGCCAAAGGCTAAAATGCCCAGCGTAAAAACAACAATCAGCAAGTCCGTCTGTGACATCTTATATCCATTTCGCAGTAGCAGGTTTCGAGAAAAGATAGTTCAAAGCGGGCACAAAGACAACATAATCACTAAGTGAAACCAATATCAGGGGCTCAAAGGTGACTGGTTTTCCCCTCTGTGTTCCTGATTGATAGTTGAAACCTCTATTGATCAGATTAGCGAATAAAACTACTGTATATAAATACAGTATTTTGTGAGCGAGTTTATTATGCAGTTCTACACGCCCGTTGAGTTACGCCAGATCATGCTGCTCCCGTTGTACAGTGACCTTGTGCAGTGCGGCTTTCCTAGTCCAGCGCAGGATTATGTTGAGCAGCGTATCGACCTGAACGAGCTGCTGGTTAACCACCCCAGCGCGACGTATTTTGTCAAAGCTGCTGGTGATAGCATGAAAGATGCGGGCATTGGTGAGGGGGATCTTCTGGTCGTGGATAGTTCAAGGACCGCAGTCCATGGTGATATTGTCATTGCCGCTGTAGATGGGGAATTCACGGTTAAGAAGCTGCAGTTGCATCCGCGGGTTCAGCTTAACCCAATGAATAGCGCGTATTCCCCAATAGTCGTCGGTAGTGAGGATACTCTCGATGTGTTCGGCGTCGTAACTTACATCATTAAATCAGCTGGCTAAGATGTTTGCGCTTTGTGATGTGAATTCATTTTATGCATCGTGCGAGACCGTATTTCGTCCTGACCTCAAAGGGCGTCCGGTGGTCGTCCTGTCAAACAACGACGGCTGTGTGATCGCTCGCTCGCCAGAGGCCAAGCCCTTCGTCAAAATGGGTGAGCCTTATTTCAAGCAAAAGGACATGTTTCGCCGGCACGGTATTATCGCGTTTAGCAGCAACTATGAGCTTTATGCCGATATGTCCAACCGAGTGATGACAACGCTGGAGGAACTCTCTCCACGCTGCGAAATTTACAGTATTGATGAGGCATTTTGCGATCTGACTGGTGTTCATAACTGTCGCGACCTTACCGACTTTGGCAGGGAAATTCGCGAGACGGTTCTGCGCAGGACGCACCTCAAGGTCGGTGTCGGCATAGCCCAGACTAAAACCCTGGCAAAGTTGGCCAATCACGCGGCGAAACAGTGGCAGCGGCAGACCGGAGGAGTGGTGGATCTGTCTAATCTGGAAAGACAGAGGAAGTTGATGGCTTTGCTTCCGGTGGATGAGGTCTGGGGCGTCGGGCGTCGCATCAGTAAAAAACTGGAGGCCATGGGGATTAAAACTGTGCTGCAGCTGGCGGATACCGATATCCGTTTTATCCGAAAACATTTTAATGTTGTGTTGGAAAGAACCGTGCGGGAATTGCGCGGGGAGCCTTGCCTTGGTCTGGAGGAGTTCGCGCCGGTAAAGCAGGAGATTGTCTGTAGTCGCAGCTTTGGGCAGCGGATTTCCTCCTACGAAGAGATGCGCCAGGCGATATGCTTATACGCATCCCGTGCCGCGGAGAAACTCCGTGGCGAGCATCAGTATTGTCGGTTCATCTCAGCGTTCGTTAAAACCAGCCCCTTTGCGTTGAATGAACCGTACTACGGGAACAGCGCATCAGTAAAGCTGCTAACTACAACCCAAGACAGCAGGGACATCATCACCGCGGCGACGAAATGCCTCGATGCAATCTGGCGAGACGGGCATCGCTATCAGAAAGCAGGCGTTATGCTTGGGGATTTCTACAGCCAGGGCGTCGCGCAACTCAACCTCTTCGATGATAACGCACCACGGAAGAACAGTGAAAAGCTAATGGAAGTTCTCGATCATCTCAATGCGAAGGATGGAAGGGGTACGCTGTATTTTGCAGGTCAGGGTATCCAGACAGCCTGGCAGATGAAGCGTGAAATGCTTTCTCCTAGATATACAACTCGATTTTCAGACCTTCTATGTGTAAGATAAATATTTTATGTTTATTTAAACTTCGTCTGAAAAGGATTCAATATGTCATTGAAGCCAAAAAATTTATATAAATACCTTACATTTAATGAAAATACATTAAAACTATTGTGTACGTTACAAGTATATTATTCTGATCCTGCCTTTTTTAATGACCCATTGGATTGCCAACCTATAGTACGTAATGATTTAACTTTGCACGAACTCAAAGAGATTTTCATACAGATAATGCTAAAGAAATCTGAAAAACAGTTCTCGCAGAGTTTGAAAAACTTAAGGTTTTCAGGTGAAAAAACAAATGAGAGAGCGTTTAAACTTGCAGAGAGTGAGGTTAAAGGGATTATTAACTCTTTAGAATATCAATCTACTGATCCAATGATTAAAAATCAGAATGGTTATCTTGAGTTAAATTACGTATCGGCCATTCAGAAAGAAATAGTAAATTCCTTTAAAACCGGAGTGCTGTGCCTGAGTTCAAAATTTGACAGTCCTTTAATGTGGTCACATTACGCTTCCCAACATCGTGGAATATGCATTGAGTATGATATGACGGATGTCAAAGATGATAAGGTCCATAAAGTGGTTTACGGAGGTTCAAGATTGATAGTTACAAGTGAAATAAATGAATGGTTATATAACCCTTCAAATTCTAGCAGATTAAAGCAGGTATGCTTGTTAACAAAGTCTGAAGAATGGCGCTATGAGTCAGAGTGGAGGATTTTTAGTCGAGTTGGATTAGGCGATTCAATACCTCCAGTAAAATCGATAATATTTGGTTTGAAATGTGATGATGTAACCATTTATACAGTTATGAAAGCGATGATGACCGAAGGCCGAGATTTAAAATTTTGGAAAATTGTTAACCGCGGTGATAAGTTTTCCCTCAAAAGAGAAAGGATTTACCCTGACGACTATTATGCAACTTTGCCTTGTATAATTTCATCAAGTCAAATAGATTCTATGCTTGATGATGAATAAAAAATGGGTTTTTAATAGGGTTTAATTAAATCGGAACTTTGATTTTTTACATTACTGACGGCGCGTGAGACAGGATGCCATGTAAAATGGTCTGCTGAAACCGAACCGTCAGCGGCAATTTCCCCCGCCTCCTTCCCTGCGATATCCCGCCTCATCCATTCGCGCGCGGCTACGGTTCCATGGCTAGCGGGCATAGGTGGTCAAAGTCAATCAGGCGTCTATTGGTCTCAAATTCAACGTCTGTAAAACGCCTTAAAATTCATCACCGCTTTCTGCTGTTACTAGATCTCCACAGGATCTGGCCAGCTTACAAATGGTAAGCCGTCATCTGAGTAGCCAGAAAAAAGGGGGCCCTGGAAGTAAGCGATACCTGCTGACTCCAACCACATCCATTCTTCAGCTTTTTCGATTCCTGTAGCGCATATTCTTATCTCGAGAGTATCACAGCAATTTATTATGCTTTGAACTACGGCTTGTTTCGCGCCATCCCTGTGAATGTTTCTTATGAGCTCACTATGAATTTTGATTTTTTCAGGCTGGAATTTTGTTAGAAGGAGTAATCCTGCATGTCCAGACCCAAAGTCATTGATAGCAACGCTTATTCCAGCACTTTTAAGTGTTCGTAGCGCATGTAAAAATTCATCAATATTGGCGAACAGATCTTTTTCTAAAAATTCGATGATGATTTGTTCAGGGATAAGACCACTTTGCTCAATATACTTAAGCAGCGTACAAGGGGCATCACTAATCTTGATTACAGTCAGTGGTAATAGGCTAATTGAAACCCTTTGTCCAGAGTGAAGGAAACTACCAGCTTCAAGAAGAGCAACACGTTTTGATTCCAGATCATGCTGTAACAAGCCCATTCCATACAAACCAGTCGTCACGGGGTTACTGAACTGGAACGAATGGACCTTTCTCGCGAGAGGGTCTACCACTGGATTTATAATGAAGGAGTTAGCAACATAAGGGCTTTCAGTGATTAAAGGTTCCCTGGAAAAAAACCATTCAGTAGCAGACGGTAATTCATAGTATTTTTCTTGTTGTATGGACTCTATGAATGTCCTAAAAAAACGCAATGCTCTATCATTATAAAGAAGTTGATGTTTTGCTGTTCCACGGTTCAGAATTGTTCTTAGGCAATCTTCATGACTGTGTAAATCTATATCAATTAGTTCCATCCCGGCATTACCAAATCGTCGGAAAGGTGCAACGTCATTTAAGAGCTCAACAATATTAAAGTGACGAGTATCACTGCAGATCCTGGTGTAAATTTCGTTAACCTGAGCTTCAGGGCCTTCCAGCAGTTGTAGAAAGTGAATCCCATTAAAAATCAATATTCCAGTAACATCACTTTTGATATTATGGGCATTTGCGAGCTCAATCATTTCCATGATTGAGGTTCTTGAAATGCTACTATGGGCATGACTACGGTAAATGATAGTTGTAAGCATCTCAGTTCTCGCGATGGTGTTTAAACAGAGATTAGCAGACTTATGCTCTAAAATCCGAGGAAATTATCAAAAATATTTAGCCTGCTACTAATGATAAGATGTCTGCAGTTTTCACGTAGGATTTGGTGGCAAGTCATCAGCACGAACTGATTATTTTACATGATAAGCAAATAACTTCTTGACATTTTAAAATGGAAGGAGTGGGGCTAACGTTTAGTTTTACTCACTTACACCATTCATCAGTGCAGCAAGCCATGTTGCCATAAAGGTCTATACATCCGACTTGTCGCGGAGGTTTCAACATGGGCTTATATGAGCACCGGTTTTTCCCTTAACCACTGCACATAGTGCCATGAACGGCGTTGGATGTGGCTCTTCATTACGTACGCTCAGGAGCAATACTTTAGTCCCTGGCGCCACGTTGTACCGGCCGATTGGTTCTGGATCATAGGCGATATCCCGCTCAGCTTCTTCGGCAAGATAAGCCGGGTATTCTTCGCATGTCTGTGATTGGGCAAATCGTCCGCACATGGTTACCTCCAGTCTTCAGACTGAAAGTATAGAGGTTGGAATAGAGTCGGACAGTACAGCAGCTGTTAATGACGGAATCCCATCCCCGGTAGAAGAGAAAGTGGGCGTCAATCAGGCTGTTTTTCGGGGCATAACGGGGGCAACAGAGTTGATGGGGACACTTTTGGGGACATCAGAATGTCCTTTCACGGCCTTGATTGTCCGTGTGTGTAATAGTGTAACCCATTGAATATCCGATAAGTCACTGAAAGGTGGCTTTTTTCATCTCCTATCTCAAAAATCGGTATTTTCGATACATCTTTGCCATTGCGTGCGGAGATAGAATGATTTCAAAATAACATATTATAAATCAATCAATTAAGTTCTATTTGCACACCCTGATAATCCCTGGGCGAGGGTCTATGCTTATAAAAAGCACTAAATGAGGCAATACCCCTGCTGCAGAAGGGTTGAAGTGATAATCATTATCACTAACATGGCGGTATGCCTTGATGGCGCCAACCTGGAGGTCTATCGATGGAAGTACAAGCAGGAACTTTTAATCCCGCCGATTTCAGCTGGCAGGGACTGACCATGACGCCGGCCGCTGCCGCGCATATCCGCGATCTGATGCGCAAGCAGCCGGATAAGAAAGGGCTGCGGCTGGGCATTAAAACCAGCGGCTGCGCCGGTTTTGGCTATGTGCTCGAAATGATTGCCGAGCCGGCGCCCGACGATCTGCTCTTTGAATCTGATGGGGCGAAGCTGTTTGCGCCGCTGCAGGCGATGCCGTTCATCGACGGCACCGAGCTGGATTATGTCCGGGAAGGTTTAAATGAAATCTTTAAATTTCATAACCCGAAAGCGCAGCATGAGTGCGGCTGCGGCGAAAGTTTTGGGGTGCAGGCGGAGTAACTATGTCGCGTAATACTGAAGCAACTGACGATGTCAAAACCTGGACCGGCGGCCCGCTCAACTACAAAGAGGGCTTTTTTACTCGCCTGCAAACCGATGAGCTGGCCAAAGGCATTAATGAAGAAGTCGTTCGGGCTATCTCGGCTCGCCGCAATGAGCCGCAGTGGATGTTGGAGTTTCGTCTGAATGCCTACCGGGCGTGGCTGGAAATGGAGGAGCCGCACTGGCTGAAAGCGCATTACGATAAGCTGAATTATCAGGATTACAGCTACTATTCCGCGCCCTCCTGCGGCAACTGCGATGAGACCTGCGCCTCCGAGCCTGGCGCGGTGCAGCAGACCGGGGCCAATACCTTTCTGACCAGCGAGGTGGAAGAAGCCTTTAACCAGCTGGGCGTGCCGGTACGCGAAGGGCGCGAGGTGGCGGTGGACGCGATATTTGACTCGGTGTCGGTGGCGACCACCTACCGAGAAAAGCTGGCCGAGCAGGGGATCATCTTCTGTTCTTTCGGCGAGGCGATCCACGATCATCCGGAACTGGTGAAAAAGTATCTGGGCACCGTAGTGCCGGGGAATGACAACTTCTTTGCCGCGCTGAACGCCGCGGTGGCTTCGGACGGCACCTTTATCTATGTGCCGAAGGGCGTCCGCTGCCCGATGGAGCTGTCGACCTATTTCCGCATCAACGCCGAAAAGACCGGGCAGTTTGAACGCACCATTCTGGTGGCCGATGAAGGCAGCTACGTCAGCTATATTGAAGGCTGCTCGGCGCCGGTGCGCGACAGCTATCAGCTGCATGCCGCGGTCGTTGAAGTCATCATCCATAAAGACGCGGAAGTGAAATACTCCACGGTGCAGAACTGGTTCCCCGGCGATAACAACACCGGCGGGATCCTCAACTTCGTCACCAAGCGCGCCCTGTGTGAAGGGGAGAACAGCAAAATGTCATGGACCCAGTCGGAAACCGGCTCGGCCATCACCTGGAAATACCCCAGCTGCATCCTGCGCGGCGATAACTCGATCGGCGAATTCTTTTCGGTGGCGCTGACCAGCGGCCATCAGCAGGCGGACACCGGCACCAAAATGATCCATATCGGCAAGAACACCCGCTCGACCATCATCTCGAAAGGGATCTCCGCCGGACACAGTCAGAACAGCTATCGCGGGCTGGTCAAAATCATGCCGACCGCCACCAACGCCCGCAACTATACCCAGTGCGATTCGATGCTGATCGGCCCGGACTGCGGGGCGCATACCTTCCCGTATGTTGAATGCCGCAACAACAGCGCCCAGCTGGAGCACGAGGCGACCACCTCGCGGATTGGCGAAGATCAATTGTTCTACTGCCTGCAGCGCGGGATCAGCGAAGACGATGCCATCTCGATGATCGTCAACGGTTTCTGTAAAGACGTCTTCTCCGAGCTGCCGCTGGAGTTCGCTGTAGAGGCGCAAAAATTGCTGGCCATTAGCCTTGAACATAGCGTCGGCTGATAATTAAGGAAAAAAGATGTTAAGTATTCAAGATTTACACGTCGCCGTCGAAGATAAAGCGATCCTGCGCGGGCTGAACCTAGAGGTGCGCCCGGGAGAGGTCCACGCCATTATGGGGCCGAACGGCTCAGGCAAAAGTACGCTTTCGGCCACCCTGGCCGGGCGTGAAGATTATGAGGTGACTGGCGGTCGCGTCGAATTTAAGGGCAAAAACCTGCTCGAACTCGCTGCGGAAGATCGCGCCGGGGAAGGTATCTTTATGGCCTTCCAGTATCCGGTAGAGATCCCCGGCGTCAGCAACCAGTTTTTCCTGCAGACTGCGCTGAATGCCGTGCGCAACTATCGTGGCCAGGAGGCGCTGGATCGTTTCGATTTCCAGGACTTAATGGAAGAAAAGATCAAGCTGCTGCAGATGCCGGAAGATCTCCTGACCCGCTCGGTGAACGTTGGCTTCTCCGGCGGTGAGAAAAAGCGCAACGATATTTTGCAAATGGCGGTGCTTGAGCCGGAGCTGTGCATTCTCGATGAATCGGATTCGGGGTTGGATATCGATGCCCTGAAAATCGTCTCCCAGGGAGTGAATGCCCTGCGCGACGGCAAACGCGCCTTTATCATTGTCACCCACTATCAGCGCATCCTTGACTATATCAAGCCGGACTATGTCCATGTGCTCTATCAGGGGCGGATTGTGAAGTCGGGCGATTTCTCTCTGGTCAAACAGCTGGAGGAGCAGGGCTATGGCTGGCTTACCGAACAGCAGTAACGCGCTGCAGCAGTGGCACCATCTGTTTGAAGCGCAGGGCGGCCCGCGTACCCCGGAGGCCAGTCAGCATCTGCAGCAGCTGCTGCGCCTTGGGCTGCCGACGCGCAAGCACGAGGACTGGAAATACACTCCGCTGGATGCCCTACTTAACGGTCGCTTTGTCGCCGATGAGGGGGCCTCTCTCAGTGCTGAACAGCGTGATGCGCTGGCGCTGCCGCTGGACGCCTGGCGGCTGGTGTTTATCGATGGCCGCTATCATCCTCAGCTGAGCGACGATCTTGCCGCCAGCGGCGTGGAGGTCAGTGTCGATAATCAGCGCCAGCATCTGCCGGATGCCCTGCAGCCGGAGGTGTTTCTCCATCTGACCGAAAGCCTGGCCCAGACGGTGACCCGCATTCGCGTGCCGCGCAACCGCCGCCTGGATAAACCGCTGCTGCTGATGCATATCACCAGTGGCCTGGCCGGCGATGCGCTGAATACCGCCCACTATCGCCATCACCTGGCGCTGGAGAGCGGGGCGGAGGCGACGATTGTCGAGCATTACCTGAGCCTCAATGAGCAGCCGCATTTCACCGGCGGGCGATTGACCATGACGGTGGCCGATAACGCGCACCTCCAGCATATCAAGCTGGCATTTGAGAATGCCCGCAGCTATCACTTCGCCCATAACGACCTGCTGCTGGGCCGCGACGCCTCGGCCTTCAGCAGCAGTTTCCTGCTTGGCGGCCAGGTGCTGCGTCACCAGACCAGCACCCGCCTGGGCGGCGAAAACAGCAACCTGCGCCTCAATTCGCTGGCGATGCCGGTGAAAAATGAGGTCTGCGATAGCCGCACCTGGCTCGACCATCAGGTCGGCTACTGCACCAGCCGCCAGCTGCACAAAACCATCGTCAGCGATAAGGGGCGGGCGGTGTTTAACGGGCTGATCAACGTCGCGCCGCTCGCGCTGAAAACCGACGGTCAGATGACCAACAATAATCTGCTGCTCGGGCGGCTGGCGGAGGTCGACACCAAACCGCAGCTGGAAATTTACGCCGATGACGTGAAATGCAGCCACGGGGCGACGGTGGGGCGCATTGACGAAGAGCAGCTGTTCTATCTGCGCTCGCGCGGTATCGAACAGCAGGCGGCGCAGCAGATGATCCTCTACGCCTTCGCCGCCGAGCTCACCGAGGCTATCCGCAGCGACGCGCTCAGAGAGCAGGTGCTGGCGCGTATTGGACAGCGTTTGCCGGGAGGCACAGTATGACATTTTCAGTAGAACAGGTTCGCGCCGATTTTCCGGTACTGAACCGGGAGGTCAACGGTCAGCCGCTGGTCTATCTCGACAGCGCCGCCAGCGCCCAGAAGCCGGAGGCAGTGATCGGCGCCGAAGCGGAATTCTATCGCCACGGCTACGCGGCGGTGCACCGCGGCATCCATACCCTCAGCGCGGAAGCCACCGCGCGGATGGAAGCCGTGCGTCAGCAGGCGGCCACCTTCCTTAACGCCGGGTCGGTGGAGGAAGTGGTGTTCGTCCGCGGCACCACCGAGGGTATCAACCTGGTGGCCAACAGCTGGGGAAACGCCAACGTCGGCGCCGGGGATAACATCATCATCAGCGAAATGGAGCACCACGCCAATATTGTGCCGTGGCAGATGCTCTGCGCCCGCGTCGGGGCTGAGCTGCGGGTGATCCCCCTGAACCCGGACGGTACGCTGCAACTGGATGTTGTCCCGGGACTGTTTGACCCGCGCACCCGCCTGCTAGCGATAACCGAGGTCTCCAACGTGCTGGGGACGGAAAACCCGCTGGCGGCGCTGATTGCTCTTGCGCATCAGCATGGCGCGAAAGTGCTGGTGGATGGCGCCCAGGCGGTGATGCACCACCCGGTGGACGTCCAGGCGCTGGGCTGCGATTTTTATGTTTTCTCCGCCCACAAGCTGTACGGGCCGACCGGGATCGGCGTGCTCTACGCCCGGTCCGAGCTGCTGCAGACGATGGCGCCTTGGGAAGGGGGCGGGTCGATGATCGCCACCGTCAGCCTGACGGAGGGCACCACCTGGAATCAGGCGCCGTGGCGCTTTGAGGCCGGCACGCCGAATACCGGGGGGATCATCGGCCTCGGCGCGGCGCTGACCTACGTCAGCCAGCTGGGACTGACGCAGATTGCCGAGTATGAGCAGACGCTGATGCGCTACGCGCTCGATGCCCTGCGCGCGGTACCGGATCTGATCCTTTACGGCCCGGCGCAGCGTAAAGGGGTAATTGCTTTCAACCTCGGTCAGCATCACGCCTATGACGTCGGCAGCTTCCTCGATAACTACGGGATCGCCGTGCGGACCGGACACCACTGCGCGATGCCGTTGATGGCCCGGTATCAGGTACCGGCTATGTGTCGGGCATCGCTGGCGATGTACAATACCACGGAAGAGGTGGACCGCCTGGTGGCCGGCCTCCAGCGGATCCGCAAACTGTTAGGGTAAAGGACGGGACAATGGCGGCACTACCGGACAAAGACAAACTGTTGCGTAACTTTAGCCGTTGCGCCAACTGGGAAGAGAAGTATCTCTATATCATCGAGCTTGGCCAGCGTCTGGCGCCGCTCAGCCCGGAAGAACATAGCGTGCAGAACATTATTCAGGGCTGTCAAAGCCAGGTCTGGATCGTGATGGACCAGGATCCCACAGGCGTGATCACCCTGCGCGGCGATAGCGATGCGGCGATCGTCAAGGGTCTGATAGCGGTGGTGTTTATCCTCTATGACCGGATGACCGCTCAGGACATCACCGAGTTCGACGTGCGTCCGTGGTTTGAAAAAATGGCGCTCACCCAGCATCTCACCCCCTCCCGCTCGCAAGGCCTCGAAGCCATGATCCGCGCGATACGCGCGAAAGCGGCAAATATTAGCTAGAATAAACAGGTAGATTTCATTCTGTTACGTCCGGCAGGGCGCTGACCCTGCCGCCGTTCAGTCTCCTGGCGTTTTATCAGCGAAAGAAGGAATCTCAGTATGAAACGCAAAACGATGATCACCTTAGCCCTTCTCAGCGCCCTTGGCGCCTCCACGGCCGCCTGGGCCGTTGATTACCCGCTTCCTCCCGCCAACAGTCGGCTGATTGGTCAGAATCAGTACTGGACGGTCCAGGAGGGAGATCGCAACCTGCAGGCGATTGCGCGCCATTTCGATACCGCGGCGATGCTGATCCTCGAAGCCAACGATACGATTGCGCCGGTGCAGCCGAAGCCCGGCACTCAGGTCCTTATACCTTCTCAGATGCTGCTGCCCGACGTGCCGAGGGAGGGCATTGTCGTCAACCTCGCCGAACTGCGGCTGTATTACTTCCCGCCGGGAGAGAATCAGGTGCAGGTCTATCCGCTGGGCATTGGCCAGTTAGGTCTGGAAACGCCGGAGATGACCACCCGCGTGGGGCAGAAGATCCCTAACCCTACCTGGACGCCTACCGCCGGCATCCGCGCGCGCTCGCTGGAGAAAGGGGTGACGCTGCCAGCGGTGGTCCCGGCCGGACCGAACAATCCCCTGGGCCGCTATGCGCTGCGTCTGGCCTACGGTAACGGTGAATATCTCATCCACGGAACTAACGCCCCAGACAGCGTTGGTCTGCGCGTCAGCTCGGGCTGTATGCGGATGAACGCTGATGACATCAAAGCGCTGTTCAGCCAGGTGAAAACCGGGACGCCGGTACGGATTATCAATCAGCCGGTGAAGTTTGCCGTCGAGCCGGATGGTAAACGCTATGTCGAAGTCCACAGGCCGCTTTCGCAGACCGAAGGGGAAAACACCCGGACCATCGCTTACACGCTGCCAGCGGCGTTTCACGCCTTCGCAGAGGATAAAGCAGTGGATGACCTGCAGTTGAAAAAAGCGATGTCGAGAAGGGCGGGGTATCCGGTGGTGGTGTCGGCGGGGGCAGGTAGCACGGCGACGTCGCTGTCGGCGCAGAATAGTTCGTCTGACAACGGTCTGCTTACCCAATAGCCCTCATGCTGAGGGCAAAAAAAATGGCGCACAGAGTGCGCCATTTTTATTACCAGAACTCTTACTTACGGTAAGAGTGAGCCTGGTTGTCCAGACGCTGGTTAGCGCGAGCTGCGTCGTCTTTAGCAGCCTGAACGTCGGAACGCATTGCGTTCACGTCGTTGCTCAGCTGG
>ERZ791922.131-NODE-131-length-66503-cov-3.382224_pt1 | contig 66503 bp, 55 predicted proteins | sample MGYA00510134_ERZ791922 | MGnify/ENA primary metagenome ERZ791922 (study PRJEB30046, sample SAMN00792101) | human gut metagenome | study: EMG produced TPA metagenomics assembly of the A metagenome-wide association study of gut microbiota in type 2... | reverse complement strand
ACCTCCTGGTCCCAAACCAGGCGCTCTAGCCAAGCTGAGCCACACCCCGGCAACTCTTGCGCACCCTGTCATTCCCGTAGCGCAAGGATTATTATATTATAAGCTTTTCATAATGTCAACAACTTTTTTCTGCATTTTTTTGAACATCCCCGTTCTTCTCTGTTTTTCACGGAATCAATCCAGCGGCTCCAGATATTTCTGCTGAAATGAAACCTTTCCATCATCACTCATCTCCATGATCATATAGCTTCCTTTTCTCCCCTCCTGTCTGGGATATGAAACACTGCCCGGATTGAGCACTGTGAGCCCGTCTTTCTGCTCAAAATACGGTTTATGAGTATGCCCGAACATAACGATATCCGCTTTCCGCGCCACACCCTCTTCTCTGATATACTCCGGATCCAGGGATACATAATATGGATGTCCATGAGTAATAAACACCTTATACCTTCCAATATAAAATTCTTCCTCTCTGGGAAGGTCCGAAAAGAAGTCATTATTCCCCCTCACCATGTGCTTTTCGCAGTCAACCACCGCGTTTATGTAGTCTTCTCCGCCCTCAACATCGCCGAGGTGGATAAACATGTCAATCTCTCCCGCTTCCTCAAGCACTCTGTCCAGACCTGTATGCCGTCCGTGTGTGTCGCTGATGATCAATACTCTCATAATATTCCCTCTCCGAATTTTTCTCTAAGGACATCCCTCATAGCACGGAGTGCCTTCCCCCTGTGGCTGAGCTCGTTTTTCTGTTCCGGCGTCATCTGCGCAGTCGTGCATCCGTATTCCGGCACATAGAAGATCGGATCGTACCCAAACCCATTTTCTCCCTCAGATTCATATGCGACCAGCCCTTCTATCGTCTTGCGCACCGTGGATACAGTCCCGTCAGGGAATACCGCGGCCACCGCACACACAAACCGGGCAGTGCGCTCTTCTTCGGGCACACCCTCCAGCCTGTCAAGAAGAATGCGGTTCTTTATATCATAAGAAGTATCTTCTCCGGCAAATCTCGCAGAATAAATCCCGGGCGCCTTGTCCAGATAATCGATCTCCAGCCCGGAATCATCCGCCAGGACGATATCATTTGTAAGCGCCCTGGCCACGGTCCTGGCCTTGATCTCTGCGTTTTCCTCAAAGCTCATGCCGTCCTCCACGATCTCCACATCAACTCCCGCCTCTTTCATGGACAGGATTTCCATGCCCAGGTCCGCGAGGATCATCCGGATCTCCTTCATTTTATTTTCATTCCCTGTTGCAAATATGATTCTTCTTTTCATTTTCCCTGTACCCTCTGTCTGTTCTTATGTAACTTCTTCCCATGCAGCCCGCATCAGCATATATCTTTTATTTTTTCTGTCTTGGGGGCTTTGGTCCCGGAAACTGGTAGAAATATGTCCTGATCATCCCGTTATATATCTTCCTGTTTTTCTCAGCCTTTCGTCCGAAATACCGTTCCGCGTCATCATAGCTCGTGATCATATACGCCGACCAGCTGTCCAGCCGGCGGAACGCCTCGCCAAAATCTCTGTATATCCGGGGCAGCGCTGATTTTTCCTCCAGTCTCTCCCCGTAAGGCGGGTTTGTAATGATAAAACCATATTTCCTGGGATGATTCAGATCTTTCACCTCCCGCTGCTGGAAATGGATCAAATGAGCCACCCCCGCATTCTCCGCATTACGGCGTGCCGTCCGGAGCACCTCCGGATCCGCGTCATATCCTTGAATATCCGTCTCAATATTATCAGTAATCAGATCCCGCGCTTCGTTGACCGCCTCATACCAGACCTTCTTGGCAACCAGGTTGGTCCATGTCTCCGCAGTAAATGACCGGTTCATCCCCGGCGCTATATTTGCTGCCATCATTGCCGCCTCAATAGGAAATGTACCGCTTCCGCAGAACGGATCCACAAGGATCCTGTCCCTTTTCCACGGTGTCAGCATGATCAGCGCAGCGGCCAGATTCTCTGCGATGGGAGCTTTTCCGGCAGCCGGCCGGTATCCTCTCTTATGCAGGGATACTCCTGTTGTGTCAATCCCCACTGTCACGACATCCTTCATAAGAAATACCCTGACCGGATAAGACGCCCCTGTTTCCTGAAACCACTGCGTATGATATTTTTCTTTCAGCCGTTCTACCATTGCCTTTTTCATAATGGACTGGATATCAGACGGGCTGAAAAGCCTGCTCTTTACGGAGGCTGCCTTTGTCACCCAGAATTTCCCATCCTCCGGGATATAGTCCTCCCACGGGATTTCTTTCGTCCGCTCGAACAGCTCGTCAAAAGTCACTGCCTGAAAACTTCCTGCTTTCAGAAGTATACGCTCTGCTGTTCTCAGGAAAATATTTGCCCTGCAGACAACATCCATGCCGCCTCTAAACACCACTCTCCCATCTTCCACCTGGGAAATCTCATACCCCAGATCCTGGATCTCTCTTTTCAGTATGGACTCCAGCCCAAAGTGGCAGGGTGCGATCCATTCCATCTTATCCATGAACTTTTCCGTCCTTATCCTCATACTGTAACCATATTACTATAAATTTAGGACGTAGTAAAGTTGAACTTTACTACGTCCTAAATCAACATTTTAAGCCTTTTTTGCTCCCTCTGCCCCCGGCAGAGAGCTGCTTTACAGCAGCTTAATAGCGGTCAGACTCATCAAAAGCGTCATGGGTCCTTCCACAGTTTTTGCTGTTTGTCGCATTGCTGCTGTTCTTGTTTGCGTTTTTGTTCTTATTCTGTGTGTCCGCATAAGAAGAATAAGAGCTGTTCTTTGAATTTGTGTTTTTGTTTGAATTGTTTGTATTACTGTAATTCTTTGCCATGAGTATCCCTCCTGTTTTTTTGGTACAGTGTTAGTATCTCAATCCAGCAAGATTTTATACCCATATTATTTTGATTCATTTTGTTTTATGCAGTCCTGCATTATTTACATAATCTTTTTTTAAAATAGCATATTAATTTTATTTTTTGCTTGCTTTTTCCATTTCCGTATATTATACTATTTTTCGTAGAAAGGTTATTTTCTACAACCCCTTATTAATTATTTATACTCCCCTCAAAAGACCGATGGCTCCCCCATCGGTCTTTTACCATTTTCGCACGTTCATAATTTGTTCATTTATTGTATAAAAATCTTTCACTATCTTATCATGTTTTCTTCATTTCCATCCCATATACTATAATCATCGACAGAGACACACCCAATAAATCAGACGTTAACAAGTTGTTTTGAATAAACTTTTTCATAATACATGCCGGGGACCGAGCCGATCGGTCACCCGGCATCCTCCCTTTTATGGGACATTTTCTTCCCCCGCGGTTTTCAACTCTTGCAATTCCGATTTTCTCTCCCAGGCAGCTTCCAGCCTTCCCGGCTCTTTTTCAATCTGAACGAGCCTTCCGTACGCCCCTGCGGCATCTTCTTCCATCGACAGTTTATCATATATCTCTGCCAGACACCGCACGGCATCGAGCTCCATCTCCTGAACCATCCCCAGCACCTTGCGAAGGTCTTCCTGGTCCTCACTTGCCGCATAGTCTTCCAGTATCTTGCCTGCGGCAGCCAAGATATCCGATTCCTCCAGCCCCTCCCCGGGGTCCGGGCCGATGCCCCCTGACAAGACAGCCCCGCCCACAGCTCTTCCGGAAATCTCCCCGCCTGAAGCCGGTCCGTTATTTTCCAGCGTCAGGAAAGCACATACAACGGCACATGCACATACTGCTGCCAGCAGTTTTTTTCTCCTTCGCATGCCAGATGAGTCAGAAGCTCCGCACCGCGTTTTTGCCTGCTCCTTTTCTTTCACCGCAGGCAGGTCCCTCAATACCTGATTTATATCTGCGTATGCTTTTCCCGATTCTCCCGTGCACCGGGCTATTACCCTGGAAAGCCGCAGTTCCTCCCATTTTGTCAGCCTGGGATGCACTTCTGCATACGCCAGAAGGAACTGGATTGTTTTCCCATAAGCAAAAATGTCCGCACCCTGCCCGCCTGCACTGATCTCACAGACCGGCTTCACAAATCCTTCCCTGACAGCAGGCTTCTGCATCTGCTTCAGCACAGATCCGTTTTCCGGGGCTTCCAGATCCAGCAGAAAAAGCCTTCCCTCCTCAGAAACCACTACACTGTATGGGTTCAGATAGCGGTACTCCCTCTGCTTCCGGCATCTGTGATACTGGTCTACACATACGCAAAGCTGCCGGAACCATCCGAATAGTTCCGATTTTCCGATTCCCTGACGTTCCTTCAGATAACGGATCAGAAGATTTCCCCGTATACAGTCCATGCTCTGCCTGCAATGTGTTCCATGCTCAATAAACCTCAGAACTTCATACATCTCTTCCATATTCTGTTGTCCACGGCTGTGATAACAGCGGCCGCGGAAGCTCCCTCTGCTGCCGCGCCGCCTCTGCATCCGTTCATACCCTAATGAAATCCATCAGAAACTGATGATGAATAGATGCCCGGACAGACCGTCCGAGTTATAGATATCATACCCGAATCACCGCGGAAATGCAAGGGCACTCATACTTTTCTCCACCCGCATTCCCGCGTCGGTTTCCTCACTGCATTTTGTCAAGCTGCTCAAGAGCCGCGGCGATCACCTTATCCATGTCATAATATTTGTAACTGCCCAGTCTCCCGCCAAAGATCACATTTTCTTCCTTTTCCGCCAGCTTTCTGTATGCCTGGAAAAGCTCATTATTCTTCTCATCATTCACCGGATAGTATGGCTCCATACCTACACTCCACTCAGAAGAATACTCTCTGGATATGACCGTTTTCTCTTGTTTCCCGAACTCAAAATGCTTGTGCTCAATCACACGGGTATACGGCACTTCACGATCTGTATAGTTAACAACTGCATTTCCCTGGTAATTCTCACAGTCCAGCACCTCCGTCTCAAACCTTACGGACCGATATTCCAGCGCGCCGAGCTTATATCCGAAATATTCATCGATCTGCCCTGTAAAGATAATCTTCTCTGCAATATCCGGCTCTTCCTCCCGGAGACGGAAGAAGTCGACTCCTGTCCTGACATCAGCGCCCTCAAGCATCTTCTCTACGATCGGAGTATAGCCCCCTATCGGTATTCCCTGATACCGATCATTAAAATAGTTGTTGTCATATATAAAACGGAATGGCAGCCTTTTGATAATAAATGCCGGGAGCTCTGTACACTTTCTGCCCCATTGCTTCTCTGTATATCCTTTGATCAATTTCTCATAGATATCGCGCCCGCCCAGATACAGCGCCTGCTCCTCCAGGTTCTTCGGCTCCGTGATCCCGGTCTCTTTCCTCTGTTTTTCAATAATATCTTTCGCTTCCTGAGGAGTCCGGATCCCCCACATCTTACTGAATGTATTCATGTTAAACGGGAGATTGTAAAGCTCGTCCCGGTAGACTGCCACAGGAGAGTTAATGTAATTATTAAACTCCGCAAACTGATTAATATAATCCCATATCTTTTTATCAGAAGTGTGGAATATATGGGCGCCGTATTTATGCACATGGATCCCCTCTATATCCTCGCAGTAAATATTCCCGGCGATATGATCCCGCCGGTCAATAACCAGGCATTTTGTGCCTTTTTTCCCCAGCTCATATGCCATGACTGCCCCATACAGCCCGGCTCCCACGATCAGATAATCATATTTTTTCATTTCCGCCTCTCTTTCTGCACCGTTCTTTCCTTCACGGCACATATTTGTCTGATTTATTCCAGTATAACACGCCTTATCCGGTCCGTTCTCACAATTTGTCATCTTTCGTTATTTTGCACATATTTTCTATTTTATCATTTACAAATTCGTGATTATGCACTAAACTGTTAATATAGCGCCGTGGGAACAGTTCCTACGGCAGCATTACAGAACGGAGGTACTATCACATGAAAGGAAATGTAATCGTCGGACAGTCCGGTGGTCCAACTGCTGCTATTAATTCAAGCCTGGCAGGCGTATACCGCACCGCCAGAGACCGCGGGGCAGCTAAAGTATACGGAATGCTCCACGGGATCCAGGGACTGCTCCAGGAACGCTATATTGACCTGTCCGAATATATTACAAATGATCTTGACGCAGAGCTCCTGAAAAGGACCCCCGCGGCATTCCTGGGCTCTTGCCGCTATAAACTGCCCGAGATCCACGAAGACAGGGAAGTATACGAAAAAATATTCGGCATTCTTGAGAAGCTGAACATCGAAGCGTTTATCTACATTGGCGGAAATGATTCTATGGATACGATCAAAAAGCTGTCCGATTACGCCATTGTCACCGGATATAAAACCCGGTTCATCGGCTGTCCGAAGACCATTGACAATGATCTCGCTCTGACAGACCACACTCCGGGATACGGGAGTGCCGCAAAATATATCGGGACCTCAGTCAAAGAGATCATCCGCGACAGCTTCTGCCTTGAATACAGTAAGGGGCTGGTATCTATCGTGGAGATCATGGGAAGGAATGCCGGCTGGCTCACCGGCGCTGCCGCCCTTGCAAAAGGCGAAGACTGCGCAGGTCCGGATCTCATCTATCTTCCCGAGCTTCCCTTTGATGTCGAAGCATTCGGCGCTAAGGTAAAAGAACTCCTGTCCAAAAAACCTTCCGTAGTAGTCGCCGTATCTGAAGGGATCCGCCTGCCGGACGGACGCTACGTATGCGAACTCGGACAAAGTATCGATTTTGTTGATGCCTTCGGGCACAAACAGCTCTCCGGTACTGCGAATTATCTTGCGAGCTATATTGCAGGAGAGATCGGATGCAAGACCCGCTCCATTGAACTGAGCACCCTTCAGCGCTCTGCTTCTCACTGCTCATCCAGAGTAGATATCCTGGAAGCGTCCCAGGTCGGAGGCGCGGCAGTAAAAGCGGCAGACGAAGGGGACTCCGGAAAAATGGTCGTCCTGAAACGTATCTCAGACGATCCGTATCAGTGCAGCACCGAAGTCAAAGATGTACACAAAATCGCGAATGACGAAAAGCTCGTGCCGCGCGAATGGGTGACAGAAGACGGCACTTATGTGACAGATGAATTCATCAGCTATGTACGCCCCCTCATCCAGGGTGATGTATCTCCTATCGTAGTGGACGGTATACCGCGTCATCTCTACCGCCACGTGTAAAGCGCAAAGGGAACAGCACACATCACCCGGATATCTGCCGGGAGGAGCGCTTGCGGACCGCAGGCATTCCTCCCGGCATTTTTCTCTTTATGTCATAACCCTCCAGTCTTCTCCCGCCTTGCAAGCCCGGTTTGGATACGATATACTGAAAGCGGAAAACATTTTAAAATATTCTCTCAGGAGGTTGCTTATGCTCATTAAAAATGGTTTTTTAACAGATCCGGGCACTCAGCGCATCGGAAGATTTGATATCCGTATAGAGGACGGGCTGATCCGTGAGATCGATTCAGACATCCCCGCTTCTCCGGACGAAGAAGTCCTGGATGCCTGCGGACTTACAGTCGCTCCCGGACTTATAGATACCCACGTCCATTTTCGCGACCCCGGCTTTACTCATAAAGAAACTCTCCACACAGGAGCACTTGCCGCTGCGCGGGGAGGTTTTACTTCTGTCATATGTATGGCAAACACCTCGCCGGTCGTAGATTCCATTCCTGTGCTGAAAGACATACTTTTCCGCGCAAAAGAAGAAAAAATACACATCTATCAGGCTGCATCTGTGTCACGCTCACTGAAAGGCGAAGAACTAACAGACATGGAAGCACTGAAAGCAGCAGGCGCATGCGGTTTCACTGATGACGGCATTCCTCTTCGAAACGCGGCTTTTCTTTACGGCGCTATGGAGACTGCAAAAGAGTTAAACGTCCCTGTCAGCCTGCATGAAGAAGATCCTTCCTTCATCAAAAATAACGGCATCAATCACGGACCTGTCTCTGAGCAGCTCGGCATCTATGGTTCTCCCTCCATTGCGGAAGAATCACTCGTTGCAAGGGACTGCCTGCTCGCCCTGCGCTCAGGGACTCATGTGGTCATACAGCACATCAGCTCCGGCCGCTCCGTCGAACTGGTCCGCATGTTCAAAGCAATGGGAGCAAACCTCCACGCCGAGGCAACTCCCCATCACTTTACACTGACAGATGAGGCTGTCCTCAAATATGGCACGCTGGCAAAAATGAATCCGCCTCTGCGCACAGAAGCGGATCGCCTGGAAATCATCCGTGGCCTTGCCGACGGGACCATTGATATCATAGCTACTGACCATGCCCCTCACAGCAGGGAAGAAAAGGAGCGCTCCATCACCGCAGCGCCCAGCGGTATTATCGGTCTGGAGACCGCCCTCGCTCTGGGCATTACCTCCCTGGTACGCCCCGGTCACCTGACACTGATGCAGCTGCTCGAAAAAATGACCGTAAATCCCGCTGCATTGTATCACCTCCCCGCCGGTCAGATCAAAGAGGGATTTCCAGCGGACCTGGTACTCTTTGATCCCGAAGAAAAATGGACCCCCGCAGAATACGCTTCAAAATCCTCCAACTCGCCATTTACAGGATGGGAACTTTACGGGAAAGTCAAAACCACGATCTGTGGAGGACGTGTAATATAAATCTGGATTTGTGTGTGAGGACGAGAGGCGGAAAACCGTCCGAAAACCGCGGAGTATTTTAAGCCGTATTCGCGGCGGGCACTTCCGATTGGATGAATCTAGAAAACAGCAGAGCGCCTTTTCGAAAACCTTTCGGGGATGGGGATGTGTGGATTCGGTGACTTGGAGGAATCCGTTGGAAAGTGTTAAGGGAAGGGGATGCGGTGTTAATTTTCAGAGCAGGATTGTTTGACGCAAAGCGGAGTTGCCTGCTCTGAAAATTGCTTTTAACCGTGTCCTCTTCCCTTTATACTTTCCCGGATTCTGGAGCGGAGCCGAGCCACACATCCCCATCCCCGAATACGTTATGGAATCATCCTCTGCGGTTTTCGGATGATTTACTTCATCAAAGTCTCCCCGACAAATCCAGATTTACAGTCTCTCACTGCTCTCATTCATGAATTTGTACTCTGCCACTGACCGGTCAAATCCTTTGATATGCCTGTACAGCCACTCAATGACATTTTTATTGACCTGCTCTACAAACGCAGCTGACGGACCTTCTTCCTCTTCCAGCATATTATAGAGATCCTTTACGACACTGCGCAGTTTTTCGTGTTCTTTTTTGTGAGCCTCAATTCCCGGATACTGAATGGACTCCTGAAGCTTTTCCTCCTCGCCGAAGTGAAATTCTGTATAATCCGCCAGATAATCCAGCGTTTTCACAGCGACCACTTTGTCCTTGCTCGTCTCGCAGCTGTCAAGAAGTTTATTGATCTTGTCGATCAATTCCTTGTGCTGTGTATCGATCATCTCATTGCCTGTTACCAAACTTTCATCAAATTCTGCTCTCATAAATCATAGCCTCCTTAATGTTTTTATATCCTGACCAGACAGGGCTGCCCCGCTGCTCGAGATTTCTTCCTGATATAAGTTCTAAACTTCCCCCTGCTTAAATTTCATTATCATCTCATTCGTCAGACTATCCCTGGACGGTTCAGCCGGGATTTCCTCACGCTCGAACCACTCTGCCAGAGACAGTTCGTCCCGGTCAAGCGTAATCTTATCACTGCCGTCCAGGTCACAGTAAAATCCCATAAGCAGTGTATCGCTGAACGCCCACGGCTGGCTTTTGTAATACCGGATATTCCTGACCTTCAGCCCGACTTCCTCCATAACTTCTCTTGCTACCGTCTCTTCCACTGTCTCGCCAATTTCAGTAAATCCCGCGAGCAGAGCATATTTCTTGTACGCCCGCCCCGCATACTTAGACATCAGTATCCGGTTTCCGTCTGTCACCCCTATAATTACTGCCGGACAGATCTTTGGGAATTCCATATTGCCGCAGGAATCACATCTGAGCATCCGCTCCTTTTGATCCCTTACCATCATCTTACCACATCGGCCGCAGTATTTGTGATTTTTATACCAATTATAGAGCTGATATCCCGTAATCCCGGCAAATGCATGATACTGGGGATCTGCCGCCCGGAAAATCTCCGTATTCTCCATTGTGAAATCCGAAAGGGGCTCCCTGTTGATATCCCGGACCAAATAATAACGCTCATCGTCAACCGAAAACAAATATATGTAATCTTCGTATATCTCTTCATTAAGCCGCTCCAGCTCGCTGAACCTCGGGAATACAATTCCCGATGAAGTTTTCTTCATAAGCGCCTTGTGGCCTTCATAATATAATGCCCAGCAGTCCCCGTCCGGAGGCACGGGTTTATATTGATTATACAGATGTTTTGGCTGTATATCCTGTATCATCTCAGTCTCTCCTTAAACTCTCTCTGCGCTTCCCGCCTCTGGTCTTTTTTTGCAATGTCATCCCTCTTATCATAGAGCTTCTTTCCTTTGGCAAGACCGATCTCTATCTTTACGAGACTCCCTCTGAAATATACTTGAAGCGGCACCACAGTGATACCCTGCTCCTTCATTTTACCGAAGATTTTATTGATCTCCTTTTTATGAAGCAGGAGTTTCCTTATGCGAAGCGGATCTTTATTAAAGATATTTCCTTTCTCATAGGGAGAAATATGCATTCCGTATATATACATCTCACCGGATTCCACCCGTATGAATGCCTCTTTGATACTGCACTTTCCCATGCGGAGAGATTTGACCTCTGTTCCGTGAAGCACAATTCCCGCCTCATACTTCTCAAGTATAAAATAGTCATGATATGCTTTTTTATTATTCGCGATCAATTTTGTCTCTGACTTTGCCATATTGTTTCTCCCTAAACGATCTCAAAATTCACTGTACGCTGCACTTTATCCGCATCGGTCACCCGCACTCTGACACTCTGTCCAAGCTTGTATGTCCTGCCCGTATGCACTCCGACCAGTTCGTAATCCTGTTCCACGAACTCATAATGGTCGTCCCACATATCCGCTACATGGACAAGCCCTTCCACTGTATTGGGAAGCTCTACATAAAGTCCCCACCGGGTCACGCCCGAGATCACGCCGACATATTCCTCTCCGATGCGCCCCCTCATGTATTCAGCTTTTTTCAGCTTTACTACCTCCCGTTCAGCTTCTTCAGCAGTCCTCTCCCTCATACTGCACTGCGCCGCCGCTTTAGGCAGGATCTCCGCATAGTGCGAGATACGCGCCTCCCCCAGCCTTCCGCGCAGATTATCCTTAATGATCCTGTGTATCTGGAGGTCCGGGTATCTGCGGATCGGAGAAGTAAAGTGGGTATAATACTTTGCAGCCAGACCGAAATGCCCCGTATTCTCTGTGGAATAGCGCGCCTGTTTCATCGAGCGCAGGGCAAGACGGCTGATCAGCGCCTCCTCCGGAGTCCCGTCCACTTTCCCGAGAAGCTTCTGTATCTCCTTAGGTCTCACTTCATTCCGCACATGGATGTGATATCCAAAATTGTTAATAAAAGCTGAAAGCTGACGTATTTTCTCCTCGTCAGGAGTATCATGTGTCCGGTAGAGGAACGGCACGTCTCTCCAGAAATACTCCTCTGCCACAGTCTCGTTCGCCATAAGCATAAAATCCTCTATGATCTTTGTGGCAGCATTTCTCTCATATGGTTTGATCTCTACGGGCTTTCCCTCTTCATCCAGAATAACCTTAGTCTCCGGAAAATCAAAGTCAATAGATCCCCTTCTCCCTCTGCGTTCTCTGAGGATATCCGAAAGTTCTTTCATCTGAAGGATCATTGGAACGACTTCTTCGTTTTCACGCAGAGCCTCTTCCTCACTCTCCAGGATCTTAGCAACTCCATTGTAGCTCATTCTTTTATCCACGCAGATCACTGTCTCTGCGATCTCGTGATCCAGCATCTCACCGGAAGGACTGATTGTCATGATACACGACAGTGCCAGGCGCTCCTCCCCCGCATTCAAAGAGCAGATCCCATTTGACAGCACATGGGGCAGCATAGGGATCACCCGGTCTGCAAGATATACACTTGTCCCTCTCTCAAATGCCTCCTTATCCAGAGCGCTCCTCTCCTGCACATAATTTGCCACATCCGCGATATGCACTCCCAGGCAGTAATTTTCTCCTTCTTTTGCAAGAGACACTGCATCGTCCAGATCTTTTGCGTCTTCGCCATCGATCGTCACCATCTGCCAGCCGCGCAGATCCTTTCTTCCCTCACAGTCCGCTTCGCTTACAGGCTTACCCACACGGACAGCCTGCCCGATGACTTTTTCCGGAAATTCCGTCTTTATTCCCATATCCGTTACTATTGAAAGGATATCCGTCCCCGGATCATTGATGTGCCCAATGATCTCCGTGACTTTCCCCTCCGGCTTCATATGTTCCCCGCCGTATGAAGTCAGCTCCACGACTACCTTGTGACCTGTCATGGCCCCCATTTCCTTTCCGGCAGGAATATAAATGTCATTCAAATACCTTTGATTGTCCGGTCTTACAAAGCCATAGCTCTTACATTTTTCATATAGTCCAACTACTCGCGTGACGCTGTGTGAGATAACACGCACGATCTTTCCTTCCCTGCGGCGTCCGGAAGGCGCAGCGGTAATAATAAATTCCACCTCATCCCCCTGGAACGCGCCGCACAGGTTTTCTTCAGAGATAAATACATCGTCACCTCCGCTTTCCGGCGTCACAAAACCGAATCCTCTCGAATTTGCCTGAAACACGCCCCGCAGACGCTCCGCATGTCCTTTGCTGTATTTCCCCCGTTTCGAGAGCGCGATCTTCCCCTCCTCCACAAGGGCGTCCAATACTTCTTTCAGCTCATCCCTCTGTTCTCTGGGGATCTGAAGCACTGCCGCTATTTCTTTTATCTTCATAGGGACATAAAAATCGTCACAGATAAAATCAAATATAACCTTTTTGCGCTTTTCAAATGTCTGTTCCATAGTCCACTCCTCACTGCATGCAGCTGAGATCTACCCTGCCGTCCATGCATGGCTTTTTCCCTAAAAAAGATCATTTCATTGAAGAAGCCTCGTCAAAAATCCGTAAAAAACATCTCAAAAATAATATAAGCACCCTATCCCATTATAGAGTGCTTACGTTAATCATTATCTTCTGATATAGTATTTTTCATACTAATTAAAGATTCCCAGATTGAGTACAACTGCCAAAATAATGAACAAAGCAGCCACTATCCTGGTAACTTTTACGAGAGTCCCTTCCATAGAACGCCCTTTATTGTGTCCCCAGTATGTATCTGCAGCACCGCTGATCGTACCGAGACCTGCTGACTTACCTTCCTGCAGCAGAATAATCGCAGCCAACGCAATACAGTCTATAACAAAAATGATCGTTAAAACAATCTTCAAAACATCCATTTTTACACCTCCTGCGGATAAACCACGATTATTTTATCACAGTTGCCTGCACTTTGCAAGCCTAAAAGATCCCAAATATCTTTTCCCTGAAAGCTCCGTAAAGGCTGTCATAATCCGTATACTGGATTTTGCTGTCCTTGAATCTGTTTCCCCACTCATCCCTGATCTGGTCCGCGATCAGAACAGCATCCTCGTGCTCTGTCATCAGGATAGCCGGGAAAACATAATAGATCATGAAGAAATTTAAATCCAGCTGAAGCGGTCCGCTTATCCTGCCGTTTTTTGAAGAGGCAAATTCATGTTCAACACTCTCCGCAAACACCTTTGCGATCTCTTTCGCCTTTTCATTTTTATTTTCAGCCTTTTCTGTCAGTTCTGTCATCTCCCGGAAATAATGTCCGTAATCCTCAACAAAGGCTTCCATATTTTGTTTATACGAAACCTTCTTAAGTTTCTTCATCATCGGCTTCATATTTTCAAAAACAGTCTCCACATGATCCAGCATACCTCATCCTCCATCTGTCATCTTATCAATCAGTAACTACGCCCTTCTGAAGCATAATATTTGCATAAAGAGCCGATTCCCCTGTAGCAATGATCGCATATACCTTTTTCGCCTCTTCATAAAATGCAAAACGCTCGATCTGCCCTACCACAGCATCTCCTCTGTCATCATGCTTGCGGATAATCTCTTTGTATGTATCCCAGATCGGTGTTTCAACATCATCCCCCGGCATAACTTCCATCAGATTTACCGGATGTTCCACATAAGTATCCAGAGGAAATACCTGAAGGATCGCATCGAGAAGCTCCGGCACCCCGTGTCCGTCACAGCGGATCACGATCGCATCTTTTCCCATGGACTCAGCAGGAAAATTTCCATCAGAGATAACCAGCCTGTCGCTGTGTCCCATCTCAGAGAGAACCATCAAAAGCTCTGGTGAAAGTATTTTCGGAATTCCTTTTAACATATCATATCCTCCTGATTATAATATTTTTTCTTTTAAAAAGGAACCGGGAATTTCCCGATTCCTTTCTATTACAGATCTGTCAGTATCCGACATCCCTGTCTGCACGTTTTTTTGATTGCTGATTAGTCGTACAGGTTCGGAGCAATGCTCTCTTCTTCCATGTTCTCAGCGTCATACCAGTAGCTGTCTGTTGCGATATCTTTTACTTCTTTTCCTTCGCAGTAGTCATACAGAGCCTTGATAGCCAGGTTACCCTGATCAACCGGAGCCTGTGTAACTGCACCGATGAGTGTTCCATCAGCAACAGCTGCTTTCAGTGTAGCACCAGCATCGAATCCGACACCAACGATACCCTCTTCCGGAGTAGCTGCAAGTACGCTTAAGTTCTGGTTAGCTGTGAGGACACCCTCAGCTGTAACCTGGTTAGAACCGAAGATAGCGATCGTATCTTCTTTGTTCATGATGTTGGAAGCCTCTGTTGCGGACAGCTCAACAGTTGTCTGAGCCGGTACAGCTACTTCGATGATAACATCAGCTGATCCCTCGTCGCCGTTGTTCTCTACCTGATCAACATAGTACTGGTTTCCGATAACTGCTACAGTCTTTCCGTCAGCCTCGATGAGCTCTTTCATCTTGTTGATGAATCCCATTCCACGTCCGGAAATGTTAGCGGATGTAGCATCCTGGTTAACTTCACCGATTCTTACCTGCTCTGTAGCGTTTGCGATCGTATCTTTGATCACTTCATACATATTCTCTGCTGCAACAGCTCCAGCCGCCTCATTGTCAGTAGCGATCGTAGCGATTACAGATCCTTCCGGAGCATCCGGCACACCTGTGTCGAAGCATACTACCGGGATCTCTGCGTCAAGAGCATCCTTAAGAGAATCGATAACTGCGCTCTGGTCGTTAGCTGCAAGCGCGATACCATCCGGATTCTGGCTGATCGCGTTGTTCAGCATGTTAACCTGGTCAGCGATATCAGACTCTGCGTTCGGTCCTGTTGTATTTACAGTAACTCCCAGCTCCTCAACTGCTGCGTCGATTCCCTGGATAGCTGCCTGCCAGTATGTAGACTGGAAGCTCTTAACTACAACTTCGAAATGATAGCTGCTGCCGCTGTCTGCGCTGTCTCCGCCGTCAGATGTGTTGCCTCCATCTTTGCTGCCGCATCCTGCTACTAATCCAGCTACCATACATCCGCCAAGTAACACTGCTAAAACTTTCTTTTTCATATTTCATATCCTCCTGAAATAATTTTTTCCGGCCATGTTCGGAATCCGTATGTCCGGGTCTGGGGTTTTCCAGCCGGATACCGTGCACATATCCATCTGTTCATTTCCCGTACCGTACTTGCGTTTTCCAAGGCATGACCTGCCTTTTGCTTATATAGTAACAGCCGGCAGTTTGTCTTTATTTGTCCGAGATATTCTCCCGGCTGTTATCTATCATTATGGTTCAATATTTAATTGTCCGATTAATTACCTTCTCTTTTTCTCTTCAGGATATCGAAGAGTACGGCTGCGATCAGCACAAGACCTGTGATGATCTGCTGCCAGTTCGCTGTCAGACCGATAAACGGAAGACCTGTCTTCAGCAGACAGATAACGAACACACCTACCAGAGTACCTGTAATGCTTCCCACCGCGCCTGTCATGGACGTACCGCCCACGATCGCGCCGCCGATCGCATCGAGCTCGAATCCGGCACCGCTTCCCGGCTGTACTGTTGCAAAGATTGCTGAGTACGCGATTGCTGCAAGTCCTGCGAATAATCCGCAGATCACATATGCCATTACATGATAGAACTTAACATTTACACCGGAAAGTCTTGTTGCTTCTTTGTTACTTCCGATCGCGCGTGTATAACGTCCCATTTTTGTATGGTTCAGCACAAAGCTCATAACGATCACAAGAAGGATGATCCACAGGAATCCGATCGGAATGTTCTGGTCAGCAACTTTGATCTTAAAGATACTTCTGAACCATCCGCCCGGTGCTGTTGCTGTCGGCCACGGAATACCGTATCCGCCTACAACCATTGCTCCGAATCCGCGAGTGATCATACACGTACACAAGGTTGCCAGGAATGCCGGCAGATCCATAAGGGCTACCAGGCATCCGTTGATAACGCCGAAGATAACTCCCATCAGGACTGTCACGAGCATACCTGCCGCCACAGGCCATCCCTGATGTACGACCAGATAACCGCCGATCAGTGAATAACAGATCAGACCTGTACCGATGGAAAGGTCAACACCTGCCGTCAGCAGCGGGAATGTAACTCCGATCGCCATCAAAGCGATATAATATGAATAATCCAGAATACTTACTACTGTTGTATATTTTCTAAATCCCGGGCTCATTGCACAGAAGAAGATAAACATTACAATGACAATGATAAGGACAATAAATTTCTGTCCACCCATCCTGTCAATGAACGACTTGTTCGTGCCGGCCGTCTTACTTGCTGTTTTATTTGCCATCACGTTTTCCTCCCTAATTTATCTCTCTCGTAGCCATATTCATGATATTTTCCTGTGTAGCTTCGGAAATATCCAGCTCACCGGTCTTCTTACCCTCACACATAACGACGATCCTGTCGCTCATACGTAAGATCTCGGTCATTTCTGAGGAAACCATTATAATGGCTTTGCCTTCTGCCGCAAGCTGGTTCATCAGCTTGTAGATTTCGTTCTTCGCACCTACGTCGATACCTCTTGTCGGCTCATCGAAAATGAGGATATCACAGTTTCTTGTAAGCCATTTTGCAATAACGACTTTCTGCTGGTTACCGCCGGACAGGTTCACAACAAGCTGATCCACACTCGGTGTCTTGGTTGCAAGAGATTTTACAAACTTCTCAGCAACTTCTTTCTCTTTTTTCTTGTTGATGAACGGACCGTTTGAGAACTCGTCCAGATCAGCCATTGTCGTATTCTCGGCAACTGTCTTCTGAACAACGATACCAAATCTCTTTCTGTCCTCTGACAGATAGCCGATACCGTTCTTAACCGCATCCTGCGGGCTCTTGATCGTAACTTTCTTGCCATTGACGTAGATATCTCCGCTGTCGATCGGATCCGCGCCGAACAGGGCTCTCATCGTCTCTGTACGTCCTGCGCCCATCAGTCCTGAGAAGCCGAGCACTTCGCCCTTGTGAAGCTCGAAGCTTACATCCTGAACCATCTTGCCGGCGTTGAGGTGCTCTACCTTCAGTACAACCGGCGCTCCCGGAGGTGTCATGTTCTTCGTCTTCGGATCTTCGTAAATAACACGGCCTACCATCATGTTGATGATATCGTCTTTTGTTGAATCTTTCGTGATCAGCGTTCCGACATACGCGCCGTCACGCATTACCGTTACACGGTCTGTGATCACCTTGATCTCATCCATACGGTGGGAGATATATACAATACCCAGACCCTGATCACGAAGATCGCGGATGATCTTAAACAGCTCCTCGATCTCTGCCTCTGTCAGCGCTGCTGACGGCTCATCAAAGATAATAACTTTTGCTTCGTGAGAGATAGCCTTTGCGATCTCGCACATCTGCTGTTTTCCGACTGTAAGTCTGCTCATCGTCTCCGTCGGATCGATGTCGATATGCATTCTGTCGAAAAGCTTTCTTGCCTCTTCATTCATTTTCTTGTCATCGATGCTGATGCCCTTTTTGAACTCTCTTCCGATGAAGATGTTCTGTGCAACAGTCAGATGACCAAGCATGTTAAGCTCCTGATGCACGATAACGACACCTGCATCCTGTGCTTCACGTGTATTATGAAATTCTACTTCTTTTCCTTCATATGTAATCGTTCCGGAATCTTTTTTGTAGATACCTGTCAGCACTTTCATCAGTGTTGACTTTCCGGCACCATTCTCTCCCATGAGTGCGTGTACTTCACCTTTTCTGACTTCCAGATCTACATGGTCCAGCGCATGAACACCCGGGAAAGATTTGTCGATCCCTTTCATTGTTAATATAACTTCGCCCATATTCTTTACCCTTGCCTTTCTCAATCACACTTTCTGATTTCCATGTATCGTCATTAGTTCTTTCTGCGTCTTGCTACAACGTCAGCGAATACTGCAACGATAACAATGAGTCCTGTGATGATAAGCTGTAAGTTCTTATCCAGGCCAAGTGCCATGATACCTTCCTGCAGAAGAGAGATGATAAATACGCCTATGATCGTACCGCTGATCGAAGCAAGACCGCCTGCCATTGAGGTTCCGCCCATAACGCAGCCCGCGATCGCCTCGTTGTTGTACTGGTCGCCATAACCGGGCTGAACTGTTGTGTATGCTCCAACATAAAAGAGTGCTGCAATACCAACCAGGAGACCGCAGAGTACATACGCGGACATCTCCCATTTTTTTACATTTACACCGGAAAGCCTTACCGCTTCCTTATTACTTCCAAGAGAAAGGATATAGCGTCCCATCTTTGTCTTGTTCAGGATGACTGCACAGATAACTGCGACCAGAAGAAGGATGATCAGTCCTACCGGAATCCCTTCCCATGTCACCAGCCTTCTGAACCATCCGCCGTCTGCCGATGACTGCGGCCAGCTTACAGACTGTGTCTTTGTAAATACTGATGCAACACCTTTCGCAATGTTCATACTGGCGATCGAGGTGATGAATGACGGCACATCCCAGTATGCCACAAGGTATCCGTTGAAGATACCAAACACGATTCCCACGACCAGGCTGATCACGATAGCCGCTCCCATCGGAACACCATTCATTGTAAAACTAAAGCCTGCGATCAGCGCACAGCAGAACATGACCGGACCGATGGAGAAATCAATTCCTCCTGTCGCGATTACGAACGTAACTGCCAGAGATAAGAATCCCAGGAAGTACGCGTAGTTCAGAGCGCTCAGAATACGGCGTGTGCCTACGAAAGAGCCCCCTGTCAGGGCACAGAACAGAGCGTACATCAGAAGAAGTACGATGCACAGCACGATCCTGTTAAATCCCACCTTTTTAACTAAAGGATTTTGTTTGATACTTTCCACTTTTCTTCCTCCCATCTTTTGCTTCGATGCATTGTTTCGATTCATGGTGCCTCACTTAGTTTGATTCCCCCATTCCTCGCTTTTTCGTGTAACGGTTCGCTTTTTCCCTATTCATTTTTATTTGTTGTTTTCAGGCACATTTCACACTATTTGTTAATGCAAAGCAGCTTTCTTGTCAAATTATACAACCCGCGCCCTGCTTTGTCAATAAATCACAGATATTTAAGGGTGAACCGGTTCGCTTTCGTTATTCTGCCACATTATCCTTCTTTTCCACGCAGATTTGCGGGTCCGATTTGTGCAGTTTACCAATTTTACAAAAGTTTCTTGACAGAATCTCCCATCCGCATTGATGCGGTAAAACTGACCCTCACAGGTCCGCCCGCTTCCAGATGGCCGATCCTTGCCAGAAGCATCTGCACCGCCTTTTCCGACATCTCTCTCATCGGCTGTGACACGATCCACAGCTTTGGCCGTATCACTTTGGACATAAGCATGTCATCAAACCCTATTACGGAAATGTCCTCGGGGCAGTTCATATCCGACTCATTCAAAGCAAGTATCCCTCCCAGAGTCGTATCGTAATTGCTCAGAATGACCGCCGTAGGAGCCTCCTCCATTGCCAGAAGCCCTTTCATGCCCTGATACCCAAGCTCAAAAGAATGCCTGCCGCTTACCCGGTATCCTTCCGGAACGCTGATCCCATAAGTCCGAAGGGCATCCTCATACCCTTTCTTTCTCTCCACCCCGGTATACTCAACATCTGACGCAACAAGGGCAATCTTCCGATGACCATACTCGATCAGCATCTGCGCCGCACGAAATACCGCAGTACGGTTATCCACTTCCACACAATCGACTTCCTCACCGCGGAAAGCCCTGTCGAGAAGAACGATCGGCACTCCGGCTCTTTTTGCCGGATCGAGGAACCCTCCGGTCAAGCTTACCGCAAATATCAGGATTCCATCCACCTTGCGGCTCAAAAGGAACTGCAGATTTTCTTTCTCCATCTCCTCATTGTTGCAAGAATCGCAGATCAGCATCGCATAACCGCTTTTATGAAGTTCCTGGCCCAGATAATGCAGCATATTCCCTACAAAAAGGCACTGTATATCATAGACCAGAACTCCAATAGTCTTGGTCCGGTTTGTGACAAGCCCCCTCGCCAGCTCGTTCACCTCGTAATGCAGTGCATCTATCGCCTCTTCGATCAGTTCCCGATTCTTTGGAAGGACGTTCCCGCCATTAAGATACTTGGAGATCGTCGCCAGAGATAGTCCGGTCCTGTCCCTGATATCGCGAATTGTCGCTGCCATAATTACTCCTTTCAGGGAGTAGCGTACCGTCTGTTGTGCATTTTGTTTAACACAATCACTGTTTTAATTAAAACACACAGCACTTTAACAAGTCAAGCTTTTATACTAATATCTTTTTAAATCTCTCATATGCCTCATCCCACGCTGCCGTATCCTGAGGTTCATATATCTTGATATCCTGAGACCGTCTGATGATCTCCCTTGCCTCACCGAGAGACTTGATATCGCCCGAAGCCATAAGCTGAAGAGCCACATTTCCGAGTACTGTTGCCTCGATCGGCCCCGCGCTCACGCGGCACCCGCAGGCATTCGCCGTAAACTGGCAGAGCAGGGCGCTCTGTGTTCCTCCGCCCACCATATAAACGGTTTTGTAATCTTTTCCCGTACATTCCCTGATCTCTTCCATCGCGTGACGGTACTTCATGGCAAGGCTCTCATTGATGCAGCGCACTACTTCCCCGATGCTTTCCGGCACCGGCTGTCCTGTCCTCCTGCAGAACTCTCTGATGCGGCTCGGCACATCTCCCGCAGGAGTAAACTCCGGCGCGTCAGGATCGATAAAACATTTCAGCGACGGCGCTTCTTTGGCCATGATCTCCAGATCTCCAAAGCCATATTCCTGACCTTCCCTGATCCACTGACGGCGGCTCTCCTGAATGCACCACAGTCCGATGATATTCTTAAGGAAAGAAATCTTCCCTCCATATCCGCCTTCATTTGTAATGTTATAATATTCTGATTTGTCATTGATTATAGGCTCTGCAAGCTCTGTCCCCAAAAGCGACCATGTACCGCAGCTCAGGAAAATAAAATCTTCCTCTGAAGCCGGCACCGCCACAAGAGCGCACTGTGTGTCATGTCCTGCCACAGCCATTACATCAATCTTGTCAAGCCCGAGCTCCGTACAGATCTCATCCGTGAGCTCGCCAACCTTTGTTCCCGTAGGAACAATCTCCGGGAAGATGTTTTTCGGAAGCTTAAGCGCCTCGATCACTTCATCCGACCACTCGCCCTTTCTTGCATCCAGGAGCTGTGTGGTTGAAGCAATCGAATACTCTGCTTTCTTCTCCCCTGTAAGGAAGTAGTTAAACAGATCCGGCATCAGTATCATCTTGTCCGCGCGGTCCAGCAGATCCTTCCTGTTTTTCAGCAGGTAGAGCAGCTGAAACGCCGTGTTGATCTCCATGAACTGATTTCCTGTGATCTCATAAAACTTTTCTTTCTCAATATGTTTAAAGCTTTCTTCAAGCATGCCTTCTGTACGACTGTCACGGTAGTGCACCGGATTTTCAAGGAGTCTTCCCGCCTCGTCTACGAGACCGAAATCCACTCCCCATGTATCGATGCCGATGCTCTCGATCTTTCCGCATTTCTTTGCCTTGATCAGTCCCTGCTTGATCTCAAAGAAAAGGCGCAGCACATCCCAGTACATTGTACCGTTTAAGATAACCGGATCGTTGGAAAAACGGTGCAGCTCTTCAATAGTGATCTTCTCACCGTCAAAGGTCCCGCACATCGCCCTGCCGCCGGAAGCGCCAAAGTCAAATGCCAATACTTTTTTCTCCATATTACCCTCCAACATTTTGACAAGAGGGTTGAAAGTTCTGCTTTCAACCCTCTCCTTTCTTCTCGTGCTTTCTAACTGATATATTGCTGTCTCTGATTATTTGTACGGTTTGTAAAGCGCGCCGTAATTTGCGCATGCTCTGTAATCAGCGCCTTCTTTATCCATACCGAACGCATTCCATGCAGCCGGACGGAAGATCTTGTCCTCCGGTACGTTGTGCATAGCAACCGGAATACGGAGCATAGATGCAAATGTGATCAGGTCTGCGCCGATGTGTCCGTAGGAGATCGCGCCGTGGTTAGCTCCCCAGTTGTTCATTACATCATAAGCTGACTTGAACGCGCCCTCTTTGCCATTGCATCTCGGTGCGAACCATGTACACGGCCATGTGTAGTCTGTACGTTTCCAGAGTGTGTCAGATACATCTTCCGGAAGTCCTACTGTCCATCCCTCTGCGATCTGAAGCATCGGTCCAAGACCCTTTACAAGGTTCAGACGGATCATAGTAGCCGGCATCTGTACCTTTGTCTCGAAACGGCTGGAATATCCGCCGCCGCGGAAGTATCCGAGGTCAGCCATGTTCCATGTGGTAGCGTCCATGATCGCCTGCTGATCTTCTTCAGTTACATCCCACCACTCTTTCATAACGCCGTTGCCGTTCTCATCTTTTGCAGCGCCGCATGCGTCGAGGCAGCATGCACCGGAGTTGATCAGGTGGATGATACCGCCGTTCTCTTTTGCAACACCTTCAAGGTCGTAGCCTGTCACTCTCTTGACAGCCTCCGGGCTCCAGTATGTACGGACATCTGCGAACATCTGTGCACGGTTTGTAAGTAGTTTCATGAACAGCATTCCAAGACCGTTGAGTACGTCGTTCTCTGTAGCCAGGATGTACGGCTCACGTGCTCCATCCCAGTCGAATGAAGAGTTGAGCATTGCCTCTGCGAAGTCTCCGTTCGGATAGAAGTCTGTCCACTGTCTCTGTCCCTGGAAGCCTGCTGCGATCGCGTTGTGTCCGATCGCTTCCTCGGAAAGCTCTTCCGGGAAGTTCTTGTTGCCCTGCATCAGGTCTTTGATGATAACCGCCATCTTAACAACAAACTCGAACTGCTTCTCTTTCTCTTCCTGGGATTTCTGCAGGTCAACCGGGTTCTTGTCGAATCCGATGTGGCATTTTTCTTTTGCCCATGCGAGAGCTTTCTGATACTCAGCCTCGTCGTAGATGCCCTCTGTCATCCGGCGGATGATCTCAACCTCGTCAACAGACTCAACACGCATCCCCAGATAAGACTCGATAAAATCGGAATCAATGATCGATCCGCCGATTCCCATGCAGATAGAGCCAATCTGCAGCCACGATTTTCCTCTCATGGAAGCAGCTGCAACCGCCGCACGGCCGAACCGCAGTAGTTTCTCCTTAACATTTTCCGGGATCGTCATATCGTCAGCATCCTGAACGTCATGTCCGTAGATGCCGAATGCCGGAAGACCTTTCTGAGCGTGTGTCGCAAGAACGGATGCCAGGTATACAGCGCCCGGTCTCTCTGTAGCGTTCAGACCCCATACAGCCTTGATCGTCTGCGGATCCATATCCATTGTCTCTGAGCCGTAGCACCAGCACGGTGTAACTGTCAGAGTAATGTCAACGCCTTCTTTTCTGAACTTGTCCGCGCAGGCAGCGCTCTCGCCGACACGTCCGATCGTGGAGTCAGCAATAACAACCTTAACCGGCTCGCCGTTTGAGTATTTCAGGTTCTCCTCAAACAGTTTCGCAGCGTTCTTAGCCATAGCCATTGTCTGATCTTCCAGAGATCCTCTTACATCGAGAACGCCTTTTCTTCCATCGATGGTAGGTCTGATTCCGATCACCGGATAAGAACCTACGTATCTGCTTTCTGCCATAGTAACATTCCTCCTATTCTTTGGCTTTCTAAGATTTATATCTTGGTTAATATTATAATACTATTTTTTTAATTTGTCTCGTGATATAATAGAATAAAAATATAACGATATTCACTTTTTAAACACATCATCAGATTTTTATCTGTAAGGGTCCCGCCCGGTCAGGACAGGTTCACAGGGGATGCCCCGGCCGAGTCCGCGGGCATCACATACGACATCAAAAATCAGGAAAAGGACCAGAGCTATGAAATACATAAATTACCGCGAGAATAAAAAGCACGGAACTTTTGATTTCCCAATGGAATTTTACCACGTAGGACCCACGCACCCCCGATATGATATGTCCTACCACTGGCATATTGAATATGAAATCATCCGCATATTAAAAGGCGAATTTCTCATGACGATCAGCGAAGAAGAATTCCTCGCCAGGGAAGGGGATATTATCTTTGTAAAGGGCGGGCTGCTCCACGGGGGACTCCCCAAAGACTGCATCTATGAATGCATTGTCTTTAACCTTGACTCACTCATGACTTCCAGCCTTGCCGGCGAACGCCTGCTCAAAAAAATCCGCAGCGATTCCATCCTGATCCACAATCATTTTTCCTCGTGCGACACCGAACTGGTCCAGATCACAGACCGCATGTTCGGCCAGATGAAACGCCAGGCAGAGGGACACGAATTGATCGTGATAGGGGCATTCTATGAATTTTTCGGCTACATCCTTGAACATGGGTATTACATTACCACTGAAGATACTTCCACAAAGGAAGGACGGAGGATCGAGCATCTGAAAAAGGCGCTGGAATTAATAGAAGATTCCTACCCCGACTGCATCACGCTAGATGATCTTGCCAGAGCAGCGGGGATGAACTCCAAATACTTCTGCCGATACTTCCGGGAGATGACACACCGCACCCCCATTGATTATCTGAATTACTACCGGATCGAACAGGCATGCTTCAAACTCGCCACCTCGAACAACTCCGTCGCGGATATCGGGATGAGCTGCGGGTTCAACGATGTGAGTTATTTTATCAAAACTTTCAAAAAATACAAAGGGATGACGCCGAAAAAGTATCTGAGCGCGCCTTTGTAAATCTGGATTTTTCAGGGAGCCCGGGATTGAGTAAATCGGACAAAAACGCCGAAGCAATATATTGAAGACATATTCAGAGCATGTGTGCGGGTGGCTTCGGCTCCGCGCTGAATACGTCCTCGACACATTTGCTCCGCCGTTTGCGGACGTTCCATCGATCATGCTTCCTCACACACAAACCCAGATTTATCTCACGATTACCCTCACCCCATTGTCTGTATTTTCCACTTTCATCCCCAGCCCGTCTGCCCGGAAAATCTTCTCAGCCAGATACAGTCCAACACCGAGGTGTTTCTCCCCTCCGCTCCGGCTTTTACTGCCGGTGAAGAACAGGTCGCACACATGCGGCAGATCTTCTTCAGGTATCCTTTCTCCGGTATTCTGGATCACGCATTTATCCCGTTCTATATCAATCCGTATCTTACCCTCATATCGATTGTGGTCCGCCGCATTTGCGATCAGATTGGAGAAAGCTTTTTCTATAAGCCCTTTGTCTCCGTATATCAGGAAATCCGTGCCACAGTTCACATTCACCTCAAGCCGTTTTTCTTCAAACCGGGTGCTGTACGCGGCGATAATTTCCCGGATAAGCTCTCTGACTGATATCTGTTCCTTTACAGGCCTGTATCCTTTTAAATCCAGTTTGGTAATAAAGACCATTTCTTTTACCATGTCATCCATGCGCTCTGTCTGTCCTATGATCTGTTCCAGATAATAGGTTCTTTTTTCTTTATTGATATCCTCTTCCAAATTTTCTGCGAATCCCCGGATCACCGCCAGAGGTGTTTTCATCTCATGGGCAATCGCATTCGTGAAGTCTCTCTGCCTCTCTTCGAGTATCGCCCGCCTGCGAAATGTTTTTTCAACGGCCCAGAGAACCAGTCCGGCACAGAGCAATGTCAGGACGCCTCCCCAGATATAGATATGCTTCAGGGAATCAAACGCTTCCTTCCAGGGATATTCAACCGACCTGATCACCAGAGTATAGTCCGGCACGCTGTACCCTTCTCCGAGAAAGAGCTGAGCAAACGTCTCTGTCTGCCGGACAATACCGCCGCTGCTATACCGAAAACGCGGTTCCTGATATACTTTCGGATAATTCTGAAGATACTCCTTATCCATCCACTCATGCCATCCGTCTATTCCGCCGTTTTGCTGCATTCCCGGGAAATACCACGCCACATCCTGAAGCCGGCTCAACGCATCATAAGATATACTGTCACTATCCTTTTCCCATTGCCATACCGGTCCGATGCTCCCCGCTTCCTTTACATCCTCTGCCGAATAAAAGAGCCTTCTTACACTGACAGCTTCAAGCCCGTCTCCCACAGCGGATTTGGCCGCCTTTATCTCATACGTTATGCCCGCATACTCGTGCGGCTCATAATTCTCTCCCAAATATCCTGCCAGGGTTTCTATTTCTTCATCCGACATGTAGTCTGACAACGGCCAGCTCACTGTGGATGTTCCGGTCTCTCCTTCTATCTCCGCGGTCAGCAGATTCGTACTCCTGGCAGCCAGATTTCCATCCGAGTCATAAACCGCAGCTGATATCATCTGGTACTCCGTGCTGTATACAAGAGCAGCAACGGAGGTCTCCTCATATAATTTATGGATCTCCCAGTCATCCCCGGTCCCTTCCGCGGTATCTTCCTCTGAAATCTGTTCTTCCTTCGCTTTATAACGCATATTATCCCAGATTTTTTGCTCAGTTTTTGCGATTTTTTCCAGATAGTCTTTCTGTCTTCCCAGCTGGTCCACCCAGGTAGCCAGCAGCATACTCAGTGCGTACACAACCGCAAAGGCAAGGAGCAGGAAAGCTCTCAGTTTTCCTCCTGTATACCCCTTAACAGCTGACCTTTTCTTTTCCGCTTTCTTATCCCTTTTCGCTCTCATACAGACACCTCCATCCTGTAACCGGCGTTTCTCACGGTATGGATCCGGCACGTGCTCCCTTCCAGCGCTTTTCTCAGCTTCTTGATATGATTGTCCACAACACGCTCATTCCCCTCGAAATCATATCCCCACAGCCGGACTAAAAGCTGTTCTCTAGTAAAAACCCGGTTCGGATTTTTTAAGAAAAGAAGGAGCATCTCATACTCCTTAGGCGCAAGCGGGCAGTCTGATCCCCGGACAGTGACACTCCGGGTACGCAGATTCACCGTCACGCTGCCTTTGACTACCAGATCCGCAAGGGATGACCCTCTCACACGTCCCGTCATCGCCATAACCTTTGCATAGAGCACGGGCAGGGAGAATGGCTTAGTAATATAGTCGTCTGCCCCTGCGGCGTAGCCATTCAGCTCATCCTCTTCCATCACCCGGGCTGTGATGAAAAATATCGGCGTGTCTGTCTGTTCCCGGATCTTCCGGCATACAGAAAAGCCGTCCTGCCCGGGGAGCATCACATCCAGCAGGATCATCTGCCAGGACCCGTTCACCGCCCTCTCTGCGGCATCTTTCCCATTATATACGATTTTGGTCTTCCATCCCTTCGCGGTAAAATAATCACTGACTGCTTCCGCCAGCAGTCTGTCATCCTCCACGATCAAAAGCCTGAGTTCCATATCCGCTTCCTTTCACCAGTATCTTTTTTCTTTGTTTCTGATGTTAGTGTACAGGATGATTATATCTTTTTTGTATCGTTTTCGCAGTATTTCAGATAAATATTAGATCAGGTAACTATATAAAAAAACAGAGGCGCTGCACTCTTTGGTGCTTTACCTCTGATTTTTTCATACAGACTGCTCCATAAGAAAGAGGCTTATTTCACAAGATCTGAAATTTATTTTTTTAATTCATTTTGAAATGTTATTCCTTATGTAGGCGCATACAGCTTCGCAGACTACAGTCCATTTTATATCGCCCACATAGAAATTATCATTCTTATATAGATCCCACAGATTCAATAATCCTTCATCTGCTGATATTTCGTTCACGATTTTTTCTATTTGCTCCGAACCAAATATAGTTTTTCGTTTCATGCAAGTTGCGGTAAATGCTTCTGCCAGCACCTCCTTATCGATACTGACTTTATTTCCGACTACAATCTCATACACATCATAATAATCTCGCATCCGTGTTGTTGTAATTCCCCTCGCCAGAATGGTCTGGATCTTTTCTGCAAGAAGAGTTTCTGGAGTGTAAGTCATCAGTTCGATGCTCCTTTCTTCAAACATGAGACGATAACTGTAACGGATTGCTGAAGGTGTAATGACATCATCTGTAGAGAGATCTATCTTAATCCTCTGTTTCAAACGGTCAAGTCTGGCTTCCAGCACCAACCGGACTCCCGGATATTCAAAGTCAGCCATGATTTCTGCTGCGTTTACAACCTCAAAGCTGATGCCGTCTTCTACATGGATACGAATAATCTCGTTTACAATTCGTACAGCATCCTCTTCATTGAGGGGCAGTGCCTTGAGCGTCGAATCAATATCCATAGTCGCCCTTGCGTCAATCCCAACTAATGAAGCGACAAGCAGGCCGCCTTTTAATATGAAATTATTTCGGTAAGGAGATATTGAAACTCTTTCCAGAAAGCGCTCCATAATAAAATTACGGATCAGCATTTGTGCGGTCTGATTATCACCATGAGAAATATTTCTCACTTTATCTTTTAACTGTTTTGATGTATGGATCATGCCAGCACCTCCACATATTTCATCACCTCATCACGAATTCCCAACTTTTCCGCATAACGAATCAGAACCTGTAGCCTTCTGCCTGAGTCTGACATATATTCTTTCATTGCAGTCTGAAACATCTGCACATCCATCTTTTTCCGATTCATTACCGCATCACAAATAGCCCGTTCCTTATCATAGACTACAATCTGATTCCCATATCCAGATTCAGCGACAGTTTCTCCCAATTCATACAATTCTTCCTTTAGCGATCTTACCTGAATTTTCTTTTTTCTCAAATGAACTGCATTATACCCCCGAGGAACAGTCACTTCAATTCTGCCGTATTCCCGGTCTGTTAGCCCGTGGATATAAAGTGCTGTTTCCCCCGAAAAAATAATCTTAGGATTCATTTTCTGCAGCAGATACAGTTCATCCGGCCAGATATCCGGCGCTGCATAAATTCCATGGGCCACTCTTTCATATCCATTTTCCTTTACAAATTTTGACAGATAAGTTTTTGAAATCTTATGGCTGAGCACCTCTGCCGTAAATAAATACCCGTTATTCTCATCTGACAATTTCCTTAAAATATCTTTTTTCATAATATCGCCTCGTTTACTTTTGTGTTGTAATTATATATTATACCGACACAAAAGTAAACTATCTATAATATTTAAATTGAGTCAGCATATTGAAGATACTTAGGCCCTCATTCCTCTGCATATTCTCTGGCGCCACCTCTATCGGATTATTGTAACAACTGTCGGGATCCACATCAGCAGGTATATAATTATCAATTCCCTGTTTATAAAGCTGTAGCTCTTTATAGAGTCTGAGTTCTTTATTTTCCTCTATATTTTTGTCATTCCAATCGACACTTTTGCCATAATAAAAAGCCCTCCTATGAATTAGATTTTATCATAGAAGAACCTTTCAATTACATATTTACAGAAAAAGTTACACACACTCGAAAATAAGACTAATCGGCTTTTGTGTCACAAATGTTTGACAAACCTATAACTTTAAATTATATACAAATCATTTTCTCTCTTACAAGGAATCACTTTGTATTGTATAATAATACTCTCCGCCTTCTTCAAATTTAGAAAGGATTGCTTTCCCTTCTATTCCACATACTTTCAACAGGCCATCCCAAATATATAATTTCTCTCCACATACTTTTGTCTCATGTGCAGTTCCAAAAAAATATCTTTTAATCGGTCTCCATTTCAGTTTGTCCTCGCTCCCCTTTTTCTCAAGGAATTTGTACATCTTCTCCCACTGATCGGGAAAATAAATATAGATCATTTTATGAAAGCCATTACTTATAACCAGAGTATCCTTTGATAACAATAAATCTTCTGCCCCTGACGGAGGCAGTTCTATATAACTGCTATTTTCAACCATCCCTTTTTCTGTTCCATCTAAATTCTCTTTTTTGACTAATACTGGTATTTCTTCTGTTATATCAGCATCCTCAACATGAAACCAGAAAACTTCATTTTCTGACCACTCTCCTTTTTCAACTTCTTTCATAATACTCTCCAGCCTTTTCGTCTTTTTTCTTTTTGATATAGCAGTACATCCTCTTTGATCCGCATACAATGCCGATTGTCAAGCCAGCCAGCGCCGTCTGCAACAGATACCACGAATTATATATTGTTTTTATCATGATGCATCCCAATGCTGATGCAATCACCAGAATTGCCAGAATACGATAAGGTAGCGCAACCTTCTTCTCGTCCATTTTCCACAACATAATGATTAGAAGAGCCACGGCAAATATTATCGATAACAGTTTTAGTATGTAGTAAAACTGTATGATTCTCTCACCAAAACTCACTTCTTTTTCATAATATATTTCACTCATGGATAGGAAAAATTTCCACGAACAAAAATTAATGATACATACCGTAAAAGCTGTTGCACCAATGATATATTGTTCTATTTCTAATATTTTTCGAACGCCCAAGACAAGTAGAACCACCCCAAGCATTCCAATTAATGTCGTCCAGTGAAAACCGATATTAAGCTTATAGATAAGCATTCCTGCATCTGCTTTCTAACATAGCTTATTTCCCTTTTCTTTTCATCTATTATAATCTTAGTGGCACTACTCATGCAATCAAATTTGTGGCCCAAACAGAAACGCTATTAAAAAATCCCGGAAGATATCATTCTTCCAGGATTTTTCTCATATCTCTTTATAAGTTTTTAAAACTTCGCTCAGAACTGGTGCAAAACCTCTTCTCAGCTATATTTTAATACAGCTTCGCTCCTGCCGGAATACTGTCATCCACCATCAGCAGATTCAGTCCCTCATGTCCGTCATACTCGTACACCGCACTGATCAGCATACCCTCGGAGTCGATACCCATCATCTTCCTCGGCGGCAGATTTGTGATCGCCACACAGGTCTTTCCAACCAGTTCTTCCGGCTCGTAATAATCATGAATACCGCTTAAAATCGTGCGTTTCCGATCTGTTCCATCGTTCAGTGTGAACTTCAGGAGCTTCTTACTCTTCGGAACTGCCTCGCATGCCTCCACCTTTACAACCCGGAAATCGGACTTGCTGAAGGTGTCAAAATCAACGGCATCCTCGAACAGCGGCTCGATCTTCACCTTGGAAAGATCAATCTTCACAGTCGATTCTGCGTCCTTTTCCGAAGCAGAAAATGTTGCTTTTGCTCCGCTCCTATCTCCGCCGATGCTCTTCATTGTCGGGAACAGGAGCACGTCTCTGATCGCAGCGCTGTCTGTGAGCAGCATGCACATTCTGTCGATGCCAAATCCGATGCCTCCTGTCGGCGGCATACCGATCTCCAGCGCATTCAGGAAGTCTTCGTCTGTTGTATTTGCCTCTTCATCTCCCTGAGCGAGCTGCTCTTCCTGCGCTTTGAAGCGCTCTCTCTGGTCGATCGGATCATTCAGCTCGGAGTAAGCGTTTGCCATCTCCCAGCCGTTCATAAAGAACTCGAAACGCTCTACATAATCCGGATTTTCCGGTTTCTTCTTTGTCAGCGGAGAGATCTCGATAGGGTGATCCATGACAAATGTCGGCTGCACCAGATGCTCTTCTACAAATTCCTCGAAGAACAGATTCAGGATATCACCTTTCTTATGTCTCTCTTCGAACTCGATATTATGCTCTTTTGCAAGCTCTCTCGCCTGTTCCAGAGTCTCTACTTCATTCCAGTCCACGCCGGAATATTTCTTCACAGCGTCAACCATGGTAATGCGCTCGAACGGTTTCCCGAGATCCATCTCAATGCCGTTGTAAACGATCTTCGTAGTTCCGAGTACTTCCTGTGCCACATGGCGGTACAGGTTCTCTGTCAAATCCATCATTCCATTGTAATCTGTATATGCCTGGTAGAGCTCCATCAGAGTAAACTCCGGATTGTGCCTTGTGTCAAGACCTTCGTTCCTGAACACACGACCGATCTCGTATACTTTCTCAAGACCTCCCACGATCAGTCTTTTCAGGTAAAGCTCCAGGGAAATACGAAGCTTCAGATCCTCGTTCAGCGCATTGAAATGCGTCTCAAACGGTCTGGCAGCAGCGCCTCCGGCATTCGCCACGAGCATCGGCGTCTCAACCTCCATAAAGCCCTGTCCGTCCAGGTATTTGCGGATCGCGCTGATGATCCTGGAACGCTTGATAAATGTATCCTTTACTTCCGGATTCATAATGAGATCCACATATCTCTGGCGGTAGCGCGTATCCGTGTTCGTCAATCCGTGGAACTTCTCCGGAAGGATCTGGAGGCTCTTTGACAGCAGAGTCACATGAGATGCATGGATGGACATCTCTCCTGTCTTTGTCTTGAACACTTCGCCCTCGATGCCGATCACATCACCTACATCAAGTTTTTTGAACTCTTTATAGTTCTCCTCTCCGATGCTGTCTCGTGCCACATAGGACTGGATATTTCCCTTAAGATCCTGCACATTGCAGAAAGACGCTTTTCCCATCACACGCTTTGACATCATGCGCCCTGCGATGGATACCTGTTTTCCTTCCAGCTCCTCAAAGTTGTCTTTGATCTCCTGACTGTGATGTGTCTGGTCATATTTTGTGATGACAAACGGGTCTCTGCCGTTCTGCTGCAGCTCCGCAAGCTTTTCGCGGCGCACCTTTCTCAACTGATTCAGATCCTGCTCCTGTCCGTTTTTCTGCTGCTGTGCCAATGTATTTTCTCCTTTCTTATAACCCCATACATGCGAATTCAGACCTCTTAATATTAAGAGGTCTGTATCATGTCAAATGTTTACTTTGATCGGCTGATCTCAAGCACTTTATACTCAATATCTCCTGCCTGTGTCTCTACGGTAACTGTCTCACCGACTTTTTTTCCGAGCAGTGCCTGTCCCACCGGAGACTCGTTGGAAATCTTTCCCTCAAGACTGTTTGCCTCTGTGGAACCGACGATCTTGAACTCCATCTCCTCGTCATATGTGATGTCGAATACCTTCACCGTACATCCCACATTGATCTTGTCAAAGTCAACTTCATCTTCAACGACTACCTCTGCATTTTTCAGGATTCCTTCCAGTTCCTCAATACGTGCTTCGATGTCTCTCTGTTCATCCTTCGCCGCATCGTACTCTGCGTTCTCCGAAAGGTCTCCCTGCTCTCTGGCCTCTTTGATCTTGGCTGCAACTTCCTTTCTCTTTACCACTTTAAGATCTTCAAGTTCGTCCTCAAGTGCCTTTAATCCGGCATAAGTAAGTAATCGTTTCTTTGCCTCTGCCATTGGTTACGCTTCCTTTCTGTTTCTCTGGTTTTCTTTCTATTTTTTGATGTTCATTACACTGGACTGTATGTCCTGTAATGCTGTCATTTAAGTCTATTTCGCAATTTCAATATTATAACCAAACTCTATAATGATGTCAAGAGATTTTCCAGTTCTTCAAGGCTCTCAACGGCATTCACTTTCTCCCTCATCCGCGCCGCTCCTTTGAGCCCTTTCGTGTACCAAGCCACGTGTTTTCTCATCTCCCTGATCCCGCAGAATTCTCCTTTATATTCAAGCTGCAGCCTCGCGTGCCTGAGCATCATTTTCCGGATCTCATCCTTATCCGGTCTGGGCGGAAGCTCCCCCGTCTCTTCCCAGTGTATCATCTCTGAGAAGATCCAGGGATTTCCCTGGGCGCCTCTGGCGATCATAATCCCGTCGCATCCAGTCTGTCTCACCAGCTCCTCCGCCTTCTGCGGCGATGTCACGTCTCCGTTCCCTATGACAGGGATAGACACCGCCTCTTTCACCTGCCGGATGATATCCCAGTCCGCCTTCCCGCTGTAATACTGCTCTCTCGTCCTTCCATGCACCGCCACGGCGGCCGCGCCTGCCTCCTCAATGATCTTCGCGATCTCCACCGCATTCACATGGTCATCGTCAAAGCCTTTCCTTATCTTTACTGTCACCGGTTTATTAATAGCTTTTACGAGAGCGCTGACGATCTCATAGACAAGCTTCGGCTCCTTCATAAGCGCCGATCCCTCTCCGTTCCTGACAACCTTTGGCACCGGGCAGCCCATATTTACATCCAGTATGGCAAACGGTCTCTCCTCGATCCGTTTTGCCATCTCGCTCATGATCTTCGGGTCAGACCCGAAAAACTGCAGGGACACCGGACATTCATCCTGATGGATCTCCAGCAGGCTCTCCGTATTTCTGTTGTTATAGTAAATTGCCTTCGCGCTCACCATTTCCATACACAAAAGCCCTGCTCCCTGTTCTTTACACAGCAGACGAAATGGCAGGTCCGTCACGCCTGCCATGGGTCCTAATATATATCTGTTCTCCAGTTCTACATTTCCTATCTTTAACCGCTTCATGCCCTTATCCTGTCATTGCTCCTTTATCCTGTCGTAGATCAGCCTCAATCCGTTCAGTGTGAGCTGGGGATCATAGAGATCGATGCATTCCGTCTCCTTCGCAATGATCTTTCCCAGCCCTCCTGTGGCGATCACATAGGCATCCTTCCAGCCTGATTCCTTTTTCATCCGTTTTACGATATATTCTGTCTGGCCGATCGCCCCGAACACAAGACCACCCTGCATACCAGATACCGTCTCTCTGGCAAGAATGGATTCCGGCTTCCTGATCTGGATCGCAGGCAGCATCGCGGCTCCGCCCCAGAGCGACCGCCCGGCGGTCTCGATGCCGGGAGCGATGATACACGCCTCCAGCGTGCCGTCCGGTCCGATGAGATCGTATGTGGTCGCTGTTCCGAAATCGATGACAATAACCGGGCCTTTGGCTATCTCATATCCTGCCACCGCGTTGACGATCCGGTCCGCGCCAGTCCTGGACGGGTGCTCTGTATTGACCCGGATACCAGACAGCGTCTCATGGGACACTATGACCGGCGTAATCCCCAGATATTTGATAATGCCGCTGGTCAGGGAATGCATGATATCCGGCACGACAGACGCGATTATGACTGCATTGATTTCCTTCGGATCGATTCCCCGATGTTCCAGTATACCGCAGATCGTCATTCCATATTCATCCGATGTCCTCTGCCTCTTTGTCGTCATGCGGAACATGCCGGGAAGAAATTCACCCACAAACGCTCCCATTGTGATATTCGTATTTCCCACATCGATCGTCAGCAGCACGAGCTATCCCTCCCTCTGTTCTGTCTCCTTTTTAGAAATCCCTTTCGTATTCACAAAAGTTCCTGTCTTCTTCACAGAATTTTCTGCCTTCAGTCCTGCGTTTTTCCCACATCAGCATCATCTGTTTTTGTACATTGTTTATCATATCAGGGAGCGGTCCGATCCGTCAATGGCTTTCTTAATGGCAGAAACCCGGCGGAACAGCGTCCCGGCGGGTTTCTGTATTACACTTTACGATTCAGGAGGAGATTGTTCTCTTCCATTTTTCCAATGTATTTCTTTGTTACATATTCCTTCTCTTTCTGATAATCACTGCTCCCGCGGCTGCCAGAACTGATACAACAAATAATACGATAATCGGCGCTGCGTCAGCTGTGTCACCTGAAGCTACAGCCACAGTCTTGTTCGCGTCAGACTGGCCTGCCCCTGCTGATATTCCACTTCCCGCGGAGCCTTTCAGAGTCAGTGCCTTCTCCGCCTGATCGAACGCTTCAAGCGCGGCCGTAAATCTGGCCGCTGATACATTGTCAAGATTGTTCAGCATATTTTTCAGCACCTGGTATGCATCCAGATAAGCTCTTGCAGAGCCGTCTGTATACCTGGACGTATCCTCCAGGATAATGCCATTTACCGTCTCAGTCGCGTAGTTCTTATCTACTTTTCTCTCAAGCGCTCTTACTGCCTGGTCAATGGCGTTGACCGCATTCTGAACCTGTTCTTTGGTTCCGTTTTCATAGAGTGCCTCTGACGCCGCGATCTCAGCTTGCAACGCATTATATCCGTGCGCAAGGTATGCGTCTCCATTGCTATATGCCGCTTTGACGCCTTCCACCTTCGTTTTCAGCCCTCCGATCCACACCAGAGCATTCTTCGCATCCGTAAGGTCAGCTGCTGCCTTCTCAGCCTCCGCGCTGCTCATACTGTCTGCTTTTCCGGCCAGCTCGTCAGCCAGTGTCTTAGCCGCATTGTAAGATGCCGCCGTGTATTCTGCCGCGTCAAGCGCCCGGATCTCTTCGATCAGTCCTTTCAGAGCTGAAACGTCTGCCAGTGTTTCCAGTGCGTCTCTTGCATCGGCAAGGGCGATCACTGCCGCTGAAACACTGTCATCAGTACCGCTTACCAAGGCTTCCTTCGCTTTCTCATATGCTGCTTTGTAGGCTGCCCAGGTCTCGGTTGTATAGAGACTCTCATCTTTTCCTTCATATTCCTTGATCAGCTCCGGAAGCTCACCTACCTGTACAAGACCATCCCACGCAGCCCTGAGATTTTCAGACGCTGTCCGGAATGCAGCAGGACTCTGCGCCTCAGTTTCATTTGCCGTAAATACGTCATCAAGGGCTTTGTATGCATCTGTCAGCGCCTTATAGGAGTTCACTGTATAGAGCTTATCCGGCTCTGTCACACTGTCTGTAAATGCCTTTACATCCTCTGCCAGCAGTCCTGCCTCTTCTCTGGCCGTCGGGTTGTACACCAGGGCGTCTTCTGCCGACCGGATCGCGGTAATGAGCTCAGTTACCATCTCCACACTGATGTTTTCCCGATCATTGAGTGCGTTTTCAGCCGCATTGACTGCTTTCTGATATGTCCTCCATGTGGATGCCGTATAGTCTGACTCCGCTGTCAGAGCATTGTCCAACGCCTCCTGCACCTGTGACGCATCCCCTTTTATGGCATGGGCATCCAAAGCGCTCTGAAGCACCTGAACTGCGCTGTCCACAGTCTCCTGGGCCGCATGGACATTGCCCTTAAGCTCCTCTGCCACTTTGTATGCCGCGTCATACGCCGCCTTCGTGTCTGCCGTCCAGTCCGATGTGTCTGCCGGAGATACCAGAAGCGCATTCAGCTTGTCTTTATTTACAGTCTCATACGTCTTTGTCCCTGCCGTCAGTTCAACAATGTTCGGAGTCACTCCCTCCCATTCAAGCTTCACGTCAAGAATGCATGGGTCATCAGGCATGACAAATTCGCTGATCGTCTGTGAAAGGGTTCCCAGCGCTGTCCAGATCTCCGGATCAGCCAGTGTCCTCACGGATACCGCGGCATTTGAAATGGCGCTGCTGTTCTGGATGACCTTCACTGAATTTGCCTTTGTCGTGTCATCGGACAAATGATAGATCAGGAAGCCTGTATCTTCTGCCGGGGTAAACATCGTGGAAAGATCCGCGTCAGACATGTAAGCGTATTTCCCATCCGGTGTATCAGAAACATCACTTTCGTATGTAGGATCGTTCACTGTGGGGAGATACTCGCCGTCATTGATCTCCAACTCGTTGATCTTCAGCCAGTGGCTGTCGTTCTTTGTCACTTCCAGCTTGATATAGCGCGCCTGCTGACCGATGTTCTCTTCCGATTTCGTGTTCCATGACACCTCGTGTACCGGAAGGCTTCCTGTGATGGTGTCCGCTTCTCCTTCCTCCCTTCCGATCTGAAGCACAGGTGTCCAGTTTTGATTATCTGTTGACACGGAAATGGTCATATATCTCGGATAATCGTTGTCGCTGTCGCCGCACACGATCTTCAGCTTATTCAGAGTGATCTCCTGTCCCAGATCGTAAACAGCAGATTTCCCGGTCCCCTGCGCTGCTCCAAACCATACAAATGTCGTCCGGTCGCCGTCGAACATAGCCAACGGATTATTTCCCGCTCCGTACAGGCTGCCCAGCTCATTCGACGCCATCGACTTCTCATGGACCTCCACAGTCGTCACGGTGAGAGCTTCGATGCTCGCTGTCACCTCACTGTCAGTCAGATTTATCAGCCGGATATACCTTGCGTTTTTATCTGTCTGAGGTCCTGCTTCGGCGCTCTTCCACTCACGACCGTTCATGGAGATCTGAAGTGTCAGGCCTTCGCCTGTCCCAGTTGATGTGATCGTATCCAGTTCATGTATGCGGTCCAGCTTCAGTCCGATATATTCATCCGCTCCAAGAGTTATGTTTTCAGCCGGAACAAGAGCCGCGCTGTCGTCCAGATAGTCTGCCGGAAGCGAGATATATTCATCCACGTTTGTGTATGCGGTTCCGTTGTGTACGATTTTCGCATTTACTTCAAATTCACGGATGCCAAACCAGTTATTCTGATTTGCGTTATTTTTCAGCCGGACATACTGTGCTTCGATATCCTGATCCGACAGATCGATACTGATCTCTCTCTGCTCACTGTGAGTCCCAACATCCTTCCATATCGTTCCATCCAAAGAGTATTGGAGTGTGGCATTTTTCATATAATCATTGCTTGAATCGCTGGGAGCCTGAAGGATACGGATCTTACCCAGGGTAATCGGCTGGCTCAGCTTCACGCCAAAATAATCGCCCTCGATCATAAAGTTCGTGTTTGTGGCAGCGCTCTGTCTGACATTATAGTGGACACTGGTACTGTCACTTCCATCAACAGCATTTCCTTCGGGACCCCTGTACACAGACCATCCTTCTGTCGTGCGGATCACTTCGCTTGTAAATTCCGGCGCCCCTGTACCCGGCTCAAACGCCAGTTTAAATTCCCTCATGGCAGGCCACTTGGGATCCGTGTCAGTATCTGACTTCGCCACAGTACAGATATATCGCACCGCGGTGACATTATCGATCTTGATATTGTTTACAGAGACCTTTGCCTGATAGCCTGTATACTCTGCATCCTGCACGACATCATACCAGTCCGTCCCATTTGACGTATACTGAAGTTTCGCCGTATAGAAAGTGTCCTGAGGTTTACTTGTAGTCCCATTCAGGATATCCACGCCATAGATCGTTGCCGGAGCGCTCAGATCCACCCGAAAATACTGATCCGCTGCCGCGTAGCCCCCATACCACGCGAACGTCCCTTCATCTCCGTCTATGATATTCTCGATCTTTCCATTGTAAAAACTGTTAAAGCTGGATGACGCCGTCAGCTTCACCCCTTCGCCTCCCAGCGCATAATCGTTGATCTTATCTCCTATGGCCTCCTGGATCGTCTCTGCAAGCGGGATCAGATATGTGGAACCCGGACTTACTTTTGTCGTGCCGTCTCTTGTCGGTTTGGAATGGTTCTGGCTCGCCGTAAAGGAAGCCTGTCCCTGTGTATACTGTTCAAACGCCTCTGCCATTTCCCCATTCTCCATGGCAATAGCAGCCGCTGTAAACGTCTTGATCGAAACGGCGAGATCCCTCAGGGAATCTGTAAAAGGCTTGATCTCATCTTTCAGATTCTCATTTCTGCTGTTGGCATGGAATCCGTCACATGCACTGATGATCACATCCATCTCGTCCATCAGCCTGCTGCCGGCATCCGCAAGAGAAGCTCCGCTTTCAAGAGCATTGGTAAACGCCGTGATCAGCGGCTGAAGCTCCTCTGACTCTGCCAGCACAAGACCGTGGTTATTCGGCTGTGGATTTGACATATGCTTTGCCAGTGTGTGGAGCTCTTCCGGCGCATCTGCATCGATATACTTAAAGGAATCCGCCCAGCTCTTGTCATCGTCAAATGCTTTTACGTTCCATGCATAATCCGCAACTGCAAAAAGAGCCGTCTTGGATGCCTCTGCCTCCTGCATCGGGTTTGTCACAACGCCTTTGACATCTTCTATATTAATGTCCGTGTGAAGAAGGCTTCCCTTCCCCATCAGCAGCCTGCCGTGATTGATATCATTTACAGGCCAGTTCAGCCAGAACAGCGGAGCCCGCCTCTCGCCGTCCTCTGCTCTGTAATCCCTGAAATGATCCAGTGTAGCCTGCTCCACAGGCTGGCACACAGCCTCCCCGGTCCAGAATATCTGAACCGCTTCCGGGAATCCGGCATCATATGTATTCAGCTCAGAGTAATCTCCCTGCCATGCATGATTGTATCCGGCCGGGCAGAATACCGGGTCAAGCACATCGCCCTTTTCTGTCCCCCATTCTACCACTGCGTTCATAACCGTAATGACAATGTCCTTATCCAGACTTCCGACATCATCGCCAAGCACGCCGAACTGACGCACGCCCGCACTGTAAAGCTGTTCAAACTTGTTCAGGAGCGCCTTTGTCTCTCCCTCAACATCCCCGGTGTTAAATCCTCCCATAAACGGATGCGCGGTCCAGACAAAACGGCACTTCGACGCCTTTCCGGCCGCTACCATCTCTTTGATCCCTTCCAGGTCTTCCGCCGGATAAAGCTCGCGCCACTTACTCGTGTGGTAAGGATCATCTTTCGGCGCAAACACATAAGCCGTCATCTTAAACTCTCCCCCGAACTCCATCAGAGAAATCCTGTCCTCATTTGACCACGGTATTCCGTAGTATCCTTCAATAAAACCTCTGGTCTGAGTATCCGCATAATCTTTCAGTTCAAAGCAGCGGATCGTAGATCCGTCCATCTGGCTGAAAATATGCTTCAAAGATGTCAGTCCGTAAAAAGCCGCATCAGTGTCCTTTCCAAGCACGCATATCTCATCTTTTGACGAGCGGACATAATGCCCGCCGTAATGGCTGAAAAGTTCATCCTCCGGGCTGTATGTCTCTTTGATATAGCTGCCTGCATACTCGCCGGAGCCATATATACCGACAAGGATATTGGTAGCATTCTCTGCTTTTTTAGCCGAAACACTGACCTCTTTTCCTTTTGATGCCAGCATCTCCTCGAGACGGTTCTTCGTAGCATTATCAATAGCAGAGTCATATACTACATTGACCTTTCCCCGGATGATCCAGTCTTCTCCTTCCCCGTAATTCATTTCATGCGGCACAGGATAGATCTCATATGCGACCTCCTCTTCCGCAGCCTCTGCCCGCGTTCCGGGAATGAATCCCAGACTGCCCGCTGTCATGACAAACGCGAGCAGGACAGCCAGCAGACGCTTTCCTGTCCTTTTTTCTGTCTTTTTCACTCTTTTTCCTCCTTTGAGCCTGTCGTTTATGAAAAGAGACCAAAACCGCCTCCCCCCTTAATCCGGGAGGCAGAATCTGGTCTTATCCATTCAAAATATGCTCCGATTTCCGCATTTCTGCGCTACTTTAATTATAGCGGACGAAAAGGGAGAAGTAAATCAATACTTCTCCCTTCCCGGTACACATGGCCATTTTCGCCATTTTTCCTAATGTTCACGCCATTATCCCATCAATTTTTGCTTCTCTCAGTAAAGTTTTTGTCACTTTTCTACAATTATCTTATTTTCCACTGAAGGTTTGGATTATCGGCATATTCCTTTAGAACCGCTTGATCTTCCTCGTGGTCGTCTTCTCGAATTCCGTATCCCTGACGATCAGGCTGTATATCTTTTTCTGAGGCGCTGCCGTACGGTTATACTCATCGATGACCTCCTGGAGCTTTGCCCTCACATCCTTGATGCGTTTCTTCTTCATATAATCCTGGTCCGGGTAGATTTCCGCTTCGATCACGCCGTTATTTTCCCTGACGAGCACCTCGCCTACAAGCCGGTTTGTGCTCAGCGCGTTCTCCAGCTCTTCTGGTGAAACATTCTCCCCGTTCTTTGTAATGATAAGGTTCTTCTTCCTTCCTGTGAGGTAGACAAAACCGTCCCCGTCCACATATCCCAGATCACCGGTCTTCAGCCACCCGTCCTCCAGGGTCTCCGCTGTTTCTTCCGGCATCTTATAATATCCCTGCATCACGCTGCTGCCCCGTACCCAGAGTTCTCCGTCCACAGTCTTTGCCTCGCAGTTGGGGATGAGCTGTCCGACGGAATCCGAACGGATATTCCAGCTCTGGTTGACGCTGATGACCGGCGCGCACTCTGTCATGCCGTATCCCTGCTGGATCACGATATCATATTTCTTAAACATATCGATGTAGGACGGATCCAGATAAGCCCCGCCGCTGCAGATCGTATGGAACTGCTTTCCGAACACCTGGCTCTTCACGATCTTCACCGGGAGCAGGGCGGCTTCTTCCAGCTTCTTTGCCATCGTCTCAATCATGAGCGGGACCATCAGGATCATTTCCGGCTTAAAAAGCTTGATATTTTTCGCCACGCGGATCAGAGAATCATTGATGCAGATGACCGCGCCCAGAGAGACTCCCTTCAGGATATCCATGCTCAGGCAGTATGCGTGATGGATGGGGAGCACTGTCATAATGACCGTGCGCTCCGGGATCTTCATATCAAGGCATGTGGCATTTTCCGCTACATTTCTGTGGGTAAGCATCACGCCCTTGCTCTTCCCTGTCGTACCGGAGGTGAACATGATCGTGCAGAGCTGATCCGGCTCCGGCATATAATCAAAGCTGCCACTGTGCTCTCCGAGCAGTTTCCGAAAAGAATATACACTGCCGTCATGCTCTGCCTGCTGCATGGAGATCAGAGTCTTAAGCTGAGGGCAGCGTTCCCTGGCAATAGCCGCCACATCCTTTCTCACTTCATCATATACCAGCACCGTGGAGTCAGAGCGCGCGATCAGGTCGCACACATCCTCTGCCGGAAGATTCACATCCAGCGGCACGATAACGCTTCCGCTGTTGACCGTACCGAAATATGTCACAAGCCATTCATAAGAAGTCATGCCGATGACAGAAATATGTTTTCCCTGTTCACCGAGGTCTTTCAGTATATTGGAAAAGCTTTCACTGTCTTCTCTCAGCCGGGTATAGGTTTTTGATTCGATTTCATTCTTACTTACTTTATAGCGGATCGCGTCTTCCGGTCCATACTTTTTCTCTGTATTGACCAGGATTTCGCGGACAGTACTGCAAAGCATATATTCACATTCCTTTCTATTCATTTTCAGCAGACAGCTTTTCAAGATAGTCTGCCGCTTCCTGTACTGTGCGGATGTTCGCTGCCTCTGCCTGTTCTACCTCTACGTCAAACTCATCCTCGATCTCTCCCAGCATGCTCATAAAGTCAAAGGATGTGAAACCCAGATCCTCCATGAAACGTGATTCCGGATGGATATTCTCCGGTTCTACTTCCACATAGTTACAGATGATATTCACTAATTTCTCAAACATGGTCCTCTCTCCTTTTTAAACTAACTTTATAATTTCTCCGATCGTCAGATCCGGGTTTTCAGCGCCTTTGAACATGATCTTGCACAGATAATAATACAGGTACTCCAGCTCATCTCTGGACACTGCTTTGATCTGATGCTCAAAATTGAAGTCCAGACCATTGTCCTCCGGGCGGTGCATCACGGTCAGGTACATTGCCTGCGGGCATGTCCCGTTCGGATACCATTTTGTCTTATAACGGATGTCTCCCAGCTGATCCAGCCCTTTTTCTTTCAGTGTCAATGGCTGGTAGGTCAGAGAGATCTGCTCATATGTAAGCCCTGCATGAGGCTGGGGATACGTTTTTGAGCGGTATGCAAAGTATGCCGTCGGGTCATAGTTCGCATGGCGGAAAAACTCATTCTGCTTATCCCGGATCGCGCAGACTCCATCGATGAACTTCATGTCTTCCGGAAAGATCGTTCGGATCGGGAATGAATGGATTCTTGTCCCTCCGCATTTTTTCTCCTTCAGAGTCGCGCGTCTCGCGATTGCATTATTGATGGACACATCCTCAAATCCGTTCATTTTCTGAAGGTAGGTGCGCAGTCCCATAAGAAGAAGACACGCCAGGGAGACATGGTACTTTTCGCAGAAATCCATCAGACGTTTTGTAGGCTCTTCCTCCAGGTGGAAGATATCCAGCGCAGACGCTGTATCATCGGAAGCGCTGAATGCCGTGCGCAGCTCCGGGTTCTTGAACATCTCCCTCGCCGCCTCCAGCTTATCCCTTCCGGTAATGCCGCTGAAGATCGGTTCTCCTTTCTCGATTTCCTTCTGGAAGTACTCGATATCTCTCTGCTGCGCCTTGCTTCCAGCTTCATACGCAAGATCTTTCTGAAGCTGTTCAAGATAGGATGCCATATCCTTCGGATAGGGAACTCCCTCGTATTTTGCATTGCAGTACAGCTCGATAATATCCTTCAGGAAAGCGATCAGAGACTGCGCGTCAACGATCATATGATGTCCCAGGAAGTACACCCCGTTGAATCCGTCCGGCATCTTGATCATAACGACCCTCGTAAGCTGGCTGTCGGTCATCTTAAACGGCACTCTCGTCCACGCCTTCATTGTCTCCTCAGCTTCTTCCATTGTCTTGCCAGTGAAATCGACAAACTCGATATCCTGATCCTCATGATCCACAACGTACTGATAATAATTTCCCTCTTTATCTTTCGCCAGGCGTACGCGCATGCCTTCGCATCTCTCGTATGCTTTATTGATAGACTGTCTGAGCACGTCCCAGTCGATCTCCACCTCAATGGTCAGGCTCGTGCCGATATTCAGCACCGCCGCCGTCGGGCAGAACGGCAGATAATACAGATGGAATTTCTGTGCAACTGTCAGCGGATATACTTTATACCCCTTCCTTGTCTTCATCATTTTATGATTCCTCCTATAAATGAATCCATAGCTTTTTCATAAGCTTCCGTATCCTTATAATAACTTTCTCCATGCCCAGCCCCTTTGACAATAAGCTTCGTCTTCGGGGAAGCGCAGTTTTTATATATTTCTTCTGTCATCCAGCATGGAACAAACACATCATCCTCACCATGTATAAACAGGAACGGCACTTTCGCTTTTTTCACCTCGCGGGCAGAGCTGAGATCATCCAGCCCGTAGCCGACCTTTTTCTTATTCGCCCAGTCTGCAAGCTGCAGCATAGGAAACGCCGGTATATGATACATACTGTGGAGCACATGAGTAAATACATCCTTCATCGAGGTAAACGCGCAGTCCGATATGATCCCCTTTACCTGAGGCGGCAGTTCAAGACCGCTCATCATACAGACAGTAGCGCTTCCCATAGAATTTCCATGCAGCAGGATCTGAACGTCACTGCCTGCTTTCTCCACCATCCAGTCTACCCAGCGGGCTCCGTCAAGGCGGTCCATATTCCCGAACCCTATGTGCTCGCCCTCACTTTTGCCGTGCGCCCTCAGATCGACCAGCAGCATCCTGAACCCATGCTTCAGATAGTAATTTGAAAGGCTGCCATAATCATTAAGCCCTTCACTCGTATACCCGTGGAAGCAGATGACTGCCTTCTTCCCTTCATCGCCTTTGAAATATGTACCGTGGAGCTTCAGACCGTCGTGGGAAGTGATCCACACATCCTCATGAGGCTGCTGCATCATCCATTCCCGGCGCTCTTTCATCATGGGAATATACTTTTCCCAGTCCACGCCGGACATTTTCATCGTACGTTCTGTCTTTGCGTTATAGCGGATCATCGTCCTCCTGTACAGGTAGGCGCTTCCCGCCGCCTCTGCCGCGGCCGCCGCTCCCAGAAGAGCCGCCGCTGTCTTTAAAATCCTGCCCATCTTCTAACATCTCCCTTTCTGTACTGTCCCCGGGCTGCCAGGATCTGTCCGTGGCTGTGAAAGCTTTCAGTCCGCTGGCTCAGACTCTTTCTTCATTGCTTTTTTCTTGCTGTCGATCAGATCTTTCAGTCTCAGGGCTTTATCAATATTGCCTTCCACTTTCAATTTTCCAAGCGTAAACGCCAGGATAGGATCTGTCTTTCCGTCTGCGATCTTGAACAGCGTCTCTGCCGAACAGGTGAACATCGCGTCACGGTCAAAATATTCATACGGCTCCACAAAGAGTTTGCCGTCTTTTACCTCTGCATAAAATATTCCTTCTGCCTCGCCTGTGATGTTAAACTGATAAGCCAGATGCTCATGTATGTCGCTCACATCAGCCTCCATGAGCATTCCTTTTACTTTTGAAAACATATCTGCGTAGGTCATTATTTCCTCCTTTTCGACCGCGTTCTCCCATTTTTCGACCGTCGGTCATATCTTTTCTTCCGTTAGATTATCACCTTTTCGACCAGTGGTCAACTTGCGCTATTATCAAAATAAACATGATTTTCAGACTATTTTTTGTGCGTTTTGATCAGTGGTTCTTTTTTTATCAATGTGCTATACTGAGGTGTAAATATCATCAGCTCACACAGACAGTATTACAGAACATAAAAGAGGCGGTAATCATGGCAGCACAATCTCAAAAATATGAACTTATACTTGACTCCCTGCAGAAGCTTCTGAAAAGCAGGAACCTCCAGACGATCTCTGTCAGCGAGATCGCACAGGCCGCCGGGATCGGAAAGGGCAGCATTTATTACTATTTTCCGTCCAAGGACGCTATTCTGGACGCATTGGTCGAACGAAACTACGAAAAGCCTCTGACCACGGCAAAAAAACTTTCCGCCCAGACAGAGATCCCGCCGTTTACCAGAATGGCGATGATCTTCCAGGCATGCAGAAATTCTTCTTCCGAATATTTAAGGTCCCGTGAAGGCAGGGGAACCGGAGCTCAGGAGGAATCCTTTCTCCATCAGAAATATCTGAACCACCTGATCACGGAGCTCAAGCCGGTACTGGCCGAGATCATTAAGCAGGGGATCGATAAGGGTGAGATTTCTTTTGACAATCCGGATGCTCTCGCAGAGATCGTACTGATCGTACTGACAGTGAAGATGGATAACACTCTGATCCCGTCTTCCAGAGAGGAAATAGAGAATACAATAGCCGGGCTGGTCTCCCTTCTGGAAAAAGGGACAGATAACCCGCCCGGCTCACTGAATTTTCTTATGTCTTAATTTTTATATCAGTTTTTTCATGCCGCGATCTGTTTCACGGCATGTTTTCTTGTCTTACAGAAGTCCGGCATGCCGTGGTCAGCCTGCAGAGATCACATAGCTCTGCTCAAACCTGCCGCCTGCCGGCACTTTATTGACATTCGGCTTCTCTGAGAGTTCCCGGTCAAATCCGATATCATCGCATCTTCCCATCCATGGCTCCAGGCACACAAACGGCGCGTCTTTTACCGACCAGATGCCGAAATTCGGAAAGCCTTCGCACCGCATTCCCACACGCGGCGTGCCGTCCTTACGGCAGAGCCACACCTCGCTGATCTGCCCGTGGTCAAAGATCAGGGCGTCATTTTCAAACATTTCCTCAGTCAGAGGACAGCACTCATTCTCCAGTTCCAGCCTGTATACCTTCCCTGTATCCGCCGCAAGTTCCGCGAGATCGATCAGGATATAGTCCAGCGATGTTTTCCCCGGAAATTTCAGGATATAGTCCTTTTTTTCATCTGCCGCATCCTCAAAACAAAAGGCCGGATGACCGCCGATGGTAAAACACATCTCCTCTTCCCCGGTGTTCTGCACTTCCCATTTTACCTGAAGTTCATCTCCTTCAAGCCTGTATGTGACAGTCAGGTCAAAATCAAAGGGGTATACCTCTTTTGTCTCTTCTGTGGAGGAGAACAGGAAAGAAACTGTGTCTGCCGTCTCCCTGACACATTTAAATCTGTTGTCTCTTGCAAACCCGTGCTGTGAGGTCGGATACTGCGTCCCGTTAATGCGCACCGTATTATGGTACGTCTTCCCCACATTCGGGAACAGGATCGGGGAATGCCTCTTCCAGTATGCGGGATCTCCGTTCCACAGAAGCTCTGTATCCTTCTTTTTGTCGTAGATCCTTGTCACTTCCGCTCCCTGCTCTGCGATCTCCACGCAGAGTCTGTCATTTTCCAGCTTCATTTCATTCTCCTCCTTTTCTTTTTCGTCTGTCCGAAGGCTTATCCGGCAGCTTACTCTGCTGTATCCGACTCCTCCACCTGGACACATTCCTCCACCAGGTAATCTGTCACTATATCGACCAGGATAGCATCTTTGAGTACGTCTTCTCCCACCTGCTCCTTATAGGCATCCACATCTTCCGCGCCTGCCTGCTCTGCATACTCTTTGATCTTCTCCTCATATTCTTTGTCAGAAGGCACCAGCTTCTGCTTTTCTGCGATCAGCCTGACCGCCTCCTTCAGAGCCGCCGTCTGCTGCGCTGTTTCTTTGATCCTTGCGTGGAAATCATCTTCTGTCGTCTGGAGATAAGTCTCGATAAACTCCGGCAGCTCGACGCCGTACATGGACGCCATCTGCGTATAGTAATCCTCCATCTGCTGTACCTGCTCATTGACAGTATCTTCCGGATATTTTTCCACTTCTATCTTATCCATAAGAGCTGTCTGCACGGAATTTTTTAACTGCGCCTGCACAGTCTGATCTGCCTGCTCCTCCATCTGCTTTTTCAGGTTAGCGCGATACTGGTCTACTGTGTCTGTTCCTTCAATATTCGCTTTCACCCACTCATCTGTCAGTTCCGGGATATTTTCTGTATATATCTCATTCAGGACAATATGGAAATCAGCTACCTTGCCAGCCATATCCGGGGTATAATCATCCGGGAACTGCACCGTGATATCAAACTCCTCTCCGGTCTGGTGCCCCGCGATCTGATCTTCAAAGCCCGCATAATCTCCCGAAGCTCCAATGTATCCGCCGGCCCCGAGCTGGAGATCCTGCGCCTGGGCAGTCCCTCCGTCAAACGCCACTCCATCCAGATATCCTGTAAAATCAATATTGACCCAGTCGCCCATCTCTGCCGCGCGATCCGTAACGGGTACTTTCTCCGCCGTGCCCTGAAGGTTTGTCTGAATAGCCTGCTCCACCTGTTCATCAGTCACTTCTGTCTTTTCCACCTGCGCCACTTCCAGACCTTTATACTGGGTCACTGTCACATATTCATTGGATACTTCCCCGCTGCTGCATCCCGGAAGTGTACCGGCCAAAGCTGCGGCAAGCATGATTGCGATGATCTTCTTTTTCATTTCTTTTTCTCCTTATAACCTTGGTATATTTTATTTTATCTGCTCCGGCACTCCTGCGCCGGTCTGATAACACTCTCTTTTCCGGCTCTTGGTCTCTGCAGCTCCTGCGGCTTACAGAAGCGGTGACAGAAGCCTTGAGAACTGTTCCTTCCCTCTGATGACCAGGCTTCTCTCATCATAGACCTTTCTCGTCACATGAGTGCACTGTGTCATATCATTTTCAAACGCACGTTCCAGTCGCTGAACAGTCCGCTCACTGTAAATAACAGCATTGACCTCAAAATTTAATCCAAAACTTCGGATATCCATATTCGCTGTACCCACGCATGCGACCATTCCATCTATGCTCAGCGTCTTGGCATGCAGGAACCCATTGTTATACACATAGCACTTCGCCCCTGCCGCGACCATATCTCCTATGTACGAGTATGTCGCCCAGTAGACAAACGGATGATCCGGCTTACAGGGCACCATAATGCGCACATCCACTCCTGATCTGCTGGCGATCTTCAGAGCGTCCAGTATCGATTCATCCGGTATAAAATACGGCGTCTGGATATATACATGATCCTTTGCACTGTGGATCAGTCTTAAATAATTATCGTGGATCGTCTTAATCTGAGAATCGGGACCACTGGATATGATCTGTACCGGATCGCGTCCTTTCCGGACATATTCCGGAATCTCAAACAGCTTATCCTCCAGGAACAGATTTTCCTTGGACGCATAATTCCAATCGAGCACAAAGCGCACTGCAAGCGAAGTGACAGCCGCCCCTTCGATGCAGAGGTGTGTATCCCTCCAATAACCGAACTTCTTATCTCTGCCGAGATACTCCCTTCCCACGTTAAATCCGCCGACAAATCCGATCCTTCCGTCGATGACCACGATTTTCCTGTGATTCCGGTAATTAACGCGGAGCTGAAGTTTTCCTAAAAGCGCGGGGAAAAACTCCGCCACCTGGATCCCTTCCTTCTCCAGCCGTTCCCAGTCCCGGTTCTTCATGGTGCGGCAGCCCATGCTGTCAAAAAGCACCCGTACCTCCACACCCTCATGCACTTTTTTGATCAGGACTTTTTCGATCTCCTGCCACAGTTCATCATTGCGGATAATATAATACTGGACATGGATATATCTTTTCGCCTGCTTCATCTCTTCCAAAAGCGCTCGAAATTTCGCTTTGCCGTCCGTATAGATCCTGATGTCATTGTTATCCGTCAGGACTGCCTCGCCGGCCTCGAGATTATACAGGATCAGATCTTTAAACCTTGCCATCTCAGGATTTGCCAGCCTCAGCTTTTTGTGATAGATTGTTTCCTCCTGCCTCCGCACCGCATATTTCAGCTCGCCTTCGATCTCTTTTGCCTTAAACATCCTGCTCTTGTGAAAATCCTGTCCGATGACCAGATACAGGATAAATCCCAGAATGGGTATAAAATACATCAGAAGCAGCCATGTCCAGACAGTCTGAGGGGATCTTCTCTGGAAAAAGACGATGATCAGCGCGAAGATGATATTAATGATAAGGATATTGTCCATGATAAAATCATAGACCATTACCGCTCCGTTCCAAATCATTTCTGCCATGATAAAACTCCTTTTTAATTTCCTTCCGCCAGTTCCTGCCGGCATCGGGAAAGGCTGCGGCTTTCCGTGCCGGATCACAACTCCTTCACGGAAAGACTACTCTAACAGTATACCCGCTCCCCTAATGAAAAGTAAACCCCAAATATGCCGAAAGTACTCTCCAAATATGCCTTATTTGCTTGCACTTCCCCTGAAAGAATGTTACAATACTAGTTGCGCAAAAGCGGAAAATCTATGATTTAGGAGGATTATAACGTGAGTCCATTAACCATCGTACTGATCGTTATTCTTGTACTGGTGATCGCAGCGTGCATCGCTCTGTATATCTTCGGGAAAAAAGCAGAGAAAAAGCAGGCGGCTCAGAGAGAGCAGATGGAAGCAGCTGCCCAGGTCATCAGCATGCTTATCATTGATAAAAAGAAAATGAAACTAAAAGAAGCGGGACTGCCCGCTGCTGTCATCGAGAATACTCCCAAGTATTTAAGACGTACGAAAATCCCTGTTGTAAAGGCAAAGATCGGCCCAAGGATCATGACCCTCATGTGCGAAAATAAAGTCTTTGAAGTCATGCCTGTAAAGAAGGAGATCAAGGCTGTTGTCAGCGGACTTTACATAACAGAAATCAAAAGTGTCAGAGGAGGCTCCATAGAGCCGCCACAGAAAAAGAAAGGGTTCTTTAAGCGGTAAATCGCTCCCCTGCGGAAGTGAAACTCTGAAAAGTACTGCCCCGCAGGGGCTTTTCTTCTAGTTTGGATAATGTGAGTCCCCGGGGTATGTATCATATAAGCGGGTTCCGCGTTATGATACATACTCCGGGGACGCCCCCTTTATCCAATCAGCACTCTCTTTGGGCATGATGCTCATTTTGATCTTGCAGTCAGCAAGAGGTTCATGGTTTACATCTAATTCATAGTCTACCAGGACGCCGATCTTATCGTCTTCCACGCTGATCTCCATATTTTTAGTATTCACTCCTATGAGCATCTGACCGTACGGAGTTTTATAATATGTCAGATTCTTTTTATTTTTTTCAAAAACCATGTGTGAGGTGGTCAGGCCGCTCTTCATGATCTCCACCACGTCTGTTCCCGTGATCTTGATCTTGTTTTTGACAGTGCCTGTCATCCCCTCGAAAACTTCATCGTAGATAATATAGTGTTTGCCGTTCCGGCAGTAATAATCAGCCGGAGTAACAACTTCAATGGCGTCATCCCCGGTCTCATATCCCTCCAAAGGATCGTTCATTATATCAATATGTTTTCCCGAAATACTGACCAGTACATCTTTTGTCATCAATTAATACTCCTCAATATTTACGACATTTGTGGTCGGCACATCAAAAGGCATGACCGTGTTCGCAAATCTGCGGAATTTCTCCGCCGCATCGCTCACATAGAATGAATACCTGCTGTGCCGTGCATCTGATCCGTCATTTTCCATATTCATCTCATGCAGCAGTTTTTTCAGATCCATTGCCGTCTCATACGCCGGATTAACGATCTGTATCCTCTCGCCCATATAATCACGGATCTTTGAGCGGAGAAGAGGATAATGCGTACACCCGAGTATCATTGCGTCAATGTCTGTGCTGCGCATGGATTCCAGGTAATACTCGATCACTTCCCGGGTCACCACATGTTCCTTAAACCCTTCTTCCACCAAAGGCACAAAAAGAGGACAGGCTTTCTCAATGACCGTGACATCCGGAGCCATCTCATGGATGACCTTAGTATACATCCCGCTCTGCACCGTGGCGTCAGTCCCGACGACTCCCACCTTTTTGTTCCTGGTCGCCTCCACAGCAGCCCTTGCGCCCGGGATCACCACGCCCAGGATCGGAATGTCAAATTCATCCCGCACCGCATCCAGAGCGAGCGCGCTCGCTGTATTACACGCGATAACGATCGCCTTGACTTCTTTTGTCTTGAGGAAGCGGATGATCTGCTCCGAAAACCTGATGATTGTGTTCTGAGATTTGCTTCCGTAAGGCACACGCGCGGTATCTCCAAAATATATGATATTTTCGTCAGGGAGCTGACGGGCGATCTCTCTCGCCACTGTCAGCCCTCCTACTCCGGAATCAAACACGCCCACTGGCGCTGTCTTCCTGTTTTCTATATTCACGTCCTGATCTCTCCTGACCCTGCTCTGATTAAATTGCAAGTGATTTCGCGATATTATACTGGTAATCTGAGATCGTCTTCTTCATTGCGAGAGCTTCCTCAATATCATAGTCAACATACTGTCCGTTCTTGTATCCGACTACGCGGTTTGTCTTGCCCTGGCAGAGAAGATCCACAGCCATTGCTCCCATGATAGACGCATATACCCTGTCCTTACATGTCGGGCTTCCGCCGCGCTGCATGTGTCCCAGGATAGTCGCTCTCGTCTCAATGCCTGTTGCTTCCTCGATTCTTTTTGCCATATTGATGGAGTCACCGATACCCTCGGCATTGATGATGATATAGTTCTTTTTGCCGCGCTTCTTGTTCTTCATAATATCCTCGATCAGCGCCTGCTCGTCAAAATCATGCTCCTCCGGCATAAGAATTCGCTCTGCTCCGTTGGCGATACCGCACCACAATGCCAGATATCCCGCGTCACGTCCCATAACCTCGATAATACTGCATCTCTCATGTGATGTAGATGTATCGCGCACTTTGTCGATCGCTTCCATCGCTGTATTAACTGCGGTATCAAAACCGATCGTATAATCTGTGCAGGCAATATCCAGATCGATTGTTCCCGGCACGCCGATCGTATTAACGCCAAGGTTCGCCAGCTTCTGCGCGCCTGCGAACGAACCGTCGCCGCCGATGACTACGAGTCCGTCAATCCCGTATTTCTTGCAGATCGCAGCCGCTTTCTGCTGTCCTTCTTCTGTTCTCATTGATTTGCAGCGTGCAGTCTGGAGGATCGTTCCTCCGCGCTGTATCGTATCAGACACGTCCCGTGCGGAAAGATCTATGATCTCTTCTTTAAGAAGACCGTGATAGCCTCTGCGGATGCCGCGCACTTTTAATCCCTTTGAAAGAGCTCTTCTTACAACGGCACGGATCGCAGCGTTCATCCCCGGGGCATCTCCGCCGCTGGTCAGGACGCCGATCGTACGGATGCTGTCTTCGATCTCATCTAAATATTTTTCTTTGTCCATCATACTGTTCTCTGCCATGATTTTTTCCACCTTTCCTTAAAAGTCAAAGTCAGATAACTGCCAAACCCAAAAATTGTAAATTTTTTAACAATTTCGAAATTATTCTACCCTATTTAGAAGTGGTTTTCAATAGCTTTTTCCACCACTTTTACACGGCTCTCTCCGAAATGATTCATCAGTCTGCTCAAAACCTGGTCATTGATACGGATATTCCGGTTTCTGGGCAGACGCTTGACCGCCCGTTCTTTCGCGCAATAGATCACCACTTCGTCATCGCCTTCAGAATCTGCCAGATACCCGTACACGATCTGCTCTTCGTCAAGATAAGTATCTTTATCAGGGAACTGGATCCACAGCTCGCGTTTTGTCCTTTCAAAGGGGATCACCTTCTCACAGATCAGTTTACTCGCTTTCTCATCCTCCTCTGACACACGCCCGCGTATAAACACCTTACTGTCCACCTCGAGGAATTCTCTGTTTGCCTCATAATCCCTTGGAAATACAACAACCTCAACCGTGCCGAGCAGATCTTCCACGGTCACAAAAGCCATCATCTGGTTCGTCCTTGTATGCTTCACTGTCTTATCCGTGATCATGCCGCCTATGATCTGTTTAGAACCGTCACGCACCTTTGTCCTGCCCGTCTCCTCATCCGGCTGAAAATCCAGGGTAGTCGCAGAGATCGATTTCCTCCATTTGTCCTCATACTCTTCCAGAGGATGTCCGCTGATGTAGATTCCCAGCACTTCCTTCTCAAATGCAAGCAGATTTTCCTTGGCATACTCTCCCACATCCGGCATGCGGATCTGGAAATCCGCTTTTTCTTCCTCTCCCGCAAGGTCAAAAAGGCTCATCTGACCTGACATAGAGTATTTCTTCTCCTGGTTCACATGATCCACGATCTGTATATAGATGCTCATGAACTGCTTTCTCGTGCCGCCCAGTGTATCAAGAGCGCCGGCTTTGATAAAGTTCTCGATCGCTCTTTTATTAAGCACGTCCTTTGATGACATCCGGGTAATGAAGTCTTCCAGATTCTTAAATAATCCGAATGCATTTCGTTCCTCAATAACCGCCTGCACCACAGGACGGCCGATACTTTTGATAGCTGCAAGCCCGTAACGGATATTTCCTCCATCAACGGAAAAGTCTGCCTCCCCTTTGTTGATATCCGGAGGCAGGATCCTGATTCCCATCTGACGGCAGCTGTATATATATTCTGCCACTTTTGACGGATTATCGATCACAGACGTCATGAGCGCCGCCATGAACTCCACCGGATAATAATATTTCAGCCATGCGGTCTGATATGCCACAACCGCATATGCCGCCGCATGGGATTTATTAAACGCATACTTTGCAAAATCGATCATCTCATCGTAGATCTTATTCGCAGTCTTCTCATCGATCCCATTCTTCACGCAGCCCGGCACATTCGCTGCTTCATCCCCGTAGACAAAGATCTGCCGTTCCTTCTGCATGACATCGCCTTTTTTCTTGGACATGGCGCGGCGCAGGAGATCGCTCCTTCCAAGCGTATATCCTGCCAGGTCGCGCACGATCTGCATGACCTGCTCCTGGTACACGATACACCCGTATGTCGGCTCAAGGATCGGTTCAAGCTGGGGACAGTCATACGCGATAGACGATGCGTCATTCTTCCCCCGGATATACTGCGGGATAAAGTCCATGGGACCCGGACGGTACAGTGAGATGCCGGCAATGATATCTTCAAGGCTGTGGGGTTTCAGTTCCTTCATGAAACTCTTCATCCCCGCGCTCTCAAGCTGGAAGATACCGTCAGTCTTTCCCGTCCCGATGTAGTCCAGTACCTTTGCATCGTTATAATCAATCTTCTCCATATCAATAGACGGATTTTTCTTTCCCGCCATCCGGACAGCGTTCTGGATCACGGTCAGGGTACGCAGCCCCAGGAAATCCATCTTCAGCAGACCCAGCTCTTCCAGAGTCGTCATGGTAAACTGTGTAGTGATCGTACCGTCCGCGGCCCGGGAAAGGGGCACATATTCATCCACAGATTTCTGGCTGATGACCACGCCCGCCGCATGCATGGAACTGTGTCGCGGAAGCCCTTCCAGACGCTTCGCCATATCGATGAGGTTCTTCACCTGCACGTCATTTTCATGGGTCTGCCTCAGCTCCGGATTTTCCTTCAAGGCCTTGTCGATCGTTATATTCAGTTCCTGGGGGATCATTTTGGCAATGCTGTCTACAAATGCATACGGCAGGTCCATAACCCTTCCCACATCCCGGATGACGCCCCGGGCGGCAAGCGTTCCGAACGTAACGATCTGGACGACACGGTCTTTCCCGTACTTGCGTACGACATAATCGATCACTTCCTGCCTGCGCTCAAAGCAGAAATCCACGTCGATATCCGGCATGGACACACGTTCCGGATTGAGGAACCGCTCAAACAGAAGCTGATAACGGATCGGATCGATGGTGGTAATGCCCAGACAGTAAGAAACAATGCTTCCTGCCGCTGATCCGCGCCCGGGTCCTACTGCAATGCCGTGATCCTTGGCATATTTAATAAAATCCCACACAATGAGGAAGTAATCTACATACCCCATGTTTTGGATCGTATCCAGCTCATACGCCAGCCTGTCCTTAAGTTCCCGGGACGGTTCTCCATAGCGCTTCTCCAGTCCCTCATAACAAAGCTTCTGAAGATATTCCCAGGAAGTCAGTCCGTCCGGCACATCATACTTCGGCAGCTTCGTGACCCCGAACTCGATCTCCACATGGCACCGGTCTGCGATCCTCTGAGTGTTATCCAGCGCCTGGAGGGCATATGGGAAGAGCTTCTCCATCTCCTCCGGAGATTTCACATAATACTGACCGCCCTCATATCTCATCCTGTTTTCATCAGAGAGCTTCTTCCCTGTCTGTATACAGAGTAGAATATCATGAGGTTTCGCATCTTCCGCATACGTGTAATGGACATCATTAGTCGCCACCAGCTCGATCCCCGTCTCCTGGGACATTTTCAGAAGCTGCTGGTTCACCAGCGCCTGGTCCGGAATTCCATGATCCTGCAGTTCGAGGAAATAATTGCCCTCGCCGAAGATATCCTGATATTCCAGCGCTGTTTTTACCGCCTCGTCATAAAGCCCCTTCACGATATAACGCTGCACTTCTCCCGCCAGGCACGCGCTCAGCGCGATAATGCCTTCATGATATTCCCTCAAAAGTGCTTTATCAACGCGGGGCTTATAATAGTATCCCTCTACAAAGCCTTTTGATACGATTTTCATGAGATTTGCATAGCCTTTATTGTTTTCAGCCAGAAGAACCAGGTGATAATATCTGTCGTCTCCGCCCGTAACTTCACGGTCAAACCGGGAGTTCGGCGCCACATAGACTTCGCATCCCAGGATCGGGTTGATTCCCTGCCGGCGCGCTTCCCTGTAGAAATCGATCACACCGTACATCACGCCATGGTCTGTGATCGCCGCACTGTCCATCCCGAGTTCTTTCACTCTGGAAACATATTCTTTTATCTTATTCGAGCCATCCAGAAGACTGTATTCTGTATGGACGTGCAAATGTACAAAACTCATCTCTCACCTCAGCTAAAGTAAAAGGGCGGCTCCCTTCTCGGAAACTGCCCTTGTTTGTTCTGTCCTTTCTATCCGGCAGGCAACTGCCGCTAAAGGAAGTTTACTCTGCGCCTTCCATCATAAAATGGATCAGTTTATCTGTGTCTTCCTTCTCATACGCGATGATCTCCAGCTCCGGAATCTCTCCGTTTGAAAAGATATTTGCCATGGAAACATACTGGGACAGCTTTGACTTCAGATTAAGTCTGTCTCCCTCTCCTGTTACCAGCTCTACTTTTCCTTTGCAGGAATCAATGACTTTGAAAAAACCTTCTATATCTGTGATGTTCTGAACTTTCATTTCGTGTTCTCCTTTCTATACTCTGTTAACTGTTCTTAATATCTGTCACGGAGCGCAAATGCATTTGACGCGCAAGCCGCTCCTATGCCTATTATAACCGATTTCACCTGGATTGCAAGATTTTTCCCTGATTTTCATCTATGGTGATCCTGCCCTGCTTTAACAGTCTCCCCACCGCACGCTTAAACGCTGCCTTACTCATGCCGAACTCTGCCTTGATCCTCTCCGGTTCCGCCTTATCTGTAAACGGAAGAAAGCCGCCATTCTTACTGATGCGTTCCATGATTATACGGGCATCCTCGTCCATCTGCTCAGGAATCCTGCCTCTCACGCTCAGATCCAGTTTTCCGTCCGCCTTCACATCCGTCACCCGCGCTTCTATCTGCTGTCCGATAAACATCCTGCCATACACTTCTCTGCGCGGGATCAGCGCGGAATATTTGTTATCTACAGCGACGAATACGCCGAACTCCCTGCTGATCTCATACACGGTCCCCCTGACCATGTCATTCTTTTTATACGGGGAATCTGTCTGCAGCAGTGGATACACTTTCATCGTCGCGCACAGCCGGCCGCTTTTGTCCACGTAGAGACTGACCAGGCAGCGGTCCCCTTTTTCCACTTTTACCGTCTGTTCCTTAAACGGCAGGAGAAGATCCTTCTCCAGCCCCCAGTCGAGAAACGCTCCGATACGCCCCACGTCAGCCACCTCAAGCACTGCCAGTTGTCCAAGGGTGATTTTGGGTTCCTTCGTCGTAGCGATCATTCGGTCCGAGGAATCTTTATAGAGGAACACTTCCACCGGGTCTCCCGCTTCGATCCCTTCCGGCACCTGCTTTTTCGGCAGCAGCACCCGCTCTTCATCACTTCCGAGGTACACGCCGAAGTCTACGATCTTGACCACGGTGAGCACCTGTTTTTCTCCTAATCTCATATCTACTGATCTCCTTTTCGGGGCATTTCCTTTTTGTCAGGCTTTTCCCGGTATTTTCGTCTCACTCTAATCTAAAGTATCGCGGGAAGAATGTCAATGTTATAGTTCAAAGAAGCTCATCTGATGGAAGTCCGCATCCCTTTTTCTTTCCTCTGTTTTTTCCCATTGTATGTACCCCTCCGGCAAAATATCCGGACCAGATCCGCCACTTTTATTTTTCAGTTCTTCAAGGAATTCGGAGAACTCACCTGAGGCAGTTATGACCAGTTCTTCTTTTGCCCTGGTCATCCCCACATAAAATAACCGGCGCTCCTCTTCCTTATCCGAAGGGTGTTTTTCACTCTCCAGCGGGATCAATCCGTTTTCCGCCCCGCAGATGAACACTGCCGGGAACTCCAGTCCCTTTGAGCCATGGAGCGTCATCAGCGTCACTGCCTCTGACTGGTACTTTTTATTTCCGCAGCGCCTGAGGTCACTCTCCACGCCAAGTTCCAGCGCGCTCAGGAGTTCATCCATGGTCCTGTAAAATACCGTCATTCCGGCAAACTGCCGCATCGCCTGATCATTTTCCAGGTTCATCTCTGCCATCCATTCCTCCAGGAATTTCTGCGGCTTTTTCTTATGATAAGCTCCGCCGAATTTATCCGCTGCATTTCTGATCACCTCTGCTGCCATATCATTCCACGGAAGCTTCCAGAGCAGCTTCGCGCACTCCTGCGCTGCCGACATATTTTCCGCATCCCTCAGATATCGAAAGAAACAGATACTGCCCTGCACAGTTTCTTCCTGTAGAAATTCTTCCCTGCCAGCCACGATATACGGGATTCCTTCTTTCCGCAGACATTTCTCCAGAAGGCGCGCCTGATGGTTCGTCCGGTACAAAACAGCGATATCTCCAAAGCCTCTGATCTTTCTGTCTCCATTTTCCCACGCCGCCCTGTGAGCCTCCAGCATGCCCACGCCGCCTGCCATGCGGCCGATCTCTTTTGCTATGAATATGCCTTCACTCAGAGGGCTCTCTGCCTGCACGACACGCACCGGCGCATTGTCCGGGCAGTTGGCATGAAGGCTGCCGGTCTTATCCAGCACTGCCTCCGCTCCGGAAAGGATCTGGGGCGATGAGCGGTAGTTCTCCTTTAGTTCAATAACTTCCAGATCCGAATATTCTGCTTCCAGCTCTTCAAAACAATGGGCGTCTGCGCCGCGGAAGCCGTAGATCGACTGATCCGGATCCCCAATGACGAAGAGTTCCTGCCCGGCGCTGTGCCAGAGCCGTATCAGCCGATGCTGGACAGGGTTAATGTCCTGGAACTCATCGACCAGAAGATAGCGAAAACTCCTCTCCCATCCCGGCCGGGCATCGCTGTTCTCGATCATTTCTGCCGTACAGAGAAGAAGATCATCAAAGTCATACAGATTCTTTTCCGCTTTCAACTGTTCATAGCGCTCATATGCCTGCTGCCAGATTCCTTCTTCGGCTGGAGAAATTTTCTCCGGCGCCTGCTCCGTCCCTCCGGCAGGAATCCCAGCCTTATGCCGCGACACACGTTCAAGGAACTCCTTGGTATTCATCGTTTCCCCGCTCTCTTCCATCGCCTGCTCTGCCAGTTCCCGAAGCGCTGCCTCTCCTGCCAGAAAGAATTCCTGTCCCTGGGCTTTCAGGAAATCCAGGCAGACCGCATGAAAGGTACCGATCGTCATCATCCTGCCTGCTGATCTTTTCCCCGTCTCCCTGATAATTCTCTCCCGCATCTCAGCAGCCGCCTGATTCGTAAACGTAACTGCCGTGATCTCAGATGGGCGGACTCTGCGGTTTTCAAGGAGATATTTCAGCCGGGACACAAGTGTCTTTGTCTTCCCAGTGCCCGGACCTGCCTTGACTGCGATCCGCTCCGCTCCCGATGTAACTGCCCGGCGCTGTTCCAGATTCAGGAGCGGGGCTGTCTTCCCGCCATGGCTTTCCCCGGAAAGCTCTATACTCTCTGTCTCTGCCTCAGCAGTTTTCCTTCCTGTCAGGTCCGCATTGTCTTCTCCAGCACTGTTCCTGTCTGCGCATTCTGTACCCGAACCGGCTCTGTCTGTACTGCCTGCATCCGCGCCGATCTTGTCAAAGAAGCTCATCTGCCCTTCTGTATTTTCCAATTCGTCTGTACTGAACAGGCGGATCACGCCATACTCCCCGTCAAAACCGGGAATCCGTTCCACCTGTCCGCTCCGCAGCCGTCGGATGCCCTCTGCGATCCTCGTTCCGGACACCCGCCGGATATCCTCAAGAGGGAGCGTCCTCAGTATCTCGAACTCAGCGCCCAGCTCAGAAAGCATATGCACATACTCCTTCTCTGCCTTTTTGCTCGCGGCAGAACAGCCCATAGACGCAGCGATCACTTCCGGCAGCGGGACAAGGCTCTCAAATGCTTTTGCACCTTCCCGCACATATCCTTCCGGACGGTCAGCAAGTTCCTCCACGCGGTGTGACACGCCGATCGTGATCTTTCGCCCGCACACCGGACACACCCCGTTATATTTCATCGTATCAGAAGGCGTCAGGCAGAGATTGCATTTCCTGTGCCCGTCCATATGGTATTTTCCTTCCTCCGGGAAGAATTCAATTGTGCCGTACAGCCCTTTCCCTGTCTGTATTGCCTGTGCGAGCCCCTCATAGGACATCGGAATATCCAGCAGGTTCGCCTCCCGCCCCAGCTTTGCCGGGGAATGCGCGTCTGAATTTGAGATGAGCTGGAACCGATCCAGCGCGGATACTCTCCAGTTCATGGGCGGATCAGATGACAGCCCGGTTTCCACAGCATGAATATACGGTGTCAGATCCTCAAAACACTCTTCCACTGTATCGAATCCCGAAAATGCGCCAAACATCGAAAAATGTGGCGTCCAGATATGCGCAGGAACATATATCGCAGAAGGACACAGTTCCAGCGTGATCTCCAGAAGGTCATGGCAGTCCACTCCGAGGATCGGCCGCCCGTCAGAATGGATGTTGCCGATCTGCTCCAGTTTATTTGCAATGCGCTCTGCATCCTCAAGCCCCGGCAGAATGATCACGCTGTGGACCTTTCTCACTTTTCCGTTCTTCTTATAGATCGAGCTGATCTCCCCGGTGATAACAAAACGGGGAATCATCTCTCCCCGCACGCTTTCATCTTTGATCCGGCAGTCTTCCTTCAGCACATACAGCCCGTCCTCCGCAGGCGTCAGCTTCTCTGCCAGCTCCTCTCTCCATGCCGGGTGCGTAAAGTCTCCTGTCCCCACGATCTGGATGCCCTTTCTCCGCGCCCAGAGATCCAGATGCTCCGGAGTGCACTCCTTGCTGGTCGCCCGGGAATACCGGGAATGGATGTGCAGATCCGCGATATACATAGAATGCCACCTTCTCTTTCTTACTCTTTTGTCTGTATGCCAGGCATCTCTATGCCTGATCCTCATATACGTTTTCCCGCCGCACCAGTTCTTCCTCTACTTGAAGATCTGTCCAGTCAGGATAAGTCCCAATCAGTTCCAATATCCGTTCCACCTCTCCACACTCTGTCTCCAGCCAGTCTGCAATATCCGCAGCTGCCATACAGCGGGAAGCTTTCTTCCGGATAATACTGATCAGTTCGGCTTTTCCTTCTGCTCTTCCTCTTCTTAAACCCTCATCCCTTATCAGCCTGTCGCGTTCTTCCATCTTCATATAACTCACTCCTATCTCTTCACTCATCTTGATCTTGTGAATCTTCTGACATTCATCTCCCATGACCAGATCCGGCACTTCTTTACACCGATTGTCAAATGTATACCGGTACAGCCCATATCCAAAGAGGTCAAACCCGCAGATCACGACAATATACGCCGGTTTCAGTCCGTCAAATCCCCGTTCCCCGCTTTTTAACATCGGGGCATCGATCAATGCCTGATAAAACCTCGTGCGTTTCGGGATATTCCCTTCATTGCGCTTCTGCATCTCCACGTCAAACACCTGTCCCTGATCGTCTTCCACATAGAAGTCCAGCCGTATTCCCCGGCTGCCGGGAAGGTTATGTATGACTTTCTGCCCCTCTTTCCACACAATGTTCCGGATCGTAATGCCCAGCGACAGTTCAATAATGATCTTACACGTTTCCAGGTCCACTGTCGCGGCATCAAACAGAAAATCATCCATAAGCTTTTCTTCTTTGATTATAGTATTTTTACCTTTGATTTACAACAAACAGATCCTGCGTCTCACTCCAGATAATTTCTTTGGCATGCTTCTGTTTTCTTCTCATATAATGTTAAAAATAGTGTAAAAATCGGATGATTCCGATACAAGGAGTCCCATGAACAATTTCTATCCATTTGTAAACACACCACTCCCTTATGCTTACAACGCACTGGAACCATATATCGATGAAAAGACAATGCGCCTTCACCATGACCGGCATCTCCAGACTTATATAGATAATCTGAACAAGCTTATGGATGAGAATCCCGCGCTTCAGCAGTTTTCTCTGGAAGAGCTCCTGACGCGCTGGTGCCGTCTGCCTCAGCATCTCCAGATTCCGGTACGCAATAACGCCGGAGGCGTATTCAATCATCGGTTCTATTTTAACAGTATGAAAGAACCGGGCGCCCCCTGTGAGGCCCCCCGGCTCTTCGATGAAATGTCTCTCCAGTTCAAAAGTCCGGAGGATTTTAAATCTCAGTTTAAAGAAGCTGCCCTCTCCGTATTCGGTTCTGGTTATGCATGGCTGGTCTCGCACGGCGGACGGCTTAAGATCATCACCACTGCCAACCAGAACACACCGCCCCTGAACAGCATGACCCTTCTTCTGAACATTGATGTGTGGGAACATGCGTATTATCTGAAGCATTACAATATGCGCGCAGCCTATATTGACGACTGGTTCCATTTGATCAACTGGGAAGCCGTGGAAGGAAGGTTCCTGGCCGCATTAGATCTGTGATACCTGACGAGATCCTGCTCCCACAGTCCGTATGAGCACTGCCCCGGTCACGTCTGCCAGCACCCATCCGATGGGGATCGCCCACCAGATCGCTCCCACACCAAAGACAGGAGCAAAAGCGTAAGCCAGCACTACTCTCGTCCCGAGCGATATAATCGTCAGGAGCAGAGAAACCTTCGGCTTTTCCACCGCGCGGAAATATCCGTACAGCAGGAACAAAATTCCGATCCCGCAGTAGCACGCCCCTTCAACCCGCAGATATCCTGCCCCGATGTGAATGATCCCGGTCTCTTCCGGCGCGATAAAGATGCCCATGAGCTGCCGGGCAAGGATAAAGACTGCCGCTGATGCCGCCAGGCAGAACACAAGCACAACGGTCACCGCGCTTTTCGAGCCCTTCCTGATCCTGTCTTTTTTCCCTGCGCCGTAATTCTGGGAGATAAAGATGGAATAAGCGTTTCCGAATTCCTGAGCCGGCATATACGCCAGCGTATCGATCTTCACGCCTGCCGCAAACGCAGCCATGACCGCGGTCCCGAAGCTGTTCACAAGTCCCTGTACCATAAGTATCCCGAAATTCATGACCGACTGCTGGATTCCGGTCGCCGCGGAATAAGAAAAGATCTCTCCGAGTATCCCCCCGTTTACTCTCAGCTCTTCCCGCTTCAGGCGAAGCACGGTCTCTTTGGCAAAGCTGTAAACCGCAATCCCGATTCCCGATATAATCTGGGAGAGTACAGTGGCGATCGCCGCGCCTTCCACATTCCAGTCAAAGACAGCCACGAACACATAATCCAGCCCGATGTTAAGAACAGTGCTGACGCCGAGAAACACCAGCGGAGTCACAGAATTCCCCACTGAGCGCAGAAGAAATGCGAAAAAATTATAAAGAAAAATAAACGGCAGTCCGAAGAGGATGATCCACATATAGTCATACATCATGCCATAAACATCCGCAGGGATCTGCATCAGCCTGAGGATGGGATGCAGGAACGCAAAGGACACAGCTGTCAAAAGCGCAGTAATGCCCAGGATCAGGGCAAAAGATGACACCATGTATTCCTTCATCTTCCGGACGTCCCTGCGCCCATAACAGATAGAAAACAGCGCGCCTCCTCCCATGCACATGCCTGTGATGATAGACGTCAGAAAGGTCATGAGCGTATAAGCGCTCCCCACTGCCGCGAGAGCTCCCGAACCGACAAATTTCCCTACGATCCATGTATCCGCCAGATTATAGCACTGCTGGAGCACATTTCCCAGTATCATGGGCACAGCGAAAAGGAGCATGGTAGATGTCACGCCCCCGGTCGTCAGATCACGCTTTTCCTGCCGTACTGATGCTCTGCTCCGCGCCGACTGTTCCTGTACCGCCTTTTCTTCCGGCGTATTCTGCTCTTCCATCTGCCCCGCTCCTCTTTCTATCCGTTTTACTCTATTTTCTTTTCACAGCCTTTGTTCTACATGCTCACGCTGTCGATCTTCTTCAGTTCCTCTTCCGTAAACTGCGTATTTTCAACAGCCTTGATATTATCCAGCACCTGCTCCGGCTTTGACACTCCTATCAGCACGCTTGTCACTGCCCCGTCTTTTAACACCCAGCTCAGAGCCATCTCCGCAAGGGTCTGTCCCCTTCCCGCAGCGATCCCGTTAAGATTCCGTATCTGCTGCAGACGCTCTTCTGACAGTGCCTCTGCGCGCAGAAACCGTCCGTCTGTTCGTATCCTGCTGTCAGCCGGGATCCCGTTCAGGTAACGGTTTGTCAGAAGACCCTGCGCCAGCGGACTGAACGCAATGATCCCTTTCCCTTCCTTTTCCGCTGTATCCTTCAGCCCATTATTCTCGATCGTACGGTCAAAGATAGAATATCGGTTCTGGTTGATAATGAACGGACAGTGAAGGTCATCCAGTATAGCCGCCGCTTTTTTCATCGTCTCTCCGTCATAATTGGACAGTCCCGCATACAACGCCTTCCCGGATGACACTGCCTGCGCCAGGGCGCCCATGGTCTCCTCCAGGGGCGTCTCCGGATCCATCCTGTGATGGTAGAAAATGTCCACATACTCCAGCCCCATCCTCTTCAGGCTCTGGTCCAGGCTGGCAAGAAGATACTTCCTGCTTCCCCAGTCCCCGTAAGGACCGTCCCACATCTCATACCCTGCCTTTGTGCTGATGATAAGCTCATCTCTGTACTGTCCCAGATCTTCTTTTAAAATCCTGCCGAAATTCTTCTCCGCGCTTCCCGGCGCAGGGCCATAATTGTTCGCAAGGTCAAAATGTGTGATCCCGTTATCAAATGCGGTAAAACAGATCTGCCTCATGTTTTCATATACCCCGGTGTCTCCGAAATTGTGCCACAGTCCCAGGGATACAGCCGGCAGTTTCAGCCCGCTCTTTCCACATCTGGTATATGCCATTTTTTCATATCGGTTTTCTGATGCTCTGTACATAAAAATATTCTCCTTCCATATTGTATTGTTCAGCGGACGCTCGGATCGTACCGCAGGTTTCTCCCGCCCCGCCCGGTTTTCTCATATTCCCTGAACTTCAAAGATCTCCCGGAACTCCAGCGCTTCTTCCATAGTATTTTTCCAGCCGTACCGCTTCAGATCCACCTGCCGGGCATTCTTCGGTTTTCCGCAAAGCATTGCAATCTGTCCATAGGTCGCCGCTTCTCCATAGGGGATAGCAAGACAGACAATACGGGCACGTTTATAAAAATCCATCATCGCTCCATTATATATGCTTCTGTGATCTCCCTGCTCTTCCGCGAATCTCCAAACCTCAAAACAGGTAAAGGAAAAACACATTTGAAAAAAAGTGTACCACCGACCTATGGGAAATA